>QIRE01000010.1_pt1 | contig 365219 bp, 345 predicted proteins | sample 2940141 | NCBI WGS metagenome assembly QIRE01 (sample SAMN09273532, study PRJNA473421) | Gut metagenome, whole genome shotgun sequencing project. | isolation source: gut tissue | host: Folsomia candida VU population | place: Netherlands: Amsterdam | collected 2016-03-06 | reverse complement strand
ACGGCGTCGATCCCGTCGTGCACGGGGTGCATGAGCCCCACCGCGGCGCCGAGCCGGCCCGGGCCGCGGGCGAGGTCCCGCGCCGTGCGGGCGGCCGGGCGCCGCGCGGCGGCGGCATCCGCCCCCGCGATCACCTCCCCCGCGCGCAGGAGGATCCCGCCGGCCGAACCCGCCGGCCCCGCCACGACGTTGACGCACGAGTGGATGCCGTGGCTGAGGTACACGTACAGGTGCCCGGGCTCGCCCCACATGGTGGCGTTGCGCGTCGTCGGGCCGCTCCGCGCGTGCGAGCCGGGGTCGGGGACCTCCCCCGTGCCGGCGCCGTGATACGCCTCGACCTCCGTGAGGCGCACCGCGACGGTGGCGCCGCGCGCCGTGACCTCGAGCACGCCGCCGAGCAGCGTCGGGGCCACGTCGACCGGAAGCCCGGACAGGGCCTCCCGCGTCGCCGGGATCAGGCCGGTCTCATCCATCTGTGCGCTCGGTCGTATGGCGCGACGTGCAGATGTCGCCCCGCCGGCCACAGCGGGTGACTTTGGCCCCAACCGCCATGCGACTCAGCCGGCACATCACGCGCGGGGCGGGGTCTGGCACCACGAGAGGTCGAATCCGGTGAGGGCGACCACCTCGTCGCCGTCCTCCAGCGAGACGATGTGCGTCTGCACGCGCTCCGGCAACGGCAGCAGGTAGCCGTCGTAGGCGTTGTCGACGACGTCGGGGGCCACGAGGAAGGCGGCGTACCGCCCGCTCGGCGAAACGCACGACTCCAGCAGGGTGTCGGCGGGGTCGACCGAGAAGACCGTGCGCGTCTCGCCCCCGTCGGAGGTGACGTCGACGGTCGTCGAGGTGACCGTGAACCCCTCGAGGCGCGCGAGGACGCGCAGGGTCGAGCCGTCGGCGAGCGGCGTGATGGCGTTGAGCTGCCCGAGAGCGGGATCGGTGGCCGGCAGCGGCGCCTCCTCGGCGCTCGCGAGGTCGATCGCGACCGGCCCCTCGAGGCGCTGGATGAGAGCGACGGTAGACCCGCGCGCGATCCCCTCGATCGTCAGCGCGTTGCCGAGGGCCACCGGCTCGCCGCCCGACGCGGACGCGAGGGTGAGCGCGCCGTCGAACGTGAGCATCAGGATCGTGTCGGTGCCCGGAACGAAGCGCCAGTCGTCGACACGCGAGTCGCCACCCGCGCGCTCGATCGCCGTCGGCTCGTCGTCGGCCTGTGCGACGTTCAGCGACGCCGTGAACAGCGCGTTCTCCCGCCCGCTGTCGGCGCTGATCGACGCGTCCGTGAAGGTGTAGCCGACCAGGTTGCCGCGATCGGCGCTCTGCAGGTTCGACACGATGCCGTCGCCCGGCAGTGGCAGCTCGCGCTCGTTCGTGCCGTCGAGGTCGGTGACGATGAGGTGCGACAGACCGTCGTCATCGACCGTGGACACGACGAGGTGGCTCGAGGTGGCCCGGAAGTCTTCGATGTGCGCGTTCGTGTACACCGGTTCGGCGGCGTCGCCGACCAGATCGGTCGTGAAGATCGTGTCACCGCCCTCGGCCCGCTTCATGATGAACACCTCGAGCCCGGGGGTCGAGAACGACTCCTCGATCGTCGACGACGGCCCGCCGCCGATCCCGGTGACTCCGGCGATCGAGACGGTGTAATCGGTGGCATCCCACAGCGGAAGCGCGAAGCGGATGCCCACGCTCCGCCCCGACGTGTCGACCGTGAAGTCCGCTGCGGGGCTCACCGTGACCTGCTCGGGTGTGACCTCTTCGAGCGACTGGGTCGTCGTGATGATGACGCGCGACCCGGATGCCGCAACCGCCGCGGCGGGGTCGATCTCGACGCCGGTGACCCGCGGTCCCTGCGCGACCGACACGGCGGCGCCCGCGAGACCCAGTACCGCGAGCACGCCCACGACGACGCCGAAGCTCAGGGCGAACGCGCGCGAGCGCCGCCGCCGCGCGCGGCCGCGGCGGGTGGCCTCAGTACTCATACGGATCCTGCGGCTGGTCGACGACCTCGACCGAGGCCGCCTCGATCTGCAAGCGGCCCTCGACATCGCGGATCGTGCCGGTGACGGTCACCCACTCGCCGGTGTCGGGCGCCGACTCGCCCGCGATCGGCACGCTCGCCGGCTGCGCGTCGATGACGCAGTGCGTGATCACGAGGCGCGTGAGGTCGAAGCCGTCGCCGCCGGGCGTCACGAAGCCGGTGAGGGTGATCTCGTCGCCGTCGAACGCCTCGGGGTTGGTCGCGGTGGCGAAGACGCTCGCCCACTCGCCGACGCCGAACGAGGCGGTGTCGCCGGTGGCGGCGAGCGCGACGGTGTCGGCGCCTTGGAAGAGCGGTGCGGCGCCCGTGTCGCGCGACATCGCCAGCTCGGCCGACAGGGTCGCCGGCGGCGTCACGACGATGGCGAGCGCCGTGCCGGTGGCCAGGATGCCGCCGGTCACCGTCGCGACGGCCCCCCAGCCACCGACGGAGTGGTCGTGCTCGTGATCGTGCCCGTGGTCGTGCTCCGCACCGAGTGGCAGCGCGAAGCTCGCCGCGGTGCCGATGAGCGCGACGACCGCCATCCCCACGGCGAACCACGCCGACTCGGGGTTGATGTACAGCGACAGCCGGCCCGACACCGTGAGGGCCAGGGTGACGGCGGCGAGCGCCGCGGCGAGGCCGACGCCGAGGAGGCGGGAGCCGAAGCGAGCCGGCATCCGGCTCACGGAATGCTCAGACAAGGAGGTTCACCGCCCCACCCAGCACGATCGCCGAGAGCACGACGATCACGACGATGCCGACGAGCGTGCGGGACGCGAACGTCGTCCGCAACAGCGCCAGCATCTTCACGTCGACGAGCGGCCCGACCAGCAGGAACGCCACGATCGAGCCGGGGGTGAACGTCGACGCGAACGACAGCGCGAAGAACGAGTCGACGTTCGAGCAGATCGACACGATCATCGCCAGGGCGATCATCGCGATGATCGACAGCGCCGGGTTCGATCCGATCGCCAGCAGGGCATCGCGCGGCACCAGCACCTGCACGGCGCCGGCGAGCGCCGAGCCGATGATGAGCGCGGGCATGACAGCGCGGAGCTCGACGACGAATTGGGCGAGGCTCTGGCGGCCCTTGCCGCCGGACGCGTGGTCGTCGGCGATCTCGCACGTCGCGCGGAAGCGGTCGGTGAGCAGGCCATCGGGGTCGGGATGCCGACTGTACAGCCACCCGATGAGGTTCGCGATCGCGTAGCCGCCGAGGAGGCGGACGATGAGGATGCCGTCGTCGAAGCCGAACGCCTGATGCGTCGTGATGATGACGATCGGGTTCACGATCGGCGCGGCGATGAGGAACGTCAGCGTCTCGGGCACGCTGAACCCGCGCATCAGCAGGCCGCGGGCGAACGGCACGTTGCCGCACTCGCACACCGGGATCAGCATGCCGAGCAGCGACAGCACGGCACGGCGGGCCCAGGCGCGACGTGGCATCCACCGCTCGATGACCCCCGGCGGCACCCACACCTGCACGACGATCGAGAGCAGCACGCCGAGCACCACGAACGGGAGGGATTCGATCAGCACGCTGATCGAGAGCGTCAGGCCGTCCTGCGCGCGGGTCGGGAGGCTCGGGCCCGGGGTGAGGAGGGCCACGGCGATGAGCGCGGCGACCACCGCCGCGCCGAGAGCGATGGCGACCGCGGGGGCGATCCGCGGGCGCGTCTGCGGCGGCGCCCAGCTCACCGGGCCGCCGAGCAGGCCGCGCAGAGGCCGAAGATGTCGACGACGTGCTCGGCCTGTGTGAAGCCGTTCTGGGCGGCGGTGTGCTGGGCCCACTCCTCGACGTCGGTCGCCTGGATCTCGACCGTCGTGCCGCACGAGCGGCAGATGAGGTGGTGGTGATGGCCGGTGCTCGAGCAGGCGCGGTAGATCGCTTCGCCGTCGGGCGACTGCAGCTGGTCGGCTTCTCCGCTGGCGGCCAGCGTCGCGAGCGCCCGGTAGACGGTCGCGAGCCCGATGCCGGTGTTCTCGTCGCGCAGCGCCGCGTGCAGATCCTGCGCCGAGACGAATCCCGGGATGTCGGACAGCGCCGCGCGCACGCGGTCGCGCTGCCAGGTGTTGCGCTGCGCCATGCCGAAAACCTTACTCTCGCTATTTCTGAGCCACCTGGGCGCGCCCCACCCCTGCGCGAGACCGCACCTGTGTCCCGCTGTGGGCGCGAAAAGCGGACATGAGCGCGGTCTCGCGTGCGCGGGTCACCGGGTGACGCGGCCTCGGCGCGAGCCGACGATGCGGCAGACCAAGTAGATGGCGAACGAGATCGTCGTGATGTACGGGCTGACGGGCAGGGTTCCCATGACGGCGAGCAGGATGCCGCCGACCGCCGAGACGATGCCGAACAGCGCCGCGAGCAGCGGCACCGACACCGGGCCGGAAGCGACGCGCATGGCCGCGGCGGCGGGGGTCACCAGCAGGGCGAGCACGAGGAGGGCGCCGATGATGTGCACCGCGACCGCGACGGCGAGGCCGAGCAGCAGCATGAAGCCGAGCGAGACCGCGACGGTGGGCACGCCGCGTGCGGCGGCGGCCTGCGGGTCGAGCGAGTCGAAGCGCAGCGGTCGCCACATCAGCAGCAGCGCGACGACGACGAATGCCGAGATGGCGATCAGCCAGCCGAGCTGCGCGTTCTGCACCGACACGATCTGGCCGGTGAGCAGGCTGAAGCGCCCGGCGGAGCGCCCGTTGTAGAGCGACAGGAAGAGGATGCCGAGACCCAACCCGAACGGCATGAGCACGCCGATGATCGAGTTGCGGTCGCGGGCGCGCGCGCCCAGCCATCCGATCAGGCCCGCCGCGACGAGAGAGCCGACGATCGAACCGCCGACGACATCGGCGCCGATGAGGAGCGCCGCGGCCGCGCCCGCGAACGACAGCTCGCTGATCCCGTGCACCGCGAAAGCCATGTCGCGCTGCATGACGAAGACGCCGATGAGTCCGCCCACGAGGCCGAGGATCGCGCCCGCCCAGAGCGAGTTCTGCACGAGCAGGAGGATGTCGGCGTAGTCGGCGAGGCCGCCGAACATCGCGTCGCCGATGTCGCCCCAGGTCATGCGTGGTCCTCGTCGTGATGGTGGTGCGGATCTTCCGCGTCGGGCGCGCCGACCACGACGAGCCGGCCACCGGCGCGCAGCACGAACACCGGCGCACCGTAGAGGTCGGAGAGCACCTCGGACGTGAGCACCTCGGCGGGCGTGCCGAGCGTGAACCGGCCGCCCGCGAGGTAGAGGATGCGGTCGACCTTGTCGAGCACCGGGTTGATGTCGTGGGTGACCAGCAGGACACCGGCGCCGGTGCGCCGGTGGTCGTCGATCAGCCGGACGACGTCCTGCTGATTGGCGAGGTCGAGGCTGGTGAGCGGCTCGTCGCAGAGCAGCAGCCGAGGGTCGTCGGCGAGCGCCTGCCCGACGCGCAGGCGCTGCTGCTCGCCACCGGAGAGGTCGCCCACGCTCTGGTCGGCGTAGGCATCGGCCCCCACCGCCTCGATGAGACGCTGCACGCGGGCGCGGTCGCGGCGGCGCCCGATCGGCAGCCCGAAGCGGTGGCCGTCGACTCCCAGCGCGACGAGGTCGCGGCCGCGCATGCCGGTGTCGCTCGAGAGCGGACGGGCCTGCGGAAGATAGCCGATGCGGCGGTTGCCGCGGCCGCGGACGGGCTGACCCAACGCCTCGATGCGCCCCTCGCTGAGCGGCTCGAGGCCGAGGATGGCGCGCAGCAGCGTGGTCTTTCCCGAGCCGCTCGGTCCGAGCACCGCGATCAGCTCGCCCGGCGCGACGGTGAGGTCGAGGCCCGCCCAGAGCTCACGGTCGCCACGCCGCAGCGCGGCGCCGCTGATCTGCAGCACCGCGCTCGGGGAGTCGTGGGTCACCGAGACAGCGTATCGGCGAGCTGGGAGATGTTCTGCGCCATCCACTCGAGGTAGGTCGAGCCCTCCGGCAGCAGCTCGGAGAACTCCAGCACCGGAATGTCGTGCGCCTCGGCGGTCTCGATGGCCTGCGTCGTCTCGGCGCCGCCGGTCTGGGAGTTGGCGATCACGACGCGGACGTCGCCCGCTTCGAGCAGGCGCGTGGCTTCGAGCAGCGTCGCGGGCGGCACGTCCTGCCCCTCTTCGACGGCCTCGCTGAATGCCTCGGGCGTGACGTTGGAGAGACCCGCCGCGGCCGTGAGGTAGAGCGGCACCGGCTCGGTGACGAACACCTTCGCGCCGGCGGATGCCGTCTCGATCGCCGCGAGGTCGTCTTCGAGCCCGGCGATGCCGGCGACGAAGCTCTCGAGGCCCGCGGCGAACGTGGCGGCGTTGTCGGGGTCGAGCTCGGTGAGTTCGGCGGCGATCGCCTCGGCGACGTGCTCCACCGTGTGCGGGTCGTACCAGACGTGCTCGTTGAACCCCTCGACGTGACCGTGGTCGGCGTGGTCGTGATCGTGGTCGTGGTCTTCTTCGGCTTCCGTGTCGCTGTGCTCCTCGGCATCCGGCCAGTCGTGCGAGTGCTCGACCGCCGTGACGACGGGTGCCGTCGAGCCCGAGCCCTCGATGAGCGTGTCGATGAACGCGTCGTAGCCGCCGCCGTTCTCGATCACGAGGTCGGCCCGCGAGACGGTGAGCTGGTCGGCGGCGCTGGCTTCGTACTCGTGCGGGTCTTGGCTGATCGAGTCGACGATCGAGGTGACCTCTACGGTGTCGCCGGCGATGGCGCGGGCGATGTCGCCGTACACGCTCGTCGAGGCGACGACCCGCACGGTGTCGCCGTCGGCGGCGGCGGTGCCAGCGCAGCCCGCGAGGGCGAGTGCAGAGACGGCGAGCAGGGAGACGGTGGGGAGGATGCGGGGGGTGGGCATGCATTCAGCGTAACGTTACTGATAATCGTTATCAACTCGGCGGCGTTGCTCCGGCGCTCTCAGTCCGGTGTCTCGACCCGTCGACCTGAACAACTCCTGCACGCTTCCGCCGCCCCGGCCCGGGTCCCCCGGAAACACACGGCGGCCGCGCGCCGCGTGCGGCAAGCTGCAGGAGTTGTTCAGGTCGGGGCGGGAGCAGTCCGCACGGGGCAGACTGAAAGTGCACGCGGCGCCGCGTGCGGGAGGGGAGCCATCGTGACCGAGGCGTTCATCTACGACGCGATCCGCACGCCGCGCGGGCGCGGCAAAGCGACGGGTGCGCTGCACGGCGTGCCGCCGGTGACGCTCGTGACCGGGCTATTGGCGGCGCTCCGCGAACGGAACCCCGCGCTCGATCCGGCTGCCGTGGACGACATCGTGCTCGGGTGCGTCACGCCGGTCGGCGATCAGGGCGGCGACATCGCCCGCACGGCGGTGCTGGCGGCGGGGTGGCCCGAGCGCATCCCGGGCCTGCAGCTCAACCGCTATTGCGGGTCGGGGCTCGAGGCGGTCAACCAAGCCGCGGCGCGTGTGCGGTCGGGGTGGGAAGACCTCTTCGTCGCGGGCGGGATCGAGTCGATGAGCCGGGTGCCGATGGGCAGCGACGGCGGTCCGTGGGGGGTGGATGCCGAACCGAGTCCGGGGCTCGTGCCACAGGGGATCAGCGCCGACCTGATCGCGACCCTCGAGGGCTTCGACCGCGGGATGCTCGACGCGTACGCCGCCGAGTCGCACGCCCGCGCGACGCGCGCCTGGAGCGACGGGCGTTTCGACCGATCGGTCGTCCCGGTGCACGGCGCGGACGGCGCGGTGATCCTGGATCGCGACGAGACGATCCGCCCGGGAACCTCGCCGGAGTCGCTCGCCGCGCTCCCGCCGGCGTTCGCCGCGCTGGGAGCGGAGCGCGCTTTCGACACCGTGGCGCTCGAGCGCTACCCCGAAGCCGGCGCTATCGCGCACGTGCACCACGCGGGGAACTCGTCGGGCATCGTCGACGGCGCGGCGCTGGTGCTCATCGGGTCGGAGGCCGCGGGCGCCCGGAACGGGCTGACTCCCCGCGCCCGGATTCTCTCCGCCGCCGTCGTCGGGACCGAGCCGACGATCATGCTCACCGGCCCCGCGCCCGCCGCACGGCTCGCCCTCGAGCGGGCGGGGCTCAGCACTGGGGAGATGGACCTCGTCGAAGTCAACGAAGCATTCGCCGCCGTCGCGCTGAAGTTCCTCCGCGACATGGACTTCCCGCACGCCCGCACGAACGTCAACGGCGGCGCGATCGCGATGGGGCACCCGCTCGGCGCGAGCGGGGCGATGATCCTCGGCACCCTCGTCGACGAGCTCGAGCGCACCGGCGGCCGCTACGGCCTCGCGACGCTGTGCATCGGCGGCGGCATGGGCATCGCGACGGTCATCGAGCGGGTGTAGCCCCGTTCGAGGGCGTCAATGTGCGGGTCGGATGCCGCGGCATCCGCATTTCGGCGCCACCGAGGCGCGCGGGCTCAGTCGAGCAGCAGCGCGGGCTCCTCGAGCACGGAGGCCACGTCGGCGATGAAGCGGCTCATGCCGTCGCCGTCGATCACCCGGTGGTCGAACGATCCCGACACGGTCGTGACGAAGCGCGGGCGCACCTCGCCGTCGACCACCCACGGCTTCTGACGGATCGTGCCCATGGCCACGATGCCGCTCTCGCCCGGATTGATGATCGGGGTGCCGGCATCCATCCCGAACACGCCGATGTTCGTGATCGTGATCGTGCCGCCCTGCTGATCGGCCGGCGAGGTCTTGCCTTCGCGCGCCGTGAGCGTCAGGTGCTCGAGCGCCTTGGCGAGGCCGCGCATGTTGAGGTCCTGGGCATCTTTGATGTTCGGGACCAGCAGGCCGCGGGGCGTCGCGGCCGCGATGCCGAGGTTGACGTAGTTGCGCACGCGGATCTCGGCGGTGCCGTCTTCGGCCTCGACCCACGCCGCGTTCACCATCGGCGTGCGGCGGGATGCCCACACGACCGCGCGCGCGACGATCAGCAGCGGCGAGATCTTGACGTCGGCGAAATCAGGCGAGGCCTTGAGCCGCTTGACGAGTTCCATCGTGCGGGTCGCGTCGACGTCGGTCCACACCGTCACGTGCGGAGCGGTGTAGGCCGAGCGCACCATCGCCGACGACGTCGCCTTGCGCACGCCCTTGACCGGGATCGTCTCCTCGCGGCCGTCGGCGTTATCCGCGGCGGCGACCGGGATGCTGTGCTCGCGCTCGGCGGGGGCGGCCGGCGTCGCGATGTTGCGGAAGACGCTCGCCTGCTCGGCGTGGCGCACGACGTCGTCGCGGGTGACCTCGCCGGCGGGGCCGCTCGGGGTCACCTCGGAGAGCGTGACGCCGAGGTCGCGCGCGAGCTTGCGGACGGGGGGCTTCGCGACGACGCCGACCGAGGCCTTGACGGTCTCGGCGCGCTGCGCGGGGCGTTTGCGGCGGGAGGTCGCCGCCTCGCCGGTGCCGTAGCCGACGAGCACGGCGCCGCCGGTCTCGGGCTCGGCGGGCTTCTCGCCGTGCTCCGAACGGCCGACCGCGGCATCCGGCACCTCGGCGCCGCCGTCGATCGTGATGATCGGCGCGCCGACCGTGACTGTCTCGCCCTCGGGAGCGAGCAGCTCGCCGACCGTACCGGCGAACGGCGACGGCAGCTCGACGAGCGACTTCGCCGTCTCGATCTCGACGAGCACGTCGTTGACCTCGACGGTGTCGCCCGGGGCGACCCGCCACTGGACGATCTCGGCCTCGGTCAGCCCTTCGCCGACATCCGGCAGGTGGAACGTCTGGGTGCTCATGCGGTTCTCCTGGTCATCTCGCGAGACACGGTTTCTGCGCCGAGACACCGGTCAGCATCACGTGTCTCGGTGCACGACGCGTGTCTCGCGAAAGGGATTCGGTCATGTCAGTAGGCCAGGGCGCGGTCGACGGCCTCGAGGATGCGGTCGACATCGGGCAGGAACACGCCCTCGAGCTTGGCGGGCGGGAAGGGCACATCGAAGCCCGCAACGCGCAGCACCGGGGCTTCGAGCGCGAAGTAGGCGCGTTCCATGACGGTCGCGGCGACCTCGGATCCGAGCGAGGTGAAGCCCGGCGCCTCCTGCGCGTAGACCATGCGGCCGGTGCGGCGCACCGACTCGAGGATCGGCCCGTAGTCGACGGGCGACAGCGAGCGCACGTCGACGACCTCGCACGAGATTCCCTCGCTCTCGGCGAGCGCGGCCGCCTGCAGCAGCATCGACACCATCGCGCCGTGCCCGACGAGGGTGACGTCGGTGCCGCGGCGGACGACCCGCGAGGCGTGCAGCGGAGCCGCCCGCTGGGCGAGGTCGACCTCGCCCTTCATCCAGTACTTGGCCTTCGGTTCGAGGAAGATCACCGGGTCGGGCGAGCTGATCGCGTCCTGGATCATCCAGTACGCGTCGTTCGGCGTCGACGGGGCCACCACCCGCAGGCCCGGAGTATGCGTGAAGTACGCCTCCGGGCTCTCCTGGTGGTGCTCGATCGCGCCGATGTGGCCGCCGTAGGGGATGCGGATGACGACCGGCATCTGCAGCGACCCTTCGTGCCGGTTGGTGATCTTCGCCAGCTGCGAGGTGATCTGATCGAACGCGGGGAAGACGAATCCGTCGAACTGGATCTCGACGACGGAGCGGAAGCCGGCCATCGCGAGGCCGATCGCGGTGCCGACGATTCCGGATTCGGCCAGCGGGCTGTCGAGCACGCGCTGCTCGCCGAATTCGGCCTGCAGACCTTCGGTCACGCGGAAGACGCCGCCGAGGCGCCCGATGTCCTCGCCCATGAGCAGCACGTGGTCGTCGGCGGTCATCGCGGCGCGCAGCCCCGCGTTCAGCGCCTTCGCGAGCGGCATGACGGTGCTCACGCGGCACCCCCCTCGAACGACGACTCGTACTCGGTGAGCCAGCGCTCCTGTTCCGCCATCAGCGGGTGGAACTCGCTGTAGACGTGCGCGAACAGGTCGGATGCCTCGAGCGTGCCGAGTTCGTTCGTGCGCACGCGCACGTCGTCCGCGTAGGCCTGGGCCTCGGCATCCACCTCGGTGAAGAACGCGGATGCCGCGCCCCTGCCTTCGAGGTAGGTGCGCAGGCGCGCGATGGGATCGCGCAGCGCCCACGACGACTCCTCGCCCGAGGTGCGGTACTTCGTCGGGTCGTCGCTCGTGGTGTGCGCGCCCATCCGGTACGTCAGCGCTTCGATCGCCTGCGGCCCGCCGCCGGCGCGCGCCTCGTCGAGGGCGAGCTTCGAGACGGCATAGCTGGCGAGCACGTCGTTGCCGTCGACGAGGGTCGACGGCATGCCGTAGCCGGCGCCCCGCTGGTACAGCGGCGCGCGCGACTGCGTGCTCACCGGCACCGAGATCGCCCAGTGGTTGTTCTGCAGGAAGAACACCTGCGGCGTCTGGTAGCTGTTGGCGAACACCATCGCCTCGTGCACGTCGCCCTGGCTCGACGCACCGTCGCCGTAATAGACGATGACGGCGGCATCCTTCTCGGCGTCTCCCGAGCCCGATCGGCCGTCGAAGACCATGCCCATGCCGTAGCCGGTCGCGTGCAGAGTCTGCGACCCGAGCACGAGCGTGTAGATGTGCGTGTTGCCGTTCTTCGGATCGGTCGGATCCCACCCGCCGTGGGTGAGGCCGCGCATCACCCGGATGATGTCGATCGGGTCGACGCCGCGCGTCGTGGCGACGACGTGCTCGCGGTACGACGGGAAGATGTGGTCTTGCGGGCGGGTCGCGCGCACCGATCCGACCTGCGCCGCCTCCTGCCCGAACGACGGCGGCCAGAGCGCGAGCTGGCCCTGACGCTGCAGGTTGGTGGCCTGTCGATCGAACGCGCGCACGGTCACCATGTCGCGGTAGAACGTCTCGAGATCACCGTCGCCGAGCGCGTCGATGAGCGGCAGGAACCGCTCCGCGGCGGGGGTCGGAGCGAGCGTCCCGTCGGCCGCCAGGACGCGCACGAGGGCCGGGTCGTCAGGCGAAGTCATGCGTTCACGCTACCGCGCAGGGTATGCGGGGCTCTGCATGAGTCCGACAACGGATGCCGCGATCCGCCGTCCACGCTCTACAGGCGCGCGGCCGTCGCGACCTCGACGATGCGCTCGAGCGAGGCCTCTTCGCCGATCGAGATGCGCACGCCGTCGCCCGCGAACGCGCGCACGATGAGGTCGGCTGCCTCGAACGCCGCCGCGACCTCGAGCGCCCGCTCGCCGGCCGGCAGCCACACGAAGTTGCCCTGCGCGTCGGGCACGTCCCACCCCGCGGCACGCAGCCGCGCGGCGAGGCGATCGCGCCGCTCGGCGATGACACGCACGCGCTCGAGCAGCTCGGCTTCGGCATCCAGGCTCGCCAGCGCCGCGGCCTCGGCTGTCGCCGTCACCGACAGCGGGATGCCGGTGACCTTCGCGGCGGAGAGGATGCGAGGATCGCCGATCGCGTATCCGATGCGCAGACCCGCGAGCCCGTAGGCCTTCGAGAACGTGCGGAGCACCACGACGTTGGCGTGCCCGGCGGCCAGCACGCGCGCGCCGTCGACGGCATCCGGCTCGGTCACGAATTCGCGATACGCCTCGTCGAGCACGACGAGCACATCGGCGGGCACGCGTGCGAGGAACGCGTCGAATGCGTCCTGCGTCACGACCGGGCCCGTCGGGTTGTTCGGGCTGCAGACGATGATCATGCGCGTGCGGTCGGTGACGGCATCCGCCATCGCGTCGAGGTCGTGGCCGCCGGCGGCTGTGTTCGCCACCGTGACGGGCGTCGCGGCGGCCGCGATCGCGAGTCCGGGATAGGCCTCGAACGAGCGCCACGAGAAAAGGAGTTCGTCGCCCGCGCCGCAGGTCGCGTGGGCGAGCTGGTAGAGGATCGACACCGATCCGGCGCCGACGTGCACGCCGTCGTCCGTCACACCGAACCGTTCGGCGAGGCGCGCGCGCAGCCGCGGCGACGACGCATCGGGATACCGGTGGAACCCGGACTCGGCCTGCATCGCGGCGACGACCCCCGGCAACGGCTCGAACGGGTTCTCGTTGCTCGACAGCTTGAACGCCTCGGCGCCCGCCTGCCGGCCTTGCTTGTAGGCGGGGTGCGCGGCGATCGCGGGGCGGATGCGGACGGGGTAGTCGGTCACGCGTCGATTCTACGAGCGCCGGGCGCGGCCATTGTGGCGGTTGGAGGATGCATGACCGAATTCCTCACTCTCGACGACGCGCTCTTGGTCGCTCGGGAGTTCGGACTCCACGTCCGCGACCACGGCCTCCTCGCTTCCGCGCTCGCCCGCCCTGCGACGACGATCTTCGGAGCGGACGCCTACCCTTCGCTCGATCGCAAAGCGGCAGCTCTCTTGGAGAGTGTCGTGAAGAACCACTCGTTCTTCGATGGCAACAGGCGCAGCGGATGGACGTTGATGGTGTCGTTCTTGTGGATCAACGGCTTCGCGCACGACGTCGACACCGACGCAGCGTTCGATCTGGTCGTCGACGTCGCCGAGGGCGCCATCGACCTCGACGAGTCCGAGCGGCGCATCGCCGCGCATCGAATCGCTCGCTGACGGAACGCTTGCGTGGAAGACTGACCCATCATGCGCTTCATCATCCGCGTCGTCGTCAACGCCTTCGCCCTCTGGGTCGTCACCCTCATCCAGCCCCTGCGCGTGGACGTCACGGCCTTCGCGCCGGGCGAGACGCTGCAGCTCGTGCTCACCCTGCTCGCCGTCGCGGCGGTGTTCGCCCTCGTGAACACCATCATCGGCACCGTGATCAAGGTGCTCGCGTTCCCGCTCTACATCCTGACCCTCGGGCTCATCTCCCTCGTGATCAACGGCCTGCTGCTGTGGATCACGGCGTGGGTGACGCAGTCGTGGGGATGGGGTCTGCGCGTCGAAGACTTCTGGCTCGGCGTTCTCGCCGCGCTCGTGATCTCGCTGATCAACTGGGTGTTCGGCATCCTGCTGCGCCCGCAGCTGAAGTCCAAGCGCTGACGTCAGCCGGTGCGCGTGGCGCCGTAGACGGTGACCTGCACGGATGCCGCGCCGGCGAGCGCGTCGAACGCGCGCCGCACGGGGGCCATGCGCGGGTCGGCTGAGGCGTCGAGCAGCGCCGCGGTCTCGACGTAGCGCGTGAGCGCGTGCGGATCCATGAACCCTTCGCCCTCGGCGAGGGTGCGCTCGTTCGTGCGCTCCACGACGATGCTCTGGGCCGATCCGACGCCACCCGGGTGCCCGCCGGCGGCGAGCGCGGAGACGGGGTCGTCGCCGTGGCGGATGTCGACGTTGAGCGTGTCGGCGCCGACCGCGACCTGCACGGGATCGCCCAGGGTCACCAGCGCCGGCACGGTGTAGACGCCCGAGGCTGCGACGTGCGAGGCGACCATCGCGCCCTGCGAGTGGCCCGCGAGGAAGACCGTGTCGCCGGGCGCGGCGCCCGCCGCTTCGAGCGCGGCCATCGTCGCGTCGTACGACACCGACCGCTCGCCCCGATACAGCTCGAGGTTCGAGGCCATGTCCCAGGGCTCGGCGGCGTCGGCATCCATCTGCGTTCCGGCGACGTAGGCGACGAAGCGCACCGAGCCGTCGCGCATCGTGTACTTCTCGACCCGCACGCGTCCGTCACCGCGGGGGATGCGTGCGGCGACGTCGTCGAGGCCCGCCGGAGGTTGTCCGCGACCCGACGCCACGGTGTGCAGCTCGACCGGCCGGGCGCCGCCCGTGAGCGGCGCGGGCCCGGGCGCACCGCGCCCGACGGCGTCGATCAGCAGGCCGGCGACGCCCGTGAGCGTGGCGCCCATGAGCGCTCCCGCTTCGCCGGGCGTGAGGGCGGGATGCAGCAGCGCGTCGTACCAGTGGCGCGGCGCGGGCTCGAATTGACCCAGCAGGTCGCTGCGCCGTCCGGCGCTCCACGCCGTGAGGTCACCGTGCGCGCGCAGGGCGGCGGCCGGGTCGCGCGCCGTTAGGGCGAACGACAGCGCCGTGAGCAGTGACGCCAGCTCGCCGTCGCCGGCGGCCTCTGCCACGCCGATGCGCGCCCACAGCTCGACCAGGTCGTAGGCCGCCGCCATGTGACGCAGGTCGGCGGCGAGCGCTGTCGCCGCGTCGCGGGCGCCGACCGCGACGCCGATCGGCACGTTCCGCCACGGGTCGAGCGTCGCCCAGAGACGGCCCGCCTCGGCGAGCCGCAGCCGGATGTCGTCGCAGCCGTCGGCGAGCAGCGTCAGCCGCGCGGCCGCTGCGCGGAGGCTGTCGGTGTCGACCGCGATCACCCCGCCGCTGCGGATCTCGAGCTCGTCGTCGCTTACGGCCACGGCGACCCGACGAAGTTCGCGGCGTGCGCGGTGCCCGCCTCGTCGCGGGCATCGCCGGCGAGGCGCGCCAGACGGGCGAGCATCGCGACGAGATCACCGAGCGCATCGCGGTAGGCGTCGGCCGCGCGCGCACTCCACTCGGTCGCCGCGCTCAGCGCACTCGCCTGGCGCCGCAGGCCGTCGGCATCCTGCTCGGCCGCGGCGAGCAGGGCCCGGATCGCGAGGATCTGTGCGGCGGACGGTGACGGATGCATCCGCTCAGCGTGCCCGGAGCGGGCGGTCCGCGCGGGCGGATCTGAGCGATCCGTGGACAACCCGCGAACTCGGGCCGCTGGGGAGGAGGCTCGCGATCGCACACGGCGCCCACCAGAATGGGGACGTGGCCGCCACCGATTCTCCGTTTCGCGTGGCCTTCGTCTGCACCGGCAACATCTGCCGCTCACCTATGGCCGACGTCGTCTTCCGCGGGTTCGCCGCGCGGGCGGGCGTCGCCGACCGTGTCGCCTCGAGCAGCGCCGGCACCGGCGACTGGCACGTCGGCGAACGCGCCGACAGCCGCACGATCGACGCCCTCGCCCGGCTCGGCTACGACGGCTCGCAGCACCGCGCGCGGCAGTTCGAGCCCGCCGATTTCGACCGTTACGACCTGATCGTCGCGCTCGACCGCTCACACGAGCGCATCCTCACCAGCTGGGCGCGCACCCCCGCCGATCTCGACAAACTCGCCCTCCTGCTCTCGTTCGAGCCCGCGGCGGGCGACAACCTCGACGTCCCCGATCCGTACTACGCCGGCCCGGCGATGTTCGACGAGGTGCTCGGTATGATCGAAAGCGCGAGCCGGGCGCTCTTCCGGCAGCTCGAACCGGCCCTTCGGCCGACATCTCCCTGAGCCTTCCGAGCGCCGCGCCACCTTCGATCGGAGCTTCGTGACCTCTCTGCCGCCCCAGCCCCTCAGCCCCCTCGACGGCCGCTACCGCGCCGCCGTCACGGGCCTCGCCGACTACCTGTCCGAGGCGGGCCTCAATCGTGCCCGCGTCGAGGTGGAGGTCGAGTGGATCATCGTGCTCACCGACCGCTCGCTGTTCGGCTCGTCGCCGCTGGCGGATGCCGACAAGGAAGCGCTCCGGGCGCTGTACCGTGACTTCGGCCAGGCCGAGATCGACTGGCTCGCCGAGAAGGAAGCTGTCACCCGCCACGACGTGAAGGCCGTGGAGTACCTGGTGCGCGACCGGCTGTCGTCGCTGGGACTCGATGCGATCGCCGAGCTCACGCACTTCGCCTGCACGAGCGAAGACATCAACTCCGCCTCGTACGCCCTCACGGTGCGCCGCGCGGTCGAGAGCGTGTGGCTGCCGAAGCTGCGCGCCGTCATCGCCGCGATCGGCGAGCTCGCCGCCCAGCATCGGGATGCCGCGATGCTCTCGCGCACGCACGGCCAGCCCGCCACCCCGTCGACGATGGGCAAGGAGCTCGCGGTGTTCGCGTGGCGCCTCGAGCGCGTCGCCGCGCAGATCGCCGGCGGCGACTACTTCGCGAAGTTCTCGGGCGCGACGGGCACGTGGTCGGCGCACCTCGCCGCCGCTCCCGACGTCGATTGGCCCGAGCTCTCGCGTGGCTTCATCGAGGGCCTCGGCATCGACTTCAACGTGCTGACCACCCAGATCGAGTCGCACGACTGGCAGGTGGAGCTCTACGACCGCGTGCGGCACGCCGGCGGCATCCTGCACAACCTGGCGACCGACATCTGGACCTATATCGCGATGGGCTTCTTCGCGCAGATCCCGGTCGCCGGCGCGACCGGATCGTCGACGATGCCGCACAAGATCAACCCCATCCGGTTCGAGAACGCCGAGGCGAACCTCGAGGTCTCCGGCGGTCTGCTGCAGACGCTGTCGCAGACGCTCGTCACGTCGCGGATGCAGCGTGACCTCACCGACTCGACGACGCAGCGCAACATCGGCGTCGCGTTCGGACACTCGCTGCTCGCGCTCGACAACCTGCAGCGCGGACTCACCGAGATCTCGCTGTCGCGCGATGTGCTGCTCGCCGACCTCGACGCGAACTGGGAGGTGCTCGCCGAGGCGATCCAGACGGTCGTCCGCGCCGAGATCGTCGCCGGTCGCTCCGAGATCACTGACCCCTACGCGCTGCTCAAGGATCTGACCCGCGGTCGCCGCGTCGGCGGGCCGGAGCTGGCGGAGTTCGTGTCGGGACTCGACATCGGCGACGAGGCGAAGGCGCGACTCGGCGCCCTCACCCCCGCGACGTACGTGGGTCTCGCCGACCGCCTCGTCGACGAGCTCTCCCCCGGTCGCTGAGCGAGGGAGCGCCGGCGACCGAGACGAAACGCCGGGGTCAGTGACCGCGCGTGTCGTCCTTCGGGTGCAGCACCGGAGAGTCGATCTCCTTGGTCACCTGAGCGGGGTCGACCGCGAGCATGAGCAGCGCGATGATCACGAGCGTCGCGATGAACGAGATGCCGGCGACCACCAGCGACACCACCAGCACGTGCGCGCGCTGCGGCTCGTCGAGGTCTTGGAAGAAGCCCATCGACACGAGGGCGATGATCCCGCCGAACAGCGCCGCGGCGAACGCGAAGCCGAGCAGCTGCACGGGCCGCATCAGGTCGCGCCGGGTCGGTCGCTGCTCACTCATACGGTCTCTCCTGCGGGTAGGTCTGCGGATGCCGCGGCGTCGCGGCGCGGCGAGAAGCCGGCGATCGCGAGGAACACGGCCACGATGGCGGCGTAGGCGCCGAACAGGCCGACGCCGATCGTGATGCCGGTGAGGGTGAACGAACCGGCCTTCTCGATGACGTAGTCGAGGCTGTAGGCGGGGTTGACCACGAGCAGACCCAGGCCGAGCGCGATCGTGATGGCGCCGATGAGAATGCCGTCGCGACCCTCGACGACACCGGCGCGGCGATCGCGGATGCCGAGCGCGAGCTCGGCGATGCCGGTGACGAGGGCCCAGCTGATCACGAGAACGAAGAAGAGCGTCGTCGAGCGGATGCCGGGGAGCCCGCCGATCATGCCGGCGATCAGGGTCAGTACCCCGATCAGGAGCGGCGCGGTTCGCCGCCCGGCCGGATAGGCGAGCCACGCGCCGAAGAGCAGCACGAGCGCGGTGGCGATGCCCCAGCCGCTGAACACCGACAGGCCCACGGCGGCGGAGTGGTCGGCCGAGAAGGTGATCATGATCGCCGCGACGGCGGCGAACAGGGCGCGGCCGAGCTGCACATGGCGCACGTCGAACGTGCGGACAGGAGCTTCGGTCACCCGTCCAGTCTAAGCCGCGCGACGCGGCGCGACTCCCGGCGCCGGGCACGCCCGGCATCCCGCCCGGGTCAGCTGATCGCTTGGGCGACCAGCGCGCGGATCTTCTTCTCCACGGCCGCCGTCACCTCGACCACGGCGAACGAGGTCGCCCACATGGCGCCGTCGTCGAGGTTCGCGGTCTCGTCGAAGTTGACGGTCGGGTAGCGCGTGTCGAACTTCGACTTCGGCTGCACGAAGATGACGACCTTGCCGTCTCGCGCATATGCCGGGAAGCCGTAGAACGTCTTGGGGTCGAGGTCGGGTGCCTCCTCGGAGACGATGCGGTGCACGGCGCGTGCGACCTCGCCGTCGATGCCGTCGAGCTCGTCGATGGCGGCGGCGCACGCCTCGAGCTCCTTCGCGAGCTTCGCGGCACCCTTGAGGCCCTTCGTGGTGCGCAGCTCTTCGGCGCGCTGCTTCATCGCGGCGCGCTCTTCGGAACTGAAGCCGCTCTTGGTGTCAGCCATGGGGTGTTCCTTTCGTTCGTGTTCGATCAGTTGCGGAGGGCTTCGACGACCTGCAGCACCGCGAGGGTGCGCTGCTGGTCGGGCGCGGGGTCTGCGTCACCGCGCACGAGGGCGGCGAAACGCGCGACCTCGTACGCCATGTTGTTGTCGGCGCCGTCGACACGGCGCTCGTCCACCGAACCGTCGAGACGCGTGAGGGTCACCAGGCGCGGCTGGGTGATCGCGTCGATCGTCAGCGTGCCCTTCTCGCCCTGGATCTCGTTGGGGCGGGAGGAGAAGCCGATCTTCGAGAACGAGATCTGCGCGATCATCTCCGGGTAGGTCAGGGTCGCCGCTCCCGCGCCGTCCGCTCCGGTCGCGATCGTGACGAGGCCGCCGGCGACGGCGCTCGGATCGCCGAACAGGTCGATGAGGGCCGACAGCGGGTACACGCCGAGGTCGAACGCGGCACCGCCGGCGAGCGCCGGATCGAAGATGTTCGGGGTCTCGCCGGCGAGCACGAGGTCGTAGCGCGCGGAGCGCTGGCTCTGCCCGAACGCCACGAGGCGCACCGTGCCCACCTCCGGCAGCAGGTCGCGCACGAGGGCCATGCCCGGGTCGTACACGTTGCGCATTCCCTCGAAGACGATCACGCCGCGGGTGGATGCGGCATCCACCAATTCGGCGAACTCGGCCGCCGTGGGCGTCGCGGGCTTCTCGAGGAAGACGTGCACACCGGCGTCGATCGCGCGGCGCGCCTGCTCGGCGTGCGCGCCGTTGGGCGAACCGACGTAGACCGCGTCGACGGCGCCGGAAGCGAGGAGCGCATCCAGATCGTCGGACACCTCCGCGACACCGTTCGCGTCGGCGAACGTGCGGCCGCGGGCGAGATCGCGCGAGAAGACGACGTCGACGCGGATGCCGTCGTTCTGCCGCACGGCGTCGATGAAACGCTCGGTGATGGCGCTGGTTCCGATGGTCGCGAGTCTGATCACGGGAGCAACGATAGGGGAATGCGCCGCGCGCCTGCGCCGTTGCCTCCGACATGGCAGAGCAGATGAAGGCACTCGTCTACCGCGACTTCGGTGGCAACGACCGCTTCGAGATCACCGAGGTCGACCGGCCGCACAACGGTCCCGACACCCTCGTCGTGCGGGTGGTGGCCGCGGGCCTCAACCCCGTCGACTACAAGGTGCGCGAGGGGTACCTGCGGGGCGCGATCGACACCCTGCTGCCGGCCGTGCCGGGCTGGGACGTCGCCGGGATCGTCGAGCAGACGGGCCTGGACACCCCCGAGTTCGCCGTCGGCGACGCCGTGCTCGCGTACGCGCGGGCCGATGTCGTGCGGCACGGCTCGCTCGCCGAGTTCATGCCGGTGCCGGTGCGCACCGCCACCCGCAAGCCCGAAGGCCTGTCGTTCGAGCAGGCGGCGGCGCTGCCGCTCACCGGTCTCACCGCGTTGCAGGCGATCGAGCGGGCGGGCGTGACGCGCGGCGACACCGTGCTCATCCACGGCGCCGCGGGCGGAGTCGGCTCGTTCGGCGTGCAGCTGGCGAACCTCCGCGGCGCGCGCGTCGTCGGCACGGCATCCGCCCACAATCACGACTATCTGCGCGGGCTCGGTGCGATTCCCCTCGCGTACGGCGAGGGCCTCGTCGCCGCGGCGCGCGCCGCCGTGCCCCAGGGCTTCGACGTCATCCTCGACTTCGCCGGCGGCGCATCGCTCGACACGACGGCCGACCTGCTCGCGCCGGACGGACGGGTGGCCTCGATCGCCGACCCGCGCGCGAAGACCGAGTTCGGTGGGCACTACCTCTGGGTGCGACCGGATGCCGACCAGCTCTCCGAGCTCGCCGGCCTGGCCGCCGCCGGTGACCTGCAGGTCGAGATCGCGGCCACCTACCCGCTGTCCGACGCCGCCGCTGCCTACGCCCAGCTCGAAGAAGGGCACACCCGCGGAAAGATCGTCGTCACGATCTGACGCTCACCCCTCGCCGAGGAACTCGATCGCGGCCGCGCGGAAGACGCGCGAGCCGGGCGCGTTGAAGTGGTGGCGATCGGGGATCTCGACGAAGCGGCCCTGCGGGCACGCGGCGGCGAGCGCCTTGGAGCCCTCGATGATCGCGTCGAGCGATCCGGTCGCGAACATGACCGGCTGCTGCGGAGCGTGCGCGGGGTCGGGGTCGACGGTGCGCGACGCGCGCATCCCTCCGGCGATCGCGAGCAGCGCGCGCAGATCGTTGCCGGGCACGCGTTCGGTGAGGCGGATGTAGTTCTGCGTGACCGGGTCGGTGACCTCTGTGCCGTCTTCGACGAGCGCCCGCACCTGATCGATGTCGAGGCGGGCGAGCGGGATGCCGTCGGGCACGCCGCCGAGCACGGCCTTGGGGATGCGGGGGGCGATGTCCTGCAGCACCTCCCACCCCACGCGCGCGCCGAGCGAGTAGCCGATGTACGACGCTTCGTCGACGAGGTAGAGATCGAGCATCGTCTCGACGTCGCCCGCGAGCTGGCGCAGGTCGTAGTCGTGCGATTCGTGGGGCTTGTCGCTGGCGCCGTGGCCGCGCTGGTCGAGCGCCAGCACGCGGTAGCCCGCGCGCAAGAGGTCGCGCACCCATCCGGTGCTCACCCAGTTGTCGCGGGTCGACGAGGCGAAGCCGTGCACCAAGACGACGACCGGGTCGGCCTCCTCACCCCAGGTGTAGGTCGCGACGCGATGTCCTTCGCCGACCATGATGAACTGCGGGTCGGGCATGTCGGTCAACTGCTGCAGCGGGGAGCTCACCCCTCGATTCTGCCGCGTCCCGGCATCCGTCACTCGACGACGCTGACTTCTTTCCAGAACGCGACGTAGCCGCTGAAGTCCTTGCCCACTCGATCGAACGCCGTCGGGTACGGATGCGGGTACGCCCAGGCGCGGTCTTTTAGCTCCTGATCGCCGTCCTTCACCGAGAAATACTGGCATTCGCCCTTCCACGGGCAGGTGTAGGGCGTCGCGCTCTCGCTGAGCAGATCCCACTGCACGCTCTCGGGCGGGAAGTACCAGTTGCCCTCGATCGAGATCAGGTCATCCTTCGCCGCCTCGGCGACCGTGACGTCGCCCACTACTGCACGCATGTGCGTCTCCCTTGTTCTGTGTCCAGGCTCACCGGTGGCGGCTGAGCGCGCAAGGGGCTTGCGTCGCTAATGCGAATCGGCACGTCGCCGAGCGGGCCGGTTGCGGCGGCGCGGCGTGATGCGGATGAGGTGTCCGCGCAGGCTCGCCCCGGGCTGCTGCGGCAGGGCGATGGTGCCGGTGACGATCGCATCGACCACCATCGACCCGTCGGTCGGTCCGACGACGGGGATCGGCGTCGTCTCGGTGATCTCCAGCGGGTCGATCGGCAGAAGCGCCAGTCGACGGTGCGCTCGAATGTATGCCGGAACGAGAATGACGACGGCGCCGAACCACGCGAGCGGGTTCGACCACGCGACGCCGATGAACCCGAAGGCCGCGCCGAGAACGACAGCGGCGATCACGCGCATGATGAGTTCGACGACGCCGGTCACCGTCGGGATCATCGCGTCGCCGAGTCCCTGCAGGGCGCCGCGGAGAACGAACAGCACTCCGAGCGCGCTGTAGCTGACACCGTTGACGATCAGCATGAGGTGCGCGAGGTCGACGACCTCGGTGGCCGCATCCCCGACGAAGATCTGCACGACGGCGGCGCCGCCCGCGACCAGGATGACGCCGAGCACGACCGAGCCGGCGATCGACATCCAGACCGCCTGGATGACGCCGCGCCGGATGCGGTCGGGCCGCCCACCGCCGTGATTCTGCGCGACGAACATCGACACGGCGAGCCCGAGCGACATCAGGAGGGCCACGGCCAGGCCGTCGACGCGGCTCGCCGCCGTGTAGGCGGCGACGGCGTCGGGACCGAGCCGGTTGAGCGCGACCTGCACCGTGAGCGTGCCGATCGCGATGAGGGACGCCTGGAAGCCCATCGGCAGGCCGAGGCGCAGGTGCTCGCGGAGCTCGGCACCGGTCACGCGGAAGTCACGCGGAGCGAGCCAGAGCACACGTACGCGGCGGCGCATATATTCCAGGCACAGCAGTACCGATGCCGCCTGCGAGAGCACGGTCGCGAGCGCCGCACCCCCGACGCCCCACTGCAGCGGGCCAACCATGAGCACCACCAGCGCGACGTTCAGCACGCACGCGAGCGTGAGGAAGACCAGCGGGGTGCGCGAGTCGCCGATCGCGCGGATGATGGCCGCGAGGTAGTTGAAGAACATCAGAGCGCTGGCGCCGAGGAAGCTCACCTGAGTGAAGACGGTCGCGTCGTCGAGGAGTTCTGCGGGGGTCTGCAGCAGTTCGAGCAACGGCCGGGCGATGAGGGGCGCGCCGACCGTGATCACGACGCTCACGATCGCGGTGAGCACGGTGCCGGCGGCGACCGAGCGTCGCACGCCGATGTCGTCGCGCGCGCCGAAAGCCTGCGCCGTGGGAATCGCGAATCCGCTCGTCATCCCCCAGGCGAACCCGAGCAGCAAGAACAGCAGCGCGCCCGTCGCGCCGACGGCGGCCAGCGCGTCCACGCCGAGCCAGCGACCCACGACGATGGCATCGGCCACGTGGTACAGCTGCTGTACGACGTTGCCGATCAGCAGCGGCACGGCGAACGTCAGGATGACGCGCCAGGGGCTGCCGGTGGTGAGGATCTTGGCCATGCGACGTGCTTTCGAGCGGAGTGCGAGCGAGGAATCGAATCGATTCGGGACGAAGTTTCCATTGTTCCACACACACCCTGCGAGCCACCAGAGGGCTCAGGGAATCGGGCGGTCGTCCACCATCAGTTGCACGAACGTGAGGTCGAGCCAGCGGCCGAACTTCTCGCCGACCTGGGGCAGCGCTCCGACCTGCGTGAACCCGAGCGCGGCGTGCAGACGCAGCGAGCCGGTGTTGCCTGACTCGATGGCGCCGACCATCACATGGATGCCGGCTTGCCTCGCGCGTTCGATCAGCGCGGCGAGAAGAGTGCGGCCGAGCCCGCGACCGCGGTGGTCGTCGCGCACGTAGACCGAGTGCTCCACCGTGTGGCGGAAGCCGTCGATCGCGCGCCACGTGCCGTACGAGGCGTAGCCGACGACCTTGCCGCCGTCGTCGGCGACGAGCACCGGGAATCCGGCATCCTGGCGCGCGCGCATCCAGACGACGCGGTCGGCATCGCTCACGGGGGAGTCGTTCCAGATCGCCGTGGTGTGGAGCACAGCGTCGTTGTAGATGAGGGCGATGCCGCCGGCGTCGCCCTCGACGGCTTCCCGGACGAGTGCGGTCATCGTCCGTCGCGGAGGTCGGCGAGGGTCGTCTCGGCGAACGCGATCTCGTCGAAGCGCGCCGTGCAGGCGTCGCCCATGGGCGCCTGGGAGAGGAAGCCGACGCGCAGCGGCGCCGCGCCTTCGGCGAGTCGGAAGAGACGGACGAAGTCCCACGTCACCCCGTCGCGCGACTCGTGGAAGGCGAAGGCCGCTCCGACGCGCGCGACGCGCAGGTACACGGCCCGCTCGGCGACCGGCGCGCTGTTGACGTCGTCGGAGAAGTGGTCGGTCACGACGCTGACGACCATCGGCTGGCCCTGCGGGGAGTATTCGAAGCAGAGCTTCGCCCAATGGTTCCGGTCGCTCCACAGCGCGAGCACCCCGGCATCGAAGGTCGACCGCTCGCCGGGCACCTCGACCCGCGCCGACAGCATGAAATCGCCCGTGGGCGCGGCGAAGGCGAGCGCGGTCGCGGCGTGCTGACCGCCACCACCCAGGGAGTCGTTGCTCCAGTCGACGCCCGCGGCCGCGACGAGCTCGAGGGACGATCCGTCGATGCGCGCGACGCCGTCGCCGTTGGTCCAGGAGAGCGCGGGAAGTCCCGGCAGCGTGAGGGTCATGCGTCCACGCTAGCGGCGAGCTCGATGCGGATGCGAGCGCCGTCTGCGCCTGCGGCGAGCTCGGCCGGAGTGGCGACCGTCCACGTGGGCGCGGCCGCGACGGCGTCCGGTCCGATGCCGATGACACGCATGTCCGCCGCGAGGCCGGCGGATATGCCGTTCGCGGAATCTTCCAGGACGACGCAGTCCGCGGCATCCACACCCAGCAACCGCGCAGCCGTGAGGAAGCCCTCGGGGTGCGGCTTGCTGGCGACGACATCCGCCGCCGAGACGACGATGTCCGGCATCCGCAGCCCCGCGGCGCCCATCCGTGCGGCCGCGAGATCGAGGGGCGCGGAGGTGACGAGCGCATGGGGGAGACCGACGAGGGCGTCGAGCAGCGCGGCCGCCCCGGGTAGCGCCACGACCCCGTCGAGCTGCGCCGTCTCGGCGGCGAGCAGGAGTTGGTTCTCCGCGAGGTTCTCCTCGCGCGTGCGCTCGGGCAGGAGGATCGCCATGCTCTCGTGGCCCTGTCTGCCGTGGATCACCGACAGTGTCGTGGCGGTCGGGATGCCGTGGGCGATCGACCACTCGGTCCACACGCGTTCGGTGACGATGCGCGAGTCGACGAGCGTGCCGTCCATGTCGAGGAGGACGGCGGCGGCGGTGATGGTGACCATGCCTCCACCGTACGGGTCACCCCTCAGAGCGGCCCGAGCACCGCGCGCGGATCGTCGTGCAGGTTCAGGCCCTCGAGAACGGTGAGAAGCTGGCGCTCCTCGTAGGCGAAATGGTTCTCCATGATCGCGCCGATCCCTTCCAGATGCCGCGCGAGTGCGGCAACGTCGGCTCCGCCGATGAGGGCTGTGTCGAGCGCACCGAGGAGATGGTCGATCATCGAATGATCGCGCTCGAGGTTGCGCAGCACCGGCGCCAGCTCGGGATGGGCGGCCTCGATCGCCGGGAACAGGGCTCGGTTTTCGCCGCGGTGATGCGCATCGAGCGCGACGCAGAATCCTCGGCAGTACAGCTGCAGGTCACGCTGCGCGGTGGCGATGTCGCCGGCATCCACCGCATCGTTTGCGACCTGCAGAGCGTCACGGAGCTTGCCGTGCGTGGCGCGCAGTTCGCGGCTCCACGCGATGAGCCTGGTCTCGTCCGACACGGGAGCAGTGTACGTCCATCCGAACGCCCGTCCGCGACGAACAACCTCCATGAGCACCGAGCAGCAGCGGCATGGCCCGGCGCTGTCGAGCGGCGAACGCGGTTTCGGGCTGCGTCGACGCGTGGTGCGCACCGGCGTCGGCCCGATCGTGGTGCGCGCGAGTGGCCAGGAGAGCACGACCGCGACGATCCTCCTGCACGGGGCCGCCGGATCCTGGACGACGTGGACGCCGTTGCTGAGAGTGGCCGAGCTGCGGAACGTCATCGCCGTCGACCTCCCCGGATGGGGCGAGAGTCCCGCGGCGCGCGTCTCCGTCGACCAGCTCGGCGACGCCGTGACAGAGATCGCCCGCACGCTCGGCTACGAGCGGTGGATGCTGGTCGGGCACTCGCTGGGCGGGCTCCTCGCCCTCGACATCGCCGCGCGTCACCCCGCACAGACGGACGCCGTCGTCTTGGTGTCGCCGTCGGGCCCCGCGGTGCTGGCGGCCATCCGGCATCCCGTGCGCGGCGGACGCGCGTTGCCGTGGTTCGCCGGGATGCTGGCGACCATGCGTGTCCTGGCATCGCTCGGCCCGCTGGGCACCGGCATCCTGCGGAGCCTCGGTCGATGGGGCGCGCTCCGGCCGCTGAGCGCGCCGCTCTTCGCCGATCCCGCGCACGTGCACCACTCCGTCACCGATGCGCTCGCCTCGGAGATCCGCCCGCGCGCGTTCGCCGATGCGGCGCGGGCGGCATCCGGCTACGACACGTCACTCTGGCGTCGCATCACCTGCGCGGTGCGGTCGGTGCGCGGCGAGCGCGACGTCTTCGTGGGTGACGAAGATGGCGCAGCGCTCGCTGCCCTGATCCCCGACTTCCGCCAGCAGACGCTCCCCGGCGCGGGCCATTTCGCGGCCGTCGAGCAGCCGGACGCAGTCGCGCGGGTGCTGATCGAGGAGTCAGCCCTGCGCCGCGGGTGAGGCGCCGTCGGGCCAGGACGCCACGCACACCTTGTTGCCCGAGCGATCCGCGAGGATCCACGTCGCCGGCGCCTCGGAGTCGTCGACGATGCGACCTCCGGCGGCGAGCGCCGCGTCGACGCGCACTCGCGCATGATCGCGCGCGACCGACACGTCGAGGTGCATCGCGTGCCGCAGGGCCTTCGCGGGCTCGATCTCCTGCATCCACACCGTCGAGCCCTGCGCGAGCGGGTCGATGCCGTTGTCATCATCCATCGGCGCGTAGCCGAGCACCGCGCGCCAGAACGGCAGGTCGATCGCGTCGGCGTGTGCGGCGATGGCCACCTGCACCTCCTGCACCGCCGCGGGATCTCCCGGAGCGCGATGTTCACGGGCCAACGCCGACACGGCGCGCGCGAGGTCGACGTGCTCCTCCTCCGTCGCCCACACCTCGCGCGAGAGTTTCACCGTGACCGCGTCGGGCGTGAGGGTGATCACCGTCCGCGCTCCGAGGGCGGGGAGCTCGGCGATCGCCGCGGCGAGGCGCCCCGCGGCCCCGAGCGATACCGTACGGAAGACGGCCGTCGGGCCACCGTGCAGCACGGCCCAGTCCGTGAGGTCATCGCCATCGAGAAACGCCCGCCATCCCGCCTCGCTCATGGCCACACCCTACGCGCGGCGCGTCATACGTGACAGGGTCGGAGCATGTTCACCGTCATCGAGACCATCACGATCGACCGCCCGCGCGCGGAGGTGTTCGCCTTCCTCATCGACGGCGAGAAGAGGCCGCAGTGGGATGAGTCGGTCGTGTTCGAGCGCCTCACTTCTCCGGGCCCGGTGGCGGTGGGCAGCACCATCCACTCGCGGGTGCGCGCCGTGGGCCGCGAGAACGACTTCCACTGGCGGGTGACGGAGTTCGTGGCGTCCGAGCGCCTGGCAACCGTGAGCACGTCCGGTCCCGTGTCGACGGAGTTCGTTCTCGAGTTCACGGATGCCGGAGCGGGCTGCGCGGTCCGCGCCACGATCGAGGCGAATCCGTCGGGGCTCATGCGACTGGTCGAGCCGATGATCAGCGAAACGGTGCGCACCACCCTCGGCACGTCACTGGCGCGCGCGAAAGTGCTGCTCGAGCGGCGTTAGAGGGTCTGCAGGAACGCGCGGATGTCGTCGGCGAGAAGCTGCGGCTCTTCGTGCGGGGCGAAGTGGCCCCCGCGCGGCATGACCGTGAACCGCGTGACGTTGTAGACCCGCTCCGCCCACGATTGCGGCGGTGTCGAGAGGTCCTTCGGGAACAGCGCGATGGCCGTGGGTACCGCGACGCGATCGACGGCCGCCGCGTACCCGGCGGCGAATTCGTAGTACGGGCGAAACGACGTGCCGATGGCGTTCGTGAACCAGTAGACGGATGCCAGGGTCAACAGATACTCGTCGCTGAACCGCGTCGACACATCCCCGCCGCAGTCACTCCACGCGCGGTGCTTCTCGAGGATCCACGCGAGCAACCCTGCCGGTGAATCCGACAGGGCCGGGGCGAGCGTGAGCGGCCGGGTCTGCTGCTGGTGTTGGTAGGCGCCCTCGGTGGTGCGCCAGGCATCCACCTGCGCGACGTGCGCACGCTCCTCGTCGGTGAGCGTCGCCTCGTCGACCTCCCGCGGCGGCGCGACGGCGAGAAGGTGGATGCCGGCGACGGCCTCCGGGTGGGTCTGAGCGAGCCGCGATGTGATGCCGGCCCCGAGATCTCCGCCGTGTGCGGCGTAGCGCGGAAAGCCGAGGTGCTCGGTCATGAGGGCGTGCCACAGCTCGTGGGTCTGCTGTCCGAGCGCGGGTCGCTGGGCGGAGAACGGCAGACCGGGGATTGCCGGCACGATGACCGTCGAGGCATCTACCGCGTCGCCGCCGAAACCTGACGGTGTCGAGAGGCGCTCGGCGACCTCGACCAACTCGAGCACGGTGCTCGGCCACCCGTTCGTGAGGACGATCGGGAGACCGCCCGGCCCCTCGGCATCGAAGCGGAGGTAGGTCACGGCCGTGCCGTCGATGTCGGCCCGGTGCCACGGGAGCGCCGCGATCCGCTGCTGCTGCGCGGCCCAGTCGAAGTCCTCCGCCCAGACGGCGACCAGACGCCGGAGGAGCGCGTGGTCCGTGCCGGCATCCCAGGCCGCAGTCGGCCACGGATCGGGCCAGCGCGTGTCGCGCAGACGCCGCCGAAGGTCGTCGATGTCTGACGTGCTGATGTCGTGCGGGAACGGGATGCTCATCGCGGATCCTTCCTCGGAGCTACACAGTATTCACTGATCGCGGCGGGGACCCGGGCATGACGCCCGCCGCTCCACCCGGGACCGAGGCGTCGGAATCGCCATCGGTATCGGCGTCGGCGTGGCCGGGGACCCGGCGCCGTAGGTCATCGACGGCCGTTCGGTACTGCCCACTCCTCGACGCGCGCGGCGTCACGGCGATACATGGCTGCGTGGCCGGCGAAATCGGAATTCGCCGTCTCGCGCGCACGTCCTTCGGCGTGGGCCGCGAGGTGGCCGAGTCGTTCACCTAGGGCGCGCAACACGTCTACCCGACTGAATGGAGCGCCATACGCCTCGATCAGTCGATCGACCCGAGACAGCCGGTTGCCCAGTCCGGTGTCGACCGCGGCATCCTCGACAAGAGGCGCCAGGCGGTACGCGAGGTAGGCGAGGTCCCAGATCCGCGGTCCGGGCGAGGACTCGTCGAAGTCGAAAAGGCCGGTCAGCCGGCCGTTCAAGAACGTCATGTTGTACGGCGCGACGTCGTTGTGACAGATGACCTCGGCTGGTTCGCGTCGCGGCTGAGCCCACACGAAGTCGCCATCGACGAGCGGCACGCTGGCGTCGTGGATACGCCGTAGCAAGACACCCGCATCCCGCACGATCTCCGGATTCCACAGCCAGTCCGGCAGAGGATATCCGCCGACATCTCCGGGGAGAAAGGTCAAGATCTCGCGGCCCCGGTCGTCGAACCCGAGGGGCTTGGGAACTTCGGTAACGCCGGCCGCACGCACAGTGTCGAGCAGCCGGTGAACGGCCGCCGCGCCGATCCCGGGCGTCCGGCGCACGGTATCGCCGACGCGAACGACCGCGGTGGAGTTTCCTCCGCTCAACCGCTCCTCAACCATGGCCTCACCATAATCGCCCTCGCAGAGTGGGTTCCGGTCAGTCCTTATTTTGTTCTAAAGATGTTCTAGATGGCACTGTTGTTTATAGTTACTTTCTGCTACAATACGTGTATTGGCAATCGGCCCAACTGCGGGTGAGCCTGGACGACGCCTCCAGACGAATGTGAGAAACAACGTCTAGGAGAGCCATGAACGAACCTCAGCAGCCAGACCGGCCGAAGCGCCCGGTGTCGTTCTCCGGTGGGATGCCGGACGGAGATGGCGCCGCCGGCACCGACCCCCACTGGCGTGATCTGGCGCTGCTCGTCCAGCGCGCCGAGAAGAACCGTGCGGACATGGCTCGCCTCCACGCCGACCGCGCGGAGCTCTGCGCCGACGCGCTGAAACTGGTCGCGCTGCGCACCGCGCAACGGTTCGCCGCGCGCGGTGGACGTGAGGTCGGCGACACGATTCCGTTGCGGGAAGTGATGGCCGAGCTCGCCTGCGCCCTACGGGTCGGCGAGCGCACCATCTCCATCTGGCTGGGCGATGGAGCCGCGCTCGTGGAGGCCTACCCCGCGACGCTCGAGGCGTTGCGATCGGGGAGAATCGACGAACGACACGCCTCGGCGATCATCGACGCCGGTGCGCCGCTCGATGCGTCGATCCGGCCGCGCTACGAAGAACTCGTCCTCGCTCGAGCCGAGGTCACGACCGCGCCCGAATTGCGCGAGATCGCGCGCGTCATCGCCGCACAGCTCGAGCCGGAGATCGTCGAGCTGCGCCAGCGTGAGGCGCTCGCACAGCGACAGGTGAAGACCTACGCCCTGCACGACGGGCTGTCGCGGCTTCTCCTCGATGCACCGGCGGCGCTCGTGCAGGGCATCTTCGAGCGCGTGACCGATATGGCTGCCGCGCTGAGCGATGAGAACGACGACCCGGATGGCGACGATCACCCGCGTGACGACGCCGCTCCGCAGCGTGATGACCGCACCCTCGACCACCTGCGCGCCGACATCGCGTGCGATCTGTTGCTCGGCGGCACCCCCGCCGCACACGGCGACACCGATCTCGGCGCCATCCGCGCCTCCGTCAGCGTGACGATTCCAATCCTCACGCTCGCGGGGCTCGACGATGCGCCGGCGATCCTCGACGGCCACGGGCCGATCGACGCCGCGACCGCCCGTGAGCTCGCGGCATCCGCCCCCTGCTGGCAGCGCGTCATGATCCACCCGATGACCGCGGAGCCCCTCCACCTCGACACCTATCGGCCGAGCGCGCGCCTTCGGAAACTGCTGAACGCCCGCGATCGGCACTGCCGATGGCCAGGATGCCGCCGACCCGCTCGCCGCAGCGAAGCCGACCACACGATCGCGTTCTCGGAGGGCGGCAAAACCTGCGCGGACAACATGGAGATCCTGTGCGTCCGGCACCATCACCTCAAGCACGCCTCGCCATGGCTCGTCGAGCAGCTCGGCGGCGGAACGCTGCAATTCACCTCGCCGACCCGTCGAAAATACCGAAACGATGCGCCACCGGTGATGGGAGCGGTCCGCGAACCACCGTGGGCTCGCCTTCTCGCGACACCCTATGACGCCGCCGACGCTGCGGGGTTCTGACCGGACCGCACGCCTACAGCGCGCCCCCGGTGGGCCGATACCGCAGCGCGATCGCGCCCGAACGGAAGTCGTGACGACCTACGAGTTCGAGCGAGATCCGCTCGCGGAGTCCGGCGAGCAGCGTGGGGCCGCGCCCCGCGAGCATCGGTTGCACCAAGAACTCGTACTCGTCGATCAGGCCCAGGTCGGCGAGCGCGAGGGGGAGGGTCACACCACCGACCCAGAGGGTGTCGCCCGGCTCCTCCTTGAGTCGCCGCACCGCCGCATCCACGTCGCCCGTGAGCAGCTCGGCGTTCCAGTCGACCTCGGTGAGCGTCGTCGAGACCACGTATTTCCTCGCCCGATGGATCGCCTCCGCGAAGGCGATCTCCCCGGCATCCATCCAGTCGGGCCATTCTCCGGAGTCGGGCTCCCGCCATGCCGAGTTCATCATGTCGTACGTGACACGACCGAACAGCAGCGCGTCGGCGCGCTCCATCTCGGCCGTCCAATAGGCCATCGACTCGTCGTCGGGCGGCAGTCCGGCCTCGTGGTGCACGCAGCCGTCGAGCGTGGTGTTGATCGAGTAGCGCAGCGTTCTCATCGCGCGGCTCCTCTCTGAGCGTCGATACCCACACCGTACTGGGCGCCGTCGGCAGTGGCGGGCGAGCCGTTCACCTGCCACGATTCTGACTATGCGCCGAACTCTTGCTGCCTCCCTCGCCGGACTCCTCGCTGTCGCGGCGCTCACTGCGTGCGCTCCCGAGGCCGAAACCCGCACGGTCGCGGTCGCCCGCATCGACGTCGTCGACGAGAGCTACACCGTCGAGCTCGCCACGCCCGAACTCATCGAGCAGGCGAAGGCGCTCGCCGCCGGCGAGGGATCGTCCGGCATCCCCAACGGCAAAGTTGTGCGTGGGGACGCCAGCGTCAACGAGCCATGGTCGTGGCACATCGATCCCGAGACGTTCGAGTTCGCCTTCGCGACCACCGAGGTGTGCGACGGCATCCCGTCGTTCGTCGAGGACGAGACCGTCACGAGCGACTACTACTGCCCGTGGTCGGCGAAGGTCGTCGCCGTCGAGGAGATCGAGGTCCCGGTCGTCGAGGGCTGACCTCGGCTGGTCATCGTGCCGCCGACGAACCTGCACAATGGCATGATGATCCGCCGCGCGAAGAAGCCCGCCACGTTCGTCCCCTGGGCCGTGATCGTGCCGTTCGCGGTGTCGGGCGTCATCCACCTGGCGCGACCGGCGGTGTTCACGCCGATCGTCCCGCGTCCGCTCCGCCGCTGGGATCGCCCGATCGTCATCGTCTCGGGGCTCGTCGAGCTGGCGTGCGCCGCCGGTCTCATGGCGCCCACGACGCGTCAGGCGTCGGGGCAGGCCAGTGCAGTCCTCCTCGCCGCGATCTGGCCCGCGAACATGCAGATGAGCGTCGACCTCGGCCGACGCGCGCTGCGCCGCCGCACTCCGCGTGCGTGGATCGCGTTCGTCGTCTCACTCGCGCGGTTGCCGCTGCAGGTGCCCCTCATGCGGCTGGCGTTGCGGGCCCGCTGACGTCACGCGGCGCTTCGCTCACTCCGCTTCGGTGGCGGGCGTCCACGCCACCCACTCGTCGCCGTCACCGGCAACCGCCCACTCGTCGCATACGAGCACGGAGTCGATCCCGTAAATATCCAGATCGGTCTCCACATCCATCGTCGGTGCCGACGTGCGCGCGGCCGTCTCGCATCCGTCGGGCGATGTGGTCGATTCGTAGCGGATCGTCGCCGTGCCCTCCGCGCGCGTCGAGGTCACGAGGGTGATCGAGGCGGCATCCAACGGCAACCAACTCGCAACGGTGGAGTTTTCGCGCGCGAAGTCGCTCGCGGTGTCGTAGGAGGCCGAAGCGCTTCCGTGCGCCGCCGCGTCGAACGCAGAGCATCCGCCGAGGACGAGGACGACGGAGGCGAGCGCCATGGCCGAGAGTCCCGGCGGTGGTGAGGAGATGGTCATGCTTCCACGGTACGAAGCGCGCGCGCGGCGGGAATCGGGCGGCAGGATGATGCGGCGTCACCCGCTGGAGTGACTTTCGCGGCGGTCAGCCGATGGCGTGGCGAATCAGCCACTGCTGCTCGCGGAACGCGTCGTCCTCGGCACCCGGATGCTCGGCCACATCGACCGACTCAATCATCTGGTCGACGCGGATGGGCGCTTCCAGACGCCGATACCGCGCACGCGGGTCAGAGCTCTCGGCCTCCATGCCACGATCGTAGATCTCCGAGGGTCCATGCGCGAGTGTCGCAGCCGTTCGCTATCGTGGCGTCACGTTCAACGGGAGAACCCATGACCGAGTCGATCAGCGCCCAGCAGTTCCATGACCAACCGGGAACAGCCGGGTGGCATGTTCTCTACGGGGGCGCCCAAACGGTGTTCCCGACGGATTCGTTCGCGAGAGGTGTCGAGTTCGTCCGCCGCATCGCGCAGGCGGCGGAGTCGGTGGGCCGTGAGCCCGACATCGATCTCCGCCCCGAAGCAGTGGTGGTCCGAACGGCGTCGACGCCTGGCGGGCGACTGGACACCGCCGATGTCGCTCTCGTCCAGGAGGTCTCGACCATCGCCACGGATCTGGGGCTGACGCCCGACCCGTCGCGGCTGCACACCATCCAGATCGCCATCGCCCAGGCAGAGGGGGTGAGCACGCGTGACTTCTGGATCGCGGCGCTCGGGTACGAGTCTCTCGGCGGGCTCGTCGTCGACCCGCTGCGCCGCGGGCCGCGGCTGTGGTTCGATGAGATCGTTGCGGCGGGACGCGGTCGTACCCACATCGACGTGGCGGTGCCCCACGATCGCGCGGACGAGCGCGTCGCCGCCATCCTCCGAGCCGGGGGCCGACTCGCCGACGACTCCCACGCGCCGGAATGGTGGACCCTCGCATCCCCTGACAATCACAGGGTCGACATCGCGGCGTGGGGCGACGTCGACGATGGCCGCTGAAATCGTGTGGAATCGCGAGGATGCCGCGGGCGCCGCGCACGAGTGGATCGCGCGCTACGTCCGCGCCTGGGAGACCAACGACCCCGACGATGTCCGTGCCCTGTTCACGGAGGATGCGGAGTATCGCGACGGACCGTCGACGCCGCCGTGGGTCGGGCACGACGCTATACTCGCCGGATGGCTCGGCCAGAAGGACGATCCCGGCACCTGGTCGTTCGACTACGACCTCATCGCTGTCGACGGCGATGTCGTCGTCGTCCGGGGACAGACGAGCTATCCGGAGTCGACGACGAAGAGCCGACGCTACGACAACCTGATGGTCATCCGGCTCACCGCGGGCGGCCGCGCCCGATCGTTCACCGACTGGTTCGTCCGCGACGACGCGGAACCGGACGTCACGGTGCCCGGAGGGTGATCGGCGAGTTCAGGCCGGCGAGTGCAGACCGATCCGGTTGCCTTCACTGTCACCGACGTAGGCGAAGAACCCACGGCCCGGGATCGGCGTCTTACCGACAAGCACCTCACCGCCGGCCGGCTCGACGCGTGCGAGCCACTCGTCGATCGAGGGCGCCGCGTTGAAGTACACCCGGGAGCCGTAGATCGAGGGTTCGTCGTTCGCCGAAGCGAACAGGCATCCACTGACATCACCCGGCTCACCGCCGTCGAACAAGGCCGTCTCTTCGGCCTCGCCGACGGGGAGCCGGATCAGGGTCTGCCCCGTAAGGACCTCGTAAAAGGCGATTGCGCGGGTCATATCGGCGACAGGAATGTCGAACCACGCCACAGTGCTCGTCATGCCGGCGATCCTCCCGCACGGTCGGATCGCCGTCAACAGGTTCCGATCCGAACGCTGTCGCGGCGCCCCCAGCGCCCTTACTACCCGAAGTCGCCCGGCGCCATATCCGTGAAGCGCGAGAAGTGACCCTGGAATGCCACGGTGATCGTGTCGGTCGGGCCATTACGGTGCTTCGCGATGATCAAGTCGGCCTCGCCGGCGCGCGGACTGTCCTTCTCGTAGGCGGCCTCGCGGTGCAGCAGCACCACCATGTCGGCATCCTGCTCGATCGAGCCCGATTCACGCAGATCGGAAAGCGCGGGCTTCTTGTCGGCACGCTGCTCGGCGCCACGGTTCAGCTGTGACAGCGCGATGACCGGCACCTGCAGCTCTTTCGCGAGCAGCTTCAGCGCACGCGAGAACTCCGACACCTCTTGCTGGCGCGACTCGACGCGCTTGCCGCTCGTCATGAGCTGGAGGTAGTCGATGACTACCATCTTGAGCCCCACGCGCTGCTTGAGCCGCCGGCACTTCGCGCGGATCTCGACCAAGGTCATGTTGGGGCTGTCGTCGATGTACAGCGGCGCGTCGTTGATGCGGCCGCGCGTCGCGGCGATCGTCGTCCAGTCGCGCGAATCGAGCGTGCCCTTGCGCATGCTCTGCAGTGGAATGGCGCCCTCGGCGCTCATCAGACGCATCGCGATCTCGCTCTTGCCCATTTCGAGCGAGAAGAAGATCGTCGGCATGTCGTGCTTGATCGCCGCCGAGCGCGCGAAGTCGAGCGCCAGCGTCGATTTACCCATCGCGGGACGCGCGGCGATGATGATCATCTGCCCGGGGTGCATACCGTTCGTCAGCTGGTCGAGCCCCGAGAACCCCGACGGGATGCCGGTCATCTGGCCGTCGCGGCCGCGCGCCGCCTCGATCTCCTCGACGGCGGCGTCGACGGCGATCTGCAGCGGCACATAGTCTTCGGCGCGCTCGGCGCCCGTGACCGAATAGATCTCCGCCTGCGCGTTGTTCACGAGGTCGAGGGCCTCGCCCTGGCCGTTGTAGCCCATCTGCACGATGCGCGTGCCGGCTTCGACCAGGCGGCGCAGCAGCGCCCGCTCGTTGACGATGGATGCGTAGTACCCGGCGTTGGCAGCGGTCGGCACGATCGACGTGAGCGAGTGCAGGTAGTCGGCGCCGCCGGCGCGCTGGAGGTCACCGGTCTTGATCAGCTCGTCGGTGACGGCCACGACGTCGGTGGGCTCGCCGTGCGAGTAGAGCGAGAGGATCGCCTCGAAGATCAACTCGTGCTTGGGCACGTAGAAGTCGGTGCCCCGCAGCGTCTCGATCACATCGGCGACGGCGTCCTTCGACAGCAGCATTCCGCCGAGCGCACTCTGTTCGGCCAGCAGATCGTGCGGCGGCATCCGCTCGGGACCACGACCACCATTGCCACCCAGGCGCTCTTCCGAAATGTCCGCGATCGACATGCCGCGCCCTCTTCCCCGACTCGATCTCCGAGCCACACGCCACGCTAGGCACGGGCACCGACACCCGCAAACTGGCCTGTGGATAACTCTGTGGAACGATTCCGCGAAACGCCGTGATGCCTGTGCACAACACCTGTGGAAAATTAGCGCGACACACCGCGCAGAAATTGTTTTTCTATACTTTGATCTGGACTTCTTCTATCCACTGCCTGTGGAAGGCCAATGTGGTTGAAGTCGTACTTGAAGGTTCGCGTGTCGGTGCAGAGTTGGGGATGAATCCTGAAACTGAACGGGACCTGAGCGCGATTTGTCAAGTGTTCGAACATGACATTTCGTCCGTTGACGAAACGACGGATGCCGCGAACCCGAAGGTCCGCGGCATCCGTCGTTTCGACGCGAAATTACTTCGCAGCGACCACCTGGAGGGTGATCACGGCAGACAGGTCGTCACGCAGACGAACGGTCGCCTCGTGCTCACCGACGGCCTTGATGGGCGCGGTGATGTGGATCTTGCGCTTGTCGAGCTCACCGAGACCGGCAGCCTTGACGGCCTCCGCGACATCGGCGGTCTTGACCGAGCCGAACAGACGGCCTTCCTTGCCGGCCTTGACGGCCAGGCGCACCTTGGCGGCCTCGATGGCGTCCTTCAGCGCGACGGCCTCTTCGTGGTCGTGGATCGCGCGCGACTCGCGAGCAGCCTGGATGGAGGCCACCTGCTTCTCGCCACCGCGGGTCCACGCCACAGCGAAACCCTGGGGGATGAGGTAGTTGCGGGCGTACCCGTTCTTGACCTCGATCACGTCGCCGGCGCTTCCGAGCCCGACGACCTCGTTCGTGAGAATCAGTTTTGCCATGATCGTGCCCCTTAGCGGCCAGCGCCGGCGTACGGCAGGAGCGCCATTTCACGGGCGTTCTTGATCGCCGTGGCGATCAGACGCTGCTCCTGCACCGAGACACCGGTGATACGACGGGCGCGGATCTTGCCGCGGTCCGAGATGAACTTGCGAAGTGTGGCGACGTCCTTGTAGTCGATGACGCCGACGCGGATCGCCTTCGCGGGAGCGGCGTTCTTGGCGCCCTTCCGCGGCTTGCGGCGATCGCCGGTAGCCTTTCCAGCCATTGTTTTTCCTTACGTGAGATCGGATGCCGAGGCATCCAGAAGATGTGTGATCAGAACGGGGTGTCGTCGCCGTAGGACGTGCCCGGAGCGCTCCACGCGTCCGGAGCGGCCGAGCCGGGCGTCGACCACGGCTCGTCCTGCTGCTGCGCGACCTGGGGGCGCGACGCTCCGCCGCCGGCACCGCCGAAGTTTCCTCCGCCGGATGCTGCCCGCGTGACCTGAGCCGTCGCGTAGCGCAGCGAGGGGCCGATCTCGTCGACCTCCAGCTCGATCGCGGTGCGCTGGTTGCCTTCACGGTCCTGGTAGGAACGCTGCTTCAGGCGACCGGATGCGATGACGCGCGACCCCTTCGTCAGCGAACCGGCGACGTGCTCGGCGAACTCGCGCCAGACCGACGCGCGGAGGAACAGCGCTTCGCCGTCCTTCCACTCGTTCGCCTGACGGTCGAAGTTGCGCGGAGTCGACGCGATCGTGAAGTTCGCGACGGGCAGTCCGCCCTGCGTGTAGCGCAGTTCGGGGTCTGCCGTGAGGTTGCCCACGACGGTGATGATGGTCTCGCCGGCCATCGTCGTTACGCCTTCGCTGCCTTGCGGGCGGCCTTGGCGTCGGCGCGCTCCTTCTCGGCGGCGACGAGGGCGATGCCCTCTTCGGCGCGCAGGACCTTGGTGCGCATGATCTGCTCGTTCAGCTTCAGCTGACGGTCGAGCTCCTGCGTGGTCGCGCTGGTCGCGGTGAAGTTCACGACGGCGTAGATGCCCTCGTTCTTCTTCTGGATCTCGTACGCCAGGCGACGCTTGCCCCAGATGTCGACGTTTTCCACGGTGCCACCATCGGTGGTGATGACCTTGAGGAACCCATCGAGCTTGGGGGCGACCTGACGCTCGTCGATCTCGGGGTCGAGGATGACCATGAGCTCGTACTGGTGTGAGTGCGTCACTAACCCACCTCCTTCGGACTTGAACGGATGCCGGGCATTTCCCGGCATCAGGAGGGTTGATGCACGTGTCTGAACGGATTCGGGCAGAGCCGAGCCCAGACAACCTCCACAGTCTACCCGATGCCCGCTTCGTCGCCGAACCGGTTCGCGGTGGGTAGCGTGGCGGCATGGAGTGGACTGCGGACGTCTCGGCCGGCGACTGGCTGCGCGAGCGCATCGACGATCCGTGGCAGCACACGATGCACGATGTGGTGCCGCGCGGCTTCGCCGCGTACGCGCGGATCTTCCACCCGGCATCCCGAGACCGGCCCGTCGGTGTCGACTGGCCGCGCGAGCCGTACACACATCGCGTCTGGCAGACGTTCCACGTGGAACATGCCGACGCGGAGATCGTCACCGAGCGGGTGAGCTGGGCCCAGGCGGCGGCGGCGCTGGGCGCGACGATGCACGCCGGCGCCCAGTGGGGCGCCATCTCGGGCATCGACCGGTACGCCGACCGCACGGGTGACCCCCTCGACGCCGACGGCTGGAGGTATCAAGATCCCGAAGAGGGTGGGATGCCGGCGGAACTCACCGCGGCCATCGCACGCGTGCTGGCCGCGCACACGACGACGCCGGATGAGGGCTTCGTCGCGCTGTGGGAGGGTAGCGGTGGACTGCTCGGGCACATGGGCGAGACACCGTCGCGCGCGTTCTTCCAGATCGGCGATCCGGACAGCGCCGACCTTGCCCGTCACAACGAGGTGCTCGGTCGATCGTTCCGCGACCGGCTCAACACCGTGTTCCGCAAGCAGTCGTGGCAGGAGGGCATCCTCTCGCGCGAGGTCTCGGAAGGCCCGCGGTTCGCGCTGCCGAATCGGGGACACGTGCTCTTCCGCGGTGGTGTGTCGGCGCTGGCCCGGCCCGACTGGGTGATCGACGTGCCCTGGCGCGATCGTCCCGCCGAAGATCACGGCTTCGCGCCGAGCGCGCAGACCCCGAGCCTCATCTGGCCCGCCGACCGCGCCTGGGTCAGCGTCACCGAGGTCGACTGGGACTCCACGATCGTCGGCGGCTCCGCCGATCTCGTGGCCGCGCTCGTCGCCGACCCGCGCCTCGAAGCCTTCGAGATCCCCGCCGGCACCGTCCTGACGTACGACTCCGACGAGGTCAACCGATGAGCCTGCCCTTCGACGCGCGCCCGCTCGCCGAGCCGGCCGATCGCGCCACCATCCGCACCTATGTGCAGCAGCTCCGTCAGAGCGGGCGGGTCCCGCGAGCGGGGAGCCTGCAGATCGTGCTCGCCGTCGTCGTCGGGGTCGTGTTCCTGTCGATCTTCGGATCGGTGTTCGTCTCCATCATCTCCACTTTCCTCTCCATCGGGATGTCGGGCGCGGGCGGCGGTGCCGGCGCGCTCTTCGTCGTCATCCCGATCGTGATACTGCTGGCCCTCGTCGGTCTCGCCGCCGTCGGGGTCGTCCGTTTCGCGCGCGGCTCAGGCGGTGAGCGCTGGTGGCGCCTCGACCGCTTCGCACAGGCGAACGGCATGACGTGGTTTCCGAGCGCCCCCAACCCGCCGCTGCCCGGCATGGTCTTCGGGCATGGCAGCTCCCGCGAAGCGACCGATGTGCTCCGCGGCACGACGCCGCGCTTCGTCGAGTTCGGCAACTACCGCTACACGACCGGGTCGGGCAAGAACCAGACCACGCACCGCTGGGGCTACGTCGCCGTCAAGCTCTCGAGCCCTCTCCCGCACATCGTTTTGGACGCCACGAGCAACAACTCGATCTTCGGGTCGAACCTGCCGGCATCCTTCGACAGAGACCAGCGGCTGAGCCTCGAGGGCGACTTCGACCAGCACTTCACGCTGTACTGCCCGCAGGGGTACGAGCGCGATGCCCTCTACCTCTTCACGCCCGACATCATGGCGCGCTTCATCGACAACGCCGCCGCGCTCGACGTCGAGATCGTCGACGACTGGATGTTCCTCTACGGGCGCCGGCAGTTCTCCACCCTCGACCCGGCGACGTGGGCCTGGCTGTTCTCGGTGGTGCGGGCGATCCTCGACAAGTTCGCGCAGTGGGAGCGCTGGCGCGACGACCGCCTGACGGCGGCGGCGCCCGTGGCAGCGCCCGCACAAGGGCTGCCGTTCGCCGCGCCGGCGACGCTGCTGCGTCCACCGGCCGGCGTCGCCGAACCGGGGCGGCGCCTGAAGCGCGGCGTGCCGTGGGCGGCGATCGTGCTGGTCGGCGGGTTCGCGCTGTTCTGGCTCGCCACACAGTTCGGCGTTTTCGGCGCCTTCCTCGGCGGATTCGTGCGCTGATCGCACCGCGACCTGAACAACTCCTGCACGAAACCGGGTCGCCGCCCGGTTCGCCCGCAGAAATCAGGGCCGCGATGGCCGCCGCGCAGTTTGCTGCAGGAGTTGTTCAGGTGCGTTGAGCCGGACCGACTCGCGAGCGGCCTACGACCGACGCTCGGCCTCCCACGCCGCGCGGCGCGCGGCCTGCTCGGCGGGGTCGGGCACCGGCAGTGACGCGATCAGCTTCCGCGTGTAGGGATCCTGCGGATCGCCCAGCACCTCGGCCGTCGGCCCTTCCTCGGCGATCGTGCCCTTGTGCAGCACGACGACCCGGTGCGCGAGCATGTCGACGACGGCGAGGTCGTGCGTGATGAACAGCGTCGCGAAGCCGAAGCGCTCCTGCAGTTCGGCGAACAGCTCGAGCACACGCGCCTGCACCGACACGTCGAGCGCGCTCGTCGGCTCGTCGGCGATCAGCAGCTTCGGGTCGAGCGCGAGACCGCGCGCGAGCGACGCGCGCTGGCGCTGCCCACCGGAGAGCTCGTGCGGGAAGCGGTCGCCGAACTCCTTCGGCAGCTGCACGGCCTCGAGCAGATCGTCGACCTTCGGCCGAGCGTCGGCGGCATCCTTCGCGCCGCCGTGCACGATGAGCGGCTCGGCGACGTTCTGCGCGATCGTCAGCAGCGGGTTGAAGCTCGTCGCCGGGTCTTGGAAGACGAACCCGAGATCCTTGCGATGCCGGCGGAACACCCGCTCCTTGACCCCGAGCATCTCGACGCCCAGCACCTCGAGCGATCCGCCACTCACGGGCGTCAGCCCGGCGATCGCGCGGCCGATCGTGGTCTTCCCCGAACCGCTCTCGCCGACGAGCCCCAGCACTTCGCCGGGCGCGATCGAGAAGCTCACTCGGTCGACCGCACGGAACCCCGCCCGCCCGAAGCGCCCGGGGTATTCGATCACGAGGTCGTCGGCGACGACGACGGGGGCGGAGCCGTTCGACTCCGGCAGCTGCCGGTCGTTGATCTGGAGCCGGGGCACAGCGGCCAGCAGCCGCTTCGTGTACTCGTGCGCCGGCGCGGCGAACAGCTCGGCGACGGGCGCAGTCTCGACCACCTCGCCGTTCAGCATGACCGCGACGCGGTCGGCCAGGTCGGCGACGACCCCCATGTTGTGGGTGATGAGCACGATCGCGGTGCCGTCCTCATCGCGGAGGCGGCGCAGCAGGTCGAGGATCTCGGCCTGCACGGTCACGTCGAGCGCCGTGGTCGGCTCGTCGGCGATGATCACCGTCGGGTCGAGCGCGAGGGCCGTCGCGATGACGATGCGCTGCTTCTGGCCACCCGAGAACTGGTGCGGATAGTCGTCGACGCGTCGCTCCGGCTCGGGGATGCCGACCCGCCGCAGCATGTCGATCGCCTTCTGGCGCGCCTGCTTCTTGCTGTACTTGCCGTGGGCACGAAGCCCCTCGGCGAGCTGCCAGCCGACGGTGAACACCGGGTTCAGCGCGGTCGACGGCTCCTGGAAGATCATCGCCGCCTTCGTGCCGCGCACGGCCCGGAGTCCCTCGGCATCCAGCCCGACGACGTCGGTGCCGTCGAGCACGACGGCACCCTGCGTGACGGCCGTTTCAGGAAGGAGACCCAGAATCGTCCGCGCGGTGACGGTCTTGCCACTGCCGGACTCGCCGACGATCGCGAGCACTTCGCCGCGACGGACGTCGAGCGACACGCGCCGCACCGCATGCACGTCGCCGCCGTCGGTGGCGAAGGTGACGTCGAGACTCTGGATGTCGACGGCGAGGTCTTCGGTGCTCATTCGACTTCTCCCAGAACTTCTCGCGTCACCGGCTGCGTGGCGGCGACCGCATCGGCGGGCGTCTGCTTCGTCGCGCGGCGGCGGGCGCGCAGGCGCGGGTCGGCGAGGTCGTTGAGGCTCTCCCCGATCAGGGTGATGCCGAGGACGGTCGTCACGATCGCGAGGCCCGGCGGAATCGAGGTCCACCAGATTCCGGCGGCGACGTCGCTGATCGCCTTGTTGAGGTCGTACCCCCACTCGGCTGCGGCCGTCGGCTCGATACCGAACCCGAGGAAACCGAGCGCCGCAAGCGTCGAAATGGCTTCCGACGCGTTGAGTGTGACGATGAGCGGCAGGGTGCGCGTCGAGTTCCGCAGCACGTGGCGGAACATGATGCGCGGGGTCGAGGCGCCGATCACCTTCGCCGACTCGATGAAGGCCTCGGACTTCACGCGCACGACTTCGGCGCGGACGACCCGGAAGTACTGCGGGATGAAGACCACGGTGATGGATGCCGCGGCCGCGATGATCCCGGAGCGAAGGTCCGACTGCCCACCCGAGATCGCGATCGCGACGACGATCGCGAGCAGCAGCGTCGGGAACGCGTAGATCGCGTCGGCAATGACGACGAGCACCCGGTCGACCCACCCGCCGAGGTAGCCGGAGATGAGACCCAGCAGGATGCCGATGAAGACCGACAGCACGATCGCGACGATCACAACGTAGAGCGCCGTCTGCGCACCCCACAGCACACGCGAGAGCACGTCGTACCCGCCGACCGTGGTGCCCAGGAGATGCGCCGAGCTCGGCGGCTGCTGGGCGCCGAAGTTGCCGTCGGGGCCGGAGAGCTGGCTGTAGCTATACGGCGCGATGAAGGGAGCGAGCAGCGCGCACAGCAGGAAGATGCCGGTGAGGACGAGGCCGGCCACCAGCATCCCGCGTTGCAGGCCGACGCTCTGGCGCAGTTGGTGGACGAGCGGGAGGCGGCCGAAGAGGCGAGGCGTGGTCATGTCAGTACCTCACTCGCGGGTCGATGAAGGCCGCGATGATGTCGACGGCGAAGTTGGTGAGCGCCACGATGATCGCGATCATCGCGACGATGCCCTGGACGGCCACGAAGTCACGCGCCGAGAGGTAGGCGGCCAGCTGGAAGCCGAGCCCCTTCCATTCGAACGTCGTCTCGGTGAGCACCGCGCCGCCGAGCATGAGGGCGATCTGCAGGCCGATCACCGTGATGATCGGGATGAGCGCGGGCTTGTACGCGTGCGTGCGGACGAGGCGCGACTCGCGCACACCGCGGGAGCGCGCGGCGTCGATGTAGGGCATGTTGTAGGTGCCGATGACGTTGGTGCGGACGAGGCGCAGGAAGATGCCCGCGGTGAGCAGGCCAAGCGTCAGCGCGGGTAGCACGGCGTGCGCCAAAACGTCCTGAATGTATGCGGGGTTGCCGGTGGCGATCGCGTCGATGAGGTAGATGCCGGTGCCGCCCTCGCGGTTGAGCGCGATCTCGGTGCGGACGTTCGCGCGACCGGAGACGGGCAGCCATCCGAGCCAGACGCCGAAGACGAGTTTGGCGACCAGGCCCGCGAAGAACACCGGCGTCGCGTAGAACAGGATCGCGCTGACGCGCAGGAGCGCGTCGGGCCAGCGGTCGCGCAGCGCCGCCGCGACGAGCCCGAGCGGGATGCCCACGAGGAACGCGACGAGGAGCGCATAGAGGACGAGTTCGAGCGTCGCCGAGCCGTAGGTGGCGATGACCTCGAGCACCGGTTGATTGTCGGTGATCGTCGTGCCGAAGTTGAGCGTGAAGATCTGGCCGAGGTATTCGGCGTACTGCACGAAGATGTTGCGGTCGTAACCCGCCTCGCGGATGCGCTCCGCCAACTGGTCGGCGGGCAAGCGCCCGCCGAGCGCCGCGGTGATCGGGTCACCGGTCAGGCGGATGAGGAAGAAGACCAGCGTGACCAGGATCAGCACGGTCGGGAAGATCAGCAGGAACCGCACGAGGATGTAGCGGCCGAGGGTCGAGCCGGAACCCTTCGTGCGGGCGGGGAGCGCGGGTGGCGGCTCCGTCGCGAGGGCGGCGTCGGTGCTCATGGGTGTCTACCTTACGGAACAAGGGCGTTTCGTCGCGCTGCGCTCCCCGCTCGGTGAGCGAGGAGCGCAGCGACGAGACGAAACGCCCTGTGTCGGTGTTACTTGGTGATCGGCGCGAAGCGGAGCTTGAACGACGCGTCGAGGGTGACCCCGGTGACGTCCGCACCCGTGACCGCGACCTGCGCACCCTGCAGCAGCGGGAGCGTCGACAGGTCGCCCGCGACGAGCTCCTGGATCTTCTCGATGTCCGCCGTACGCGTGGCGGCATCGGCCTCGACGGCCTGCTTCAGGATCAGGTCGTTGACCTCGGCGTTGTCGTAGTGGTTGCCCAGGAAGTTCTCTTTGAGGAAGAACGGCGCCAGGTAGTTGTCGGCGTCGGAGTAGTCCGGGAACCAACCGAGCTGGTAGGCCGGGTAGACATCCGCCGTGCGGTCCTTGGAGTACTGGACCCACTCGGTCGACTGCAGGTTGACCGTGAACAGGCCATCGGCTTCGAGCTGCTGCTTGACGAGCGCGTACTCGTCGCCCGACGACGGGCCGTAGTGGTCGGGGCTGTACTGCAGGTTCAGCTCGACCGGCTCGGTGATGCCGGCGGCTTCGAGCGTGGACTTGGCCTTGGCGGCATCCGGTCCACCCTCGCCGTCGCCGTAGATGCCCTTGAGCGCCTCGGTCGCACCGGCGAAGCCCTCGGGAACGTACGAGTACAGCGGGGTGTAGGTGCCCTTGTAGACCTGGTCGGCGATGGTCTCGCGGTCGACGAGGTCGGCGACCGCCTGACGGACGGCGAGCGCCTTGGCCGGGTCGGCCTCTGCGGTCGTGCCGCCGAACGGCTGCGTGTTGAAGTTGAAGACGATGTAGCGGATCTCTCCACCGGGACCGTCGACGACCTTCACCTTGTCGTTGCCGGAGAGGTCATCGACGTCGGTCGCCGACAGGCTGCGGTACGCCACGTCGACGTCGCCTTCCTGCACGGCGAGCTTCAGGTTCGACGACTCGGCGAAGTAGCTGAGGATGACGCCGGAGTTGACCGGCGCGTCCAGCAGACCCTGGTAGCCCTCGTACGGCGTGAACTCGACGGCCTTGTTGAAGTCCCACGAGGTGATCGCGTACGGACCGGCGAACGCGTTGGCGTCGACGATGTCCTGATCGCTCGTGAGCGCGTCGGCCGAGAAGACCTCTTCGTCGACGATGGCGCCGGGGAAGGAGGTCAGGATGAACGGGAAGACCTGGTCGTTGTCGGTCTTCAGCGTGAAGACGACGGTGGTGTCATCGGGTGCCTCGACGCTGTCGAGGTTGTAAAGCAGGCTCGAGGCGCCGTTCGGGTCGGCGATGGCGAGGTTGCGGTCGAACGAGAACTTCACGTCCGACGAGGTGAGGTCGTTGCCGTTGGCCCACTTGAGGCCCGCGGGCAGCTTCACGGTGTATTCGTTCGGCGCGGTGAACTCGGCCGACTCGGCGAGGTCGGGAACGACCTCGGTGGAGTTGTAGTCGGTGTTGACCAGGTACGGGAAGACCTGCGTCTGGACGGCCAGCGAGCCGTTGTCGTACGAGCCCGCGGGGTCGAGGGTGGTGACCTTGTCGGTCGTGCCGACGATGATCGGGTCGCCCGACGCGCCTCCGCCGTCGGTGCCCTCGGGGGACGAGCCGCCGGCGCAGCCGGCGAGGAGCAGTGCCGAAACGCCGAGCGCCCCGATCGCGAGGCCGGTGCGGCCTCGGTTGCTGGTGTGCAGTGCCATGGGTGATACCTCTGCTGTGGATGGTTCGGCCCGTCGGTGGAGGGGCCCGATTCGCTATCTTTCTCCCGCGCGCGCCGATCTGCGGCACCGACGCCGATTTCGTAACGAGACCGAAACCGTAGGCCGCCGCTCAGCGCAGCCCGAAATGGCTCAGCTCGGCGTCGTCCAGCATCCGACTGCGCACGATGAAGCGGTTGCCGGCGGGCGCCTCCACACTGAAGCCGGCGCCCCGCCCGGGAACCACGTCGATCGTGATGTGCGTGTACTTCCAGTACTCGAACTGGGCCTCCGAGATGAACACCTCGATCTCCTCGTCGAGCCCGACGTCGAGGTCACCGAGCTTCACGTCGCTCGGACCGGTGACGAACATGCCGATGGGGAAGCACATCGGGGCGGAGCCGTCGCAGCATCCGCCCGACTGGTGGAACATGAGCGGGCCGTGCTGCGCCGTGAGCTCGCGCAGCAGGGCCGCCGCGACATCCGTCACGGCGACCCGGCTGAGTGTGGTGTTCATGCTCAGAAGAAGCCCATCGGGCCCTCGGCGTAGGACACCAGCAGGTTCTTGGTCTGCTGGTAGTGGTCGAGCATCTTGAGGTGGTTCTCGCGACCGATGCCGGACTGCTTGTACCCGCCGAACGCCGCGTGCGCGGGGTACTGGTGGTACGTGTTGGTCCACACCCGGCCCGCCTCGATCGCGCGTCCGGCGCGGTACGCCGTGTTCATGTCACGGCTCCAGACGCCGGCGCCGAGGCCGTAGAGCGTGTCGTTGGCGATCGAGATGGCATCGTCGAAGTTGTCGAACGACGTGACCGAGAGGACGGGTCCGAAGATCTCCTCCTGGAAGATGCGCATGTCGTTCGTGCCCTCGAAGATCGTCGGCTGCACGTAGTAGCCGTCGGTCAAGTCACCGCCGAGATCGGCGCGCTCGCCGCCGATCAGCAGCTTCGCGCCCCCCTTCTTGCCGATGTCCATGTAGCTCAGGATCTTCTCGAGCTGGTCGTTGGATGCCTGTGCACCGATCATCGTGGCGGGATCGAGCGGGTTGCCCTGCACGATCTTCTTCACCCGCTCGATGCCGTCGCCCAGCAGCTGGTCGTAGATCGAGCGCTGGATGAGCGCGCGCGACGGGCACGTGCAGACCTCGCCGTTGTTGAGCGCGAAGAACGAGAAGCCCTCCAGCGCCTTGTCGTAGAAGGAGTCGTCCGCACGAGCCACGTCTTCGAAGAACACGTTCGGGCTCTTGCCGCCGAGCTCGAGGGTCACGGGGATGAGGTTCTGCGACGCGTACTGCATGATGAGGCGCCCGGTGGTGGTCTCACCCGTGAACGCGATCTTGCGGATCTTCTTGTGCGACGCGAGCGGCGCGCCCGCCTCGATGCCGAACCCGTTGACGATGTTGAGGACCCCCGGCGGGATCAGGTCGCCGATGATGTCGATGAGGAACAGGATGGATGCCGGCGTCTGCTCGGCCGGCTTCAGCACGATCGCGTTGCCGGCGGCGAGCGCGGGCGCGAGCTTCCACACGGCCATGAGGATCGGGAAGTTCCACGGGATGATCTGACCCACGACGCCGAGCGGCTCGTGGAAGTGATACGCCACGGTGTCGTCGTCGAGCTGCGAGATGCCGCCTTCCTGTGCGCGCAGCACCCCGGCGAAATAGCGGAAGTGGTCGATCGCGAGCGGGATGTCGGCGGCGAGGGTCTCGCGCACCGGCTTGCCGTTCTCCCACGTTTCGGCGACGGCGATCTTCTCGAGGTTCGCCTCCATCCGGTCGGCGATCTTCAGCAGTACGTTGCTGCGCTCGGTCGGGCTGGTCTTGCCCCACGTCGCGAAGGCCTTCCAGGCGACGTCGACGGCGCGGTCGATGTCTTCGACGGTGCCGCGGCCGACCTCGGTGAACGGCTTGCCCGTGACGGGGGTGATGTTCTCGAAGAACTGGCCCTTGATCGGATCGACGAACTCGCCGCCGATGTAGTGGCCGTAGCGCGGACGGTACTCGGCGATCGCGCCGCGCTGGCCGGGAGCCGCGTAGACGCTCGAGACGCCCTCTTCGACGATGGTCATGATGTCTCCTTCGACGGTCATGGATGCCGCGGCATCCCCGCCGCGACTTCGGATGCCGCCGACGGTACGCCGACGAACGTTGCATCCGGTTGCGCCGGGTACGCAGGCCTCAGAGCGCGGCGTGGAGAGCGGCGAGCAACGCGCGGAAGCGAGGGTGCGTCGCGAGGTCGTCGAGGAGCACCGCCTCGCCGTCCGGGCCGGCGAGCGGGACCTGCCAGTTGGGGTACTCGGTGCTCGTGCCGGGTTGGTTCTGCACGCGGCGCTCGCCGACGGCATCCACCAGCGACGCACCCAGGAGCACCGACGGCGAGGCCGCCAACAACACGTGCAGCGCCTCGACGACCTCCTGCTCGGTGGCGCCCGCGCCGACGAGCCCGCGCTCGCGGAGGAGGGCGAGCATCCGATCACGTTCCGCTTCGAAGTCGGCCTGCTCCTCGGCGACGGCGCGCGTGAGCAGGCCGAGTCGCGCACGCAGCGCGACGTGGTCGCCCGCGAGATACCCCGCCGTCGGCGGCAGATCGTGCGTGTTGACCGTCGCGAGCAGCGCGCGGCGGTAGCGCTCGGGCGCGAGCGGCCCGCCCTGTTCGTCGTACTCGAACCACAGCACGCTCGTGCCGAGGATGCCCCGTGCCGAGAGGTAGTCGCGCACCCACGGCTCGACGTTGCCGAGGTCTTCGCCGATGAGCACGGCGTCGGCGCGCAGCGCCTCGAGCGCGAGGACGCCGATCATCGCCTCGTGGTCGTATCGCACGTAGGTGCCGGCATCCGCGCCGAGACCGGCGGGGATCCACCACAACCGGAAGAACCCGAGGATGTGGTCGACGCGCAGCGCCCCGGCGTGCCGGAGGAGCGTGCGGATCATGTCGCGGAGCGGTGCGTAGCCCGCCTCGGCGAGCGCGCCGGGCAGCCACGGCGGCTGGTTCCAGTTCTGGCCCTGCTGGTTGTACATGTCGGGCGGGGCGCCGACCGTCATGCCCGGGGCGTACATGTCGCGGAGCGACCAGGCATCCGATCCCCGCGTGTGCACGCCGACGGCGAGGTCGTGCATGATCCCGATGGCCATGCCCGATGCCACCGCCGCGGCCTGCGCGCGTTCGACCTGCTGGTCGGCGATCCACTGCAGCCAGACGTGGAACGCGACACGACCGGCGAGCTGTTCGCGGAGCGCCGCGACGGGCGGCGAGGTGATGTCGGCGGCCTCCGCGGGTCGGGGACCGCCGGCGTAGTGCTCTTCGAGCGCGCACCAGAGGGCGAAGTCCTGCAGCGGCTGCCCCTCGCGTGCGGTGAACGCGTCGAGCTCGGCGCGGCGGGCGGCGCCGAGCGGCACGGCGAAGATCGCGTCGAGGGCCAGGCGCTTCGCGGCCCAGACGGCGTCGCGGTCGATGCGCGTGGCATCGTCGTTCGTCGCGGCGACCGGCGTGCGGGCGGCCTCGACGAGTGCCCGCGCGCCCACGGACAGATAGGCGACCTCGCGGACGTCTTCCGGCCGGATGTACAGCGGCGCCAGGAAGCGCCGGGTCGCCGGCAGGTACGGCGACGGCTCGATGGGGCTCGTGACCTCGGCCGCATGGATGGGGTTCGACAGCAGGAAGTCGGCGCCCTGGCCGCCGGCGATCGCGGCGAGATCGCCGAGGTCGGCGAAGTCGCCCATGCCCCACGAGGCGCGCGAGCGCACCGAGTACAGCTGCGCCATCATGCCCCAGCCGCGCGTGCGGCCCGGTCGAAGCGGCGGGTCGGGCAGGCGCTCGGGCGTGATGATGAGCGGGGCGGATGCCGTGCGGCTCGCCTCGCCGCCGCCGAACGGCCGCTGCCACGCGTGCACCGTGTGCCAGCCGAGCGGGAGGTCTTCCGGCACCGGAACCTCGAGACGCCAGACGGTCGCGCCGTCGACGGTACGTGACGCGGCATCCTGCGGCGGAACCGCGAGGTCACGCCACGAACCGTCTTCGAGGGCGACCGACAGCGTCACCTCGTGCGCGTCGGCGACGTGGACGACGAGGTTTCGCGCGCCGGGGCGCGAGACGAGCGACGGTGGCAGCAGGCGGCGCCAAGGCTCGTCGGCCGCACGAGCGAGGGCGGCGTCCACCGCGGCGTCCGTCCCCGCGGCCACACCCATCGCGGCCAACACGGCGCGCAGGGTCGCGGCCGGCACCGTCACCCGGTCGCCGAAGAACGACCAGTACTCCGTCGCGATGTTGTGCGCCTCGGCGAGCGCCGTGAGCGCGAGCGTGGGGGTGTCGTCGGTCATGCGCTCATCCTGCCAGGGCTCAGCTGCCGAGACGCTCGATCCGTGCGACCAGGGCGGCGCGCTTCGGGGAGCGGGCCGGCAGCATGCGCAGCGCGAGCCGCAGGATCTCCCCGTCGTCCGCGCCGGCGTCGGTGTCGAGGTAGGCCAGAAGCACCTCGACCGATGCCTCAGCGAGCATCGCGTCGCGGAGCGCGCCGCCCACGCTCGCGCGGAAGTCCTCCACGCCCGGGGCCGTGGAGTCGGGCAGCACCGCGCCGCGGTAGGCGGCGAGCGCCACGCGGTGCGCGCCCCGGCCGAGCAGCGACAGCACCTGGTGCGCGTCGGTGTCGAGTGCGACCGGCAGCCGGTACGGGCGGGATGCCGGCATCCACTGCGGCGCGATCCGCTCGAGCACCTTGCGCAGGCGCACCATCTCGGGGCGGAGCGTGCCGGCGGCGTCCTCCCCGTAGACCAGCTCGCCGAGCCGCTCGGCCGACAGCCCCTCGCGGTGCACGGCGAGCAGGAGCAGGATCTCGGCGTGCCGGGCCGAGAGCTCGGAGACCGATTCACCGCCGTCGCCCGCCACCTCCAGCAGCGCGCGGTCGCGGCCGAGCACCCGAAGCGTCGCGGTCTCGGCGGCGCGCGGCGCGTGGCGGTGCGTTGTGGGGGTCACGGCGCGGGCGCGGAGGCGAGCGACCAGCAGTTCGCCCTCGATCGCGCGGGCCGTGGCATCCACCAGCAGCTGCGCCTGCGGAGTGACGGCGTCGGCCCCGCCCGTGACGTCGATCACGCCGAGCAGTCGCCGGGTCTCGGGGTCGTGCACCGGCGCCGCCGTGCACGACCACGGCTGCACCAGACGGTTGTAGTGCTCGGCGCCGCGGATCTGCACCGACCGATCGAGGGCGAGCGCCGTGCCCGGCGCCGACGTGCCGACGACCTGCTCCGACCAGTTCGTCCCCGCGACGAAGCCCATATCGCCCGTCAGCGCGCGCACCGCGCGGTCGCCCTCCACCCACAGCAGCCGCCCCGCGGCGTCGCCGACGGCGACGACCACTCCGGAGTCGGCTTCGGGCAGCAGCAACGCGCGGATCATGTCCATCGCCCCGGCGAGCGGATGCGCGCTGCGATACGCCTCGAGCTCGTCGTCGATGAGCTCGAGCGGCGGCAGGTCCTCCGCGCCCACGAGGCCCGCGCGCGAACGCCGCCACGAGTCCTGCACGAGCGAGCGCACCTGGTCGACCCGCGGGTCGGTCGGGTTGCCACCGACGAACTCGTCGTGCGCGCGCTCGATCAACAGGCGGGACGTCTCGGGCGAGACCTCCCGGCGGGATGACCACGACGAGGGCACGGCGACTCCGATCGGCGGTGAGCGGGTGCCGTCAGTCTAAGTCGCGCGCCGCCCACCAGTCGCGCAGGCGCTGCTCGGCGGCATCCGGGCCGATCACGCCCTCGTCGAGGCGCAGATCGAGCAAGAACCGGTACGCCTCGCCGATCTCGCGGCCCGGTCCGATGCCCAGGATCTCCTGGATGCGGTTGCCGTCGAGCTCGGGCCGCATGGCATCGAGCTCTTCCTGCTCGGCGAGCTCGGCGATGCGCCGCTCGATGTCGTCATAGGCCCCCGCGAGTCGGCTCGCCTTGCGCGCGTTGCGGGTCGTGACATCGGCGCGGGTCAGGATGTGCAGCCGCTCCAGCTCATCGCCCGCGTCGCGCACGTAGCGCCGCACGGCCGCATCGGTCCACGCGCCCTCGGCGTACCCGAAGAAGCGCAGGTGCTGCTCGATGAGCTGTGTGACCGACGCCGTCGTGTCGCCGTCGAAGCGCAGCGCCGCCAGGCGCTTGCGGGCGAGCCGCGCGCCCTTCAGGTCGTGGTGGTGGAAGCTCACGCCGCCGCCCGGCTCGAGCTTTCGCGTCGCCGGCTTGCCGATGTCGTGGAGCAGCGCCGCGAGCCGCAGCGGCACGTCGGGCGCCGCGCCGGGATGGCGGGCCTGCTCGAGATCGATGGCTTGGCGCAGCACCGTCAGCGAGTGCTCGTAGACGTCTTTGTGGTGGTGGTGCTCGTCGATCTCGAGGCGCAGCGCCGGCACTTCCGGCAGGAACTCGGCCATCAGACCGGTCTCGACGAGCAGCCGGATGCCACGGCCCGGGTCGGAGGTCTGCAACAGTTTGACGAGCTCGCCCTGGATGCGCTCGGGGCTGACGATGCCGAGGCTCTCCCGCAGCTGGGCCATCGCCGCGAGCGTCGCGGGCGCGACCGTGGCGCCGAGCTGCGCGGCGAAGCGCGCGGCGCGGAGCATGCGCAGCGGATCGTCGCCGAAACTGATCGCCGGGTCGGCCGGCGTCCGCAGCCGAAGCTCGAGGAGGTCTTCGACACCGCCGGTCGGGTCGACCAGCACGGGCTCCGGCAGGCGCAGCGCCATCGAGTTGACCGTGAAATCGCGCCGCACGAGATCGCCCTCGAGCGCGTCGCCGAATTCCACCGTAGGTTTGCGGGTCGCCCCGTCGTAGCTGTCGGCGCGGTACGTCGTGATCTCGACCTGCTCGCCGTGGATCTTCGCCCCGATCGTGCCGAACGCGCGGCCGATGTCCCACGTGGCGGAGGCGAGCGGCCCCACGATGCGCAGGATGTCGTCGGGACGCGCGTTCGTCGTGAGGTCGAGGTCGTTCGTCGAGCGGCCGAGCAGCGCATCGCGCACCGGACCGCCCACGATCGCGATCTCGAAGCCCGCGTCGCCGAACGCCCGACCGAGCGTGGTCATCAGCGGCGACGCCGCGAGTGCCCCCAGCCGGGCGAGGCCCTCGGCCATAGTGAGCATGCTCCGAGCCTACCGAAGCGCCCCATCGGCGAACTCCAGGAACCCGGTGAACAGCGCCTCGCGCACGCGCGGCAGGAGATCGGCGCGCAGCGCCTCGGCATCCACCTCCAGCAGGTCGGCGATCGCAGCGATCAGCACACCCACGGGCAGGTCGCCGTCGCACGCGCCGACGAGGGCGGCCAGCGCCGGGTCGACCTCGAGCACGCGGGCGAAGCCGCCGCCCTGGCGCAGTTCGATGACGCTCGGCGCCTCGACACCGGGCAGGTGGTGGCGGGCTTCGGTGACGTCGCCGGCGACGCGCAGGGTGGATGCCGTGACGTCGTCGTCGTCCATGTCGACGAGCCGGTCCCACGCCGTGAGGGCCGCCAGCAGATGCGCGCCGAGCGCGCCCGGCACCGCCTGCACGGCGCGCTCGTAGCGGGCGAGGGTCGGCGCGCCGGAGACGGGCCGTCGCAGCAGGAGGTAGCCGAACCCGATCGCGCTCACCCCGCGCGCCGCGAAGTCGGCGAGCCAGGCGTCGATGAGCGCGGCGTATTCCGGCGAGCCGGGGACGGTCCCCCCGTCGCGCACCCACAGTTCGGCGTAGGCGAGCGGGTCGAGCTGTTCGCGTTCGACGACCCATGCCTCCAGCGGCACGGGCGACGCCGCGACCCAGGCGCGCACGCGCTCGAGGCCCGACTCGCCGTGGCGGTATTCCCAGTTGCCGAGCAGCTGAGCCACACCCCCCGGCGCGAGCACGTCGCCGACGCCCGTGACGAACGCGCGGACGAGATCGTCGCCCGCCATGCCGCCGTCGCGGTATTCGTACTCGGGCACGCCCGCGGCGCGCGGCGTGATCACGAACGGCGGGTTGGAGACGACCCGGTCGAAGCGCTCGTCGACGACCGGTGCGAACAGGCTCCCGAGGCGGACGTCCACCGTCGCCTCCGCCAGGAGCGCGTTCAGCCGGGTGAACTGCAGGGCGCGCACCGAGATGTCGGTCGCGACGACCACGTCGGCATCCCGCAGCGCGCGCAGGGCTTGGATGCCGCATCCCGTGCCGACGTCGAGCACCCGCCGGGCAGGGCTCGGCAGCTGCAGTCCCGCGAGGGTCATCGACGCGCCGCCCACCCCGAGCACGTGGCCGGTCGGCAGCGCTCCGCCGACCGCGGCCTCGTCGAGGTCGCTCGCGATCCACCACAGCCCCGCACCGGCGTCGTCGGAGTACTCCTGCGGCCGCACGAGCGCGGCCGGCACCACCCGGTCGTCGTCGACCTCGGCGAGCCCGAGCGCCGCGAGCCCCGCCGCGCCGAGGCGCGGCAACGCGGCATCGACGTCGGCGCGGGGCGCCGGCACACCCAGGAACAGGATGCGCGCCAGCACGGCGAGCGCGTCGACACGCTCGCCCAGCGCCCGCAGCGCCGGTGCGTGCAGCCCGCGCCCGACGGCGTCGTCGGCGACCTCCCCCCACGCGGCGCGCACCGCGGCGGCCGTGTAGTCGGCGGCGCGGAGGTCGCCCCGCAGGGCCGCGGTCAGCTCGGCGGTGGCGGTCACGTCCACGCTCGTCCAATCGTCGTCGGTGCGGCGCCGTCACGGGTGGCGCACAGGGGGCTCACCCTAGAATCGCACCTGATCGTGCGGCGCTGGATCGCACCGGAACTTCTCCTATGACTGTGACCTCGTCTGCCCCTGCCCCCGCGCGCCGCTTTCGTGCGCTCACGGCGCTGGTGCTGGCGCTCGGTCTCGCCCTCGCGCCGACCGCCGTGGCGACGGCCGATCCCGCTCCGGCCGACGTCACCTTCACGGCCGCGCCGACCGACAGCGGCGTGCTCGTGGCGGGCCAGCCGCTCACGGTCGCCCTGCACGCCAGCAACACCACGGCCGTGCCCGCGCCCGCCGGCGGGGTGCGCATCGCGATCGGCGAGAGCCCCCTCACGACCCGCGATGCGCTGAACAGCTGGCTCGCCGGCGACGCCCCCGCCCCCGCCGCGCGCGAGATCGGCACCGCGACGGTGGGCGAGCTCGAGGCGTTCGCCGAGCGCACCGAGACGGCCACGATCGACCCCGAGGCGACGGGGCTCAGCACCCTCGCGCCCGGCGTCTACCCCCTGACCGCGACCTACGCCTCCGCCCGCGGAGATCTGGTCGCGGCGAGCGTGCTGGTGGTTCCGGATGCCGCGGCCACCGGAACGGTCGGCGTCATCGTCCCGATCACGACCGCCGCGCGCGCCGAGGGCCTCCTCACGGCCGAGGAGCTCGAGACGCTCACGGGCGTGGGCGGCGACCTGCGCGGACAGCTCAACGCCGTCGCCGGCACCGTCGCGACGCTGGCGGTCGACCCCGCGATCGTCGCCTCCATCCGCGTGCTCGGCACCTCGGCTCCCGAGTCCGCGCAGCTGTGGCTGAGCGAGCTCCTCGCCCTGCCGAACGCCCGCTTCGCCCTGCAGTTCGGCGACGCCGACCTCGCGGCCCAGATCGGCGCGGGGCTCGGCGCGCCGCTGACGGTCCCCTCGCTCGCCGCCGAGCTCGACGAAAGCGACTTCGCCGCACCGGACGCGGCGACCGACGCCCCGTCCCCCACGGCGACCGGCGCACCCGAGACCGTGCTGCCGACGCTCGACGAGCTGCTCGACATCGGCGGCGGCCTGGGCGGCTACTACTGGCCCGCGACCGATACGGCCGGTTCCGCGACGGTGGCCGCGCTCGCGGCCCTCGCCACGCCGGAGACTCCGGTGACGACGCTCGTGCCGTCGTCGGTCACGGGTGCCTCTTCTTCCGGACGCGCGGATGCCGACGGCGCGGCCCTCCTCGTCTACGACGCCGACGTCTCGGCGGCGCTGCAGGCGGTCTCCGTCGCCGACGACAGCGTCGACCGCGGGCGCGCACGCGCCGCCGCCTCGGCGTTCGCGGCGCTGGCGGGCGCCGCCGATCCCGGCTCGTCGCTGCTGGTCACGGTCGATCGCGGGTCCGACCGCACGGCCGCGGCCCTCCGCGACGCCATCGACGCGGCCCTGACGCTCACCGGGCGATCGCCCGTCGCGTTCGACGCGACCCTGGCCGAGCCGGCATCCGCCGTCACGCTCAGCGCGGTCGAGCCCGACCCCGCGCGGGTCGGCGCCCTCACCGACATGCTCACCGACGAGACCGAGCTCACGAGCTTCGCGTCGGTGCTCACCGATCCGCGGCTGCTGCTCTCACCCGAGCGCACCGCCATCCTGCAGCTGATGGGCGCCGCGTGGCTGCCGGATGCCGCCGGCTTCGCCGACGCCGTCGACGAGCATCGCGACGCCAGCCGCGACACCCTCGGTTCGGTGTCGATCCTGCAGCCCTCGGGCGTGACGCTGGCGGCATCCAGCGCCTCCCTCGGCCTCACGGTCCGCAATGATCTGCCGTGGCCGGTGTCGCTCGTGCTCATCACGACACCGAACGACCCGCGGGTCATCGTGCAGAACACGACGCCGATCGTCGCGGGCGCCGCCCAGAACACGCGCGCCGATGTGCCCATCCAGGCGCGCGTGGGCAGCGGCGAATCGAACCTCACGGTGCAGTTGCGCAGCCCCTCGATGATCGCGATCGACGCGCCGCTGTCGGTCGACGTCTCCGTGCGCGCCGAGTGGGAGACCGTCGGCATCGGTGTGATGATCGCCCTCGTCGCCGCGATGCTGGTGCTCGGCGTCATCCGCACCGTCCGCCGCCGCCGGCGCCGCGTGGACGCCACTTAGGACCCCTCTGGAATGCCACGCGGCTACAGTGGGTTGCATGTGCCGGGGCGTTTCGCCTCGCCAGCGAAAGGAACGTACGACGTGCGGCAGGTCATCATCATCGGATCGGGTCCGGCGGGTTTCACGGCGGCCATCTACGCCGCGCGCGCGAACCTCGAGCCCCTCCTCATCGCGAGCTCGGTCGAGGCCGGCGGCGAACTCATGAACACCACCGAGGTCGAGAACTTCCCCGGCTACCCCGAGGGGATCATGGGCCCCGAGCTCATGGCGAAGATCCAGGAGCAGGCCGAGAAGTTCGGCACCGAGGTCGTCTACGACGACGTCGTGGAGCTCGACATCGAAGGCCCCGTGAAGACCGTCACGCTCGGCAGCGGCGCCGTGCACCAGGCCGATGCGCTCGTGTTCGCCTCGGGCTCCGCTCCCCGCAAGATCGGCGTCGAGGGCGAAGCCCGCCTGTCCGGTCACGGCGTGTCGTACTGCGCCACCTGCGATGGATTCTTCTTCCGTGAGCGCGTCATCGCCGTCGTCGGCGGCGGCGACTCGGCGATGGAGGAGGCGACCTTCCTCACGAAGTTCGCCTCGAAGGTCTACGTCATCCACCGTCGCGAAGAGCTGCGCGCCTCGAAGATCATGCAGGACCGTGCTTTCGCCAACGAGAAGATCGAGTTCATCTTCAACAGCGAGGTCGCCGACGTGCTGGGTGAGGATGCGGTGAACGGCGTGCTGCTGCGCGACACCGTCGACGGCTCGACGCGTGAGCTCGCGCTCGACGGCGTCTTCGTGGCGATCGGCTACGACCCGCGCACCCACCTCGTGCACGGCAAGCTCGACATCACCGAGCACGGCACGATCTGGGTCGACGGCCGCACGTCGCGCACGTCGCTCGCGGGCGTGTTCGCCGCCGGCGACGTGATCGACCCCACCTACCGTCAGGCCGTCACCGCCGCCGGCAGTGGCACGGTGGCCGCCCTCGACGTCGAGCACTACCTGGCCGGCCTGGGCGACGCCGGAGCGCCGGCCGCCGCCGCGGCCGAGATCGACGGTCTTCCGGATGCCGAGGCCGACGCCGCCTGAAGGGGGAACAATCGGCCCCGCCCGCACGTTCTAGGAATCGAACCGTTCCAAAAGGAGAACATCATGACTTCGAAGGCCACGAGCGAAAGCACCTGGAAGCAGGACGTCATCGAGGCCGATGGCCCCGTCCTCGTCGACTTCTGGGCGGAATGGTGCGGCCCCTGCCGCATGGTCGGCCCCATCCTCGACGAGATCGCGACGGAGAACGGTGAGAAGATCACCGTCCTGAAGCTCAACGTCGACGAGAACCCGAACCTCGCGATGGAGTACCAGATCACGTCGATCCCGGCGATGAAGGTCTTCAACAAGGGTCAGGTCGAGAAGACGATCATCGGCGCGAAGCCGAAGTTCGCGCTCGAGAAGGATCTCGCCGACTACCTGGCGTAAGACCCGGCACTCACGACGCGTCGTCGCGCACGCGGGCATCCCACGTGCGGTGCGGCTCGCTGCCGAGCAGTCGCCATACGGCGCGCGTGAGATCGGGGTGCTCGAGAGCGATCTGGCGCAGCACGCGGTAATTGCGCGCGGTCGACGGCCGAGCGCCGCCGTCGGAGGCGATGTTCTCGGCGCGAAGGGTCAGCACGACCAGTTCGTCGACCGAGGGCAGATCCTCCATGAACTCCCACGGGTCTTCCCCGTCGCGGAGGCGCTCTTCGATCAGCACCGACAGCTCATCCGTCGCTTCGGCGCGCAAGAGCTCGAGGCTCGCGCGTCGCGGGAAGCTCGGTCCGTCGGTCACCCGTCCAGCCTACGACGGTGCCGACGGGTGGGCGTCAGGCGGCGCCGAAGCCCGACTCGCCGATCTCGTCAAGGATGCGATTGAGATCCTGAATCGTCGCGAAATCAATGATGATCTGGCCTTTTTTTGCCGCCAGCGTGATCTTGACCTTTGTGTTGAGCCGGTCGCCCAGGCGGTCGGCAACGTCGTCGAGGTGTGCGCGGCGGGCTCCCGCTTGAGGCCGCACCGGGCGGGCGCCGCCGGCATCCACCGTCTTCGCGACGGCTTCTGCGGCGCGCACCGACAGATCTTCGTTGACGATCTTGTCGGCCAGACGCTGCATCGCGGGCGCGTCGGGCAGCGAGAGGATGGCCCGAGCGTGGCCCGCGCTGAGCACCCCCGCCGCGACCCGCTGCTGCACCGGCACGGGCAGCTTCAGGAGGCGGATGGTGTTGCTGATCTGCGGGCGCGAGCGGCCGATGCGCTGCGCGAGCGCCTCCTGCGTGATCTCGAAGTCGTCGAGCAGCTGCTGATACGCCGACGCCTCTTCCAGCGGGTTGAGCTGCGAGCGGTGCAGGTTCTCGAGCAGAGCGTCGCGCAGCAGATTGTCGTCGGAGGTGTCGCGGACGATCGCGGGGATCGACGTCAGGCCGGCCTCGCGCGAGGCGCGCGTGCGGCGCTCCCCCATGATGAGCTCGTACTGGCCGTTCTCGTTCGTGCGCACGACCACCGGCTGCAGCACACCGAACTCCCGCACGCTGTGCACGAGTTCGGCCAGATCGTCGGGGTCGAAGTTGGTGCGCGGCTGGCGCGGGTTCGGCACGATGTCGTGCGGATCCACCTCGATGAGGCGCGCACCGGGGATCGCGAGCAGCTCCGCCGTCTCGGTCTCGTCGGTGCCCTGCGACGGAGCCTCCGGGAAGAACACATCGACCGGGCGCGCTTCCGCCGACTCGGTGGTCGGGATGAGCGCGCCGATGCCGCGCCCCAGTCCAGTTCGCTTCGCCATCAGGGCTTTTCCTTGTCTTCGGGGTTCTTCGCGCCGCGGGTGGCGATCTCGACGGCCGCCTCGCGGTACGCGATCGCGCCGGCCGACTGCCCATCGTAGGCGATCACGGTCTGTCCGAAGCTCGGCGCCTCCGACACGCGCACCGAACGGGGGATGACGGTGGAGAGTACTTCCTCGGGGAAGTGCGTGCGTACTTCGTCGGCCACCTGCTGCGCGAGGCGCGTGCGACCGTCGTACATCGTCAACAGGATCGTCGACAGGTGCAGACGCGGGTTCAAGTGCTTCTGGATCATCCGCACGCTCCCCAGCAGCTGGCTGAGACCCTCGAGCGCGTAGTACTCACACTGAATCGGGATGAGGAGCTCGTCCGCCGCCGTGAAGGCGTTGATCGTGAGCAGGCCCAGCGATGGCGGGCAGTCGATGAGGATGAAATCGAGTCGCTCGTCGAGGCCGGCGATGTAGTCCTCGACAGCGGTGCGCAACCGGTGCTCGCGCGCGACCTGCGAGACGAGTTCGATCTCCGCACCGGCCAGGTGGATCGTGCTCGGCACGCACATCAGTCGCGGCGACTCCGGACTCGTCTGGATGACGTCGGCGATGGGGAACTCGTCGATCAAGACGTCGTAGATGCTCGGAACGTCCGCTGTGTGCGGCACACCGAGAGCCGTGGAGGCGTTGCCCTGAGGGTCGAGGTCGATCACGAGCACGCGAGCGCCGACCGAGGCCAGCGCCGACGCGATGTTCACGGTCGTCGTGGTCTTACCGACCCCACCCTTCTGGTTCGACACCGTGAGAATGCGGGTGTCGCCGGAGAATGTGATGTCCACGGCATCCAGAACCTTGCGGCGGGATGTCAGATCGGCGATTTCGCGAGCGATCGGGCTGTCCGCCAGACCGGGTGCGGGAGAGACTGCCTTCTCCGTATCCGGCACCTTCAACTCCTGTCCTGCGGGGGTGTACCCACTGTAGTCGAGCGATGTTTCACGTGAAACATCGCGTCAGCGCACGGTCGCGCGGATCACCCGGGTGGGCTCGGAGATCACGCCCTCACCGACGGGCTCGACGCGCACGTCGGACAGGCGGAACTTGCGGATCTGCTTCTCGGCAGCGCCGATCTCCCCTTCGGCGTTCGCGCCCTTGAGAAGGATGAGTTCTCCACCATCGCGCACGAGCGGCGCGGTCAGGGGGATGAGTGTGCGCAGGGCGCTCACCGCGCGCGCCGTCACGGCATCCAGTGCGGCGCCGTGCTTGCCCTCCTCGCCCCGCGCGCGCACGACCTCGACGTTGTCGAGGCCCAGTTCGGCGACCTGCTCGTTCAACCAGATGACGCGACGCTCCATCGGCTCGATGAGCACCCAGGTGATGTCGTGCCGCGCGATCGCCAGCACGAGGCCCGGCAATCCGGCGCCGGAGCCCACGTCGCCCACGCGCGAATCTGCGGGGAACAACGGCGCCGCGACGGCGGAGTTGAGGATGTGGCGGCTCCAGAGGCGAGGGAGCTCGAGGGGACCGATCAGTCCGCGCTCCTCACCGTGCGCAGCGAGGGCGTTCGTGAACTGCCGCGCGAGGGGGAGTCGATCGCCGAAGATCGCTGCGGCGACGGCCGGTTCAGCCTCGAGCATCGGAATGTTTCACGTGAAACATCAGCCGCGGCTGATGACCGTGTGGCGGTCCGCACCCTCGCCGTACGAAGCGGAGGTGAACCCGCGCTCCGAGACGATGTCGTGCACGAGCTTGCGCTCGTAGCTCGACATGGCGGGCAGGGATGCCTGCGACACACCCTCATCGAGACGCGCGATGGCGCGGTCGACGAGCTTCTGCAGCTGCTGCTGGCGTGCGTCGCGCGATCCACCGACATCGAGGATGAGACGGGAGAAACGACCGGTCTTCGTCTGCACCGCGATGCGCGTCAGCTCTTGCAGGGCCTGCACGGTGTCGGGGGCAGAGATCAAGCCGAGCGCGGCCTCGTCTTCGTTCTCGACCGTGACGTACGCGCGGCCGGCGCGCACGTCGAGCGCGAGGTCACCGTCGATGTCGGCGATGTCGAGCAGGCCCTCGAGGTAGTCGGCCGCGACATCGCCCTCCTGCTCGAGCTGCTCGACGGTGGCGGTGGGACGAGCCGTGTCCTGTTCGGGAGTGGTGTTCATGATGTCTCTCAGGATTCCAGGGGCGGGTTCTTCTTCTGCGCCTGCTTCTTCGCGCGCTGCTTGCTGACCGGCTGCTGGCGCTTGGGTGCTTCGGCCTTTGCCTTCTGAGCCTCGTCGAACAGGCGCTGCTGCTCGGCCTGGTACTTCTCCAGCGGCACGATCTTGCCCTGCGCGTCGAGCGCCTTGCCCTTGCGCGCGAGGCGCTCGTCGCGCGCCTTCGCCGCCTCGGATCCGGGGGTGGGCAGGTTCCGGATGACGATGAACTGCTGCACCATCGTCCAGATGTTGGAGGTGAACCAGTAGAGCACCACACCCAGCGGGAAGAAGACACCCGAGAAGATGAAGGCCAGCGGCAGAACGTAGAGCATGATCTTCTGCATCTGGTACGCCTGACCGGTCTTGGCCTCGGGCGACAGGTTCTTCGAGATGATCTGCAGCTGCGTGATGAACTGCGACGCGATCATGAGGATCACGAGGATGATCAGGATGATGACCGTCACGGTCTCACCGGTGTTGATCGCTTCGATCATGTTGACGTGCAGGGGAGCGACGCCGAAGAGCTGCGCGTCGTAGAACTGCTTCGTGAGGTCGACGTTGAGCGGGCCCACGCCGCCCAGGCTCCACTCGGCGTGCTTTTTCACATCGGACAGCGTGTAGAACATGCCGAGGAGGATCGGCATCTGCACGAGCAGTGGCAGGCAGCTCGACACCGGAGTCGTGCCGTGCTTCTTGTACAGCGCCATCGTCTCGCGGCTCATCGCCTCACGCGAGAGCTGGTCTTTCTTGCCGCGGTATTTTTCCTGAACTTTTCGCAGTTCAGGGGCGATTTCCATCATCTTTCGCTGGCTCTTGATCTGCCGCACGAAGAGCGGGATGAGCGCCGAGCGCACGACGATTACCAGGCCGATGATCGACAGCACCCAGGTGATGCCGGCATCCGCTTCGAGCCCGAGCGAGGTGAAGACCCAGTGCCAGAACACCAGGATCGCCTCGACGATGAACTTGAACGGCCACATGATCGTGGTGAAGAAGTCGGGCGCCGTCGACGGCATGGGCATCGTGGGCGTCGGGACCGCGGGCGAGGGAGTCGCTGCGGCGAAGAGAAGATCCAACACGGATCAGTCCTTTCTGGAAGGCACGACGAATCCGTGCGGAGTCAGGTCATGTCGGAAGTGCGCGTGCGGCGTGACATCGTCGATGCCGCCCTGGGCCCACGGATGGCAGCGCGCCAGTCGCACGGCCGTCATCGCCGAACCCTTCAGCACACCATGCTGTTGGATCGCACCCACCGAATAGGCCGAGCACGACGGGTAGTACTTGCAGACGTCGCCGTACAGCGGTGAGATCACGGCGCGGTACGCGTGGAGCACACTGAGCGCGAGGTTGCGGGGGATGAGCGGGATGCCGCGCATCGCCTCCGACGCGAGGAGCGCGCCGTCGCCCGTCGAGGCGACCGGAAGAGTCGACCCGCTCATGCTGCTGCTTTCCGGTCGAGGCAGCGAACGATCTCGTCGCGAAGATGGGCGTAATCCGCGTGCGCCGCCGACGGGAGGGCGCGGATGACGATGTCGGCTCCGACGCGGACACCGGGCAACGCCTCGGAGCACACTGCTTTCAGCCGGCGGCGGACGGTGTTGCGGGTCACAGCGTTCCCCACTTGCTTGCTGACGATGAAGCCGAACCGCGGTGAGCGGTCTTCGGCGGTCGTGACCACATAGGTCACCGTGCTCGGTCCAGCACAACGCGAACCTCCACGTACGACCGACTTGTAATCGGCCCCACGCGTGATGCGGCTCCCGCGTGCCAGCACGCCGTCAGATCAAGCCGACAGCTCGACGCGGCCCTTGGCGCGACGAGCCGACAGGATGCCGCGACCGGCACGCGTACGCATGCGGGCGCGGAAGCCGTGCTTCTTGGCACGACGGCGGTTGTTGGGCTGGAAGGTGCGCTTGCTCATGAGGATCACTCCGGATCGGCGGTCGCCCGAACGCTCTAGACCGGGGACACAGGTACAGGGACTGCCCGTATGGGCATAAGTCAACCGATTAAGGCTACGTCGAGAAGGGCCGAAACTCAAACCGACCCGGTGCGGCGGCACATTATCCACCGATCATCACCGGCGCCTGGCGACGACACGCGGCCCGCATCTACTGTGGATTTTGTGCCGGAGGCACGCGCTGACTAGCGTGTCACGGATAGTTATCCACAGGGTGGGGAGTGGCATGTCAGAGCACGAAGTTCCGGATGTCCCGGTCTGGGCAGCCGTGCTCGACGAACTGCTGCGCGACGATCGGGTGACCCCGCAGCTGCAGGGCTTCCTCAGTCTTGCGGTCGCACAGGGCGTCATGGGCGGAACGCTCTACCTCGATGTGCCCAACGACCTCACGGCGGCGCAGCTCAACAAGCGGCTGCGCACCCCCATCATGGAAGCCCTCGCACGGGTCGACGCCGAGCCGGCCGCGAGTGCATTCCGCGTCGTGGTGAACCCCGAGCTCGCCGACGCGCACCTCACGGCGCCGATCACCGTGCCGACGTCGTCCGCAAGCCCGTCGATCCCCTCCATCCGTCCTGCCGGCGAGGAGTACCTCGAGCAGGCCGCATCCTCGGCGCGCAGTGACACCCGACTCAATCCCAAGTACAACTTCGACAACTTCGTCATCGGGCAGTCGAACCGCTTCGCGCACGCCGCGGCGGTCGCGGTCGCCGAAGCGCCCGCCAAGGCCTACAACCCGCTGTTCATCTACGGCGACTCCGGACTCGGCAAGACGCACCTCCTGCACGCCATCGGCGACTACGCGCTCAGCCTCTACACCGGCATCCGCGTGCGCTACGTGTCGAGTGAAGAGTTCACGAACGACTTCATCAACTCCATCGCGAACAACCGCGGCTCCGCATTCCAAGCGCGCTACCGCGACGTCGACATCCTGCTCATCGACGACATCCAGTTCTTGCAGGGGCGCCAGGAGACGCAGGAAGCGTTCTTCCACACGTTCAACACGCTGCACGACCACGACAAGCAGGTCGTGATCACGAGCGACGTGCCGCCGCGCCAGCTCACCGGCTTCGAAGACCGCATGCGCAGCCGCTTCGAGTGGGGTCTCATCACCGACGTCCAGGCGCCCGACCTCGAAACGCGCATCGCGATCCTTCGCAAGAAGGCGCAGTCCGAGCGCCTCTTGGTGCCCGACGACGTGCTGGAGTACATCGCCACGAAGGTGTCGTCCAACATCCGCGAGCTCGAAGGTGCCCTCATCCGCGTATCGGCGTTCGCGAGTCTCAACCGCTCGACCCTCGACATCGCCCTCGCCCAGACCGTGCTGCGCGACATCGTCGACAGCGACGACACCAACGTCATTTCGCCGACCGACATCATCACGGCCACGGCGCAGTACTTCCGCTTGTCTGTCGACGATCTCTACGGATCGAGCCGTTCGCAGTCGATCGCCACCGCCCGTCAGATCGCGATGTACCTCTGCCGCGAGCGCACCAGCCTGTCGCTGCCGAAGATCGGGCAGCTCTTCGGCAACCGCGACCACACGACCGTCATGTACGCGTGCAAGAAGATCACCGATCTGATGAAGGAACGGCGCTCGATCTACAACCAGGTCTCCGAGATCACGACACAGCTCGGCCGCGTGGGTCGCTGAACCACACTTTTCACAGTGTGGAAAGACTGTGGATAACTCGTCGAACACGACGCGGTCCTGTGAACGCCTGTGGAAGACCGGAGGACGCGGCGCCGAACGCGCCGGGTCCGGTGTGAGATCCCTCCGCAGGCCGCCCACAACTTACACGCGTGTGGTTCCGGTGTCCCGAGAAGCATCGCCGGGGTTATCCACAGTTTCCACAGCGGTTAACACCATGACAGATACCTCTTCAGAAGAAACCCGTTCGATCACCAAGACGGTGAACGACCGTCTCGGCGCCGTCCTTCGGAAACACCTCGGTCGTGGCACTAGCATGGGAGGGCCTTAGTCGACCCAAGGGAGCGCCAGTGAAGTTTCACGTGAATCGCGATGTCTTCAGCGAGGCCGTGTCGTTCGTCGTCAAGCTCCTGCCGCAGCGCAATCCGCAGCCGATCCTCGCCGGTGTGCTGATCGAAGCATCCGACGCCGGTCTGTCGCTGGCCGCTTTCGACTACGAAGCCTCGGCGCGCACCACGATCGAAGCGACGGTCGACGCGCCCGGCACGATCCTCGTGCACGGCCGCCTTCTCTCCGAGATCGCGAGCCGACTGCCGAACGCCCCCATCCAGATCGAGGTCGCCGGCGACGACGGCATCGTGCTGACCTGCGGCTCGGCACGCTTCACCCTCGCTTCCATGCCGGTGCAGGAGTACCCCGCCATCCCCGAGGTCTCGGGCGAGTCGGGTCTCGTGCCGGCGGAGGAGTTCGCGACGGCCATCGCCCAGGTCGCCTTCGCTGCGTCGCGCGACGACGTCACCCCCGTGCTCACGGGTGTGCAGCTCGAGGTCGCCGGCACCCAGCTGAGCCTCGTCGCCACCGATCGCTACCGCGTCGCGCTGCGCGACGTGTCGTGGGACGGCGGCACCGCCGCCGGTGACGGCGAATCGACGACGGCACTGGTCCCGGCGCGCACGCTCACCGAGGTGGGCAAGACCTTCGCGCACTCCGGCGACATCCAGATCTCGTTCTCGGGCTCGGGCGATCGCGAGATCATCGCGTTCACGGCGGCCAACAAGACCGTGACGTCACTGCTCATCAAGGGAAACTTCCCGCCGGTGCGGCGCCTGTTCCCCGAGCAGACCGATCACTACGCGGTCGTCAACACCGCCGAGCTGCAAGAAGCCGTCCGCCGCGTCGCACTCGTGCTCGACCGGTCTGCGCCGCTGCGTTTCACGTTCACTGCCGACGGTGTGTCGATGGATGCCTCCGGCACCGAACAGGCCCGGGCGTCGGAGTCGGTCGACGCGACGCTCGCGGGCGACGATGTGACGCTCGGTCTGAATCCGCAGTACCTGCTCGAGGCGCTCGGCGCCGTGAAGAGCGAGTTCGCGCGCATCACCTTCACCTCGAGCGACAACGCCAACAAGCTGAGCCCCGTGCTCATCACGGCGCAGAACTCGGGCGGCCCGGAGAGCTTCAAGTACCTGCTGCAGCCGAACCTGCTCCTGCGCTGATCCGCGTCGCCGGCCCCGCGTAGGGTGATCTGGTGATCGTGGAGCAGCTCAGCCTCGTCGACTTCCGCAATTATGCGGTCGCCGACGTGTCGCTGGCGGCAGGCGCGAATGTGTTCGTCGGCCGCAACGGTCAGGGCAAGACGAATCTCGCCGAAGCCATCGCGTATCTCGCGACGCTCGGCTCGCACCGTGTGGCCCAAGATGCCCCGATGGTGCGCGACGGAGCCGACGCGGCGATCGTGCGGGCACGGCTCGCGCACGGCGACCGCCGGATCGTGCTCGAAGTGCAGGTGAACCGGTCGGGCTCGAACAAGGCGCGCGTCAACGGTGCCGGGGTCAGGCCGGCGGAACTTCCGCGCTATGCGCAGGTGGTGCTGTTCGCCCCGGAAGACCTCCAGATCGTCCGGGGCGATCCCTCGGCCCGTCGCCGGTTCGCCGATCAGATGCTGGTGCAGCGCTCACCGCGCATGGCCGGAGTGCTCGCCGACTACGACCGGGTGCTGAAGCAACGCAACGCGCTGCTGAAATCCGCGCGGTCGCGCGGTGTGCGCGGCGATGCGCTGTCGACCCTCGAGGTGTGGGACGACAAACTCGTCACCCTCGGCTCCGAAGTGATCCGGGCGCGGCTGTCCCTCGCCGCCGAACTCGCCGCGCCGGTGGCGGAGGCGTACGCCGGCATCGCAGGTGACGACCACCGGCCCACCCTCGAGTGGGCGCTCACGGTCACGGGCGTCGACGCCGGCGACGACGACGACGCTGCGACCTCCGCCCCCGCCGTCGCCATCGATGCGTCGACGATCGAGGCGTCGTTCCGGCAGAGCCTCGCCGGGAAACGCTCGCAGGAGCTCGACCGCGCGATCACCCTCGTCGGTCCGCATCGCGACGATCTGATTCTGCGCGTGCGCGGGCTTCCGGTGAAGGGGTACGCCTCGCACGGCGAGTCGTGGTCGGTGGCTCTCGCGCTGCGCCTCGCGTCGGCGCGGCTGCTGCGTGCCCAGTCGCAGCTCGGTGATCCGGTGCTGATCCTCGACGACGTGTTCGCCGAGCTCGACGCCGACCGCCGCGCGCGCCTGGCCGGCCTCGTCGGCGACTTCGAGCAGGTCATCGTCACCGCGGCCGTCGAAGAGGATGTGCCGAGCGCGCTGCGCGCGCGCACCGTGCGCGTCGTCGCGGGCACGATCCAAGAGGTCGCCGGATGAGCGACGCCAGCGTGCCGGAATCGATCGCGACCTACCTGCGCCTGCGCGGACTCGAGCCGTCCGCGCGCACCGCGCGGCGCCGCAAGAAGCGCGGCGACGTCGACGACGACAAGCTGCCGTTCGCCCCGGGTCGCGACCCCAAGGGGGTCGGCGATGTGCTCGCCGATCTCACCCGGCAGGCGGGGTGGGACTCCCAACTCGCCCGCGAAGACCTGGTGCTGCAGTGGGAGCAGGTCACGGGATCGGAGACCGCGCGGCACGCCCGCCCGGTCGCCCTGGCAGACGGCATCCTCACCGTGCAGTGCGACTCGACGGCATGGGCGAAGAACCTGCAACTCATGCGGGCGGAGATCGTGACGCAGTTGCTGAACCGGTTCCCGGATGCGGGCGTTGAGAACGTCCGGTTCGTGGGCCCCGACGTCCCCTCCTGGAAATGGGGCCCCAGAGCCGTTCCAGGGCGCGGTCCACGCGATACCTACGGGTAGACCACGTGCTGCGGCGTTCGGCGCCGTTTCCGCGCGCCAGAGCGGCATTTCCCCCCTCCAGAGCAGTAGAATGGAATCGTCCTTCGATTCGATCTGGAGTGCTCGACACATATGACGTCCGAAACCCCCGACAGCGTTCCCGAGGAACACTCCACTTCGGCAGCAAAGGTGCACAACGACTACGGGGCCGACGAGATCCAGGTGCTCGAAGGACTCGAAGCGGTCCGCAAGCGCCCCGGCATGTACATCGGCTCGACCGGTGAGCGCGGCCTCCACCATCTCGTGTACGAGATCGTCGACAACTCCGTCGACGAGGCTCTCGCCGGCTACTGCGACACGATCCAGGTCACGATCCTCGAAGACGGCGCGCTGCGCGTCGTCGACAACGGCCGCGGCATCCCGGTCGACATGCACAAGACCGAGGGCAAGTCCACGGTCGAGGTCGTGCTCACGGTGCTGCACGCGGGTGGAAAGTTCGGCGGCGGCGGCTACGCCGTGTCGGGCGGACTCCACGGCGTCGGATCGAGTGTCGTCAACGCGCTGTCGACGCGGCTCGACGTCGCCGTCAAGCGTCAGGGTTTCGCCTGGCGCCAGACGTTCCGCGACGGCGGCACCCCGGTCGCACCGCTCGCGCAGGAGGAGGCGACGGAGGAGACCGGAACGACGATCACGTTCTGGCCGGATGCCGCGATCTTCGAGACGATCGACTTCGACTACGACACGCTGCGCACCCGCTTCCAGCAGACCGCGTTCCTCAACAAGGGCCTGCGCATCACGCTGAGCGATCTGCGTCCCGAGTCGGCGTACGTGCTCGACCAGGAGGGCACCGCGGTCACGGTGCAGCCGCACGACGACTTCCACTACGAGCGCGGCCTCGTCGACTACGTCGAGTACCTCAACAAGATCCGCAAGGCCGAGATCGTCAACGACGAGATCATCGAGATCGAGTCGGAAGACACCGTGCGCCACATCTCGCTCGAGCTCGCCATGCAGTGGACGACCAGCTACACCGAGAACGTCTTCACCTTCGCGAACACCATCAACACGCACGAGGGCGGCACGCACGAAGAGGGCTTCCGCGCCGCGATGACGACGTACATCAACAAGTACGCGCGCGAGAAGGGCCTGCTCAAGGAGAAGGACGACAACCTCACCGGTGAGGACATCCGCGAGGGACTGACCGCCGTCATCTCCGTGAAGCTCTCCGAGCCGCAGTTCGAGGGTCAGACCAAGACCAAGCTCGGCAACACCGAGGCGAAGGCGTTCGTGCAGAAGGTCGTCGGCGACAAGCTCACCGACTGGCTCGACCGAAACCCCGCGCAGTCCAAGCGCGTGATCATGAAGGCGATCGACGCCGCGACCGCGCGTCTCGCCGCCCGCAAGGCCCGCGAGACCGCCCGCCGTAAGAGCGTCTTCGAGTCGGCATCCATGCCTGACAAGCTCAAGGACTGCACCAGCAAAGATCCCTCGATCAGCGAGATCTTCCTCGTGGAGGGCGACTCGGCCGGCGGATCGGCGGTGCGCGGTCGCGACCCCGAGACGCAGGCGATCCTGTCCCTCCGCGGCAAGGTGCTCAACGTCGAGAAGGCGCGCCTCGACCGCGCGCTCGGCAACAACGAGATCCAGGCGATCATCTCCGCATTCGGATGCGGCATCGGTGAGGACTTCAACGTCGACAAGGCCCGATACCACAAGATCGTGCTGATGGCCGATGCCGACGTCGACGGCCAGCACATCACGACGCTGCTGCTGACGCTGCTCTTCCGTTACATGCGCGGGCTCATCGAATCGGGCTTCGTGTACCTCGCGATGCCGCCGCTCTATCGGCTCAAGTGGTCCAACGCCGAACACGAGTACGTGTTCAGCGACCGCGAGCGCGATGCGCTGCTGGCCGACGGTCTCGCGAACGGCAAGCGGATCCCGAAGGAATCCGGCATCCAGCGCTACAAGGGTCTCGGCGAGATGAACCCGAAAGAGCTGTGGGAGACCACGATGGACCACAACACCCGGACCCTGCGTCAGGTGACGATCGAGGATGCGGCCGCGGCCGACGAGATCTTCTCGGTGCTGATGGGCGAAGACGTCGAAGCGCGTCGCACGTTCATCCAGCGCAACGCCAAAGACGTCCGCTTCCTGGACATTTGAGTGAGGACTGATGACTGACGCAGAACGGCCCGACGCGAACGCGGGCCACAACCACGGCAACATCGACCAGGTCGACCTCCAGGTCGAGATGCAGCGCAGCTACCTCGACTACGCGATGAGCGTCATCGTGGGTCGTGCGCTGCCCGACGTGCGCGACGGACTCAAGCCCGTGCACCGCCGCGTGATCTACGGCATGTACGACGGTGGCTACCGCCCCGACAAGAGCTTCAACAAGTGCGCCCGCGTCGTCGGCGAAGTGATGGGCCAGTACCACCCGCACGGTGACACCGCGATCTACGACGCACTCGTGCGTCTCGTGCAGCCGTGGTCGCTGCGCTACCCGCTGGCCGAAGGTCAGGGCAACTTCGGTTCCCCGGGAAACCAGGGCGCCGCGGCTCCTCGCTACACCGAGACCAAAATGGCGCAGCTGGCCATGGAGATGGTTCGCGACATCGACGAGGAGACCGTCGACTTCGAGCCGAACTACGACGGCAAGACGCAGGAGCCGACGGTTCTGCCGGCCCGCTTCCCGAACCTCCTGGTCAACGGCTCGGTCGGCATCGCGGTCGGCATGGCCACGAACATCCCCCCGCACAACCTGCGGGAGGTGGCCGAGGGGGCACTCTGGGCGCTCGAGCACCCCGACGCGACCCGCGACGAACTGCTCGAAGCGCTCATGGCGCGCGTGCACGGACCCGACTTCCCCACCGGGGCGCAGATTTTGGGGACCAAGGGCATCCGCGAGGCCCAGCGCACGGGCCGCGGATCGATCACGATGCGCGCGGTCGTGGGCGTTGAAGAGATCCAGGGACGCACGTGCCTCGTGATCACCGAGCTGCCGTACCAGGTGAACCCCGACAACGTGGCGCTGAAGATCCGCGACCTCGCCCGCGACGGCCGCATCACCGGCATCGCCGACATCCGCGACGAGACCAGCGACCGCACCGGTCAGCGACTGGTCATCGTCCTCAAGCGGGATGCCGTGGCCAAGGTCGTCTTGAACAACCTCTACAAGCACACGCAGCTGCAGGAGAACTTCGGCGCCAACATGCTGGCGATCGTCGACGGCGTGCCCCGCACGCTCGCGCTCGACGGATTCATCTCCTACTGGATCGAGCACCAGGTCGAGGTCATCGTCCGGCGCACGCAGTACCGGCTGCGCAAGGCGCAGGAAGAAGCGCACATCCAGCGCGGCTACGCGCTCGCGCTCGATGCGCTCGACGAGGTCATCGCCCTCATCCGCCGATCCGCCGATGTGGAGACGGCCCGCACCGGCCTCATGGAACTGCTCGGCGTCGACCAGCTCCAGGCCGACGCGATCCTCGCGATGCAGCTGCGCCGCCTCGCGGCCCTCGAGCGTCAGAAGATCCTCGACAAGCTCGCCGAGCTCGAGCGCCTGATCGGCGAATTCGAGACGATCCTCGGCGACCCGGCGCTGCAACGCTCGATCATCAGCGATGAGCTCACCGGCATCGTCGACAAATTCGGCGACGAGCGGCGCACGCACATCCTGCACGGCTTCGACGGCGACATGTCGATGGAAGACCTCATCCCCGAAGAGGAGATGGTGCTCACCGTCACGCGCGCCGGGTACATCAAGCGCACGCGCAGCGACAACTACCGTCAGCAGCACCGCGGCGGCAAGGGCGTGAAGGGGGCGCAGCTGCGCGCCGATGACGTGGTCGAGCATTTCTTCGTCACGACGACGCACCACTGGCTGCTGTTCTTCACGACCAAGGGCCGCGTCTACCGGTGCAAGACGTACGAGGTTCCCGAGGCCGGCCGTGATGCGAAGGGTCAGCACGTCGCCAACCTCCTCGCGCTGCAGCCCGGCGAGGAGATCGCGCAGATCCTCGATATCCGCGACTACGCCGTGGCGACCTACCTCGTGCTCGCGACCCGCGACGGCAAGATCAAGAAGACCGCGCTCACCGATTACGACACCAACCGCCAGGGCGGGATCATCGCGATCCGCCTGCGCGGACAGGAAGAGGAAGACGGCGACGAGGTCGTCAGCGCACTGCTGGTCGACGACACCGACGACGTCATGCTCATCTCGCGTCACGGCATGTCGCTGCGCTTCACCGCGAACGACGAGTCGCTGCGCCCGATGGGCCGCTCGACCGAGGGCGTGAAGGGCATGTCGTTCCGCGAGGACGACCGGCTGCTGTCGGCATCGGTCGCCCGTGACGATGCCTTCGTGTTCGTCGTGACCGAGGGCGGCTACGCCAAGCGCACCGCCGTCGGGCAATATCGCCTGCAGGGGCGCGGCGGACTCGGCATCAAGGTGGCGAAACTGAACGAGGATCGCGGCGATCTCGCGGGCGGACTCATGGTCGCCGAGGACGACGAGGTCTTGGTGGTTCTTGCCAGCGGCAAGGTGGTACGCTCTGCCGTGGCCGAGGTCCCCGCCAAGGGCCGTGACACCATGGGCGTCGTATTCGCCCGACCGGACGACGAGGATCGCATCCTCGCCATCGCCCGGAACGGTGAGCGTGGACTGGCCGAGGCCGCGGAAGATGCGGCATCCGACGATGCCCCCGTCGCCGCAGTCGAGACCCCGACTGCGAGCCCCGAAGAGAGTAGTTCTGACGTATGAGCACGGTAGCCGACAAGCTGGCGAAGAAGTCGTCCAGCAAGACCAGCGCCAAGCAGGTTCGCCTCCGCCTGGTGTATGTGGACTTCTGGTCCGCGGTGAAGCTGTCCTTCCTCGCGGCCGTCGCCCTCGCGATCGTCACGATCGTCACGGTGTTCCTGGTGTACACGGTGCTCTCGACGACCGGCCTCATCGGCAAGCTCGACGAGCTGCTGAAGGCGTTCGACGACAACTTCACGTTGGACGCCTACGTCGGTCTGCCGCAGGTCATGGCGTTCGCGTCGATCGTCGCGATCCTGAACCTCATCGTGCTGACGGTGCTCGGCGCCGTCGTCGCCGGCATCTACAACCTCATGGTCAAGGTGACCGGCGGGCTGCTCGTCGGCTTCACCTCGAACTGATTTCGGATTAGCCCGCGATTCGGGTAAAGTCTTGGAGGTTGACGGCGCTTGCGTCGTCCTCCTCCGCACGGGGCTATAGCTCAGTTGGTTAGAGCGCTTCACTGATAATGAAGAGGTCCCAGGTTCAAATCCTGGTAGCCCCACCACCCCCTCCACGGGGCCTTAGCTCAGTTGGTAGAGCGCCTGCTTTGCAAGCAGGATGTCAGGAGTTCGAATCTCCTAGGCTCCACAGTCAGACGGTTCGGCGAGGGCGTTATCGCACGACTCGGCATGCAGGCAACGTCCCCCTGTGCCTTGCACCGACAACACCGTCGTCGACGTCAGTCTCCACCTCCCGCGCCGTGTGCGCGATCTCGCCGGCTACTCGGGAGCGGCGAAGTACGTCTCGAGCAGTTCGTCGAGCTGCGCAGAGTCTCGGAAGTACGGCCGCATCAGCACGAAGAACTCGCTGAGCCGTGAGGCGCGATGGAATCCCTCGCCCTCCCTGATCCACTCGTAGCGCACGCCTTCGTTCAGCGCGAGGAAGAGCACTCCGACATCATGCGGGGTGACGCCGGGTGGCATCCGGTCGGCATCGAGGGTGCGCTCGAACACCTCGATGTACGCCGCGCGTCGAAGCGCGTAGGTCTGCTCACCCCATTCGCGCGCCGGGTGATCCTCGAGGAGGCTCTCGATCGTGAGGATGGCGTTGAGCTTGACGATCGCAGGCGACGCTTCGTTCTCGGTGAGCACCGCCATCAGCTGCATCAGGCTGATCTCTCCTCGGAAGCGATCGTTCGTGATGAGCTCGTCGTCGCGCGCCCGGATCACAGCGAGCAGCAGTTCGCTCTTCGACGGGAAGTGATGCAGCAGCCCCGCCTGCGAGATCCCGACCTCCTCCGCGATGTTGGCCAGGGATGCCGCGTTGTAGCCGCCGTTCGCGAACAGCCGTACGGCGGCATCGAGGATGTCGCGTCTCCGCGCGTCGCCGCGCGGGCTCTTTCTCGTCTCGCGAGCATTCGTCGTCGACTCCTGCGTCATACGGAACATCCTCTCTCGTCAGCGTCGCTGCCTCACACTCCCATCCTATCGTTGACACCTAACCGTGCGCACGGTAGGTTTAAGCATGCGCGCAGGTCCGCACCACGGAGCGCGGCCTCTCGCCCGATGATGGGCGAGAGCAACAGCACATGATCGACGAGGAGGTCGATACCTTGCCGTACAAACGAACCCCGTTCGTCGCCCTTGCGGTGGCGAGCGCGCTCATCCTGACTGCCTGTGGCGGTCCGAGCAGCAATACCGACAACACCGACGCCGGACCAGAACCCAGCAGGACGCTGTCCATCGCCAACCTTCAGACGGCGGCATCGTTCGATCCCGGTGAGCTCGACACCGGGTGGCAGGTCTACTACTGGCAGCCGGTCTACGACACGCTGCTGAACTACACCCCCGATGGGCAGATCGAAGCGAACCTCGCCACGGCGTGGGAGTACAACGACGACAACACCGTCCTGACCCTCACCCTCCGCGACGACGTGACCTTCACCGACGGTGAGCGGTTCACGGCCGACGCGGTCAAGGCGAATATCGAGCACCTCCAGCAGGGCAGCGGGGTGAGCGTCTACATGGTGGGCGGCGTCACCGACGTCGTCGTGAAAGACGAGCAGACGGTCGAGATCCACCTCGACGCACCGGACCCGGCATTCACCTACTACCTGTGCCTGGTCGCCGGAGCCATGGCGAGCCCCGCCGCTCTCGGCACAGAAGGCATCGCGGCAGAGCCGGTCGGATCGGGTCCGTACGTGCTCGACACAGACGCGACGATCACCGGCAGCGAGTACGTGTTCGAGCGCAACGAGGATTACTGGAACGAGGATGCCTTCCCGTTCGACAGGGTCGTGGTCAAAGCCATGGAGGATCTGACCGCGCGCGTCAATGCGCTCAAGTCGGGACAGGTCAACGCGGCCACCGCTGACACGACCGTTCTTCAGGAAGCCGAGGCGAGCAACTTGCAGATCGGGCGCAACCCGATCAGCTGGCGCGGCCTCGTGCTCTTCGACCGCGAGGGCGAGATGGTGCCCGCGCTCGCGGATGTGCGTGTGCGCCAAGCGCTCAACCACGCGATCGACGCAGACGCGCTGCTGGAGAACATCTACGGTGGCGCGGGAGTCCGCAGCACGCAGATCTTCAACCAGAAGAGCACCGCGTTCGTCGAGGACCTCGACGCGGCCTATCCGTACGACCCCGATCGGGCGAAGCAGCTGCTGGCTGAAGCCGGCTACGTCGACGGCTTCGAGCTGACCATCCCGGAGTTCCCCGGTGACGTGTCGGCACCGGTCATCACGCAGCAACTTGCCGAGATCGGCGTGAAGGTGAACTGGGACAAGGTCCCCGTCGAAGACATCGTGGGCAAGCTCATGGGCGGCGAGTTCGCTGTCGCCTCGTTCGGGTCATCGTCCGGTCACCCGTGGCGAGACATCCAGAAGATGATCTCGGTCAGTGGCGCCTGGAACCCGATGAAGACGCAGACACCCGAGCTCGACGCGCTGCTCGAGAAGATCCAGTACTCGACGGGTGCCGAGCAGGATGCCGCCTACAAGGCGGTGAGCAAGTATCTCGTCGACAACGCCTGGTTCGCGGTGCACATGTTCACCGACAACGTGTTCCTGACCGACCAGGATACGGACGCTCTGCAGCAGGCGGGCAGCGTCGTCCCGTACCTGCGAAACTTCTCTGCCGCAGACTGAACCCACACCCGATGGGGGCGCCGCACGTCACGCGGCGCCCCCATCGGAAAGGAGCCACTGTTTTGCTTGCCTACATCTTCAAGCGGATCGCCACGGGAGCCGTGCTGCTGCTCGCGATCTCCTTCGTCACATTCGCACTCGTGTACGCGGGCGGTGCGAACATCGCCCGCCGCATCCTGGGTCCGGAAGCCGACCAGGCCCAGGTCGACGCTCGTGCTGCCGAACTCGGCCTCGATCAGCCGCTGATCGGGCAGTACCTGTCGTGGCTGTCCGGCGTCGTCCGCGGCGACTTCGGCACCTCCTGGTTCAGCCCCGAAGCCGTCAGCGCAGCGATCGGGTCCCGCATCTCCGTGACCCTCTCGGTCGTCTCGGTCTCGATCGTCATCGTCACGATCATCGCCGTGACCGTCGGGATCATCGCCGCGGTGCGCCGTGGCTGGCTCGACCGCGCACTGCAGATCGGTTCGGTCTTCGGGATGGCACTGCCCAACTTCTGGCTCGCCATGGTCCTCGTCGTCATCTTCGCCCTGGGCCTGTCGTGGCTTCCTGCCACCGGATACACGGCCCCCGGTGATGACTTCGGCAAGTGGGCCGCATCGATCACGCTTCCCGTCGCCGCGATCGTCATCGGCGGCGTCGCGGCCGCCGCGCAGCAGATCCGCGGCGCCTACATCGACGTGCTGCGCCAGGACTACATCCGCACCCTGCGCACCCGCGGTCTGCCGGAAGGGTCCGTGCTGGTCCGCCACGCACTTCGCAACGCCGCCGGCCCCGCGCTGACGATCCTGAGCCTCCAGTTCATCGGAATGATCGGCGGCGCGGTCGTCATCGAGAAGGTGTTCGCGCTGCCGGGCCTCGGCCTCCTCGCCGTCAACGCCACGCTCCGCGGTGACATCCCGGTGATCATGGGCGTCGTCATGACCATGGCCGTGATCGTCGTCGTTGTGAATCTCCTCATCGATCTGGCGAACGGCTGGACCAACCCGAAGGCTCGACTCTCATGACCGCTCCCGCAGCTTCTTCGACGTCTGTCACGCTCGACGCGGCGATCGCCCCGCATCGGGGTGTGGTCCGCCGTCTGCTGAAGGATCCGATGGCCATCATCCCGGCCGTCCTTCTTCTCCTGATCATCACCGTGAGCGTGCTCGCTCCCTGGATCGCGCCCTTCGCGCCCGACTTCGTGCGCATCGACCTCGCGAACGAGCCGCCGTTCCAGTCTGAGTTCCTCCTCGGTGGCGACGCCGCCGGCCGGGACATCCTCAGCCGACTTCTGTATGCCGGATCGCTCACGCTCATCGGCGTCGTCATCACCGTGGTGGTGTCGGTCACGCTGGGCGTCACCGCCGGTCTCATCGGCGGCTACCGCGGCGGTACGTTCGACCTCGTCGTGAGCTGGGTCTCGGACGGTATCCTCGTGCTCCCGAGCAAGATCATCCTCGTCGCGCTGTTCGCGATCGTCGGCCCGAACACGATGGTCACCATGGCGGTGCTGGGTGTCATGGTCGCGCCCTCGTTCTATCGGTTGGTGCGAAACCTCGTGATGGGGGTCAAGCACGAGCTCTATGTCGACGCGGCCCGCGTGGCCGGCCTCTCGGATCGCAGCATCATCGCGCGCCACGTGCTGAGCGTCGTTCGCGCTCCGATCATCATCCAGGCCGCCTTCATCGCCGGCATCGCCGTCGTCATGCAGGCAGGCCTCGAGTTCATCGGTCTCGGCGACCCGTCCACACCGACGTGGGGTGGCATGCTGCAGGATGCGTTCCTGGCGATGTACAAGTCGCCCCTGCAGTTCATCTGGCCCGGCATCCTGATCGGCCTGTTCGTCGCATCGTGCGTGCTGCTCGGCAACGCTATCCGCGACACTCTGGAGGAGAGCGCGAAGGCCAAGCCGATCAAGCGCAAGTCGCAGCCGCCGACGCGTGCCATCGCGATCACCGCGCCCAGCGTCGCCGATGCCGACGATCGCCGTGCCGCGCTGCTGTCGATCCGCGATCTGGCGGTCTCGTACGCGCTGGCCGACGGCTCGGAGCGCACGGTGGTGCAGTGCATCGACATCGATGTCGAGAAGGGCGAGGTCGTGGGCCTGGTCGGAGAGTCCGGATCGGGCAAGACCCAGACCGCTTTCGCGGTGCTGGGCCTGCTGCCGGGATCCGGACGGGTCTCGGCGGGCAGCATCGTCTTCGACGGAATCGAACTGACCGCTCTCGACAAGCGCGCGTACACGGGATTGCGCGGGCGGCGCATCGCGTACATTCCGCAGGAGCCGATGAGCAACCTCGACCCGACGTTCAAGATCGGGTTCCAGCTCGTCGAGCCGCTGCGGCACAACCTCGGCCTCAGCAAGCGCGCCGCCACGCAGCGTGCGATGGACCTGCTCGCCGAGGTGGGCATCGTCGATCCGTCGCGGGTGTTCGACTCGTATCCGCACGAGATCTCGGGCGGTATGGCGCAGCGCGTGCTCATCGCCGGGGCGATCTCATGCGACCCGGATCTGCTCATCGCCGACGAGCCGACAACGGCGCTGGACGTGACCGTGCAGGCCGAGATCCTCGACATCCTGCGGCGGTTGCAGGCCGACCGCGGAATGGGACTGCTCCTGGTGACGCACAACTTCGGCGTCGTCGCCGACCTGTGCGACCGCGTCGCTGTCATGCAACTGGGCCGCCTCGTCGAAGAGGGAGCCACGCAGGAGCTGTTCGATACACCGCAGCATCCCTACACCCGCGCGCTGCTCGGGTCGATCCTCGACGGCGGCCCGGTCCGCCCGCCGCTGGAGCCACGAGCCGCCGCGCAGCCGGACACCCCCGAGATTCTCGAGCCGACCATGGAGATCCGATGAACGCGCCACTGCTCGAAGTGTCCGACCTCGTCGTGCGCTATCCCCGCAAGGGGTGGAAGGCGCAGCCGGTGCAGGTGCTCAACGGCATCTCGCTCGACATCGGAGTCGGCGAGACGGTAGGCCTGGTGGGCGAGTCGGGTTCGGGCAAGACGACGCTCGGCCGGGCGGTGCTCGGACTCGCGCCGGTCAGTGGAGGCAGCATCCGGTTCGACGGCGCCGACATCTCGCATGCCGAGCGAGGTGAGCGGAAGGATCTCGCCAAGAGCATCCAGGTCGTCTTCCAGGACCCGTACACCTCACTCAATCCGGCGATGCGGGTGCGCGACATCCTCGTCGAGCCTCTGACGGCGCAGGGCATCCTGCGCGCTGAAGCCTACGAACGGGTCGACGGGCTGCTCGCCGATGTGGGTCTACCCGCGGATGCCGGAAGGCGCCTTCCCCGGGAGTTCTCCGGCGGGCAGCGCCAGCGGGTGGCGATCGCGCGCGCCTTGGCGCTGGATCCCCGGCTGATCGTCTGCGACGAACCCGTTTCAGCGCTCGACCTGTCCACGCAGGCGCGCGTGCTCGACCTGTTCATCGAGATCCAGGAACGCACCGGCGTCGCCTACCTGTTCATCTCTCACGACCTGGCTGTCGTCCGGCACATCAGTCATCGCGTCGCGGTCATGTTCCGCGGCGACATCGTCGAGTTCGGCGACGCCGACCAGGTGACGTCCGATCCCGTGGATGCGTACACGCAGCGACTGCTGATGGCGGCGCCTGTGAGCGATCCGCGCGCTCAACGCGCCCGACGCGAGTCACGTCGTGCGCAACTCACCGAGAGGGTCACTTCGGGATGACCGCACTCGACCTTCTCGTGACGCTCGATCTGAGCCTGCGCATCGGCTTGGCGATCATCCTGGGTGCCTGCATCGGCCTGGAGCGCCAGTGGCGGGCGCGTATGGCGGGCGTGCGCACGAACGCACTCGTCTCTGCCGGCTCGGCGCTGTTCGTCGTGCTCGGGGCGTATGGGTTCACCAGCGAGATGGCCGATCCCACGCGCGTCGCCGCTCAGGTCGTCTCAGGCATCGGGTTCCTCGGCGCGGGCGTCATCTTGCGCGAAGGTCTCAACATCCGCGGGCTGAACACGGCCGCCACGCTGTGGTGCGCTGCAGCCGTCGGTTCCTTGGCCGGCGGTGGACTGTGGCTGCTCGCGATGGTCGGAACCGCGGCGGTCATCGGCGCGAACACGCTGCTTCGCCCTCTCTCACGACTGGTGAACAGTCGTGGCAGCGGAATCGTCGAGAGCAGCGGCGAGAACGGTGCCGAGATCGAGTACTACCTCGAGGCGCGCACGAGCGACAAGAGCGAACCTCGCGTCCGGGCGCTCATGCTTCAGGCGGTGAACCGTCCCGAGTTCACGTTGCGGGCGATCAAGACCTCCCCGTCGAAGCACTCTCTCGTCAGTGTCAACGCGGCACTCGTCGCGAGCCCCGACGTCGATCCGAGTTCGCTGGAGCGGGCCGTTCATCGCATCAGCCTCGATCCGAAAGTCCAATCGGTCAGATGGTGGTCGGCCGAGTCCGACGACTGACCTCACACGCTGCAGAACAAGGAGAAACACGACAGTGAACGACATGACCCCCACCCCCCCACTGCGTCTGTGGCTGGTGCGCCACGGCAAGACCCTCTTCAACGAACTGGGTCTCGCGCAGGGCTGGAGCGACTCGCCGCTCACCCCCGACGGCATCGAAGGCGTTCAGCGTCTTGCGGTGGAACTGGCTCACATCCCGTGGGTCGCCGTCTACTCCAGCACGAGTGAGCGCGCGATGGATACGGCGGAGATCCTGACGCAGGACTCCGCTCTGGCGATCGTGCGCGACCGGCGCTGGAAGGAGTACAACTTCGGCATTCTGGAAGCACGCCCCAACGAAGAACTGTTCTCGGCGATGCTCGCTGGAATCGCCGAGGGGGACCCCCGGCCCCACCTTGCGCGCCTGTTCCGAGGCGACTTCCCTGCGCTCGAGCGCGGCGAAACCGGGGCCGAGTATGTCGCACGCGTCAGCGCGGCGGTCGCCGACATTCGCGATGCGCACCAGACGGGCGATGTTCTGGTCGTGACGCACGGCATGACGGTTGGTGTCGCCGCGACGATCTTCGACCCCGACCACGAGTTCGGAGGAATGGAAAACGCGACCTTCACGCTGATCGAGATCGACGATCACGGTGGGCGTCTGATCGCGGTCGGAGCCGCGTCACCAGAGGGCATCATCATCGAGCGCTGACCGCCCCCCGCGAGATCGCACGAAATGTCCCCGCGCGCCCGACTCGGCGCCGTTCGTGCGATCTCGGCGGGCTCAGATCACTCGCAGCGAATCACGACCCCGACTCTTCCCTCGGAGTCTTCGGCGGTGACCACGCGGAAGGATCGTCCGTCGATCTCGGCGGTGTAGCCGCTCTCCCCGTTGAGGAGGAGCGGCACGTCTCCCGAATCGGGGATGACGGCTGCGACCTGGATCTCCAGGACTCCACGGTCAGTATCCACTACGATCGTGTCGCCGTCCACGCGGTAGGTCAGGCGGACCGGGTCATCCACGAATGTCGCGGGAGGATTGCCCGATCCGCTCATGTCTTCACCGACGTTCGTGACGATCATCACCAGGTCGGACTCGCCGACCGTGAACCGCGGGTACAGGTCGCCGTCGGCGACGAGGTCTTCCGACGCGCACTCCCAGTCGCCCCGAATGAATCCCGCGAGCGAATCCTCTGCCGGCGCACCACATCCTGTGCAGCAGAGCGCGGCGACGGCGACGGCGCACGTCCAGCGGATCTTCTTCGATATCGGAGTCCCGGTGTAGGGCGACGGGGTGCGCCCAGAGTACGCCTTTGACACGGTTCACACTTCGGCGCCGACGAATGGCGGGGCTGCGTCCGTCGGTCGACTGACTGGTGCTGCGGGTCAGGTGCGGGGTGTGATCGGCTGGGAGATGTCGGCGACGGTCGCACCGTAGGCGGCGATCAGCTCGTCGGCCTCCACGAACAGGCTGAAGCCGTGCGCCCCGGCGCCCATCGCGATGCGGCGCCCGACGATGGCCTCGTCGGCGTAGACCGGCCAGTCGGTGCTGCTGCCGATCGGCACGATCGTGCCGCGCTCGTAGCCGGTGGCCTCGAGTGCCCGCTGCGGGTCGGGCAACTGCAGCTTGTTGACGCCGACGACGGCGCGGAGCTTCGGCCACGAGATCGAGCGGTCGCCGGGGATCAGGGCGAACAGGTACGTGTCGTCGGAGCGCTTGACGACCAGCGTCTTGACGATCTCCGACGGGTGGAGTCCGAGAAGGCCCGCCGCTTCCTCCAGGGAGTTCGCGGCGGGCCTTTCACGGATCTCGATGTCGAGCTCACGCGCGGCGGCTGCCGTGCGGACGCGATCGAGGCTCATCGAGGGATCAGGCGTCGGGGGCGCGCAGCGGGTCGTCGGCGACCCAGAGCTCGTCGTCGGCGCGCAGAGTCTGCCATGCGGCGTAGAGCACGCCGGCCGCCGCGGCGACACCGAAGAGGATGGCGATGACGCCCCCCGCACCGATGCCGGACTTCTTCGGCGGAGCGACGGTGAGGCGCTTGGCCGCTTTGGCACCGTACTTCTCGGCCTTCTTCTGCAGGTCGGAGACGTCGACGCCGGCGAATCCTCGCCCGGCGGCGAGCCGGTCGCGGGTCTCGCCCGCGGCATCCCACACCGACAGGGCCGAGCCGATGACGGCGCCGGCCGCGGGGACGACCTTGCTGTTGTAGAGCTTGCGACCGGTGTCGACACCCTGGTTCACGTAGGGCGCGGCGTATTTCTCATACCCGTGCTGCACGGCGGGGACGACCTGCTCGCGGTTGTAGTGGCCCAGCTGACGACCCGCCTCGCGGGCGATCTCGCCGGCCTGTCCGACCAGAACCTGCTGCGATTCCCAGATGCTGTTCGCCTGGTGCTGCAGCTTGCGGAGTTGCTTCTTGCGCTTACGGCTGACGCTCATGGGGGTGACCTCCCTGGTCGGGGAACGTTTCTCTCCATCTTGCCAGACCACACCGGCCGTGCCAGGGGTTGACAGGTGTGAGAATAGTCAGCATGACGATTCACACCGCCGTAGCCACGCTCCACACCAACCACGGCGACATCGTCGTCAACCTGTTCGGCGACCACGCGCCGCGCACGGTGCAGAACTTCATCGGCCTCTCCGACGGTTCGCAGGAGTGGACCGACCCCGCCACCGGCAAGCCGGGCGAGGGCGCGCTGTACACCGACGTGATCTTCCACCGCATCATCCCCAACTTCATGATCCAGGGCGGCGACCCGCTCGGTCAGGGCGTGGGCGGCCCGGGCTACAACTTCGACGACGAGATCAGCCCCGAGCTGAACTTCTCAGCGCCCTACATCCTCGCGATGGCCAACGCGGGCCTCCGCCGCAACGCCATCACCGGCAAGGCCGAGGGCACCAACGGTTCGCAGTTCTTCATCACGACCGACCCCACTCCGTGGCTGCAGGGCAAGCACACGATCTTCGGTGAGGTCGCCGACGACGCCTCGCGCGCCGTCGTCGACGCGATCGGCTCGGTTCCCACCGGAGCGGGCGACCGCCCGATCGAGCCCGTCGTGCTGCACTCGGTCGACGTCGTCGCCGTCTGATCCTCCGACACGCTCAGGGACTGATCCGATGACCTCGGTCAACCCCGACAACTACTGCTACCGGCATCCCGATCGGCAGAGCTTCGTGCTGTGCCAGCGGTGCTTGCGCACGATCTGCCCCGACTGTCAGACGCCCCTGCCGGTCGGGGTGATCTGCCCGGAGTGCCTGGCGCAGCAGCAGAAGTCGGCGACCGTGACGCGGATGCCGCGCCGCCGGACGGCCGGGCTCGATTCACGCCCGATCGTGACGTACACGCTCGTGATCGTGACGGTCGTGTTCTATCTGATCGGCCTGATCCCGGGCGTCGGCGAGCAGGTGCGCGGCCTGCTCGCGTTCCGCGGCGACCTCTCCTACACCCAGCCGTGGCGACTGCTCACGGTGACGCTCGTGCACGCCGGCATCTGGCACGTCGCCCTCAACATGCTCGCGCTGTGGGCGCTGGGCCGCAGTCTCGAGCCGCTGCTCGGGCGGTGGCGATTCCTCGCGCTGTATCTCCTCGGAGCGCTCGGCGGGTCGGTGCTCACCGCGCTGGTCGCACCGTTCCAGGTCGTCGTCGGAGCATCGGGCGCGGTGTGGGCCCTGCTCGGTGCGATGTTCGTCATCGGCCGGCACATCGGCGCCAACGTCACCGCGATCGCCGTACTGCTCGGCCTCAACCTCGTGATCACGTTCCTCCCCGGCTCGAACATCGCATGGCAGGCGCACATCGGTGGCGGCCTGGTGGGCGCGCTCGTCGGGTTCATCTTCGCGCGCACGCGCGCCATCCGACTCCAACGGCGCCAACTCTGGCTGCTGGTCGCGGTCGGCGCGGGGCTGCTCGCTCTGCTCGCGGTACCGCTCGCGATCTACGCGTAGGGGTTATCCACAGATTCATCCACAGCTGGGGATGAATGACACGCGTGTAATTCTTGTCAGCGCCAGCGGGTCGTCATCAAGAAGCCGACGAAAGCGATGCCGAAGCCGATCACCAGGTTCCATCCCGCGATACCCGGGATGGGGAGCGTCTGGTTGCTGAGGTAGAAGACGATGACCCACACCAGGCCGAGAATCATCAGACCCAGCATGATGGGCTTGAACCACACCGGGTTGGGGGTGGCGTCACCCTCGGTGTGCTCGACGAGCTGCTCGTCACCATTGCCTGAACGTGCCATGCCCACGATCCTACCGGTCGGGCATCCTTCCACCACCTACGCTCGCTAGAATCGGCGCCATGGGGGATTCGCCGACTGCCGCGCGCCCGCGCCGCCGCGTGTCGGTCGTCGGCGTGCTCGGTGAACTGCTGATCACGGTCGGCGTCATCGCCCTGCTGTTCGTGGTCTGGCAGATGTGGATCGGCGACATGATCATCGGCGGCCAGAAGCACGCCGAGGCCGAAGAGCTCTCGCAGAGCTGGTTGCTGCCGGATGCCGCGCCGGATCCGACGGCGACGCCGACGGACGCCCCCGCGGATCCGACCGCCGTACCCGTGCTCGGCCAACCCGAGCACGGCCAGCAGTTCGGGGTCATGTTCGTGCCCCGGTTCGGCTCCGACTGGAAGTTCACGATCGCCGGCGGAACGAGCCGCAAAGACATCCTCGACCAAGGCGAGATCGGCCACTACGCCGACACCGCCATGCCGGGCGAGATGGGCAACACCGTGTACGCCGCGCATCGCTGGACGTCGGGTCAGCCCTTCGACCCGATCGACAAGCTCGTCGTCGGCGACCCGATCGTGATCCAGACATCGGACGGGTGGTACACGTACCGCTTCCGCACGCTCGAATACGTGCAGGACACGCAGGTCGAAGTGCTGCTGCCGGTGCCCCAGCAGGTGGGCCTGCAGGCCAACGGCCGCTACCTCACGCTGACCAGCTGCGCGCCGAAGCTCAACATGCTCGAGCGCATCATCGCGTACGCCGTGTTCGACACATTCACCCCCACCGCCGCCGGCCCGCCCGCGGCACTCACGGCCGGAGCGGCCGCCTGATGTACGGCGCACTCTGGCGCATCCTGCCCGGCCCGGCGTGGCTGCGGATCATTCTGCTCCTCATCATGATCGCCGCCGCGCTCTACGGCCTCTTCTGGTATGTCTTCCCCTGGGTGGGGCAGTTCGTCAGCCCGACGGAGTCGACGGTCGGTGGCTGATCGACGCACCCTGGTCGTGGACAACCACGACAGCTTCGTCCACACCCTGATCGGCTACTGCACCGAACTCGGCGCCGCCGTCACGCTCGTCGAAGCGGATGCCGTGACCGACCCCGCGGACACGATCGCAGGGTACGACGGTGTGCTCGTCTCCCCCGGACCGGGCGCGCCCGCCGACGCCGGCGCCTCGATCGCTCTCGTGCGCGCGGCGGTGGATGCCGGCATTCCGCTCCTCGGCGTGTGCCTCGGCCATCAGGCGGTCGCCGCCGCCTTCGGGGCGACGGTCGCCGAAGCGCCCGAACTCCGCCACGGGATCACCTCGATGATCCATCACGACGGCACGGGAATCTTCGCCGGCCTGCCGCAGCCGTTCGCCGCGACCCGCTATCACTCCCTGGCCGTCGACCCGCAGACCCTTCCGGAGGAGCTCGAGGTCACGGCGACGACCGCGTCGGGTGTCGTGATGGGGATCCGACACCGATCCGCGCCCGCGTGGGGCGTGCAGTTCCACCCCGAAAGCGTCCTCACCGACGGCGGGCACCTGCTGCTCGGCACGTGGCTCGAGCGCACCGGGGTCGCCGGGGCGGCGGCGCGCGGCGCGACGCGGCATCCGCTTCGACCGGGCGCGTGAGCGCTCAGCCGGTGCAGACCGTCAGGTCGATGTTGGAGTGGATGGGGACATCCCCGGGCGCCAGCGACTGCGACGCGACGACCGGCTCACCGGGTGCCGCGGGGCATGCGGGGTCTTCCACGACGGCCACGGTGAGTGCCATGCGCTCTGCCGTGAGGTCGCGTTCGGCGGCGGCGACGGTGTAGCCCACGACGTCGACGAGGGTGACCTTGCCGCTCGCGACGACGAGGTTGACGGCGGTGCCCAACGCGATCTGCGATCCCTCGCTCTGGTCGGCTGAGATGACGGTTCCGGCGACGAGGTTCGGGTCGTTGCTGCTGCGCACCGCCCCGACGCCGAGCCCGGCGGCCGACAGCGCTGCGGACGCTTCGTCCTGCGAGAGCGCGAGGATCGTCGGCACGGTCGCGAGCTCCGCACCCGTCGAGACGTAGAGCGTGACCTTCTGTCCGGGCTTCACGGTCGTGCCGGCGGCCGGATCGATGCGTACGACGTTGCCCGCGGCGATGGTGTCGCTCGACTCCTCGCGGCGCTCGGCCTGAAGATCCTCGTCGAACAGCGCCTCGTTCGCGCGGTCCCACGACATGTCGACGACATCGGGAACGACGCGGGCGTCGGGGGTCACTGCGGGCCCGGGGCGACTCGTCAGCACCCAGATCAGCACCGACACGAGCACGACGGCGAGCAGCGCGACGCCCATCCAGATCCACGCGACGGGCGGGCCCGACTGGGTGCGGCGCATGGTCGTGTCGGTGCTCAGCTGCCGCAGCGACCGAGCGGTTTCGGCGGCCTGCCGCGGGTTCGCGCCGTACAGCTCGCTCGTGAGCGCGCCGACCTGACGCTTCGTCGGGGCGTGGCCGTCGGTCGTGGCGTCCAGCGCCTCGCGGAACGACGCCGCATCCTGGTAGCGCTGGTAGGGATCTTTCGCGAGGGCGCGCAGCGCCACGGCATCCAGCGCCCGCGGTACGCTCTCGACCACTTCCGAGGGAGCCAGCGGGGTCTCACTCACGTGCTGATACGCGACGGCGACCGGGGTGTCGCCGCGGAAGGGCGTGCGGCCGGTGAGCAGCTCGTAGAGCACGACACCCGTCGAGTAGACGTCGGCGCGGGCGTCGACCGGCTCACCTTTGGCCTGCTCGGGAGAGAAGTACGACGCGGTGCCGATGATGGCGGTGGTCTCGGCGACCGTCGACGACGAATCCGACACGGCTCGCGCGATGCCGAAGTCCATCACCTTGATCTGCCCGCGATCGGTGACCATGACGTTGCCCGGCTTGATGTCGCGGTGCACGACGCCGGCGCGGTGGGAGTACTCGAGCGCTTCGAGGATGCCGTCGGTGTAGCGCACGGCGTCCGCCAGCGGCACGGGGCCGTCGGAGATGACCGACTTGAGCAGCGCGCCGCTGACGAGTTCCATGACGATGAACGGCACGGGATGGCTGGATCCGTCGGGGTCGGTCTCGACGTCTTCGCCGGCGTCGAAGACGCGCACGATCGTCGGGTGCGACATGCGCGAGGCAGCCTGCGCTTCGAGCCGGAAACGCGTGCGGAACGCGCTGTCGACAGCCAGTTCGCGCTTCAGGATCTTGATCGCGACCGTGCGGCCCAGGGTGAGGTCCTGTCCGCGATACACACTCGCCATGCCGCCCCGACCGATGAGTTCATCGATGCGATAGCGGCCGGAAAGCACGCGCGGCTCTGCTGACACTTCTCCCCCTGGGCTGACTCCTCACCAGCCTAACCGACGCCCTCGCGGGCCGTTTTCACTCTTACGGCGCCGTGGTCGCACTCGGCGACGGCTCGGGCTCCGGGTCCGGTGCCGCCGCGATGGGCGCCTCGGTCACAGGCGACCAGGCCGAGACGCGGTCGCCCGCGCCGCCGTTGCAGGTCACCGTGTACCGCACCGACAGCACGCCGGTGGCGTCGGCGACCGTGATGGACACCGGGCGCTGATTGGCGCTGAAGCTGCCCGTCGACTGCCCGTTGACGGGGAAGATCCCGTTCGTGAGTTCGAAGTTGTACGACGTGAGTGTCATCCCCGACGGGCACGAGAAGCCGCTCCACGTGACGGTCGCCGTTCCGCCGGCCTCCACGGAGGCGGCGGGGTCGATCGTCGCCGCGGTCGGGTCGCTGATCGGCACGAGGTCGGCGTACGCCGTGAGCGTCACTTCGTCGTCGAGCTGCACGGTGCCCGAGACCGGGTTGGTCTCGTAGATGAGGCCCACCTGTTCGGCGGTCGGCGCCGCGGCCGATCCGGTCTCGCAGGTGACGGCGGTCATCTTGTTCGCGTCGGCGATCTCGGTGGCCTCGGCGCACGTCTTGCCGATGAAGCCGAGCGTGCCGATCTGCACCGACGTGGGCTCCGGATCGGGGGTGTCCGACGGAACCGGCTCGGTCGACTGCGTGCGCGAGGTCGACGGCGTCGGGTCGGCGTCGGCGCCCTGGTTGCCGAACATGGCGAACAGGGTGCCACCGAGCACGAGCACCAGGATGCCGATGAGTGCGATCAGTGGCCAGGTCCACGGGCTGCGCTTCTTCACGGGAGCATCGGGCTCGGGATCGAGCAGCCCGCCACCGACCGGCGTCGGCAGGATGCGCGTGGCCTCGTCGGCGGCGTAGCCGGTGGGGGTGAGCAGCATGGTCGCGTCGTCGCGGGGTGCCGCCCCCGCGATGGCGGGCACGATCGCGGCGGCGCCGGCGATGTCGCCGCGGCGGAGCGCGATGGCCGCGCGCGCAACGGCGGATGCGGTCGCCGGGCGGTCTTCGGGCTTCTTCGCGATCATGCTCATCACGAGGTTCCGCACCGGGGCGCCGATCGTGTCGGCGAGCGGCGGCGGCGCGTCGTTGATCTGCGCCATCGCGATGGCGACCTGCGACTCGCCCGTGAACGGACGCTTGCCGGCGAGGCTCTCGTACGCGACGATGCCGAGCGAGTAGATGTCGGTCGACGGCGACGCCGCGTGACCGGAGGCCTGCTCGGGTGACAGGTACTGCACCGTGCCCATCACCTGGCCGGTCGCGGTGAGCGGCACCTGGTCGGCGATGCGGGCGATGCCGAAGTCGGTGATCTTCACCCGGCCGTCGGGGGTGATGAGGAGGTTGCCGGGCTTGATGTCGCGGTGCACCAGACCCGCCGCGTGGGCGGCTTGGAGCGCGGCGGCCGTCTGAGCGACGATGTCGAGGGTCTTGTCGGTGGAGAGCGACGTCTCCCGTTCGAGGATCGTCGACAGGGCTTCACCGGGGACGAGTTCCATGACGAGGAACGCCGAGCCGTTCTCCTCGCCGTAATCGAAGACGCTGGCGATGCCCTCGTGGTTCACGAGCGCCGCGTGCCGCGCCTCGGCGCGGAAGCGCTCGAGGAACCCGGGGTCGCCCATGTATTCGTCTTTGAGGATCTTGATGGCGACGGTCCGCCCGATCACGTGATCGGTGGCCTCCCACACCTCACCCATCCCGCCGATGGCGATCCGGGAATTCAGCTCGTACCGCCCGCCGAAGCTCACACCTTGCGTCGGTCTCATCTGCTCAGCACCGCCTCAATGACTTTCTTCGCGATGGGGGCCGCGATCCCGTTGCTCGTGCCCGATTGCCCGAGCCCTCCGCCGTCTTCGACCATGACCGCGACGACCACCTCGGGGTCGTCGGCGGGCGCGAATCCGGTGAACCACAGTGTGTAGGGGTCCCCGGCACCGTGTTCTGCGGTGCCGGTTTTCCCGGCGACGTCGACGCCGTCTATTCTTGCACCGCTGGCCGCTCCGTTATTGACATTGGCGACCATCATCGTGGTCATCTGCGCCGCCAGCTCGGTGCTCAAGGCACGACCGAATTCACTGTCTTCGGTGCTCTGCTGCACCGTGAGGTCGGGTGCGACGACGCGATCGACCATCCGCGGATTCATCACGACGCCGTCGTTGGCGATGCCGCCCGCGACCATCGCGATCTGCAGCGGCGTCGCGATGACATCCTGCTGCCCGAAGCCGGTCAAGGCGGTCTGCGCGTCGTCGAGCGCCCGCGGGTAGAACGACGGCGTCGTGGCGAGCGGTGTCGTGAAGCTCGAGTTGAACCCGTACTTCTCGGCCTCTTCGCGGATCGCGTCGTCGCCGAGGGCGACCGCCAGCTGCGCCATCGGGATGTTGCAGCTGAGTCGTAGCGCGGTCGCGAGGGTGACCGTTTCGCCTTCGCCGCACGTGCCGCGGTCGAAGTTGCTGATCTCGGTCGTCGTGCCCGGCAGGGTCCAGCGGGCGGGATTGGCGAACGTCGACTCGGGGGTGAACTTGCCCGACGCCAGGGCGGCCGATGCCACGACGAGTTTGAAGGTCGACCCCGGGGGGTTGAGCGATCCGGCGATGGCGCGGTTGTCGAGCGGTTTCAGCGCGTTCGCCTGCAGCGCCTCGTAATCGGCGAGCACCTGGGTGCTGTCGTGCGACGCCAGGGTGTTGGTGTCGAAGCTCGGGCTGGTGACCATCGCGAGGATGCGGCCGGTTGTCGGGTCCATTGCGACGACGGCGCCCTCGTAGTCGCCGAGCGCGTCGTACGCGACCTTCTGGAGTGCGGGGTCGAGCGACAGCACGACGTTCGATCCCCGCGGCGGCTGGCCGGTGACGATGCGATCGATGCGGGAGAGGAACTGCGAGTTGTCGGTGCCGGCGAGCACGGTGTTCATCGCGCGCTCGAGGCCGGTCGACGAGCCGAGCACCGGGTTGATGTAGCCGGTCACCGGCGCCCACATGTCGGCATCCGTGTACGTGCGGATCCAGCTGTAGACGTCGCCGCTCGGCGTCGAGGAGGCGATGACGGAGTCGCCCGCGATGATCGAACCGCGCTGCACTTCGTACGAGTCGTAGAGCGCACGCTTGTTGTAGCCGTTGGCGTTCAGGTCGGATGCCTGCACGACCTGGATCCAGCTGATCGCACCGAAGAGCGCGACGAACATGACGAGCATGACGATGCTGAGGCGGCGGAGTTCCTTCGTCATCCGATCACCACCCGGGGACGGGAGCGGACGGCATCCGAGATGCGCAGCAGCAGCGCGACGATCAGCCAGTTGGCGATGAGCGACGACCCTCCCGCGGCGAGGAACGGCGTCGTGAGTCCGGTCAGCGGGATGAGGCGCGTGACGCCGCCCACCATGATGAACACCTGCAGCGCGATCGTGAACGACAGGCCCGTCGCCAGCAGCTTGCCGAAGTCGTCTTGGCCGGCGATGCCGATGCGGATGCCGCGGCTCGTGAACACCATGTAGAGGCAGAGGATCGCGAACAGACCGATCAGCCCGAGCTCTTCACCGAGGCTCGGGAAGATGTAGTCGCTGTGGGCCAGTGGCGTGAGTTCGGGGCGTCCGCGGCCGAGTCCGGTGCCGATGAGTCGGCCCTGCGCGAGGCCGAAGATGCCGCTGACGAGTTGGTAGCTCGAGCCGTTGATGTGGTCGGGGTTGAACGCGTCGAGCCAGTTCGAGAAGCGCGCGCCGACGTAGGGGAGGATGCGGGACGCGAGCAGCGCGCCCGACACGGCGAGGACGACGCCGATCACGACCCAGCTCGTCTTGCCCGTGGCGGCGTAGAGCATCGCGACGAACATGCCGAAGATGAGGAGGCCGGTGCCGAGGTCGCGCTGGAAGACGATGATCCCCATGGATGCCGCCCAGATGAGCAGCAACGGGCCGAGCTCGCGCGCGCGCGGCCACGTCATCCCGAGGAAGCGCGTGCCCACCGAGGTGAGCGACTCGCGGGTGCGCACGAGGTAGCCGGCGAAGAAGATCGCGAGCGCGAGCTTGGCGAGCTCACCGGGTTGGAAGGAGAAGAGGCCACCGACCGACACCCAGACGTCGGCACCGGCTTCGACACCGAGGCCGGGGATGAGCGGCAGCAGCAGCAGCGCGATGCCGACGAAGCCGAACACGTACGTGTAGCGGAACAGCACGCGGTAGTTCTTCAGGAACAGCACGATGGCGGTCGCGCCGACGATCGCGATGACGAGCCAGGCGAGCTGTCGCGTGGAGAACGCGCCCCAGCCGGAGAATCCGTCGGCGAGGTCGAGGCGGTAGATCATCGCGAGACCGAGGCCCGACAGCACCGTCGCGATCGGCATGACGAACGGGTCGGCGGCGCGCGCCGTGAAGCGGAGCACGACGTGCAGGGCGAGCACCAGGACCGTGAGTCCGCCGCAGTAGTAGAGGAACGTCGCGTCGATCTGCCCCTCGGCGCCGAGCTGCACGAGCGCGACGGCTCCGGCGTTGATGAGGAACGCGAACAGCAGCAGCCCGAGTTCACGGTTGCGCTGGGTCTGCGGCAGGCGCAGGCGACGCAGCGCCTTGACGACGGTGGTGTCGGCCTGGACGGTGTCGGTCACGGCAGCTCCACCTCCGGGCGCAGATTGTCGACGATCGCGTTCGCATCGGAGATGGAGCGGGCCGAGATGGTGCCTTCGACCGCCACGCGCTCGTAGGTCGGGAGGTCGGCCAGCAGGATGCCGGTGTCGTCGTACACGGATGACAGCCGGATGGGGCCGAGGTCTTGCTGGATGCCGCGGTAGATGACGACCGAGTCGTCGTCGGCGCCGACGAAGTAGCGGGTCTGCGTCCAGTTGTACGCACCGACCGCGGCGACGGCGAAGGCGCCCAGGATGAGGACGAATCCGATGATCCACCAGATGCGACGCCGCCGGCCGCGACGGCGGTCTTCTTCGATGAGTTCCTCGAGGAACTCTGCGGCGGGCTCGAAATGCGACGGCTCGTTGGCCGCTCCGCGGTTGGGGTGGAGCCAACTCGTGCGGCCGGGTCGCGCCGCGGGGATCTCGACGCCCTGCGGATTCGAGGCCGACCCCACGATGGTCGCGGTCCCGCTGAACAGCGGGTGGTTGCCGCCGACGTCGACGATGACGATGGTGACGTTGTCGGGAGCGCCGGCATCCAACGCCTGCTTCAACAGGATGTCGGCCGTGCGACCGGGCGCGTACCCCTGACCCAGGGCTTTGCCGGTGTGGGCGTCGTCGACGACACCGCAGAGGCCGTCCGAGCACAGCAGCCAGCGATCGCCCGGCTGGGTGGGCATGATGAACGTGTCGACGTCGGGATCGGGATCCATGTCGCCGAGCACGCGCATGAGCACGGAGCGGCGCGGGTGGTAGCGCGCTTCCTCCGGGGTGATGCGTCCGGAGTCGACGAGGCGCTGGACGAACGTGTGGTCGGCCGTGATCTGGGTCAGCGCGCCGTCGCGGAAGAGGTAGATGCGCGAGTCGCCGATGTGGGCGATGACGGCGTAGTCCTCGACCATCGCCAGGGCGCTGACGGTCGTGCCCATTCCAGCGAGCTCGGGGCGCTCGGCGACGGTGTCGATGAGCAGGGTCGCCGTCTCGCCGATCGCCTCCTGCAGTGCGCGCTCGGCATCGCTCGGCGACGGGAACGGGTGGTCGAGGTCTTTCAGGCGGTGCACCGCGAGGCTCGACGCGACGTCACCGCCGGCGTGACCGCCCATGCCGTCGGCGACGACGAACAGGTTCGAGCCGCTGTAGCCCGAGTCCTGGTTGTTCGAGCGCACCTTCCCCGTGTGGGAGATGGCGACACTGGACCCCTCGAAGGCCACCGTCAGTTCCGCAGCTCGAACGTCGTGGCGCCGACCTTGATGGGCGCGCCGATGCGCACGGGCACGGGGGTGCTCACACGCTGACCGTCGTGCCAGGTGCCGTTGGTCGAGTCGAGGTCTTGGAGCATCCACTGGTCGCCCCAGAGCAGCAGGCGCGCGTGGTGGCTGGAGGTGTAGTCGTCGCGGATGACGAGACCCGACTCGCTCGAGCGCCCGATCGTGAGCGGCTCCGAACCCAGCGCGAGTTCGAGCCCGGCCTTCGGGCCGCTCGTGATCATGATGCGCGTCACCGCGTCGCGCGTGGCGTTGGTGCTCGCCCGCCCTGCCGGGGCGGGTGCGATGGCGGCGGTGGCCGCGTGCGCCGGCGCGCTCGGTGCGGCCGCGGCCGCGGCGGGAGCCGGATCGGGCATCTTGCGCACCGTGACGCCGAACAGGTCGGCGCGCAGCGAGTACACGACGGCGAAGACGAAGAACCAGAGGAGGACCAGGAAGCCGATCTGCAGCAGCAGCAGGGTCAGCTCACTCACGACGCTCCCCCGTAGCCGAATGCCCGCGTCGCGTCAGCCGCGGACGTCGTGGGACGCGGCGGCGTCGCCTGCGCGATCACGTGGAACGCGATGTCGGTGCGTCCGATCGTCACGACCGAATCCGGCGCGAGCGCCGCCTCGCCAACCTTGCGTCCGTCGAGGAGCGTGCCGTTGGTCGAACCCAGGTCGCGCACCATCGCGCGCTCGCCGTCCCACAGGATCTCCACGTGCTTGCGGCTCGTCCCGGCATCCGCGATGGTGATGTCGGCGTCGGTGCCGCGCCCGATGACGGTGCGTCCCTTGGCGAGGGGATGCCGGGTGCCGGCGATGTCGACGACGCCGCGCCACGCGACCTGGCCGGCGGCGGTGCGGGAGTCGACGCGCACCGTGCCGGTGGGCAGCTGCGCATCGGAGGTTACGGAGATCGAGACCGGTCCGGCGAAGGTGAAGCCCTGCGCACGCGCGTGGGTGTCGACGAGCTGGTGGAGCTCTTTCTCGAGCGTCGAGCCCAACGAATCCATCCGCTCGGCGTCGGCGGGAGCGAGTCGCACGACGAACGTGTTCGGCGCGAGGATGCGGTCGCGGCTGACGACGACGGCCTTCGCGTCGAGTTCGCTGCGGAGCGCCGAGGCGACCTCCACGGGCTGCACACCACTGCGGAAGGTCTTCGCGAACGCGCTGTTGACGGCGCGCTCGAGTCCCTTCTCGAAGCTGTCAAGTAGTCCCACGGGGCTCCTCTGGCGTGCTGACGGGTGCGTCCATGTTAGTTGCACACGCTGTGAGAGCGCGGAGATGGCTCCCCGCACCGGTGACGGGCGCTCCCCGACCGCGTGATATCCTCGGGAGGTTGACCCGGTGGTGACACCGGTTCGCGCGAGTGGCGGAATAGGTAGACGCGCTGGCTTCAGGTGCCAGTGCCCGCAAGGGCGTGGGGGTTCAAGTCCCCCCTCGCGCACAGAACAAAAACAGCCCCTCACCAGGGATTTTATAATCCAGGTGAGGGGCTGTTTCGTTGCTATGGGGCGAGATATGGGGCAAGCGCCCCCGGTTCGCCCCATCGCGGTGTTCACGTTCCGGCGAGGCGGCCCGCGAACTGTTCGACGGCGTTCTTCTGCATCGTCGGGGTGACGTGGCTGTAGATGTTCATCGTCGTGGTGATGGTGGAGTGCCCGAGGCGTTCCTGCACGACCTTGGGCGGCACACCCAGTTCCATGAGGATCGTCGCGTGCGTGTGCCGCAGTCCTTTGATGGTGACGCGGGGAAGGTGCTCGAACTTCTTGAGCCTCGCGGCCCATTTGAGGCGGCGATCCCAGCGGCTGGTCATCGCGTCGGGTGAGCGGAGCCTTCCGTCGTCGTCGCCGAAGATGTAGGCGTCGGCTCTTGCCAGCTCGAACGACAGTTCGGCGCGGGCGACCTTGTAGGAGGCGAGCACTTTCAATGTCGCACTGTCGAGGTCGATGACGCGGGCGTTGCCGGTCTTGGTGGTCTTCGTCTTCGTCCAGTCCTCGGTGTTGATCGCGCGGCGGATGCTGATCTGTGAGGTCTTGGCGTTCAGGTCGTTCCATTTGAGGGCGAGCGCTTCGCTGCGCCGCATCCCGGTGTTGGCGATCAGCCACCACAGGGCGAACAGCTCGTCCTGCTTCTCGTCGCGGTCCCACGCGAGGAACGCCGCGAGCTGATCGGCCGTCCAGGTGACCAGCTCCGTCTTCTCGGCCCGCATCTGGCTCGTGGTCGGTGCTTTCGCTGCCTTCCGTTTCGCGGGGTTGGTGGTGAGGTGGCCGTCTTCGATCGCGGCGTCGAGGATCGCGCCGAGCACGACGTGGGCCTTGTGGACGGTGTTGGCTGACAGCGGCCCGCCCTTGTCCTGCTCGTCCTTGCGGCCGTGCTGTTCGAGGTCGCGGTAGTGGCGGGCGATCCGGGTGGGGGTGAGCTTGTCGAGCGGGTAGTGCCCGAGTTGCGGGCGGAGGTGGTTGCGGATGATCTTCTTGTACCCGGCGATCGTGGAGTCCGCGAGCTTCAACCCCTCCGCCCAAGCGTCGGCGTAGGAGCTGAGGGTGGGAACCTTGCCGCCGAACTTCTCGTTCTGATCGCGCTGCTTGAGCGCGTCCTGCAACGCAGCATCCGCGTCGGCGGCGGTCGCGAACCCTCCCCGGCTGAACTTCTTCTCGCCGAGGTCGGGCTGCTCCGGATCGATCGGCACCCAGATCTGGAACCGCCATTTCTTCCCTGCGGCAGTCTGGTACGACTGGATCGACCCGCGCCCACGCCGCCGCGTGCGCGAACGACGCGCCTGCGCCTCACCTGCTGGCGGTGTTGTGTGTGATGCCATGATTCCGTTTCCCTTGCCCTTACTCGGCAGAGCCGAACCGGCCCGCATAATCGGCGGCGTCGAACACGCGCCCGGTCGGGTCGATCTGCACGCCACGCTCTCCGATGAGCCGCTGGCGCTCTTTCAGCGCCGTGAGGCGCTGCGTGTAGTCGTCATGGCTGGCTTGGCTCGGGCTGCCATGCTTCAACGCGCTCTCGAAATACTGAACGCGGTTCAGGCACACCACCCACTCCTGCTGCCAGTACGCCAGTAGTCCCTCGCTGGTGAGGGTGAGTTCTCCGCGCGCCCACTTCTCGATCTCCTCGGGCAGGTACGACTCGGGCACACCGGTGAGCGTCGTCTGCTCGTTCGGCGGCGTCAGGAGCGCCGCGGGGCTGGTGCGCAGCAGGTAGGCGATCACGGTGAGGTCGTCCACGTCCACGCGACGATCGCCGTTCTCCAGCTTGCTGATCCCCGACGGCGACAGCTTCCGACCCGCCGCGCCGAGCGCGTCGGACATGGTGCGCAGGTCCATGCCGATTGCTTGGCGTGCGGCGCGGATGTTCGCGGCGACGTGTGTATTCGTGATTCCCGGAGGGTTGCCCCTCACCCGCTCAGTTTCCATAGTAAGAACATACAGCGCGGTACTTGACAATGCAAGCATAGGCTCCTACCGTTGAATGCACTCTCCTCGCGCGCGGCAAAGAACGGATGGTGCGATCATGCGTGACAGCACCCTTGATATTGACGACCTCCGACGTCGGCGCAGCCTCGTCATCACCCGCCAGGAAGCTGCCGAAGCCCTCGGTGTCGACCCGCGCACCATCACGGTCGGCATCGAGGACGGCACCATCCTCTCCGTCAAGCTCGGCCGCCGCGTCGTCATCCCGCGCGAGAAGTTCCTTGCCCTGTTTGCAGACACCGCGACCGATAGCCGCGAGTCTTGACCTTCCAATGGGAGTGCCGAATTGGCACCGCCGCTCAGCGATCCCCACTCGTCCCATCGGCAAGGATCACACCGAGCGCTTGGCAAGTTATCTTGTGGCAAGTAAACTTGTGACATGGAATCAGACCCGATCATCCTGGACAGTGCCCACCGGCACGGCGTCTCGGATGCGGCGATGCTCCATGCGCTCCGTTTCCCTGTCCGGCACTTCGTGCAAGACGATGCGATGACCATGTTCATCGGCCCCGACGAGACCGGCACCCTGGTCGAAGTCGGCGTCATCGAATGGCACGGCATCATCGCGATCGCGCACGCGATGTGTCCGGCTCGACCCAAGTATCTGAGGTGAACATCATGGCTCCACGCTCTATCGAAGACATCAAGGCCCGCGCCGACGAGTTCGCGGACGCGTTCGAGAACTACGACCCCAAGCCCGGCGACCAAGACGCACCCGTTCCGCCGGTGATGGCGGTCAAGCTCGCCGCCTGGCGACGCGACACCGCCGAACGCGAACTCGCAGAGGCGGTGCGTGCAGCGCGTGAACAGCGGCTGTCGTGGCGTGAGGTCGGCGAAGCGATCGGCACCAGCGGCGAGGCCGCACGCCAGCGCTACAGCGCCAGCGCCTGACCTCTGCTCCTGCTCGGACTGACTGAACGCCGCTGACGGAGGAATGCCCGCTGTGACTGCAAGAAACACTCTGACCGTTGACGACGGGATACTCACTGTGACTCCGCGAGGAATGGATCGCGTGTGGGGTTTCCGGAATCGAGTGCAGGTACCTCTCGGGAGCATCACGAACGTGAGCATCGAGCGTGACCCGCATCGTGTGCCGACCGGCCTGCGGGCTCCTGGCCTCGACTTCATGGGCAAGCTGTGCGGCACGTTCCATGTGAACGGTGAGCGACACTACTGGAACTACTCGGGAACCGGAGAGGCGTTAGAGATCGAGCTTGCCGAGGGTCAGCACTTCCGTCGCCTGTATCTCTCGGTCGCTGACGCCGCAGACGCACAACGCACGCTCCACGACGCAGTGGGCGCGCACTCGTAGTCGATAGGCTTCGGTCATGGAGTGGTTCGGGTGGATCGCGGTCACGGTCGGCATGGCGCTGTTCATCATGTCGTTCGTGCGGATGGTGCGCGCGAACCTCGGCACGCGTATCCCATACTTCCGGAGCCCGGAGGTCAACCCCTCGGCCACGATCGCCATGCGGAGCATCGGCGTCGGCGTACTCGTCATCGGTGTGGCGGCTCTCACACCGACCCTGGGCTACTGGGCCGCACTGATCGTGTTCGCCCTGCCGCTGATCGTGATGCCTGCCACGATCGCGGTGCACAACCGCAGGCTCACGACCGCCGTCTGACGGGCCTGGTCACAAGCCGAGTCCGGGCCGTCCTCGCTGGTGATCCGGCCCGGTCCTCGTCGGCCCCGCGTGGCGGCGGGCGAGAGCTTCCTGGCGGGCTTGCAGAGCTTCGCGCTCGACCCGTTGCTGTTCTCGGCGCTGGGTGAGCCATTCGGCGGCCTCCGCGACGGGGCGCGCGTCCAACTCCGCAATGACCCGCCGCGCCTCGGCTGCCCGCTTCCTGGCCTGTTCGGCATCGGTTCTGGGGTTGGGGACGCGGAACGTGCCCCGCATCTGCCGTGCCTGCTCTGCCCCGTAGACCTGGACAGTGAGGCGCTCCCGCTCGACGGCCTGCCGCTGAGCGGTCTGCTGCTTCGCGGCCTCCGCTTCGCTGAGGGCATGTTCAGCCGCCCGCACCTCTGGGTGGGCGTCGGCCTGTTCCGTCGCGATTGTCTGCGCCCACTCGGTGACGGGTCGCAAGAGAGACGGTGCGGTGCCCCAGGTCTGGGTGACGTGTCGCTCGATCTTCTCGACCGATTCCGCCGAGGTGTCGATGTTCCGGGCGGCGGTGCGCCTGCGCCCGAACCTCGCTGCCTTCGCCTCCGCTCGGGCATCGTGGAGATGCGCGCGAGCATGCACGAGTTCTTGCCCGTCCGCCCGCGCCCGCGTCTCTACCTCGGCGGTGACCGTGTGGCGGGTGTGCTCCGCAAGCTCCTTCGCGTGGGTTACACGCGCGGCGTGCTCCCCGGCTTCGACGTGCTGCGCCTGCTTCTGGGTGGAGAATCGCGCGGCGGCGTCCTCGAACAGCGCCGCGTCCTGCTCTGCGCGTTCGATGAGCTGGGTGAGGCGTGCCCGCTCGGTCTGCACCAGACGTACCGGCCCGTCCTCCACGAGCCCGCGCACGGCCTCTGCCGCGCGCTCGGTCGCGTCGGCGAGGCCGCGGTCGGCGCGGTCGCGCTCCATCGCCGCAACGAACTGCTCCCGCGCTTGCTCCTGGTTCTCGGCCACGACGTGCAACAGGTTCTGCTCGCGGCCGCGGGTCATGCCGACATACACACTCGCGGCGCTGGTGGCATCAGTGAGAAGCGTGTGCGACCCGGTGACGGTCGCGCCCTGCACCCCGTAAGCGGTCGCCGCATACGACAGATGCGCATGCTCGGCCACATACTCGGCGGGCAGGCACAGGGTGCGCTGCCACTTGCGTCCATTCCCGGCCTCGCGCACTCTGAGCGTGCCGTCCTGCTCGATGTGTTGCACGATCCAGTTCTGACGGTTCGCGACACCCAGGTCAGCGTTGTTCTTGCGTGTCTGGATCACGTCCCCGGCTCCGATAGAGAGGCCATCGCTGCCGGTAGCGGTGCGGCGGTCGTCGACCTCGCCGCGCGCCACTCGTTCCTCACGGATACGCGCGTTGACAGCGCGGGCCTCGTCGTTGGAAGTGACCATGACGGCCTCTTCTTCCCGGCGATGTCCCGCAATGTGCTCGCGCACGTCCTCGTCGCTCGCGTGCAAGCGCATGAGCCCGAGCGCAGTGAGCCGGTCGAACACCGCACCGGGGTTGTCACCGTCGCGCATCCGCACCGTCAGCTCGGCGTAGGCGCGGTCGGTGAAGCGATGCACCTCGGCCATGTCGAAGGTGCGCCCCCGGAGGTGTGCGGCGATGTCGAGCACGCCACCGCGTCCGACTGCGGCAAGCTGCGCCCGGTCGCCCACGAGCGCGACGGTCGCGCCCGCCTCTGCGGTGACGGTGAGCAACGCGATTGCAGTGTCCTGGTCGAGCATCCCGGCCTCGTCCACGATCACCCGCTCACCCCGCTCCAGCCGCGCACCCTCTGCCGGGCCGCGAAAGGTGCGGCCTGTCTCCGGGTCAGCGTCGCCGGGGGTGAGGCGTGTCCATACGCCGTCGCTGTTCCACCGCCAACCGTGCGCGTGCACGAGCGCCGCAACACTCGTTGCGGGTATGCCGAGTTCATCGTGCGCGACCTGCGCGGCGCGCAACGTCGGCGCAACCACCCGCGACGCCCGCCCTTGTCGCGCGGCGACCTCGATCGCAACACCGAGCATCGTCGTCTTCCCGCTCCCTGCTGCACCTTCCACGACCACGAGCGAGTCGGTCGATGCGACCGCGGCGGCGGCGCGCTCCTGCCCAGCGTCCAGGCCGCGCTTGCGCGCCGCCCGGCGCACGTCCGGGTGCTCCGGGTCTTGTCGCGGGATGCGCGCGGCGATGAGGTCGCGCAGATGCGTCTCCGCCTGCACGACGCGCAGGCTGGTCAGGTGCGCCACATGCTCAGGGGCGGGTGCGCCGGGCGGGAGGATGGAGAAGCAATCTTCCATCGCGAGAGCGGTGGCGATGTTCACGAACTCGCGTATCTCGGCGGGTGCGGCTTGCACGCCGTACTCGGTCATGATCCGGGTGGCGTGCTCCTGCACCGTGTGCCGCGTCCACGCCGAACTACCGGCGGCGCACCGATCCAGTGCTCGGTTCGCCACGGTCTGCACGGAGAGGTCATCCAGCGACGCCGGCGCACGACGCGCGGGCCGGCGCAGCGTGGCCGGGTCGTAGCCGGCTTCGTGCAACTCCGTCACCCACGCATGTTCCTCGCTGAGTGTGGTGGGCTTCTTCGCGGGCCGCTCGTACGCCCACGCTTTCGCCGCGAGACGCGCGGAGACGACCGGCCCCACAGTCTCGCCCGGATGCGCCGCCTCCCACTCCGCTTCAAGGCGTTCAAGGTGTCGGCGTACTTGCTCGCCGCGCTTGCTCATCACGCCGTTGAATCGCTCGAGTTCGACGACCTCGCCCGATGCCGGGTCGAGGGTGAGGCCGTGCCGATCTAGCACCTCGGCAAGCTCAAGGTGCGCGGCGATGACCGCAGTGCCGAGGGCACGGATCGCGCCCTGCTGCTTGAACAGCGCCGCGGTGTCCAGCGCCCGCCACTTCCCGGCCGCCCACACGCGGGTGCTGATCTGGAAGTGGATATGGCGGTGAGGGTCACCCGCCCGACTGGTGCGATGCGACACCGCCACCGTCTGCAACTGCGAGACGGGCACAACCTCCTGCTTCCCGCGCGGCCCCGCGCGGGTCACGGAATGCTGAGCGAGCCACCGCTGAATCTCGCCCACGACGTCCTGCTCCGCCCGGTCGAGGACTGCGGAGACTTCCGGGTGGAGCGCTGCGGCGATCGAGAGCGACTTCGGGGCGTTCACGACCATCTCCGCGAACCTGGGCGAGCCCTGCCGCCCCTCGCCCGGCATACGAGGCTTGCCCATCGACTCCCCGGTGAGCGGGTTCATCCAATCCACCCAGCCCGCATACGCGTCCGGGTCGAGCCCCAGGGTGGCGGTCACGTTCCCGTCGCCGTCGAGCGCGGTGAACTCCGCCACGGACGTGTCAGCGCCGAGGTAGTAGTCATCGGCGCGAGAGCGGTCGGCCTCGACATAGCGGCGCGCATCGGCCCCGGTCCCCCGGAACAGGATCACACCGCCATGCATGAGACTCACCACCGTGATTTCTAATACGGCAACTAACGTATCTACCACGGTAGCATACGTCCATTCAGAGGCTAAGATGAGCTCGGGAGTTCGATACACCATGCGGAAATGTTGCGGGGGTGGTGACGCATCATGCTTCAAGGGGAAGGAGGGCGTGGTGGAGCGAAGAAGAGAGCGCGCCACCTGTGATGTCACACTTTGCGGTGTGCCGGGCATTACTCCTGTGATGGCGGGATTGTCCGCGTCATGAGGTGGATTGGATTGTCGTGAGCAAGCGCAGTGTTGATGAGATTCTGTCGGGCAGTAGCCCGTTTTTCGAGCCGTCCGTAGCGACATCGGCAGCGTTGGACGCGCTGGTGCTGGAGACTCGTAATGGGGAACGAGTCGCGCGTGCACGTTCCACCAGGCGGCGTCCTCGGAAGTCGATGTGGCTCGTGCCTGGAGCCGTCCTCGCGGTCGGTGCCCTGACGGCGGGTGCGCTGGTCGTCGATCGGGTCACGCGAGTTGAAGAGCCGATTCCTGTCTCTTACACGACCGATACAGGTGTCACGGTTTCGTGCACCGCTTACGTCGAGAGTTCGGTTTTCGCTCCACAGTTGGCCGCGGTCACCGACTACTACAAGTCCCACGACTTCACGGATGCCGGGATCGGACAACGCATCTATGAGTACGCGCTCGTCCTCGCTGGTGACAAGCAGGGTACAGAGAACGATCTTCCCTCATCGGTGGCGTGGCTCCCCGACGACGGCTTCGAGGAGTATGACGATCGGGGAGCGCTCAACGCCTCGATGCTGAGCTTCCTTGTGCAGGACGTTGTCCTGGAGCTTGACCTATACGACGGAAATGTGCAGAGCGGATTCTGGTCCGACTGCACGGGGCAACTGCATTGATGACCACTGTGACCCCTGCCACGCCTGCGATCGTGAGCGCCGACATCGCGGACGCCTTCCGCCGCGAAGCCGAAGGGCTCCTCGGATTCTTCATGAAGCGCGACGTACCTGCCTCAGATGCGGCAGACCTCGTGAGCGAGACGTTCCTGGCGGCATGGAAGTCGAGCAAGACACGCGCCATCGAGCCGGCGATGCTACGCGCCTGGCTGTTCGGTATCGCCCGGAAAACTCTGATGCGATATCGGCGCGGACGCGCCCGGAGGATTGCTCTCAGCGACAGGTTGCGGGCGACGCTCGCAATCGATCCGGCGAGTCAGCAGACCGCAGATGGGGACGAGGCTGCGCTCGCGGAGCACGTCAGGTGGCTTATTCAGTGCCTGCCGGACACCGATCAAGAGATCGTTCGACTCGTGTACTGGGACGGTCTGACGCAGGAGGAGGTGGCGACGGTTCTCGGGAAGTCTGCCACCGCTGTTCGTGCCCGCCTCTCCCGCGCCCGGAGGGTGCTGCGCGAGCAGCTGGCCGAGAGCGAGGACGTCGAGGGAGGGGCGGCATGACGTCGTCGTTAAAGGGGCTGCGTGGGATTAGGGCTCCAATGATGGCGTCGGTGCTCCTCGCCCTGATCTTGACCGGGTGCGCGCCCGGCCCGAGCCAGGATGGCTGGAGCCAGCCTGAGCTTCCCGATGCCCTGCCGGTCTTCACCGCCGCGAGCGTGCTTCCGTTCGATCAGTATCGACTCGGTCGCGCCGAGCGGGAGCAGCTGCAGCTGGCTACTGCGGAGCTGCTTGGCGACTGCGTCGGAGGGTACGGCCTGTCGGTGACGTTCGCTGGCGACTACATCCAGCAAATCTCCGAAGACCCGGGCCTGCCAATCGTTCTCCAGTGGGGCGGACGTCTTGGCACGCTTTCGGAGGAGCAGGCAAGCGAATACGGGTACTCAGCTCCGCAGGGGTCACCGTGGCAGAACGGCACTGGGATTTACCTTTCCAACCCGGCGAATCTCTTCCCCGTGCCATCAGAAGACCCTGTTGACGTAGCGAAGGTCGCCGGGGCGCTCTACGGAGCCGATCGTGCCGTGATCCCCGGCGAGAACGGCGGCACGAAGCTCCCGGACGCTCAGATGCCCCGCGACAGGGCTGGCAACGTGCCACCGGAAGGCGGATGCGAACGTGCCGTGGAAGAAGCCATCGACGTGAACTTCGTTGAGCTGTCGGACATCGAACTCGACGTCTACGGGCTGACTTTCGACGACGACCGGGTCAAGCAGGTCGTCTCCCGCTGGGTGTCGTGCATGAGCGACGCCGGATACGACTACCAGCGCGTCGACGATGCCGCCAACGCGAACGCCGGCATTGTCACCCCCGAGTCGATCGCCGTGGCAGTCGCGGATGTGCGCTGCACGGCAGAGAGCCGCTGGCCCGACACGTTCTACTACGTCCTCGGCGACTACCAGAAGCAGGCAATCGATAAACAACCCGAGCTGTTCCAATCCGCGCTCGCCGCCGAACAGGAACGCCTCGACGTCGTGAACCGGCTGGTGGGATGAGGAAAAGGGATGTGAGCAAGGATCAGCGAGAGGGCACGGCGGAGCGACCGCGGAGGAAGGTTAGCGCGACCACCCGCGTCGTGATCTTGCTGGTGGTGACTTCGCTGGTCTCGGCCGCGATCGGCCTTGCTGCCGGATGGTTCGTTCGTTCCCCTGCCCAGGTGGCGGCGGATGCCGCACCGCCTGCGAAGAGCGTGCTGACGGCGGAAGTCACGGAGGGGCCGATCGACGATCCTGTTCTGATTCAGGGCACGGTCTCGCTGGGGGATGTGGTCGAGTTCTCGCCCGCGTCACCGGCGGAGGTCGCAGCCGTGGTGACAGGACTTCCCGCCTCGGTCGGGGACACGGTGAACGCCGGGAGCGTGCTGATCGAGGTCAGCGACCGCCCTCTGATCTACCTCACGGGACAGATCCCGATGCTGCGTGATCTACGGCTCGGGGATCGTGGCCCCGATGTTCGGCGATTGCAGGAGTCGCTGAGTGCGTGGGGCGCGCCCTCGGCCGATGGCGTCTTCGGTGCCGGAACGGCCCGTGCTCTCCGGGCGTTGTATGAAGCTGCGGGGTACACGGCCCCGACCGATTCAGTGGCGTTGCGCTCGGAGCTGGTCTTCGGCCCATCCGAGACCGCGCTCATGGTGGGCATCGGGAGTCGCCTGGGCGCGCCGGTGGCCAGTCCGCTCATCCGGGTGACGACGTCGGCGCCGGTCGTGTCCGCAGAGATCGCCGAACCCATCGCGCAGCGGCTCACCGTCGGGCAGCCGGTTACGGTCACGGGAACCGGGATCGGCGGGGCTGTCGAGGGCACGGTGTCGAGCATTGATGGCCTGGTGAAGTCTGAGGATGGCGCGTATCGCGTTCCGATCGAAGTCGCCGTCGAAGGAGGTCTTCTGTCGGAAGCGGTCGACAGCTCGGTGGAGATCTCCGTGGCGTCGGATGAGGAGGCGGCCACCGGTCTGCTCGTGCCGCTGTCCGCTGTCTACTCGGACGCGCAGGACGGCACCTTCGTTCGGGTGGTGGGGGCCGATGAGACGGAGCGGGTCGCTGTGACTGTCGTTGCGACAGGCGGAGGTCAAGCACAGGTACGCACTTCGGACGGCACTCTCGGAGTCGGTGATGTCGTCGTGGTGGGCAACGGGTGAGCGCGCTCGTAGAGCTGCGGGATGTCTCGCGCAGGTATCCCGGCCCGCCCGAGGTGCTGGCTTTGAAGGACTGCTCGCTGGAAGTGCATGACGGAGACTTCATCACGGTTGTCGGTCCCTCCGGCTCCGGGAAGTCGACCCTCCTGAACGTTCTCGGGCTCCTTGACGCGCCCACGTCGGGTGCGTACTTCTTGCGCGGCCGAGAGCTGACATCGCTGAACGAGAACCAGCGTGCCACGGCACGGGGGGCGAACATCGGGTTCGTGTTCCAGTCCTTCCACCTGATGGAACAGCGGACTTGTGTCGAGAATGTGATGCTCTCGGACCTCTACACCGGGGCGTCGGAACGCGACTCCCGCGCCCGCGCCGTCCTCGCCCTGGAATCGGTGGGTCTCGGTGACCGAGCCGACAGCTTCCCCAGCCAGCTGTCCGGAGGCCAACAGCAACGCGTCGCCATCGCTCGCGCGATAGCCAGCGATCCCGCGCTTCTGCTCTGCGACGAACCGACGGGAAACCTTGACAGCGCGACCGCGGAGACCATCCTCGGGCTGTTCGAGAACCTCAACGCCACGGGCAGGACAATCGTCCTCATCACCCACGACCCCGTCGTCGCAGCGCATGGTAACCGGATGCTGAGCATGCTCGACGGCGTCATGCAGGAACACCAGCCGACGGGCCAACACGCATGAGAACCGTGAGGCGTGTCAAGCCATCCGCACGACGCATCGTCCAGGAGGCGATGGCGGGAGTCGTGCAGCGGTCCTCCCGTTCCACGATGACCGTACTCGGCATCGCCCTCGGCGTCGCATCGTTCATCGCCGTCCTCGGTGTCACAACCAGTGCGAACGCACAGATCAGCACAGAGTTCCTCAATGCCGAAGCAACCCAGATAAGAGTGACCCCGAATGGGAACGCGACGGGAAGCGGCTCCCTCTATCCCGCAGACGCGGATGAGTTGGTAGCGGCGATCAACGGAGTCACTTCCGTCGGCCGGTGGTGGACCGTCTCCGACGCGCCAGTTGCAACGCTTCCGGCGTCCATCGTCCCCCTCGGCGCGCAACCTCCCGTCCTGGCCGCCTCGCCCGGTTACTGGGATGTTGTCGACGTCGATCTGGCAGATGGACGCACCTTCGACGACTTCCTCGGCGACCAGCCCGTCGCCGTGCTCGGAAAGCAGATCGCAGAAGACCTCGGAGTGACGGATCTCGCAGACCAGCCCGTGATCCTCCTCGACAACCATCGCCTCAGCGTCATCGGCATTGTCGAGGACACCGCAGGTTCAAGCGCCGCGCTCACATCCGTCACAATCCCCGCCGAGTACGCCCGCACACGCTTCGCACCACCGGGCCAGAAGGAGGCGATGGTCATCGCCACAGCGCGTGGCGCATCTGCCACCGTCGCCGAACAAGTCGCAGTCGCACTCGATCCCCGCCACCCTGAGGCGTATCAGGTCGTTCCGCCACCCGCACCCACCGTCGTACGAGACAGGGTGAACACCTCGACGCAGACTTTGTTCTACGCGCTCGCAGGGATCGGCGTCCTCGTGAGCGGAGTCGGCATTGCGAACGTCTCTCTCATCGGTGTCATCGCCCGGTCCCGGGAGATCGCACTCCGACGCTCCCTCGGCGCGCTGCCGAGACACGTCGCCGCGCAGTTCCTCCTCGAATCCGCCGTGCGAGGACTCCTCGGAGGAGCCATCGGAACCGCCATTGCGGTCGTCGCAGTGACGATCGTGGGGATATCACAAAGCTGGACGGTGGTCATAGAACCGTGGTCGCTCCTCGTCGGCCCCATCATGGGCGTCACTGTTGGGACGCTCGCCGGGCTCTACCCATCACTCAAGGCCACACGAATACAGCCAGTGGAGGCCTTCCGGCAGTAGCACTCCTAGTGCATCTGCCGGCGCTCCCGTCCCGTCGGCGTCGAGGAAGGTGATCTCGGAGTGCTCACCTCTCATGGGGCAAATGATGGGGCACCGAGTATGTATCTGCTCGTATCTGGATGGACGATCATGTTGTGGGCGCCCCAGAAACCGTTGATTCTACGCGGTTGTATGCACGCCGGAGCGGGTGCCTGTCCGGGCGGGGGCAAGAGTTCAAGTCCCCCCTCGCGCACAGATAGGTAGATGTGCGCCGAACCCGGCGGAGCGACAAGCTCCGCCGGGTTCTCGCTTTTCCGCGGTCGTCAGGCGCCGCTTGAAAGAGTGCGCGCGCGGTGGCTCGCAACGAGGTCTTCGCGCAGATACCTTGCGTACCCGTCCGGAGCCCGCCCGTGGCGGCGGCCGCTCGTCAGCACCGATGCGGCGTCGGAGAGCGCGACCCGCGCGCCGGTCTCCCGAATCCGCTCGATCAGTCGCACATCCTCGTGGGCGACGACCTTCTCGAATCCGCCGCCGGCCTGGAGAGTCGACAGCCGGATGCCGAGATTCGCGCCGTGCACGGCGTCGTTCGCGGCGCCGGGCACATAGCCGGCGAGCCAAGCCGTCTGCTGCTCGCCGTCGAGGTCGGCGAAGTCCGGGCGCACGGTCCCGATCATCACATCCGCGCCGGCGTCGGCCAGATCGAGTTGGTGAGTGAGCCAGTGCGGGGGCACGACGGAATCCGCGTCGGTGTGGGCCGTCCAGACCTTCTCCGGCGAGAGATCGCCCACATCTGCGACGGCCGCTGCGAGTCCTGCCGCGCGCGCGGCTCCGACGGCGCGCGCCGACAGGGTCACAACGTCGAATCCGTGGGCCCGGGCGATCGCGGCGGAGGCGTCCGTGCAGGCGTCGAGCGCGACGCGGGCGACGACGCGCACGCCGCGTCGCCGCGCAGGCGCTATGGCCGCCACGACCGAGGCCAGACACCCGCCGAGCAGCTCGGCTTCGTCGTGCGCCGGGATGACGACGGCCATCGCCGCGATCGACGGGGTCACCGCAGTCCCTCGCGCGCCGCGACAGAGGGCGCTCCGGGTCGGGTGAATACCTCGAGCACGACATCCACCTCTTCGTAGCGGGCCGCACGCGCGAAGCCCGGGCGGCGAGCGATCCGCTCGTGGACGGCGTCACCATCGGACGGTGCGCCGTCGATCGGATGCCGCCAGTGACAGGCGATGAGGGCGCCGCCGGGCGTGAGGCCCGCATCGATCTGCGCGAGCGCCCGGTCTTGGTCGGCATCCGATAGGTAGTAGGCGATCTCCGACAGGACGATCAGGTCGAACGCGCCCTCCGGCCAGTCGCGGGGAAGCACCCCGTGGACGAACTCCACCCGCGGGTCCGACACGCGCTCCGCCGCGCGGCGCAGCGCTTCGGCCGAGCCGTCGACGGCGACCACGGCGTCGGCGCGCGCGGCGAGCTCGGCGGTGACGAGCCCTGTGGCGCACCCGAGTTCGAGCACGCGCTGCACGCGGTCCGTGGGCAGCGCCGCCATGAGGAGCGCGCGCTTCCGCTTCTCATACCAGCGCGACTCGAAGCCCCACGGGTCGTCATGGCGGGAGATGAACGCATCGAATTCCGCGACGTCGACGGTGTCGGCCCGCCACCCGGAAGCCTCGGACGGGATGAACACGTCGACGTCGCGGAGGAAGTGCGATCGCATGCCGTCATGCAGCATCGCGGGCTCCACCGCCGACGCCTCGATCTGGGACCGGTGCTCGGCGATCGCCGCCGCCTTGATCACGAGCGCCTCGGCGTCCAGGGGGACGATGCGCCACTCGAGAGAGTCGACGTCGGCCGGTTCGCCCCAGTGCCAGAGCCAGATCGGATAGCCGACGACGCGCACCCGCGGTCCGGCGAGGCCCTGCGCGACCTCGCCCAGAATGCGGTGGTCGCGGTGGCCGTCTCCCCACCAGGTCGTCGCGATGAGGGCGCGCTCGCCGGTGGGCAGGATTCCGGCGATCTCGCGGGAGAGCTGTGCGCGACTCTCGCGCAGCCCGCCGTCGGGGAGCCCGAGGAAGACCACTCGCGCCGACGGCGCAAGCATCCCGACTGCCCGCGTCGACTCGTCACGCCGGCGGGCGCCGGTGCCGGGGGTATTCGGGGAGAGCTCGCCGTCGGTCGCGATGGCGACCGTGACGGCGATGCCGACGCGCTCTGCCGCAACCAGGAGCCCGCCCGCGCCGAGGGTTTCGTCGTCGGGGTGCGCGGCGAGCACGAGGACATGCTCGACGTCGAGGTCGAGAAAGGGGCAACCCTGCCACGGTGCGGTGTCGCGCCACACGGCCTCGGCCGTTCCGGGCTCGAGATGGTCGAACGCGCGCGTCATCGGCCCACCACCAGGCGTCCGAGGCGGGCGGCGTCCCGCTCACCATGGTGCTGTCGGAGGTAGAGGTGAAGATCGGCGACGCGGCGCGCATGGGATTCGTCGACCGTGAGGGGCGCCGGACCGAGCGCCCGGTCGGCGAGGGACAGCACCCGCGAAGCGGCGTCGGTCACGACCTCGCGCACGCGGGCGGCGAGGATCTTCGCCTCGGTGTCGGAGGTCTCGCCGTCGATCGTCTCAGCCGCATCGGCCAGCACGGCGCGGGCAGCCCACAGCGCGGCATCGGCGTGACCGGCGTAACTCTCGGCGAGCTGGTCGGCCCCGTCCCGCGCGGCCGCGCGGGCGATCGCATCAGCAAGCGGTAGTGCGGCGCCCCACCAGACGGCAGCGACTCCGATCCCGCCGAACGCGAACCCGGGGCGTGTGAGATACCAACCGGGCGCACCGACCGGTGTGGCGCGCGCGTCGGTGAAGTCGACCGGAGCGCTCACGACGTTCGGCAGGCCGCGCGCGAACCACGGACCCTTCTGCGGCTCGACGCCGCCCTTTCGCAGGTCGACGGCGAACAGGCCCCGCTCCGTCGGCGACACCCATGCCGTGACCAACGCGTGCGAGAGCGTGCCCGCCAGCGAACACCAGGGCTTGCGTCCGTCGAGCCGCCACCCGTCGCCGTCTGCACGCGCTTCTAGCCGCGTACCCGGACCCTCCGCGGCGAACACCCCCCACGTGGCGTCCTCGCCGGCATCCACCTCGGTGCCCGCTTGCGACAGGATCGAGCGTGCGTCGAGGTGCGGCTCGAGCATCCTGGCCAACGCGACATCGACGACCGCGACCCCGGCGAGCAACTCCCACAGCTCGGCCGTACGCCGGTGCCCGGCTCTGGGGCGACGCTGCCGACGCGACGGAGGAACGGCAGCACGGAACTCGTGTCGCCGGAATCGACCGCGCGCGCGGCCGAGATCTCCGCCGCCCAGCGGTCGATGGCGCTGCGCGGGCCGAGAGCGGGTGTCATCCTGCGACGCTACGGACCGCACGGGCGGGTGCGGAAGAGGATTGCGCCGATGCCGCCGGGCCTGTACGGATGGCCGGCATCCGGCGGTGTCGACCGCTCGCGTCAGTCGACGTTGTGCAGGAAGCGCAGCAGGCGCTCGGCCGCGTCGCCGTCGCGCGCTTCCACTGCACGGCGGAGGTCGCGGTACCCCTGCACGCGCGCCATCGGGCACGCGACGAACGGGACCCAGCCCCGGAGGTTGCGGCGGATGGCGAGGGATGCCTCGCGGATGAAGCTCGTGAAGACGCTGTTGTGCGTCGCGATCGTCACCCGCACGAAGAAGTGGTTCGACGCGTCGAAGGCGCGGATCGGGTCGGACGTCTCGACGGCATCGATCATGGCGTCGGCGGCATCCAGCAGACCGGCCAACTCCTCATCGGTGCATGCCGAGAGGGCGAGCCGCAGCGCATTGCCCATGAAATAGGCGGTGAACACCCCCGTGTCGGCGCGCAGTGCGTCGTCGGGGTCGGAGACGCGCGTGTAGCGACCGACCGCGACTTCCACCAGGCCGAAGCGCTCGAGACGCTGCAAAGCCTCACGAACCGGGGTGCGAGAGACGCCGAGCTGCAGCGCGAGGTCGACGTCGCGCAACTGCTGACCCGGAGCGAGGGTGCCGTCGAGGATCGCATCACCGATCCGTGCGTACACCTCGTCGCCGAGGATCGCGCTCGTGGTGAGATCGATTGGGGGGAGAACCGAAGTCATGACCCGCAATATGTTACGCGTCGTGCCGTGCGGAGACGAGGTAGCGCACCCATCGCTCAGGCGCCCATTCACGGTTGATCCCATGAATGCACCCCTCGACCGCACCACTGATATATCGGTAGAGTGAGCGCGTCACGCTCAGCGTGGCTTATCCGGGGGGATCCGTCGACGCCCGGGCGCACGCGCTTCGCGCGGGGCGCCCGGGCGTCGAATGGTTAACGCGCACGATTACAACGTTTGTGTCACCGTCCTACATCGGCCAGGCGGATGCCCAGCTTGCGGCTATACCATGACGACTGGCGCAGCTGCGCCGAATACAGCTCGATTCAGTAAGGCAGTTCATGAGCACCAGCGGTACCGTCAAGTGGTTCAACTCGGAGAAGGGCTTCGGCTTCATCGCTCCCGATGAGGGCGGCGCAGACGTCTTCGCCCACTACTCCGCCATCGAGTCGAGCGGCTACCGCTCCCTCGAGGAAAACCAGCGCGTCGAGTTCGAGATCGCCCAGGGCCCCAAGGGTCTGCAGGCGGAGAACATCCGACCCCTCTGAAGTCTCCTCGGCCCGCAGCGCGGGTCGTCAGTCTTTCGTCAAGACGTCGTAGTCCGCAAGGGCGACGGCGTCTTCGGCGTTTCTGAGCGCGCGACGGGCTGCATCCAGCGCCGACACCGGGTCGTCCGCCCCGCGCGCAGCGGCGAGCTCACGCTGCGCGGCGAACAGCCGAGCGCGCGCATCGGCTCCGGCGCGCACCGCCCGAGGTTCCGCACGCGCGATGGCGGCCCGCGCGGCCGCGAGCGTTCCGGGGAGCGCCGTGCGTGCGCCGCGCAGCCGCTGCTGCGCCGTCCGCGCATCTCCCAGCGCGAGGTCGAGGCGATCGCGCACACGTGCCACGGCATCCACGGTCGCGGTGGGGCGCCGATGCGCCTGCGGCTCCAGCGCCGACAGCGACTGCTCGACGCTGTGGAGGTGCTCGCCGAGGCGCTCCGCATCCACCGGTTCGAGGGTGTCGCGCACGGTCGCCGCGTGGCGGAGCGCCGCTCTGCCGGCGGCGATCTCACCCGGTACGGCGCCGCCGGCATCCGTGATCAGGCGGTGACGCTCTTCCACCCGCCGCGCCGCGAGCTCGGCCGTGCGGATCGCACGCTCGGCGTCGGTGAGGAGGGGCAGGGCATTCTGCGTCGGGTCGGCGGCGCGCGCGGCGGCGTCGTCCAGCAGGCGCGCGGCCGCGGCGAGAGCGTCCGCCGCGGTCGCGGCGTCGCGCTCGGCATCGACCCACTCCGACCGATCCCACCGCTCGGCCAGCTCCGCGACGAGGGCCGACGGCGTCGCCGACTCGGCGGTCACCTGCCGAAGCCGCTCACGCGCGGCGTCCACCTGAGCGGCGGCCGAGACGTGCGCGCGCATCCAGTCGCCGTGCGTCGCGCGCGCTGCCGCGACAGCGCCGAGCGCGGTGTCGGTGCGGGTGCGGACGAGGCGCGAGACCCGACGGATCTCGTCGGGATGCGTGCTTTCGCCGAGCGCGCGGAAGTCGTCGAACGCGCTGTCGCGAGTGTGCTGCGCCGTCATCCGCGTGCGGCGGAGTGCCGGCGGCGCCGATCCGTCGTAGAGCGCGCCGGAGAGTGCGACCTCGAGATCGAGCTCTTCCACGGCGTCGTCGAGGCGCACGAGGGCCGCGCCGGCGGCCGCGCGATGGACCTCCGCCGCGGCCCGCGCACGCGGCGAGCGGCGGCGGCGTCGCAATGCCCAGATGGCGAGTGTGCTGAGCGCTGCCGCCGACCCGAACACGATCAGGGCGGGCAGCACCCACGCCAGAACCGTGTCGAGCAGCTCGGTCATGCGTCGTCCACGACCAGCAATGCGCGCAGGGCGGCGGCGTCGTCGACCTCGGCCGCGGCGCCCTCGCCTTCGTGCGGCCAGCTGAATCCCCACCGCACGAAGATCACGGGCACGCCGTGGGCCGCGCCGCCCTCGATGTCGTGGTGGCGATCGCCGATGAGCACCGGCCGACTGGTGTCGACGCCGACCGCAGCGAGGCGCCGCAGCGACTCCGCCACGATCGCGGCCTTCGACGCCAGGGTCTTCTCGTCGGGTGTGGCACCTACGACGGCCTGGAGGTGGCGCACGAGGTCGAAGTGCTGGACGAGAGCGGCGACCTGCACCTCGGGCTTCGAGCTCGCCGTTGCCTGCGGGATGCCGGCGTTGCCCAGCTCGGCGATCAACTCCCCCACGCCGGGGTAGAGCTTGGCGCCCGCCGTGTAGCCCTCGGCGCGTCCGATCGTGCGGTACATCTCCGTTGCCGCGGTCGCTTCATCGGGGCTCAGCCCGAGATTCTTCTGGAACGACTCGTGCATCGGCGGGCCGATCCAGTTCACCAGCTCCGCGCGCGTCGGCGGGGGGAAGCCGAGGTTGCCGAGAGCGATCGTGAGGCGACGCAGAATGCCGTCCGACGCATCGACCACGGTCCCGTCGATATCCCAGAGGATGCAGGTCCACGGTGATCTCAGCGCCATGGGGCCAGCCTAGCGAGGGTCAGAACAGGCGCGGAGCCCCGGATTCGGTGCCCTTCATGCCCTCGTAGTCGAGCACGACGCAGTCGATTCCGCGGTCGGCGGCGAGCGTACGCGCCTGCGGGGCGAAGCCCTGCGCCGCGAGCACGCCGCGTACCGGGCGCAGGTGCGGATCGCGGTTGAGCAGCTCGAGGTAGCGGGTGAGCTGCTCCACGGCGTCGATGCCCGCGCGGCGCTTGACCTCGACGGCGACGTGCGAGCTCGCCCCGGCGACGCGGAGCATGAGGTCGACGGGGCCGATCGCCGTCGGGAACTCGCGCCGGACGAGCGAGAGGTCGTCGCCGATCACCTCGACCTGTTCGGCGAGCAGGCGCTGCAGATCGGCTTCGACGCCGTCTTTCTGCAGGCCCGGGTCGATGCCGAGCTCGTGCTCGGTGTCGTGCAGCACCTCGTAGATGCGCACGAGCAGGGCGTCACCGGTCTTCGCGTGGGTCACGCGCCACTGCTCGAGCACCCCGACCGACGTGGATTCGGCATCCGGCTCTTCGACGGTCAGCGTGCAGGGCGGGCTCATCCAATTGAGTGGTTTGTAGCTGAGCGAATCGCTGTGCACGAGCACCGAGCCGTCGGCTTTCACCAGCAGCAGCCGGGTCGCGAGCGGAAGGTGCGCCGTGAGCCGGCCGGAGTAGTCGACGGAACACTTCGCAATGACCAGGCGCACCCGACGATCCTACGCGGGCGCCCCGCTTTCCCGAGCGCGGTCAGTGATGGCCGACGCCGACCTTCGAGCCGGCGATGGGCTTCGCCGCTCCCGACGCCAGGCCGCTCATGACGATGAGGCCGACGATGATCCAGAGGGTGGGGAGGATGCCGATCTGGTGGCTGATCCAGCCGAGCACCGGCGGGCCGCAGAGGAAGGCGACGTAGCCGATGGTCGCCGCTGCCGACACGGATGCCGCGGCCTTCGCCGGGTCGTCGGCCGCCGCCGACATGCCCAGCGGGAAGCCGAGCGAAGCGCCCGCGCCCCAGAGCGCGACGCCCACGAGCGCGAGCGGAAGGTTCGGCGCGAGGATGAACAGTGCGAGCCCTGCCGCCGCCGTGACCGCGAGCGTGCGGAGCGCCCAGACGCGACCGATGCGATCGACGATCGGCCCGCCGACGGCGCGGAAGACCGTCATCGCGATCGAGAAGACCGTGAGGAAGAGCGCGCCGGTCGCCTCAGTCGCATCGTGCCCGTCGACGACGGCGATGGTCAGCCAGTCGTTGGCGCTTCCCTCGGCGAAGGCCATGCCCAGGATGATGGCGCCGATCGCGTAGGTGCGCGGATCGCGCCACACCGCCAGGGCGGCTGCCCGGCGCTCGCGGGGAGAGGGGGCCGCTTCGCCGTCCGCGACGCGGGCGGGCTCTTCCACCGGCACGAAACGCAGCGCGACCATCGTGATGATCACGAAGGCGATGGCGACGGCGCCGAGGTGCCACGTGACCCCGACACCCCATGCCGCCATCGCGACGCCCGCGCCGGCTCCCGCGACGGTTCCCAGACTGAAGAACGCGTGGAACAGCGGCATGAGGGTGCGCCCGAACGCCTGCTCGACCGATGCCGCCTCGACGTTCATCATGACGTCGGTGGCGCCGAAGCAGGCGCCCATCAGGGCGAGGCCGCCGGCGGCCAAGGCGTACGACGGCACGGCGTCGACGCCGAGCGCCGCAGCGAACAAACCGACGGTGACGCCGACGAGTGTCACGGAGAGGCCGCGCCGCGCCCCCCAGCGCACGACGATCAGATTCGCCGACATCACGCCGATGAGCGAGCCGGCGCCGAGGGCGAACAGCAGAATGCCCACTTCGAAGTCGTCGATGCCGAGATTGAGCTTCACCGTCGGCAAGCGCGATGCCCACGACGCGAACGTGACCCCGCACAGGAGGAAGAGCGTGAAGACGGCGGTGCGCCAGTGCACGAGCTGCGCGCGGCCGAGCGATGTTGCGGGGGTCATCGGACGAGCCTACCGAATCGATTCGACGCGCGGAACCGTCGAGCGGTTACGATCGAGGGATGACCACTCGCCGGGCGACGATCTCGGACGTCGCGCGCGCCGCGGGAGTCGCGCCGTCGACGGCATCCGTGGTGTTCAGCGGTAAGACCCCCGTCTCCCAGGCCACCCGCTCGAAGGTTCTCGCGGCGGCGGAGGAACTCGGCTACACCGGACCCGATCCGCGCGCCGCCTCGTTGCGTCGAGGGCGCAGCGGCATCGTCGCCGTCGTGTTCGAAGGCCCGCTCGGGTCGGCCTTCCTTGATCCCGTGCAGCGGCTCATGATGGACGGACTGACCGAGGCGGTCGCCCCGCTCGGCGCCGGACTGCTCCTGCTGCACGACCCGGTCGAAGCGGGCGAGGCCTCCAGTGAGGCACCGACGCTCACGACCGCGCCGATCGACGCCGCCGTGCTCATCGGCTGCAGTCCGGTGCTGCGTTCCTCGCTCGAAGCGGTGCAGGCCCGAGGCATTCCCGTCGTGGTCATCGAAGGCGACGCCGGCGAGGGGGTGCCGCGCATCGCTCTGGACAACCGCGAGGCGCAGCGCCGCGCCGCCGAGCACCTGCAGGGCCTCGGTCACGAGCGGGTCGTGATCGTGACGCTCGCGCTCGACAAGCGCCGCGAGTCGCGCTGGCTGCGCGGCAGCGACGACATCACGGTCGACGTCACGCGTGATCGCCTCGCCGGCGCGCGGGACGTGTATCCGGATGCCCCGGCATTCGCCGCATCCTCCAGCACGATCGACGGCGGAACCGCGGCCGGCCGAGCGGTGCTGGCCGATCCGGCGACGCGCCCGACCGCCGTCATCGCACAGAGCGATCTTCTGGCCGCGGGCATCATCCGCGCCGCGGAGGAACTGGGGCTGCGCGTGCCCGAAGACCTCAGCGTCACGGGATTCGACGGCATCCCGGTCGACGGACTCGCTCCCTACGAATTGACGACCCTCGTGCAGGCGGCGACGGCGAAAGGGCGGGCCGCCGGCGCCGTCATCGCGGCGATGCTCGACGAGCGCGAGCCGACGTCGCTGATGTTCACCTGCGAATTCCGTCTGGGGAATACGACAGCCGCCGTGACGACGTAAGACACCCTCGGCGCGCCGAGCGAGCGCAACTGACGGTAAACTGGGTACAACGACCCCCGCGAACCCGAGGAGGCCAGGTTGCTCCCTCTCCTCGGCGCGTTCGGGATCCTCCCGCTGGTGTTGCCGTGGTTGGTGGGTCGTATCGGTCCGCGGGCCTTCCTCGTCGGCGCACTCGTGCCGATCGCCGCCTTCGTGCACGCGGCGCTGCAGACTCCGGCCGTCCTCGCCGGACAGGTGCCGTTCGAGACCTACGCCTGGATCGCTCCGCTGGGCGTCGACATCTCCATGCGCATGGACACGCTGGGCTGGGTCATGGCGCTCATCGTCAGCGGCGTCGGCGCGCTCGTGATGATCTACTGCCGCTGGTACTTCGCCGGAAAGACGCAGGGCGTCGGTCAGTTCGCCGCCGTCCTCCTCGCCTTCGCCGGCGCGATGTACGGGCTGGTCCTCACCGACGACCTCATCGTGCTGGTCATGCTGTGGGAAGTCACCAGCATCCTGTCGTACCTGCTCATCGGCTTCTATCACGGCCGCGGCGCCAGCCGCCGTGCCGCCCTGCAGGCGCTGCTGGTGACGACTCTCGGCGGACTCGTGATGTTCGTCGGTGCCGTCATCGTCGCGGTGCAGGCTGCAACGTCGAACATCACCGAGATCCTCGCGGCGTGGGGCTCCCTGGAAGAGTCCATGCCGCCGCTGCTGCTCAACACGGCCGTCGCGATGCTGCTCGTCGGCGCGCTGAGCAAATCGGCGATCTTCCCCTTCCACTTCTGGCTGCCGGGTGCGATGGCCGCACCCACCCCGGTGAGCGCCTATCTGCACGCCGCCGCCATGGTGAAAGCCGGCATCTACTTCATCGCGCGCTTCGCACCGTTCCTCTTCGTCTCCGAGCTCTGGCGCCCGATCGTGATCTCCCTCGGCATCTTCACGATGCTGCTCGGCGGGCTGCAGGCGCTGCGCGAGACCGACCTCAAGCGCATCCTCGCCTTCGGCACGGTCAGTCAGCTCGGCATGTTGACCGCCGTGCTCGGCTACGGCGTGCGCGACACCGCGCTCGCCGGTCTCGCGCTGCTCGTCGGCCACGCGCTGTTCAAGTCGGCCCTGTTTCTCGTGGTCGGCGTGATCGACCGCCAGCTGTCCACGCGCGACATCCGCGAGCTCTCGGGTGTCGGCCGGCAGGCGCCCACCCTCGCGGTCTTCTCGATCCTCGCGGTCGCCTCCATGATCGGTCTGGCACCCTCCCTCGGCTTCGTCGCGAAGGAAGCGACGCTCACCGCCTTCTTGGAGGCCGCCCCGACCGACACGTGGGCGCTCGTCGCGCTCATCGGCATCGTCGCCGGGTCGGTGCTCACCGCCGCGTACGGATGCCGCTTCGTCTGGGGCGCCTTCTGGAGCAAGAAGGACGCAGGCGGCGCACGGCGCCCGGTCACCGAGTGGCCCGATCCGCCGATCGGCTTCCTCGCGTCGCCGGTGCTGCTGGCCGGCCTCACCTTCGTGCTCGGCTTCGCGGCGCCCTGGGTCGACACGGCGCTGGCCGGCTACGCCGACGAGGCGGTGGCCACCGGCGACCCCGCGCATCCCTACCACCTGGCTCTCTGGCACGGGTGGGAGCCGGCGCTGTTCCTCTCGCTCGGATCGATCGCCCTCGGGTTCGCGGTGTTCGCCGCACAGGTGCGCTTCGAGTGGGCGCCGCGGCGCGTGCTGCCTTTCTCGGCACCGGATGTGTACAACGCGAGCCTGCGCGGCATCGCCCGCGTCGCGACATGGACGACGACCTTCACGCAGCGCGGATCGCTGCCGCTCTACGTCGGCACGATCCTCGTCGTCTTCGTCGCGGCGGAGGGCACGGCCCTCGTCGCCGGGATGGCCGACTGGAACGTGCAGCTCGACGGGTGGCACACGCCCATGCAGATCGTCGCCGCCCCGGTCATGATCCTGGCGGGACTCGTCGCCGTGCGCGCGCGTAAGCGCTACACCGGCGTCGTCCTGGTGTCGGTGACCGGGCTCGGCATGGTGCTGCTGTTCGCCTCCAGCGGCGCGCCCGACCTCGCGCTCACGCAGATCCTCGTCGAGACGGTGACGCTCGTCGCGTTCGCGCTGGTGCTGCGCCGCATCCCCGCCCGCCTCGGCGAGCACAACGCGTCGGTGTGGCCCATCGCGCGGGCCGTGCTCGCGATCGGCGTCGGCGTGACGATGGCCTTCGTCGCGATCGTGGCGACGGGTGCGCGCGTCGCCGACCCCATCTCCGACCGCTTCCCCGAGCTGGCGTACGAACTCGGCCACGGCAAGAACGTCGTCAACGTCGCGCTCGTCGACCTGCGCGGATGGGACACGATGGGCGAACTGTCGGTGCTGATCCTGGCGGCGACCGGCGTGGCGTCGCTCGTGTTCGTCACGCACCGCTCCGACCTCATCTCCCGCTCGATCGCGCCGTTGCCGACCGCCGCCAACCGCACGCGCCGCCCCCTCGTCGAGACCGACGACGGGCCGCGCCCGCGCTCGGCCGAGCCGGGCAGCACACGACAGGCGTGGCTCGTCGGCGGGCAGCGCATGCGCCCGGAGAACCGCTCGATCATGCTCGAGGTGATCGTGCGCATCCTCTTCCACACGATCATCATCGTGTCGATCTACCTGCTGTTCGCCGGACACAATCTGCCCGGCGGGGGCTTCGCCGGAGGCCTCGTCGCGGGTATGGCGCTGGTCATGCGCTACGTCGCCGGTGGTCGCTACGAGCTGGGCGCCGCCGCGCCGACGGATGCCGGGCGACTCCTCGGCGTGGGGATGACCCTGGCCGTCGGATGCGCGCTGGTGCCGCTGCTGTTCGGCGCCGCGCCGCTCACGAGCTGGTTCTGGGAGGCGGAGATCCCCGTGGTCGGCCACATCGAGTTCGTGACGTCGACGATCTTCGACATCGGCGTCTACCTCGTCGTCATCGGGCTGGTGCTCGACGTGCTGCGCTCGCTCGGCGGCGAGGTCGACCGGCAGGCTCAGGCGCTGCGGCAGACCCAGGCGGTGACATCGTGAACGTGTCGCTGGTTCTCATCGTCATCATGGGCGTGCTGTTCGCCGCCGGCTCGTACGCCATGCTCGAGCGCAGCCTCACCCGCGTGCTCATCGGCTTCCTGCTGCTCGGCAACGCCGCGAACCTGTTCCTGCTGATCGTGATGGGTCGCCCGGGGGTCGCGCCGTTCTTCGACGAGGCATCCTCACCCGATGCGGTCAGCGACCCGCTGCCGCAGGCGCTCACGCTCACCGCGATCGTGATCACCTTCGCCGTCTCGGCCTTCCTGCTCGCCCTCATCTACCGCTCGTGGCAGCTCGGTCAGGCCGACACCGTGCTCGACGACGAGGCGGATGCCGCCATCCGTGCGCGCACCGCCGTCGACGAAGACGTGCTCGACGACGAGATCACGCCCGAAGACGACGACGCCACGACCGACTTCATCGACAGCGCGACCGCGCCCATCACGGTGCTCTCGCACCGCGACCTCGACGGCATCCGCGATGACGCGCCGACCGACTCGCCGGACGGCGGTGGTCGCTCGTGAGCGCGCTGGTCCCCCTCCTCGTCACGCTGCCGCTGCTCGGCGCGGCGCTCGTGCTGATCTTCGGTCGTCAGCGGCGCGTGCAGGTCGGCGTCTCGATCTCGACCCTGACCCTCGTCGCGATCATCGCCGGCATCCTGCTCTACGCGGTGGACGCGACCGGCGAGGCGATCGCGGTGTCGGTGGGCGGATGGCCGGTTCCGTTCGGCATCGTGCTCTACGTCGACCGGCTCGCGGCGCTGCTCGTGGTCGTGTCGTCGATCGTGCTGCTGGCCGTCTTGTTGTTCTCGGTCGGCCAGGGCGCCGCGGACGGCGACGACGACACCCCCGTCACGATCTTCCACCCGTCGTACCTCATCCTCGCGGCGGGCATCTTCAACGCCTTCATCGCGGGCGACCTGTTCAACCTGTACGTCGGGTTCGAGATCCTGCTGGTCGCCTCGTACGTGCTGATCACCCTGGGCTCGACCGAGTCGCGCATCCGCACCGGCGTCGTCTACATCGTCGTCTCGCTCGTGTCGTCGATCCTCTTCCTCGCCGCGATCGCCGCGATCTACGGCGCGCTCGGCACGGTGAACATCGCGCAGCTGGCCGAGCGCATGGGCGAGCTGCCGCAGTCGACCCAGCTCGTGCTGCACCTCATGCTGCTGCTCGCCTTCAGCATCAAGGCGGCCGTCTTCCCGCTGTCGTTCTGGCTGCCCGACTCCTACCCGACCGCGCCCGCGCCAGTGACCGCGGTCTTCGCGGGTCTGCTGACCAAGGTCGGCGTGTACGCGATCATCCGCACCGAGACGCAGATCTTCCGCGACAACGACGTCAACACCCTGCTGCTGATCGCGGCGCTCGCCACGATGGTGGTCGGCGTGCTCGGCGCCGTGGCGCAAGCCGAACTGAAACGCATCCTGTCGTTCACGCTCGTCAGCCACGTCGGATACCTGATCTTCGGACTCGCGATCGCGACGCCGCTCGCGCTCGGGGCGACGATCTACTACATGGTGCACCACATCGTGGTGCAAACGACGCTGTTCCTCGCGATCGGGCTCATCGAGCGTCGCGCGGGGTCGACGTCGATCCTCAAGGTCAAGGGGCTCATGCGTGCGGCGCCCGTGATCGCGGTGCTCTACTTCCTGCCGGCGATCAACCTGGGCGGACTGCCGCCGTTCTCCGGCTTCATCGGCAAGTTCGCGCTCTTCCAGGCGGCCGCCGAGGTCGGGACTCCGTTGATGTACACGCTCATCATCGGCGGCATCCTCACGTCGCTGCTCACCCTCTACGCACTCATGCGCGCGTGGAACCTCGCGTTCTGGCGCGAGGAGGACGACCACGCCGACGAGCCGGCGGCCACCGAGCGCATCTCGTACCTCGACGACGCGCCGGCCGCCGACGAGCAGAACGAGCGGCGCGCGATCCCGCGCATCATGACCGCGACGACCGCGGGCATGGTGGCGGTCACGATCGCGCTCACCGTGTTCGCCGGCCCGCTGTACGAGTTATGCGCGCGCATCGGTGACGCGTTGCAAGACCCGGTGACCCTCGTCCAGCTCGATCAGGAGGCCCGCTCATGAGTGCTGCGACCGTCCTGTCGGCGCTATGGCGTCAGCTGCCGTTCTTCGTCTGGCTGGTGGCGCTGTGGATGCTGCTGTGGGGGCAGTTCACGGTGCTCGCGGCGCTGACCGGGCTCGTGGTGGCGATCTTCGTCACGCGCGTTTTCCGCCTGCCGCCGGTCGAGCTCTCCGGACGGGTGAACCTGGGGTGGGGCCTGATCTTCTTCCTCGAGTTCCTCGTCGCGCTGGTGCGCGGCTCTCTCACCGTGACGTGGCAGGTGCTGTCGACGGCTCACCCCGGGACGGCGATCATGGCGGTGCCGCTGGTCACCGACGACGACCTGATCATGACGCACGTCGCGGTGACGGCCTCGCTCATCCCCGGCTCGCTCATCGTCGACATCGACCGCGACCGCCGCATCCTGTACCTGCACGTGCTGGGGGTGCGAACCCACACCGAGCTCGAGCACCAGCGGCGCGCCGTGCAGAAGTGGGAAGAGCGCATCGTGCGCGCCGTGGGTTCGCCGGCGCAGGTCGCCGCGCTCCAGGCCGCGGGGGTACGCGACCTCGATTCCTCGGAGGCCGTGTGAGCATTCTGCTGATCATCATCTACGCGGTCTTCGGTGTCGCGGCGCTGCTCACGGTCGCGCGCATCATCTCCGGTCCGTCGATCCTCGACCGCGCGGTGGCGTCGGACGTGCTGCTGACGCTCGTGCTGTGCGTGCTCGGCGCGGAGATGGCGATCAACCACCACACGCGCACGCTCCCGTTGCTGCTCATCGTCGCCGCGATCGGCGTCTTCGGATCGATCTCCATCGCCCGCTTCGTCGCGCGCCGGGACGGAGGCGCGAAGTGATCGACGTCATCGTGCTCGTGCTCATCCTCATCGGGGCGCTCCTGTGCCTGACGGCATCCATCGGTCTGCTGCGATTCCGCGACGTGCCGTCGCGGCTGCACGCGGCGACGAAGCCGCAGGTGCTCGGGCTCATCCTCATCGCGATCGCCATCGCGCTGTCGCTCGGTTCGTGGCAGGTCGTGGCGTTCTTGGTGCCGGTCGTGCTGATCCAGTTGGCGACCGCGCCGCTGTCGGCCCACATGGTCGGCCGGCAGGCTTATCGCAACGGCACGATCGACGAGCAGTCGCTGCTGGTGGACGAACTGAAGGACGACCAGCAGACGCCGCCCGCCGCCGGCGGCTGAGCTCCGCGCGGGCTCGGTGGACGGAACCTCAGTCGGCGCCGAAGTCGAACGATGCCGACTCGGATGCCTCGTCGATCGACTCGGCGAGCTCCTCGCGCGCGGCGTCGTAGGGGGCGGCGTGCGCGGTGATCCCCGCCGTGGGCGTCAGGTCGCCGACGAGGTCGGCGGTGGCGCCGCCGATGAGTCCGAGGCTGGCGTAGTGCTCGAGGCGCGCGCGCGAGTCGGCGATGTCGAGGTTGCGCATGGTCAGCTGGCCGATGCGGTCGGTGGGCCCGAAGGCCGAGTCGCCCACGCGCTCCATCGACAGCTTCTCGGGGCCGTACGACAGGTTCGGCGACGTCGTGTCGAGGATCGTGTAGTCCTCGCCGCGGCGAAGGCGGAGTGTCACCGAGCCGCTGATCGCCGAGCCCACCCAGCGCTGGATCGACTCGCGCAGCATGAACGACTGCGGCTCGAGCCAGCGCCCCTCGTACATGAGGCGCCCGAGACGGCGGCCCTGCTCGTGGTAGGTCGCGAGGGTGTCTTCGTTGAGGATGCCGTTGACCAGGCGCTCGTAGGCGATGAACAGCAGCGCCATTCCGGGTGCCTCGTAGATGCCGCGGGACTTCGCCTCGATGATGCGGTTCTCGATCTGGTCGCTCATGCCCAGGCCGTGACGACCGCCGATCGCGTTGGCCTCCATGACGAGGGCGACGGCATCCTGGTACGACGTGCCGTTGATCGCGACCGGTCGGCCGGCCTCGAACGTGACGGTGACGTCTTCCGTGGCGATCTCGACCGCGGGATCCCAGAAGCGCACGCCCATGATCGGCTGGACGACCTCGAGCGAGACGTCGAGGTGCTCGAGGGTCTTCGCCTCATGGGTGGCGCCCCAGATGTTCGCGTCGGTGGAGTACGCCTTCTCGACGGAGTCACGGTAGGGGAAGTCGTGCGTCGTGAGCCACTCGCTCATCTCGGTGCGCCCGCCGAGCTCGGTGACGAAGTCGGCATCCAGCCACGGCTTGTAGATGCGGAGGGCGGGGTTGGCGAGGAGGCCGTAGCGGTAGAACCGCTCGATGTCGTTGCCCTTGTACGTCGAGCCGTCGCCCCAGATGTCGACGCCGTCTTCCTTCATGGCGCGCACGAGCAGGGTGCCGGTGACGGCGCGACCGATCGGCGTGGTGTTGAAGTAGGTGCGGCCGCCGGAGCGGATGTGGAACGCGCCGCACGCGAGGGCGACGAGGCCCTCTTCGACCATGAGCGGCTTGCAGTCGATGAGGCGGGAGCTTTCCGCGCCGTACTGCAACGCGCGGCCGGGGATCGAGGCGATGTCGTCTTCGTCGTACTGGCCGAGGTCGCCGGTGTAGGTGAACGGGATGGCTCCCTTCTCGCGCATCCACGCGACCGCGACCGAGGTGTCCAGGCCTCCGGAGAAGGCGATGCCGACGCGCTCGCCGATGGGCAGGGACTGAAGAACCTTCGACATGAGGCCAAGTGTAGTGAAACCGTTGTGAACGCTGATGCCGGTGGGGTTCCGTTTCGGGGCTCTTTCACGTAGGCTCGACAAGACTGTCGACGGCGCGCTAACAGTGTGCAGACCGTCGGTGTGCGAGGTGACCCCGCTCGAATGGGGTCGGGGAGTGGACGAATGCGCGCGAACATCGCCGGGAAGAACGGACGACGACGGATGCTGAAAGCTCCGGCATGGGTGGCCGGGCTGCTGTCCGTGGTGCTCGCGATCACGCTCGTGCCGGCGGTCGCGTTCGCAGCGCCCGTCGACGGCGATGGCGACGTCCAGATCGGAATAGACAAGTACATCGAATCCTCTGGGGAGGGCGTGGTTTCGCTGGATCCCGGCGAAGTGTTCACGTACACCGTCGAGGTCGACTGCTCGGCACTGAACTCGGCGGGCTGCCTCAACGCGACCATGACCGACGTCGTCCCGGCTCCGCTCGTGCTCCAGACCGTCTCGATCAACCCGACCGGAGGCTCCCGCAACGATTCCGACATCGCCACGAACACGGCGAAGATCACCTTCACGCAAGACCTGCTCGACGGCCAGATCGGTATGACCGACGGATCGGCTGCGCAGATTTCCGTCCAGGTGAAGATCCCCGACGACATCACGTGGCTGGAAGCGCAGGCGCTCGGCGACGTCGTCAACACCGCGACGTTCACGGCCGACGGTTCCCGCCCGCTGGTCGCCGATGACCCCTCCACCATCCGCATCGTGGTGCCGGAAGAGCTCGCCGTCGAGGCCACCAAGACGGCGAACGACAACATGGGCGACTCCGGCCGCCCGATCCCCGCCGTCCCGGGCAAGCCCGTCGACTTCACGATCGGCGGCGGCAACACGTCGAACCGACCGGTCGACACGCTGAGCCTGACCGATCCGGTCGCCGGCAGCACGAACATGGAGTACCTCCGGGCCACCGGCCTCGGACCGATCTCGGCGCCTGCCGGCGCGGATCAGGTCACGGTGACCTACGTCGACGTCGCCGGCGCGACGCAGACCGTCGGCACCTTCCCGACTCCGGCGACGACCGTGCCACTCGACGGCATCGACCCGGCCACGATCGCGCAGTTCGTCTTGACGTTCTCCAACAGCGCCGGCACGCAGTTGCCCCCGGCATCCGGCCCCGCCGATTACGCCAGTGCGGTGCTGTCGATGGAGACGACGGAAGCCGTCTCCACGATCCCCGAGAGCACCCCGATCACCATCGACAACGTCGTGCAGGCCACGGTCACGGTAGAAGGCCGCACCGCGGACGACACCGCGAACGACGACGTGCAGATCGAGAACGTGCCGCCGAGCGTGGCGGTGACCAAGAGCTTTGCGCGCAACGTGCTGTTGCCAGACGAGAGCACTGTCGCGACGCTGCGCGCAGACAACGGCGGCAAGGACGTCGTCGAGCTCACGATCACCGACCCGCTCGCCGGTCAGCCGGATTTTGCGGCTCAGGGCCTCACCTTCGGCGGCTTCACCAGCGCTGCGGAGTGGCCCGAGGGCGCCACCGCCGTATCCATCGTCTACACGCTCGCCGATGGCACGACCCAAACGGTGTCCTCGACCACGGTCGACGCGATGCCGCCGGCATCGGCCCCAGCGCAGGTGGTCGGCTTCGCCATCACGTACACGGGACCGATCGTCGCGGGAGCGTACGCCATCGCGCCCTTCACCGTCACCGGCATCCCCGTCGAGGGCGATACCCGCGTCACCACGACGAATACGGTCGAATCGACCGTGACGGATGCCGACGGCGCCGTGCGCGAGGACGACGCATACGCCGATATCACGCGCGTTCCGCTCCGCGTCTATACGACGGTGACGAAGAACATCGTTCAGGAGCAGGTCTACGCGCAGCCCGGCGTCGGCTCCACCGTCAGCCTCTCCGGGAAGGTCAACGGCGAAGACGACGCGACCTCTCCCTCGAGCGTCGGGTCGGAGTACCTGATCGTCCAGGATTCGTCCGCCGACTTCTGGAACCACTTCGACGTCGCGGCGATCGGTCCGATCGACGTGCCGTCCAACTCCACCCTGACGGTGGAGTACTACAACGCGGGATCGAACTCGTGGACGTCGTTTGCAACCTCCGCACCGGGGAGCACGTACTCGGCCGCGGTACCGGCGAATGTGCGGGACGCCGCCGCCGGCATCCGCTTCGTCTTCCGCCCCGCCACCGCGGGGGCGCTCCTGCAACCCGGATTCAACGTCATCACCCCGTTCCGCGCGGTGCTGCGCGACCAGCTACGCGACGGCTCGGGACCCGCGTGGAGCGACGAGGAGACCGCACCGATCCCCAACACGGCCGGCAGCACGGTCGAGAACGAGAAGACCGGCCAGGGCCCCGTGCGTGACGCCGCCGATGACCAGATCACGCTCATCCCGGTCACGGGTGAAGGTCCGAACATGGTCGCGAAGGACTGGACTCCGAGCCCGGTCGGCGCTCTCAGCAAGGCGGACACCCGCGCGACCATCTCGTGGGGCACGCTCGGTCTTCCCGTGACCCGCATGACGATCACCGATCCCGTCAACGCCGACGGCATCGCCCTCGCCGACTCGGTTTACGACGCCTTCGACCTGCGCCGCATCGAGCCGATCAATGCGAGCAACGACCGCGCGATCCGTTTCGACGCGGTCTACGTTCAGCGCCTGACCACCGCCGGCCAGTGGGTGGGCCTCGGCGATGGCTTCACGGCGGCGAACCCGAGCAGGGGCGGATACCCCGGCTACACGCTGTCGGCAGCCGAGCGCAACGACACCATCGGCATCCGCTTCGTCTACACCGAGCGACTCGATCGCGGCACCGTGATCACGAACCCCGGAGCCGACCCGGCTGTCGGATCGGGCGTCGCGCCCACCGACGGTCTCGATCGTCAGATCCCGCTCACCTTCGCGCTCCGCGACTTCCGCCGCTCGGCGCCGGCCAACCCGGTGCTCGGGTCGTCGCACGTGTATGAGTACAACTCCGGATTCCCGGGCGTCGTCGTCAATACGGTCAACGCACGCGGCGAGTCGCCCACCCGGACGTACAACTCCAACGCCGACGCCGACATGGAGATCGTCGACCGTCCGCTCAACGTCTCGCTGACGAAGCGCTTCGTCGACTACGACGAGAACAACCCGGCCGACAGCGCTGATGTCGGCGAGATCGGCGTTCCGCAGGCCGGGACGCCGCAGAACCTCTTCCCGATCGTGACGGCCCTCCTCGTGGCGAAGAATGAGTCGAACACGCGCATCGGGACGCTGACGGCGACCGATCCCGATCCCGGCGTACCCGCGAACATCTACGGCAACTTCAACCTGTACCGCATCGCCGACATCTCGGTGCCTGCGGGCGCGGATGCCGCGCTGTCGATCGTCCGGCTGAGCCCGGCGGTCGGGGGACAGACCGACTTCACGATCGCTCAGGCCAAGGCGCTGACCCCGGCACAACTGGCCGGCGTGACAAGCGTCGAGGTGTTCCACACCGGAACTCCGAGCGCTGCCGGTGGCTTCACGACGATGATCCAACCCGCGGCATCCTCCACGATCCGGCTGGAGTACCAGCTGCGTGCGGTGGAACGCGCCACGGGTCACCCCTTCGGCGCCGGCGACGTGTACGAGAACCACGCCATCGCCACGGCCACGCGTCCGGACCTCGACGCCGCGAACCAGCCGGTCGACCTCACCGCGACCGCTCGCGCTCAGGACACCCTGACTCTGGTCGAGGGCACGTTCGGGATCGCGACGACCAAGTGCATCGGCACCCTTCTGGTCTGCAACGACGCGTACACGCGCGACGAGACGCAGTCCGCGGACAACTACCTCGTGCGCTTGCAGGGACGACCCACCGGGACGGTACGCACCGTCGAAGCGTCGCTGACCGACGTCACGCCCACCTTCTGGAATGCGTTCGACTTCGCCGCATTCTCGGCGATCGTGTTGCCGCGTCCGGTTGAGCAGGTGCGGGTCGATATCCTCACCGGCGTCGACTACGCAGTGGGTGCCGACGCAGACGGGGACGGAGCCCCGGATCTGGTCCAGACGTGTGCGGGCAGCGACGACCTCACCGATTGCTGGACCACCGGCACCTGGCTGAGCCCCGCAGTGCTCACGACCGTCACGGCAGCCCAGCTCAACAATGCCTTGGCCGAGCTCGGCGTGAGCACGGACGAGGTCCAGGGTCTCCGCTACGTCTACCGAAAGGCGGATGGCTCCAACTGGGAGCGTCCGAGCAACCCTCGGTTGCCGGGTTGGTTCTCCGTCGATCGCCGCGAAAACCTGCGCTACGGCATCGATGGTGCGCTGGACACCCCCGTTCCGACCACCCGCCCCGGCCTCGACCCCGCTCCAGGCGAGACCACCGCCGGACGCTTCTCGAATGACGTCGTGGCCGACAGCATCGGATCGTGGAACGCGGCGCCCGGTCAGCCGTGGACTGCCACGGCGACGGATGGGTCGCAGACGACCGTGACCCACGTGCGCAATGGCATCTCGATCTCGAAGGTGCACGGTCGCGAGACCTCATCGACCAACCGCGACACGTTCGCTCCCGGCGCGGAGATCCCGTACCGCATCTCGGTACGCAACACCGGGCAGTGGCGCATCACGGGGCTCGCTCTCGTCGATCAGGTCGAAACCGACGCGAACGGCCCGATGCTCGTGGAGCCGGCGCGCGACTTCGATGATGCAACGCCGATCTACTCGGCGACGCTGAACGGGACGGCCTTCCCCGATTTCTCCGGCGCGCTGGACCCCACGACCGGACAGATCCGGTTCGTGCTGCCCGATGACTTCGTCTTCGCGCCGAACGATCTTCTGGTGATCTCGGCGCAGCTGGTCTTCCGCCAGAAGCCGGCGACCGTCAACCCCGGTACCCGGGTCGACAACGCCGTCACGGCGACCTCCGACCGATTCTTCGACACCTGTGACTTCACCACGCAGGCCGCGACGCAACCCCGCCAGAGCGGCGTCGAGGAGTGCAGCTCATCGACGGAGTCCACTCCGGTGGCCATCAGCCCGATCGCCACCACGAAGGCCGTCAAGGGCATCGGCGCGGGTGTTCCCGGAGCAGCAGCCGACGACGCCAACTACGACGACCTGGGGGTGCTCGGCGCGGGCGTGGCGAACGCCGCACAGTACTGCTCGACGCCGAACGCCTCGGACGGCTACTACCGCACACCGTGCGTGCCGATCACCCGGCCCGGTTCGATCGAACAGTGGCGTCTGCAGTTCACCAACAACGGCAACATCCCGATGACGAAGTTCGTCTCGATCGATGTGCTGCCTGCCCTGGGCGACACCGGCGTCATCCTGTCGGGTCAGCGCCAGTCGCGCTGGCACCCGATCTTCGCCGGCAAGCTGTCCGCCAACCTCGTCAGCGAGGGCGGGGTGTTGAACGCGTTCTACTCGACCACCGTGCCCAACCGCGCCTGCAACGAGGCGGAGATCCAGTACCTCACGGGTACGATCTCGACCGGTCTCGGTCCGTGCACGAACGAGGTCGTCAACCAGCGTCCGACCATGTGGCTGCCGTATTCGAACACGCTGCCTGACGAGGTCAAAGCATCGATCCAGGCACTGAAGTTCGTGGGCGACTTCACGGCATCTCCGCTGCTGCCGAACGAGGGCGTCCAGATCTCGTTCCAGACGCAGACGCCGTGGTACGCGGAGCGCCCTGAGCAGCCGGCCAGCGGCGTCGACCCGATTGCCTGGAACAGCTTCGCAACCGGCGCGGTCGGTCGCGCTCCGTCCGTAGACGTGCAGAGCCCTGTCGTCGAGCCGCGCAAGGTCGGCGTCGCGATGGCGACCGGTCAGGTGCGGTTGGCGAAAACGGTCGACGGCGCGAGCGAGGACTGGGGCATCGACTTCCCGAGCAGCTACTCGTTCACGCTGAGTTGCACGTCTGGCGGTGTCTCCGTTCCGCTCGTGAATGCCGCCGGAGCCGATATGACCCAGGTGCGCCTCTCCTCCGACGGCACGCCGCTCGTCTACAACGGCGGCACCGGCACCTGGGGCACGGTGAACTTGCCGCTGTATGCCGACTGCACCCTCACGGAGAACACCTCAGACCCGTCGTCGCAGGGCACCATCGTGACCTTTGACCCGGAGGGTGCGGATGGCACTTCGGGCGCCATCGAAGCGTTGCGTTTCGCGTTCGCGAACAACATTGTGGGGCCGGCACCTGTCGGGGACCCGGGCGAGGCCACGATCGGTGCGCTGAACACGTATCTGGCAGGTGGCTTCGAGGTCACCAAGGCCGTCGACGCCAGCGGAGCAGTCGACCAGGACGGCACGGCGATCTCGTACGACGGCCGCGAGTTCACGTTCGAGGCGTCGTGCACCTTCCTCGATCAGACCGCTCTCGATGAGTCGTTCACCTTGAAGGCCGGCGAGACGCGCGCTTTCGACGATCTGCCGTCGGGTGCGGAGTGCACCGTGCGGGAAACCGGCACGGCCGGAGCCGCCGACACCGAGGTCGTCCTGACGGAGGATGACGCGGCATCCGAGCCCGAGTCGACGACCGAATCGACGTTCACGCTGCTTCCGTACGGCGACGGGTCCACCGCGCCGCGCACGACCGCCGCGTTCACGAACATCTACACAGTCGGAGCCGTCGAGATCACGAAGGAGATCGCCGGCGCCAGTGAATGGGCGGGCGAGGACTTCGTCCTCGACATGGTCTGCTCGCTCGACGACGTGTCGCCGAATCCCGTCTACGCGTCGAGCCAGACGCTCAACTCGCCCGACAACCTGGTCTGGACCGTCGAGAACCTCCCGACCGGAGCGACCTGCGAGGTGACAGAGACGTCCTCCGGCGGCGCGAACTCCACCTCCGGTCCGATCACCCTGACGGTGGGAGACGACCCGGACGCGCCGGTCACCGGCATGTTCACGAACACGTTCACCACGGGATCCCTCGAGGTGACGAAGACGCTCGAAGGTGCTCCCGCGAACGCCCTGACTCCCGCGACCGAGTTCGAGTACGAGGTATCGCTCTCGTGCACCCGTGAGGTCAACGGCGCCGACATCGCCGTCGCGATCCCCGGCGGCGCCACGCGCACCATCACCGGTGCGGGCACCGCGCTCTATCAGGGACTGCCGACCGGCGCCGAGTGCGAGGTCGAGGAGACGGATGCCGGTTTCGCGACCTCGCACACGCTGACTCCCGACGGCCCGTACACGATCGGCACCGGCACGACGCCGCTCGCCGTGGCACTGACGAACACGTTCGCCAACGGATCGGTGTCGATCGAGAAGACGGTCACCGCGCCCGAGGGCTTCCCCGTCCCGACGGAGTTCACCGCGACGCTCAGCTGCGCGTGGCAGGGCGCCGAGGTTCCGCTCGAGAACGACGGTCTCGTGACCCTCACCGCGGGCGAGCCCGTGACCATCCCCGACGTCCCGGTGGGCTCGATCTGCGCGGTCGTCGAAGACGACTTCGGTCAGACGGAGACCAACCTGACGCCGGCATCCGTGACCGTGACGGCCGAAGGCGAGACCTTCGCGCTCGGCATCGAGAACGTCTACGAGTGGGCGGCGCTCCGCGTCGGCAAGCTCGTCGAGTCGGCGACGGACGACGTCCCGACGGGATTCCAGATTCAGGCGGTCTGCACATTCCAGGGCGAGACGGTGCTCGACGAGACCGTGACGCTGGATGCCGGTGAGACCCACGACTTCACCGAGCTGCCGGCGCGCGCCGAGTGCACCGTCACCGAGACCGACACGCGCGGCGCCGACGACACCGTCACGACCGCGGTCGTCGACGGTGCCGAGGGTGACCTCGCTCCGCAGATCGATCAGGAGACCCGCACCGTCGTGATCCCCGAGCTCGCTGCGGGCGAGGTGGCGGACGCGGCGAACGCGGTGACGTACACGAACCTCTTCGACACGGCCGCGCTCGTCATCACGAAGGCGCTCGAGGGTGCCGGAGCCGCGCAGTTCGGTGCCGACAAGACGTTCACCGTGACGGTCACGTGCGTCTTCGAGGGCGAGAGCATTCTCACCACCACCCTCGACCTCTCCGCCGAGAACGGGTGGACCGCATCGATCACCGATGTCGTCGCCGGCTCGGACTGCTCGATCGTGGAGAACGATCTGCAGGGCGCGGATGCCGTCGTGATCACGCCGAACGACGGTGAGGACACCACGACCGGCACCATCGAGGTGCCCGACACCGGGGCGGCCGAGGTCGCGGTGACCAACTGGTACCTCACCGGTTCCCTCGAGGTCACGAAGACCTTCGCGGGCGACGGCGCCGAGAAGTTCGCCACCGACGACTTCGCGCTGGAGCTCGTGTGCGTGCGCGACGGCATCGCCGTCGAGATCCCGGAGGGCGACCTCCGGACCGTCAACGCGTCGTCGCCGACCGCCCGTTACGAGAATCTGCCGACCGGCGCCGAGTGCACGCTCCGCGAGACCGACGCCGGCGGCGCGCACAGCGCGTCGATCGTCGACGCTGAGGGAGCACCCGTCGCGGATGCCGCCGACGGGTACACCTTCACCGTGGTCACCGACCCGACGATCTTGAGCGTCGACGACCAGACGCAGCCCGCGCTGGGCGTGGAGAACACGTTCAACCTCGCGCAGGTCTCGGTCAGCAAGACGGTGCAGACGGAAGCCGTCGACGCCGCGGGCGAGCCCGTCGCGTACGGCCCGTTCGTGGTGGAGCTGTCCTGCACGTGGAACGGCGGCGAGGTCACGGCGGCGGAAGACATGGTGCGGACCATCGCCGATGGCGACACCTTGACGTGGACGGAGCTGCCCGAGGCCGCCGAGTGTGCGGTCACCGAGACCGACACCTCCGGCGCCTCGTCGACCGTGATCGTCGTCACGGAAGGCGGAGTCGACGCCGAGGCTGTCGAGGGAACGGTGGCTGAGCTCGCTCCGCTGCCGAACGTCGACGCCGAGGCGCAGACCTCCGTCGCGATCACGAATGTGTTCGACACCGGCTCGCTGGCCATCGCGAAGATCGTCGGCGGAACGGCGGCGGACACGATCACGCGGACGTTCCCCGTGGACGTGCTGTGCGTGCTGGTCGACCCCTCCCACCCGGCGCCGGGTCTCATCGTGCACGACGCGACCTACCGGATCGGTGGTCCCGATCGCCTGACGGCGCAGGTCGAGAACCTGCCCGTGGGCAGTGACTGCACGGTGAGCGAGACCGACACGGGCGACGCCGATCAGACGACGGTCACGGTCGACGGCGAGACCGCCGCCGGCCCGACGGCGTCGGTTGCGATCACCGGGGGCGCCGTGTCGATCGCCTTCACGAACACCTTCATCCTGGACCTGCCGGCGACCGGCGGCGTGTTCGGGTGGCTGCTGCCAACGCTGGCCGCGCTCTTCATCGCTGCGGGACTCGCCCTGGTGCTGCTGATGCGACGCCGACGCCAGACCGCGTGAGATGAGTGAAGGGGATGCCCGGCCGTCGAACGGTCGGGCATCCCCTTCGACGCCGGCGGGTCCCCTGTCCCACCCTCATCCGAGAGCCAGCGCGTGGTGATGCGATGTGCAGGATGCCGCGTGCGTGTGTGCACCGTGCCGAGCGTGCTCCGTGTCCGGATGACCCGGCGGACCGGCTCGTCGGCCCTGCAGAGCCGCCGATTGCCCCCGGCGGCGTGGGGTGTGCGCTCGCACTCTCGGACTACCGACTGCACGCCGGCGTCAGCTCGTCAGACCAGGTCGCTCTGCCAGTTGGCCTCCTGGATGCGCACGTCGAGCGAACGCCACTCCTGCGAGAGGTGGTCGGCGGTGGCGCGGACCGCGGCGACATCGATCGCCGCGACGTAGCGGATCTCGGACTGGCTGTAGCGATCGCCGCGCGCGGCACCCGCATCCGCCGCCTGTGTATACGCCGCCACTCGTAGTCGCAGAACGTCGCGGAGGGCAAGGGCGTCGGTCAGCGTGATCGTGTCGTCGGCTAGTGTCGCGTGCAGGTTCGTGCGATTGATGCGTGCGATGAGCTCGGTGAGCTGCGATGACACGCGGTCGTGCTCGGCGAGCAGGGCAGTGGGGTCTTCGACGGGCGGCTCGCCCTCCTGGACGCGGGCGTGCTGCGCGGCGCGCTGCGCGAGCTGCGAGAGGCGTGTGGAGAGGGCTGCCCGCTCTGCGAGGGCTTCTGCGAGCTTCATGCTGCCGCGACCTCCGTCTTCTCCATCGCGCCGCGGCGGCGCGACACCCACACGACGAACGTCGCGACCACGAGGAAGGCGACCGAGATGATCACGACATACGTCAGCACCATTCCCCAGCCCCCCGGGTTGTTGGGGTTGAGGAACGGATACGGGTACCAGAACGGCTCGCCGCTGATCGGATTGACCACGAGCGGGCCGCGGACGAGGGTGTAGGCGGCCCAGACGAGCGGGAAGACGATGAGCGCGACCACCGAACGCCACGACAGCGATCGTCGGAACGGGCCGAAGAACACATCTGCAAAGAGGAAGAGCGGAGCGACCAGGTGCAGGACCTCGTTGGACCACGGGACGGGCTCACTGCCCTGGGGCAGGGTGATGCCGCGCAGGAGCGCGTTGTAGACGATGCCGGTGATGATCATGTTGGTCGAGGTGATGGCGAGCGTCACGGCGAGTCCGCGGCTGTCCAGCGGTCCGTTGTCGCCGCGCCGGAGGCCCGAGATACCCGCCCAGGTCAGCACGACGACGGAAATCGCATTCGAGAGGATCGTGAAGAAGCTGAAGAAGTTGCCCACGACCGTGCCCACGGGACCGTCGTTGCCAGCGGTCGTCGTGATCGATGCGACCAGTTGCACGACGATCGCGGCGGCGATCACGGCGGCGAACAGAAGGCGGAGAACAGACCAGATCGAAGGCTTCACTAGTGCAGGTTATCCTGGCACAGAGACTTGGGAGAGGTTCGCCACGTGAGTGAAGAAATTCAGGCTGTCCGCGCGGAGACGGCCGCGACGAGAACGTCGCGATTCCGTCGGCCGCGAGGAGGCCTCGGCATCCAATCGAAGCTTCTCCTCATGCTCCTCGGGGTGAGTCTCATCTCTGCCCTCGTGGTCGGGCTGATCGGGTTCACCAGCGGACGCGACTCGCTTCGCGCCGCCGCCTTCGAACAGCTCACGACGGTGCGCGAACTGCGGGTCGCGGCCATCGAGACGGCGGTCAACGGCGCGGTGAAGGGCGTCACGCTCGACTCGCGCAATTTGAGCGCGCAGACGGCGTCGCAAGCACTCAACGCAGGGTTCGACGACTTGCAGAACTATCCCCTTTCGGCGGAGCAGGAGGCGGCCCTCGCGGCCTACCACGCAGACACCTTCACGCCGCAGCTCGAGGCAGCCACCGGCCAGACCTACGGGCCGGAGGCCTTCATCCCGGCTTCTCCAGCGGGACGGTGGTTGCAGTACAACTACACGGCGCAATCGACGGACTTCGACGCGGCGCTCGTCGATGACACTCCGGTCGACGAAACGCCCAGCTTCGCGGCGGCCGCTGAGCAGTACGGCGACTATCTCTCTCGGCTCGTCACGCAGGTGGGCTACGAGGACGTGCTGTTCCTCAACCTCACCGGAGACGTCGTGTACTCGGCATACAAGGGCGTGGACCTGGGAACGAACGTCATCGACGGTCCGTACCGGGACTCGCTGATGGCCGATGCCTACAAGAACGTCGTCGCCACGAACAGCGTGTCGGCCGTGGAAGTCACCGATTTCGAGCGGTGGATCCCGTCCCTGAACGTCCCCACGATGTGGGTGATGTCGCCGATCGGGAATGACTCCGGCATCACCGGAGTGATGGCGGCGCAGATCTCGCTCGACCTCATCAACGACACGATGACGGGAAACCAACAGTGGGAGAGCCAGGGTCTCGGTCAAACGGGCGAGGTTTACCTGGCCGGCGACGATTTCCTCATGCGGAGCGTTTCGCGCGAACTGCTGCAGGACCCCGAGAAGTTCCGCGCGGACGCCATTGCGGGCGGAACCTCTCCGGATATCGCCGATCGTTCAGTGAACGTCGGCGGTACGGTCTTGATCCAACCCGTCAACACCTTCTCGGTCCAAGCAGCCCTCCGCGGCGAAACCGGCACGACGATAGCGACGAGCTACCTGGGCACAGAGAACCTGACATCGTACTCACCGGTGGACGCGCAGGGCCTCCGCTGGGTCGCGGTGGCCCGGATGGACACCGCCGAGGCCTTCGCGCCCGTCACGGAGTTCACCCGGAACCTCGTGCTGTCGACCCTCGGCCTCATGCTGCTGATCAGCCTGCTGTCACTGCTCTTGGCGCAGGTCTTCACCCGACCGATCAACCGCCTGTCCGAGGCTGTCCGTCGCGTTGCGGGAGGCGACCTCGCCGTGACGGTGCCGACCACCTCGCGCGACGAGTTCGGTGATCTCGGCCGCGCGTTCAACGACATGGCATCCAGCTTGCGGACGAAGCAGAGCCTCATCGACGAACAGCAGACCGAGAACAAGAAGCTGCTGCACACCCTCATGCCGGAGACCGTCGCCGAGCGGTACAAGCAGGGTGAGGAGTCGATCTCCGAGCAGCACGACAACGTGGCCGTCGTCTACGCCGAGCTCGTCGGCTTCGACGACTACGCGCAGTCGCTGGAGAACGGCCAGGAGGTCGTGCAGCTCAACCTGCTCATGCGCGGCTTCGACGAGGCCGCCCAGAAGGCGGGCGTCGAGAAGGTGCGCACGCTCCGCGGCGGCTACCTCGCGTCGTCGGGGCTCGTCGTGCCGCGCCTGGACAACGTGCGTCGCGCGGTCGACTTCGCCAACCAGATGCGCACGGTGCTCGAGCGCTTCAACGATCGCAACGGCACGAGCCTGTCGCTCCGCGCCGGCGTCGACACGGGTACGGTCACCAGCGGCCTGGTCGCGCGCACGAACCTCGCCTACGACCTCTGGGGCGACGCGGTGAGCCTCGCCTACCGCGCCCGCACGGTCAGCGGCGACCCGGGCGTCTACGTCAGCCAGAAGGTGCGCGAGCGCCTCCAGGACACGTTCGTCTTCACAGAGATCGGCACCGTGGAACTCCGCGGCAAGACCGAGACCGTTTGGCGAGTCGAGAAGTGAACCTCTTCGACGGGGGGTGGATCTGGGGGGCGGTCGGCCTCGCGGTCGGCGTGCCCATCCTGCTCGTCGTCCTGACGGAGACCCTCCGGGCACTTGAGCGCAAGGGCTCGCCCGCGACGAAGCCGCTCCGGCTCCTCCGCAACTGGATCGTGCCGGTCGGCGCGCTCTTCGGGCTGCTCGCCTTCGCCTTCCGCTCCGAAGAGGAGCACGTCTGGACGCGCGTCGTCGCGACCGTCTTCGGGTTCCTCGTCATCCTGCTGATCCTCTCCGCCTTCAACGTCGCGGTCTTCGGCAATGCCAAGACCGGGTCGTGGCAGCAGCGCATCCCGACGATCTTCATCGAGATCGTGCGGCTGCTGCTCGTCGTCATCGCCCTCGCCCTGCTGTTCTCGTGGGTGTGGAATGCGGATGTCGGTGGCCTGATCGCCGCGCTCGGTGTCACCTCGATCGTCATCGGTCTGGCGCTCCAGAACGCCGTCGGCGGTGTGATCTCGGGCCTCCTGCTGCTCTTCGAACAGCCGTTCAAGATCGGTGACTGGCTCGACGTCGGCAGTGCCGAGGGGCGGATCGTCGAGGTCAACTGGCGCGCCGTGCACATCGACACCGGTGCCGGCATCCAGATCGTTCCGAACGCCGACCTCGCCGGCGCCTCGTTCACCAACAAGAGCCGCCCGGAGGGCCCGTTCTGGTCGACCGTCGCGGTGGCTTTCACGACCGACGACCCGCCCAACGAGGTCATGGCACTCCTCGTCGAGGTCGCCGAGTCGCTTCCCGATCGGTCGAGCACCTGGCGCGCGACCGCGTCGTACGCCGGCAACGGCAAGTACTCCGTCAGCATCCCCGTGGTCGGGGCGCCGTTCGCGGGCGACGCGATCAGCCTGTACCTGACGTGGCTTTGGTACGCCGCCCGCCGACGCGGATTCGCCCTCGACGGCGACTCGACCGACCCGATCGCCGAGCCGGCCGTGCTCGAGAGCGCGATCGCGCAGGTCGGTCCGGCGCTCCACCTCGCCGACGACGACTACGAGACCCTGACCGCCGCGTCCCACCTCGAGCGCTACGGGCGCGGGGAGATCGTCATGGCCGCCGGGGTCGTGCCGAGCGAGATCCGCTACATCATCTCCGGTGCCGCACGCCTCGCCGTCAGCGCGGGTGCGGACCGCATCGAGTTCGGTGTCGCCGAGCCGGGCGACTTCATCGGCCAGACCGCGCTCACGCGCGAGCGGACGCAGTCGGTCGCGATCGCCGGTGACGTGCTGACCGTGCTCGTCATTCCGCTCGAGACCCTCGACGACCTGGTCCGCACGCGACCCCGGCTCGCGGCCGAGATCGGCGAGTCGCTCGAGCTCAAGCGCAAGGCGGCGGCCGAGGCACTCGCCACGGCCGGTGTGTCGCGCGGGCTGCTCGCACTCGACTGATCGGGCCCGCCGAGGCTGTCCCGATAGACTGGAGATGCCGGCATCCCCGGTGCACATCGTCCGCTGAGTTCGGGAGTAGACCCATGCCAGGCATCGTGATCGTCGGCGTCCAGTGGGGCGACGAAGGCAAGGGCAAAGCGACCGACCTCCTCGGTGAGCGTACCGACTGGGTCGTGAAGTTCAACGGCGGCAACAACGCCGGGCACACCGTCGTCATCGGCGACGAGAAGTACGCCCTGCACCTGTTGCCCTCCGGCATCCTCTCGCCGGGCGTGAACGCCGTGATCGGCAACGGCGTCGTCGTCGACCTCGAAGTGCTCTTCGCCGAGATTGAAGCGCTCAACGCCCGCGGCCTCGACACCTCGCGCCTGCGCATCAGCGCCAACGCGCACGTGATCACCCAGTACCACCGCACGCTCGACAAGGTCACCGAGCGCTTCCTCGGCAAGCGGATGATCGGCACGACCGGGCGCGGCATCGGCCCGAGCTACGCCGACAAGATCAACCGCGTGGGTCTGCGCATCCAAGATCTCTTCGACGAGAACATCCTGCGTCAGAAGGTCGAAGGATCTCTCGACCAGAAGAACCACCTGCTCGTGAAAGTCTTCAACCGCCGGTCGATCACCGTCGACGAGGTCGTCGAAGACCTGCTGTCGTACGCCGAGCGCGTGCGCCCGATGGTCGCCGACACCTCGCTGCTCTTGAACGACGCGCTGGATGCCGGCGACGTCGTCGTGTTCGAGGGCGGCCAGGCCACCATGCTCGACGTCGATCACGGCACCTATCCGTTCGTGACGTCGTCGTCGGCCACCGCCGGAGGTGCCTCGACGGGTTCGGGCGTCGGACCCAATCGCCTCGACCGCATCGTCGGGATCGTCAAGGCCTACACGACCCGCGTCGGATCGGGCCCCTTCCCGACCGAGCTGTTCGACGAGCAGGGCGACTGGCTCCGCAAGCGCGGCTTCGAGTTCGGCACGACCACCGGGCGCCCGCGCCGCGTCGGTTGGTACGACGCGCCGATCACCCGCTACGCGACGCGCATCAACGGCATCACCGACCTCGTCATGACCAAGCTCGACATCCTCACCGGGCTCGAGCAGATCCCCGTGTGCGTCGCGTACGACGTCGACGGAGTCCGCTTCGACGAGGTGCCGGTCAACCAGAGCGACTTCCATCACGCGACCCCGATCTTGGAGTACTTCCCCGGGTGGCAGGACGACATCTCCGGTGCCCGCACGTTCGAGGACCTTCCGCTCGAGGCGCAGGATTACGTGCTGGCTCTCGAAGCGATGAGCGGCACCCGCATCTCGGTGATCGGTGTCGGCGCCTCCCGCGACGCGGTGATCGTCCGCCACGACCTCGTCGACTGATGCGCTTCTTCGTCGGCGGGTACACCGCCGACAAGGGTGGCGAGGCGACCGGTATCGGAGCCGTCCGCGCGGGCGGCGCGGATAACGTGCTCGCGGGAGGACCGCTGTCGTTCGCGGCGGCCCTGGATGTAGAGGGTTCGCCGTCTTGGCTGGCGTGGCATCCGACCCGACCCGTGCTCTACGCAGCGCTGGAAGGCACCGGCACTGTGCGCGCGTTCGCGCGGACGGCCGACGAGCGCTTCACGCCGTTCGGCCCGCCCGTCCCGGCGGGAGCCTCGGTGTGCCACCTCTCGGTGGCTCCCAGCGGCGGTGCGCTGATCGCCTCCTGCTACGACGGCGGCCGAGTGGTGAAGTTCGCGCTCGATGATCGTGGCGGGCTCGGCCCGGCGACGATCGGCGCGGCGGCCACCGATGCGTACGGGACCGACACGGTCGAGGACGGACCCGTCGAGGTCTCGCCCTCCGCATCGCAGGGATCATCGGCCTTCGACAGCCTGGTCGCCCTACTGGAGGCGGCCGCCGAGCCCGAGACCCCGGCATCCACCCCGGCACCGGGCGCGCGCGTCTCGCATGCCCACCAGACGCGCTTCACTCCCGCAGGTCTCGTGAGCACCGACCTCGGATTCGACCAGGTGCGCGTCTGGGACGCGCGGATGCGCGAACGCCAGCGCGTCGTGCTGCCCCGCGGCACGGGGCCGCGCCACACGCTCTGGCACCCGAGCGGGCATCTGTACGTCGTCACCGAGCACTCGAACGAAGTGTTCGTGCTGCGGCCGGGTGCCGACGGCGTCTGGGCGCTCGTGACGGGCGCTCCGCTCGTCGGAGCGCGCCCCGGCATCGACTTCGCCGCGGAGATCGCCGCATCCGGCGACGGACGCTATGTGTACGTGGGACTGCGCGGCTCGAACACGATCTCGACGCTGCGCGTGCACGGCGACGGCGCCGACCTCCGCTCGGTCGCGCAGACGGATGCCGGCGTCGACTGGCCCCGCCATCACACGATCGAGCGCGACACCCTGCTCGTCGCCGGGCAGCTCTCGCACGAGGTCGTCTCACTGGGCCTGGACGAGCGCACCGGGGTACCGGGTCGCGTGCGTCATCGCGTCACGGCGCCGAGCCCCACGCACCTCCTCGCGGACCGGCGCTGACCGTGTACTCGCGACCGCAGATCGACCTTCCGACCTATCGGGACGACGCCGGCACACCCATCCCGTACGGCCACCGGTGGCCCGATTCGCCGCCGGAGGACTCGTACTCGCGCACGAGCAACCTCGACCGGTTCGCCCCGCTGCACGCGGTGGGCGCGGGACTGATCGACTGGCTCGCCGCCGAGTTCGACGTGACCGTCACCGAGGGTGCGCCACCGGCGCTCTCACACGAGCGCGACGACATCGTCCGCTCGGTGCGCATCGACCCGTCCGACCCGATGGCGGCCCCGTTGGGGTTCGTCTTCACCTCGTTCCCGTCGGTCTTCCTCCGCGCCGGTGTGCTGCATCAGAGCGTGGCGCCCGTCTGCGGGTGCGACGCCTGCGATGAGGAGTGGGAGTCGTCAGCGGACGAACTTGAGCAGCTCGTGATCGCCGTCACCTCGGGCCGGTTCGCGGAGCGGGTCCGCGGCCGCGAGGTCGCCTACCTCGCGCGCTCCGACGGCGGGGGTCGCTCCGGCATGGAGCACGAGTCGAGCGTCGATCCCGCACGACTCGACGCGGCGCGGGAGCGGCTCCGAACCCTGGAGAAGTTGACCCCGATCCGCCTGGACCCGATCGACCGCGCCGACCGGCATGCGTTCACGCCGTGGCGTGCATGGCCTCCCCGGACCCGCGACTGACGTCGGCAACGGGGCCCGCGCACGCACGCGTTATACCCGCGTCAGCCGGGAAAAGCCAATTTGCGTCCTCTGCGATCGCATGAAACCTTTGAAAAGGCCCAGCATGGGCTTTGATCTGACCGAGTCCGCGGTCGTCGGTGGCTTCCTGGGGGAGCCCAGACCGATGAGCGTATGGTCGGTGGCCGTGCGCGGATCCGACATCCGCCGCCGGAGCGCTCTCGTGGCGGAGCGCCTGTGGCCTCCACCCGGGCGTAACCGATGCAGTCTGCCGACAGGGAGACCGCCGAGGTGAGCACGTGAGTTCTGTCCCCGCTGTCGAAGCGAAGAGTCTTTTCAAGGTGTTCGGGCGCAACCCGAAAGACGCCGTCCGCCGCCTTTCTGCCGGCCAGTCCCGGGCTGAGGTCGCCGACTCCGGCACCGCCGCGGTCATCGACGCGAGTTTCCGCGTGGAGCCCGGCGAGATCTTCGTCGTCATGGGCTTGTCGGGTTCGGGCAAGTCGACGATCATCCGCATGCTCAATGGCCTGCTCCCACCGACCGCCGGTGAGGTATTGGTGAACGGTCGCAACGTCACCACCGCCTCGCCGAGCGAGTTGCGGGGCATCCGTCGTTCGTCGGTGTCGATGGTCTTCCAGCACTTCGCGCTGTTGCCGCACCTGACCGTTCTCGACAACGCGGCCTACGCGCTGGAGATCCAGGGCGTCGGCAAGAGCGAGCGTCGCGAGCGCGCGCGTGAGATTCTCGAGAAGGTCGGCTTGGGTGATCGCGCCGAAGCCATGCCCGACGAACTCTCCGGGGGCATGCGCCAGCGCGTCGGCCTCGCCCGCGCCCTCACGGCCGGCTCCGACATCCTGCTGATGGACGAGGCGTTCTCGGCCCTCGACCCGCTCATCCGGCGCGAGATGCAGGAGCAGCTCGTCGAACTGCAGCGCGAGCTCGGCCGCACCATCATCTTCATCACCCACGACCTCAACGAGGCGATGTTCCTCGGTGACCGCATCGCCGTCATGCGTGACGGTCGCATCGTGCAGAATGGCACCCCGGAAGAGATCCTCACGGACCCCGCCAACGACTACGTCGCGCAGTTCGTGCAGGACGTCGACCGCGCACGGGTACTCACCGCCTCGGCCGTGATGGAACCGCCGACGCTGACCACCCCGGTCAGTGCCGGGGTGCGCGGTGCGCTCCGGGTGCTGCGTTCACAGCAGGCCGGCGCCGTGTTCGCGATCGAGAACCGCCGCCTGGTCGGCGTCGTTACCGACCGCGCCGTGATCCGTGCCGTGAAGGCCGGCCAGGGCGATCTGCGCCAGATCGTCGACACGACAGTGGCGACCGTCGGCCCGGACGACTTGCTGGTCGACATCGTCGAGCGCGCCGTGGAGGCCACCGTGCCTCTCGCGGTCATCGATGAGAACCGTCGACTGCTCGGCGTGATCCCCCGCGTGACGTTGCTGGCGGCGCTCGGCAATGTGCCGCCCCTCACCCGCGAAATGCCGATCATCCAGACCCCGATCGACATGGTTGCCCAATTCACCCCCTTGGTCGACGAGATGTCGGGAGCCACGGCCGCGCCGGTCGCTGCCGCAACGGAAGGCGGTGTGCGCTGATGGATGGATTCCGTATTCCCCTGGGGAAGTGGATCGAAGCCGTCGTCGACTTCCTCGGCGACACGCTCGGCTGGCTGTTCGACGCCATCGCGAACGTGCTCGATGTCGTTTATGAGGGCCTGGCATGGGCACTCCAGACCCCGCCGTTCTTCGTGATCATCGCTCTGCTCTCCGCCCTCGCGTGGTGGGTGAAGGGGTGGAAGCTCGCGCTCGGTACTGCGCTCGGGCTCGTGGTCGTCGTCGGTGTCGATCAGTGGGACGCCGCGATGGACACGCTCGCGCTCGTGCTGGTGGCATCCGTCATCGCCATCGCGATCAGCATTCCGGCAGGAATTTGGGCGGCACGCAACGATCGCGTCTCGCGGGTCGTGCGGCCGGTGCTCGATTTCCTGCAGACCATGCCCGCCTTCGTCTACCTCATCCCCGCCATCATCTTCTTCGGCGTCGGCGCCGTGCCGGGAATGATCGCGACTATCCTGTTCGCGCTTGCGCCGGGCGTACGCCTCACAGAGCTCGGTATCCGCGGTGTGGACGCAGAGGTCGTCGAGGCGGGTCACGCGTTCGGGGCGACGCCGGGCCGCATCCTCCGCCAGATTCAACTACCGCTCGCCATGCCCAGCATCATGGCCGGTGTCAACCAGGTGATCATGTTGAGCCTGTCGATGGTCGTCATCGCGGGCATGGTCGGCGCCGGCGGGCTGGGCGGCGAAATCGTCCGCGCGATCGGCCGGATCAATGTCGGGCTCGGGTTCGAGGCGGGTATCTCCGTCGTGATCCTCGCCATGATGCTCGACCGCATCACGTCGGCTCTCGGTCGCGATGACCGTGCACGTCGAGTCGCCGCATCGCGCACCGCACGTGATGCGCAGGATGCCTCCGGCTCCGTCAGCCGTATCCCGACGACCGCCTGAGCGCGGTCGTCCCCCACAGACCAGGCGAGTTCATCACTCGCCGGAGGCACGCGAGGTTCGTGCGCCTGACAAACAACGACCGATCCGCACACAGCATCGCGGATGGAGAGGACGTCATGATGACCAAGAGAAACAACATCCTGAGCGGCATCGCACTGGCAGGAGTCGCAGCACTCACCCTGACCGGCTGCGCCGGTTCGACCGACGAGTCGGACGCCACGAACGGCGCGGGCAGCGGCGGCGCAGACCGCGCCATCGAACTTGCTGTCTTCAACGGCTGGGATGAGGGCATTGCGGCCTCGTACCTGTGGCAGAGCATCCTGGAAGACAAGGGCTACGAGGTCGAACTCACGTTCGCCGACGTCGCACCCGTCTACCAGGGGCTTGCCGGTGGAGATTTCGACCTGGTGCTCGACACCTGGTTGCCGATCACGCACGCCGACTACATGGAGCAGTACGGCGATGACATCGTCGACCTCGGCGCCTGGAACGACGAGGCGAAGCTCACCATCGCGGTGAACGAGGACGCCCCCATCGACTCGCTCGACGAGCTGGCGGCGAACGCCGACATGTTCGGCAACGAGATCGTCGGCATCGAGCCCGGCTCCGGTCTGATGCGGATCACCGGCGACGACGTCGTGCCCGGCTACGGCCTCGAAGACATGACGCTCATCGAGTCGTCCACCCCGGCCATGCTTGCCGAGTTGAAGTCGGCGACGGATGCCGGCGAGAACATTGCCGTCACGCTGTGGCGCCCGCACTGGGCCTACAGCGCGTTCCCGGTCAAGGACCTGGAAGACCCGAACGGTCTGCTCGGCGATGCCGAGAGCATCCACTCGGTGTCCTCGACCCAGTTCGGTGAAGATTTCTCTGAGGTCAGCGGTTGGATTTCGGGCTTCAAGATGCCCAGCGATCTGCTGTACTCGCTCGAGGACGCGATGTTCAACGCGTACGACGGCGATGACTACGCTCCGATCATCGAGCAGTGGATTGCCGACAACCAGGACTACGTCGACGGACTCACGTCCTGACACTCGTCCGACGCGCGAAAAAGCGGGGCCCGGCACATTGCCGGGCCCCGCTTTGCACTCGCGGATCAGACCTTCGCGTCCTCACCGGGAATGACGTCACCGGATTAGCGCCGGTAGATCTCGAGCGGCGTGATATCGGTGATCCAGTCGACGGGCAGGGACCCGAACGTCATCTGGTCCCCGGAGGGGGCGACGGAGATCTCGCTTCTGGGCTCGGCGCTGTCGCCGCCGTCGTGGACCGCGTCGAAGTAGACGTCGCACCACTCGCCGTAGTCGGTGCGGACGACGTGATCGGCAGGGGCGTCGAACTCGACGATGTACTGATCGAGGGTGAGATCGTGCGCTGACAGCAGCCCGGCGAGCCGGTCGTCGACATCGCGCGGTGCGGCTGTCCCGACCCACGCCCAGATCGGCGGACGATCGAGGGTGGCGATCCCCGCATCTTCCAGGAGCGTTACCATGATCCGATACCCCGAATGTGCTCGTGGATCGACCTCCCGCCAAGACCCTGTCAACGCTCGAGGATCCTTCCGTAGGCGCGCGAGGACATCGCGCTGGCACGTCCAGCCGCGCATGCCTCAGACCTTCGCGTCCTGACGGGGAATGAAGACCCGCTTGATGATGAGCAGGACGGACGCCGTGACCGGGATCGCGACGAGCGCTCCCAGGAGACCCATCAGCGTCCCGCCGACGAGCGCGCCGATGACGACCAGCGCGCCGGGCACCGCGATCGCCTTGTTCATCACCCGCGGGGTGAGGACGTAGGCCTCCAGCTGCATGTAAACGAGGTAGAGACCGCCGAAGACGAGGGCTGCGACGGGGCTCGACAGCAGCGCGACGACGGAGCCGACGACCCAGAAGATGACGGTACCGACGAGGGGGATGATCGTCAGGCAGAACGCGACGACCGACAGCAACAGCGGGAAGGGGAGCTGCAGGATCGTGTACAGCAGGAACGTGACGACGGCGTTGAAGAACGCCAGCACGACCATGCCCATGAGGTACGAGCCGACCGAGCCGGTGATCTCCTCAGTCATGTCCGCGACGAAGGGCCGGTTCCGGGCGGGTGCGAGGCCGTAGAACGCGCTCTTCATCTGGTCGAGCGAGGCGAGGAAGTACAGGCTCAAGACGATGATGATGATGATGCCGGAGATCGTCGTGGCGATGCCGACGCCGACCTGAAGTACCCCACCGCCGATGGCGGCGATATTGCCGGGGTCGGTGATGAACGCTTCGATCTGGTCGAGCCAGACCGGCACCTGGTCACCGAACTGCTCGCGGACCCACCGGTAGACGTCGGTGGTCTGGAACTCGGTGATCATCCCGGGAATGTCGCGGAAGAACTGCGCCACCTGACGGATCACGGTCGGCAGCACCAGCCAAAGAACACCGACGAGAATAACGGCGAAGGCTACGTAGACGGCGACGATCGCCCACGCGCGCGCAACACCTCGTCGCTCCAAACCGCGGACGATCGGGTCGAGTCCGACCGCGGCGAACAATGCGAAGGCGACGTAGATCCAGATCGTGGCGAGGCTGGTGATCGCGGCGCCGAGGGCGATCGCGACGAGTCCGCCGAGAGTGAGAAGGAACCCGGCGCCGAACGGACGGTTGAGATAGGTCCAGAATGTGCGCGCCGCGGGCGCCTCGACATCGGTCATGGTCACACTCTAGAGCGCGGGCGGATCGGCGCCGGAGAAGGCGATAGCCTCGGCTCGGGAGGAATCATGACCGACGCCACAGCCCAGCTTCAGAACCTGCGCGCGAGTATCGACAACGTCGACGCCGCGCTGATCTTCTTGCTCGCCGAGCGATTCCGCTGCACGAAGCAGGTCGGGGTGCTGAAGGCCGAGCACGGGATGCCGGCATCCGACCCGTCTCGCGAAGAACAGCAGATCGAGCGGCTCAAGCGGTTGGCGCTGGATGCCGACCTCGACCCGGAGTTCGCGGAGAAGTGGTTCAACTTCGTGGTGGCCGAGGTCATCCGCCACCACACGGCAGCGGCCGGGGGCGATGCGCCCCCGGCCGACTGACGCTCTCGATCACGGCGTGGCGCGCCGCAGGATCGGGTAGGAGATCAGGGCCAGCACGACAGTCGTGAGCGCCAGTCCGCCGGTGAGTCCGATCACGCCCCCGTCTGCAAAGAATCCGAAGACTCTCATCCACGACTGGGTGACGCTCACGAGCCACAGCCCGACGAGCAGGAGGACTGTCAGGGCGATCAGGACGATCGTCAGCCGCAGCGTGCCGAACCGCTTGTAGATCGTGGCGCAGCAGAAGCCGATCACGAAGGCGAACATCGCGAGGACGAAGAAGAAGATGCCGGCGACGAGGGGTCCTGCCGTCCACAGCCAGTCGAGGGCGAAGAAGTAGCCGTTCACACCCCATCCGCCGGTGGCGAGTTCGATCCATCCTCCGATCACGAAGATGACGGCGAGGATGCCGGAAGTCACGGCCGCGGTCAAGAGCGTTCCGAGGTAGAACTCCCGGCGGGTGACGCTTATCGCCTGCGAGAACGGGAACGTGAGCGTGAGTGCCTGAACGCCGACGACGCCGAAGTACCACAGGGGTGCTTGCGCGCCACCGCCGTACATGCTGACCTGCACGCCCGCCGCCGAGAGGACGACCCAGATGCCGATCGAGATCACGAGGGCCCCGCCGAGAACCAACAGCGGCGTCCAGATGAATGTCTCGCGATTGACCAACTGCATGCGGACGACGTTCCACGTGCGGCTCATCGGAGTGCTCCTTCCGCCGCGGTCGACGCGGCATGCTGGGTGAGACGGACGATCAACTGCTGCAGCGAGACCGGCGTGACGTCGAGATCGGCGGCGCGGAGCGCGGCGCGGTCGGCGTCGGTGAGGGCGCCGAGCACGGTCGCGCTGACGACACGCCCGAGGCTCTCCCGCTGGATCACCTCGCGCCCCGCGACGAACGCCTCCACCGCATCGGCGGGGCCGGTGATGGTCGCGGCTCGAGAGCGGACGGCATCCGTCTCTTCATCGAGCAGGATCGTGCCGGCGTCGATGACCAGCACACGCTCGATGAGGTTCGCGACCTCGTCGATCAGGTGGCTGGAGAGGATCACGGTGCGCGGATGCTCGGCGTAGTCCGCCAACAGCCGGTCGTAGAAGATCTGGCGGGCTACCGCGTCGAGACCGAGATAGGGCTCGTCGAAGAACGTGATCTCGGCGCGGGAGGCGAGACCGATGATGACGCCCACCGCCGAGAGCTGACCGCGCGAGAGCTTTTTGATGCGCGTCTTCAGCGGGAGGTCGAACGCGGTGATCAGCTCGTCGGCGATCTCTTGGCTCCAGTTCGGGAAGAACAGCGACGCGATGCGGAACGCGTGATGCGGGAGCGCATCCTCTGGGTACTTCTGGCTCTCGCGGACGAAGCACACGCGCCGAAGGACCTCGGCGTTCTCGTAGGGGTCCGCGCCGAACAGTCGCGCGCTGCCGGAGGTGGGGAAGTTCTGCGCCGTCAGGATCGACATCAACGTCGTCTTGCCGGCTCCGTTGCGACCGAGGAGCCCGTAGATGGTGTTCTCCTCGAGGGAGAGGGTGATGTCGTCGAGCGCGAGGGTGTCCTTGTAGCGTTTGGTGAGGCCGGCGACCTCGATCACGGCGGTCATGGTGCGGTCCTTTCGATGGTGGAGGCGGCGCGCTGGCGGACGAGGTCGGCGAGAGCGTCGGGGCCGAGGCCGAGCGCGCGGGCTTCGGTGAGGAGGGGCTGGATGAAGCGGTCGGCGAACGCCGAGCGGCGTTCGGCGAGCACCTGCTCGCGTGCGCCCTCGGCAACGAACATGCCGACGCCGCGCCGCTTGACGAGCACGCCCTTGTCGACGAGCATGTTCACTCCTTTCGCGGCAGTAGCCGGGTTGATCCGATAGAACGCGGCGAGTTCGTTGGTCGACGGCGCGCGGGTGTCCTCGGGCAGACTGCCGTCGAGGATGGAATCCTCGACGTTCTCCGCGATCTGGACGAAGAGCGCTTTGCCTTCCTCGATCACCGGGCCTCCTCGGTACATGGGTTAGTTACCTGACCAACTAAGCATAGAACCACCCGGCATGTCAACACTGTCGCAACGCTGCGCGCGATCCGCCGGGGTCCGGCGGCAGGGGTGCCGGGAGCGAGCCGGGTCAGGGCGCGGGATCGGATGCCGGCGCGGCCGGTGATTCGATCTGGAGCGCGACCTTCTTCTCCAGGAGCTCGACGGCGTCGTCCGAGAGGGCGATCAACCCGTCGATCTGGTCGCGCACGCGACGGTACGCGAGCTGCCGCTCGGCGGGGGTCGCCGAGGTGTCGAGGGCGACCGCCAGCAGCTGCTGCGCGGTGGCGAGCCGCTTGCGCTCATCGGCGGCGAACTGCGAATCGCGGACGCGTCGGGCATCGCGCTCCGCCAGGTCGAAGGCGACCTCGAACTCCGTGACCGCGGTGCGGTACTCCGAGACCTGGTCGGCGGTGACCCGCGCGTCGGCGGATGCCGGGCGGAGCGAGTCGGCGACCTTCTTGGCGCGCAGGAAAGACGCCGTGAGGTCTTGCCGACCGTCGCTCATCGTCGGGAAGGCGATGAGCTTCGCGACGTCGAGCTCATAGTCGAGCCAGCGCGCGGTGACGGCATCGTGGGCGGCGAAGAGCTTCGTCAGTTGATCGGGTAGCGGCGACGGGCGGGTGATCGCCGGAGGCTCCCCGCCGCCGTCGGCCCGGATGGCGCGGAACTCACCCTTCGCCTTGATGATCTGCAGGCGCCGCTTGTGGCGTTGTGCCGAGTATCGCTCGAAGTGCCGGAAGGCGCCCGCACCGATTCCCGCGAGCGGAAAGGCCAGCCACCAGTAGCTGCCCAGGAACTGCAGGATCTCGTTCACTCGTCGTCCCGTTTGCGCTCGGGCGGCGTGGGACGGATGGCCTCGGTCGCGCGCGCGAGCGCATCGGCCGAGCGGGCGAGGAGCGTGTCGGTGAGCGACTGAGCCATGACCGTCCAGTGCGGGGTGCCGGCGGCATCCGGCCCTGCACCTGCCGGCGCCGTGCCCGCGCTTCGCGCACGGCGCCACGCGTCGGCCTCGGCGGCGTCGAAGGCCGAGCGCAGTCGCTGCACGGCGTCGCGATAGGCGGAGAACTGCGCCGTCGTCATGCGGGACTGCGCCGTCGCCGGCCGCAGCTCCTGGCACGCGCGGGCGGCGGCGAGGAACGCGCCCGTGAGCGGCACGCGGCCGTCGCTCATGCTCGGAAACGCGATGAGCTTCGCCGGGTCGGTCTCGTACGTCATCCACTGCGCCGTGACGGCATCGTGGGCGCTCATCAGGCGGGCGAGGGGGAGCGACGCCGGATCGCGCACGCCCGCGGGCAGCGCTGCGCGCGCCGCGCTCACCTGCGCGCGCCGCGCGCGTACTGCGGCGACGGCGGCACGGGCCTCGCGTTGCGCGCGGTCGACGGCCTGGCGGGCGGCGCTCACCTCGGCGCTGCCGGCGCGACCCGCGACGCGCTCGGCCTGCACGCGCGCGAGGTCGGTGCGGGTGACCCGGACGTCGATGCGGGTCGCGGTGACTCGCTGGCGATCGCGGCGGAGGTCTTCACGTGCGGCGTCGTACTCGAGCCGTCGGGCGCGGGCGGAACGCTGGCCTCGCAGGCCGAAGAAGCCGAGGGTGCCGGCGCCGATCACGGTCGGCCCCATCCACCAGAACTCGGCAATGCTCGCCCAGACCGGATCCACGCCGCCATGCTAGTCGCCACCGCTGAGAAGCATCCCGGAAGTCGGATCGCCTCAGCCGAAGATCAGCGCGAGCACGGTCGCGCCGCCACCGACGAGGATCAGCGCGGCGATCACCACCCAGGCGATGACGCGCGTGCGGCGCGTGCGGGCGTCGTTCATGCCGGCGTACTCGTCGAGATCGCTCATGTCGGTCAGCCTACGGGCTCGGCGATGACCGCGCCGAAGGCATTCGGCAGGGTCGCGCGCGACGTGGCGCGCAGCTCGGACGCCGTGACCGTGAAGAGGTCCTGCACCTCGAGGGCAGCCTCTTCGCCGGGGGCGGCGGGGTCGGTCACGCCGATGCGGAGCACCGGGTAGCCGCGTCCCTCGCAGAGACCGCGGAACTTGACGTCCTCCTCGCGGGGCACCGAGACGATGACGCGGCCGGTCGACTCGCTGAAGAGCGCCGTGGCGGCATCCACCCCGTCGCGCTCCATGATCTCGCGCAGCCACACGCGGGCGCCGACGCCGAAGCGCATGACACCCTCGGCGAGGGCCTGGCCCAGGCCACCGGCGGACAGGTCGTGGGCGGACGAGATGAGCTCCTGCTGCGAACCGGCGTGAATGAGCTCGGCGAGCTTCTTCTCCTGTCCGAGATCCACGGCCGGCGGGCGACCGCCGAGGTGGCCGTGCACGGTACCGGCCCACGCCGAGCCGCTGAGCTCCGTGGCGGTCACGCCGAGGAGGTAGATGTTCTCGCCGGCATCCTGCCACCCGCTCGGGATGCGGCGGGCGACGTCGTCGATGATGCCGAGCACGCCGACAACGGGCGTCGGGAAGATCGGGGTGTCACCGGTCTGGTTGTAGAAGCTGACGTTGCCGCCCGTGACCGGCACGCCGAGCTCGAGGCAGGCGTCGGCGAGGCCGTCGACGGTCTGGCCGAACTGCCACATGACCTCGGGGTTCTCGGGGCTGCCGAAGTTGAGGCAGTCGGTGACGGCCGTCGGCACGGCGCCCGTGACGGCGACGTTGCGGTACGCCTCGGCGAGGGCGAGCTGCGCACCGGCGTACGGGTCGAGCTGGCAGTAGCGGCCGTTGCAGTCGGTGGCGATGGCGAAGCCGAGGCCCGACTCTTCGTCGACGCGGATCATGCCGGCGTCGTCGGGGAAGCTGAGCGCGGTGTTGCCCATGACGTAGTAGTCGTACTGGTTGGTCACCCACGACGTGTCGGCGAGGTTGGGGCTCGCGACGAGCTGCAAGAACTGGGCTTTGAGCGTGTCGGCGTCGTCGGTGCGCGGCAGGGCGGATGCCGAGTCGTCGCGGAGCGCGTCGATCCAGGTCGGGTACGCGACCGGGCGCTCGTACACCGGACCGTCGACGGCCACGGTGGAGGGGTCGACGTCGACGATCTTCTCGCCGTGCCAGAAGATCTGCAGGCGCCCGTCGCCGGTCACCTCGCCCAGCACGCTGGTCTCGACATCCCACTTGCCGACGACCGCGAGGAACGCGTCGAGCTTCTCGGGCGCGACGATGGCCATCATCCGCTCCTGGCTCTCGCTCATCAGGATCTCTTCGGGCGTCAGGGTCGAGTCGCGCAGCAGCACGTTTTCGAGGTCGACGCGCATGCCCGATCCGCCGTTGGCGGCGAGCTCGCTCGTCGCGCACGAGATGCCGGCCGCGCCGAGGTCTTGGATGGCTTCGACGAGCTCGCCCGCGTACAGCTCGAGGCAGCACTCGATGAGCACCTTCTCGGCGAACGGGTCGCCGACCTGCACAGCGGGGCGCTTGGTCGGGCCGCCGTCGGCGAACGTGTCGGAGGCGAGGATGGATGCCCCGCCGATGCCGTCGCCGCCGGTGCGCGCACCGAAGAGCACGACCTTGTTGCCGGCGCCGGTGGCGTTGGCGAGCTTGATGTCTTCGTGGCGCATGACGCCCACCGCGAGGGCGTTGACGAGCGGGTTGCCCTGGTAGACCGAGTCGAACACGGTCTCGCCGCCGATGTTGGGCAGGCCCAGGCAGTTGCCGTAGAACGAGATGCCGCTCGTGACGCCGTGCACGACGCGCGCCGTGTCGGGGTGGTCGATCGCGCCGAAGCGGAGTTGATCCATGACGGCGACCGGGCGCGCGCCCATCGAGATGATGTCGCGGACGATGCCGCCGACGCCGGTCGCGGCGCCCTGGAACGGCTCGATGTAGCTCGGGTGGTTGTGGGACTCGACCTTGAAGGTCACCGCCCAGCCCTCGCCGACGTCGACGACACCGGCGTTCTGGCCCATGCCGACCATGAGCCGCTCTTTCATCTCGTCGCTCACCTTGTCGCCGAAGCGTCGCAGGTAGATCTTCGACGACTTGTAGGAGCAGTGCTCGCTCCACATGACGGAGTACATCGCCAGCTCGCCCGACGTGGGGCGGCGGCCGAGGATCTCTTTGATCGACTCGTACTCGTCGGGCTTCAGGCCGAGAGCGCCGTAGGGCTGCTCCTTCTCAGGAGTCTGCTCGGCGTTCTGAACGGTGTCGGCAACGGGGGTGCTCACGCGGCTGGGCTCCAAGACTTGCGGGATGAAGGATGCCTCCATTCTAGGCGGGGTGGCCCTTCACCTCGCGGCCCGGCGACTCTAGGCTCATCGCATGTCCGGACTCACGCCCTACCTGCATTTCCCGGGGACCGCGGCCGCGGCGCTGCGCGCGTATCAGGAGGTGTTCGGCGGCGAGCTGCAGCTGCACACGTACGCAGACTTCGGCCGCGATGACGGGCCCGCCGAGTGGATCGCGCACGGCCAGCTCTCGGGGCGGGTGAGCCTGTTCGCGGCCGATGGAGATGCGGCGCCGGCGATCGAGGGGGTGCTGTTCGCTCTGCTCGGCACCGCCGAACCGGCCGAGCTCGAGACCTGGTTCGCAGCGCTCGCCGTCGGCGGCGACGTGATCGACCCTCTGCAGAAGCGCGCGTGGGGCGATCACGACGGCCAGGTGCGCGATCGGTTCGGCGTCGCCTGGCTGATCGGCTATCAGGGCTGAGGCGCCGCGACTCAGCCTCAGTCGATGACGCCGATGCCGGTGGCTTCGTGACTCGCGGTGTCACCGTCGGTGTCGGGGGCCTTCGGCTCGTCACCCGGTTCGGTCTCGGTGCTCGGCTCTTCGAGCTGGGTCGTCGTGGGCATGCCATCGCTGTCGGCGGCAGGTGCCTCGGGCGAGGCGTCGACGGCGTTGCCGGTCTCATACGGGTCGGACATGGTGTCTCCTTCGGTGGATGTGGCTCCAGCATCCGCTCGCCCGCTCGTGTGGAGTAGCCCGTTGACAGCGGCCGGTGGCCGTGATCGGCTCGAGGGATGGATCGGGCAGGCCTCGAAGCGCGGGTGCGGGAGCTCGATGCGGCGCTCGCTCGATTCGACCGCGACGACGACAGCATCCGCGCCGACCGCGCCGATGCGACGGCCGACGACGAGCACGACCCCGAAGGGTCGACTCTGTCGGGCGAGTGGCAGCGCATCGACGCGCTGCGTCGGGCGACCCGGGCCGAGCGCGCGGACCTGGAGGCAGCACTCGCGCGGATGGATGCCGGTACCTACGGGCTCTGCGCCGTCTGCGGCCGCGAGATTCCGGCGGCGCGGTTGGAGATCCGCCCGGGCGCCGCGACCTGCGTGGCCTGCGCCTGAGCCGGGTCAGTCGACGACGAGCCGGTAACGCGCCAGTCGGCGGCGGAGGTGCTCACGGATTCTCTGCGCGCGGGTCGGGAACGGGCCGCGATGACATTGGATGTCACGTCTGCCGGGGAATCTGGGTGCGATCGGGGCGTCGTTGCCGTGACACTTTCCCGAGACTGCTTGGCGTCTTGCGGGCCGCTCAGAACAGCCAGGGCGCTGGGTCGTGCCGCGAGTCGAGGAACGAGCCGAACCTTCCGCCGAGGAACGAGAGGGCGTCGCCATCGCGCTACCGACTCTGTGTAACGGTGCCAAACACCACCCGATGGTCGCCGACCACTTCGTGCCGCTCCACCAAGCAGTGGGCCTGGACGAGGGCGTTCGCTACGACAGGGAGGCCTGCGGCAGTCTCATCGAAGTCTCCGTCCTCGAACCGCACCCCGCCTGGCTTCGCGAACTGCCGCGCGACCACCTCCTGACGTACCCCCAGCACCGACACCGCGAACGCTCCGCTTCCGAGAATCGCTTCGACGGTGCGGGTGCCGAGCGTCAGCGACACCATGAGGATGGGCGGCTCGAGGCTAATGGACGTGAGAGAGCTGATGGTCATGCCGACGAGCTCACCCTCGTGCTTCGCGGTGACGACCGCGACTCCGCTCGGGGCTCTGCCCATCGCCTGGCGCATCCCGAGCGCATCGGTCGCTGCGAACGCCGTGTTCAGCGCCACGTCAGGCCCCCGGCTCACGCGGGTAGTACCGAACCTCGAACATCGTCGCGCCGCCAGCGGACACCCACGGGCCGTGTTCCATGCCAGGGGGACGGGTAGCCCAGTCACCAGCCGAGAATGTCTTCCCCAGTCGCAGGTCTACGAACCCACCTTCGATGATGTAGACCTCCTCCCAGAAGTCGTGCCGCAGCGGCCCGTTCGGTGAGGTATCGGTACCAGGCTCGAACCGCAGGATGCGCGTCACTGCGTCACTGCTGTCGTCACGCGCGAGGACCGCCTCGCTGAGGCCGTCGATTGGTGGCGCGGTCGGCGCAAAGGTGACCGACGACGTCGGAGTGAACTCGAACTCCGGCTTGCCCATCGCTCAGCCCTCCTCGACGCCGTAGCTGGCGAGGAACGCGTCGAGCTCGGCGACCTCGGCCTCGTAGCCGAAGTTGCGGAAGGCGTAGACCCCGCGCACGACGAACGGTGCTCCTGCATAGAACAGCTCGTACTGCTGGTGCCGACCGGCGAACTCCGAGCCGATGATGTCCCAGGCGAGCCTGAACAGCTTGATCCGCTCGACCGCGTCGACGCCGGGCGAGGTGATGTAGCGCTCGATGTCGCCCCTCGTCACGTCGCTGACCAAGTCGGCGACCCCCGACGGCAGCTGGAGCACGCCGCCGCCGACGAGGTCGCGGAGGATCTGGATGGCCCGCGGGTACGTCTCCGACTGGAGGCCCATGGCGCCGTAGAGGGCTCGCCGGCCGGGCACGAGCAGCCCGGCGTCGTCGAGCGTCGCGGTGCACTGCGCAGCGATGAGGGAGGACTCCACTGAGGCGACGACGGACGCGAGCTCGCCAAGTCGCTCTTGCACGCCGGGGATGCGGTCGGTGCCGTTCACCATCGTCACTTTCCGCGCAACCGCGGCGATGAATCGCAGTTTCGTGCAGAGCCGCGTCTGGGCCTGCCAGTTGCCGAGAGCGTGCGCTCCCGTGTCGAAGAACTGGCGGCGCACCCGTTCGACATCGCGGTCCACGAACACGCGGTCCCATGGGACGAGCACATCATCGAAGACGACGAGCGCGTCGGGCTCATCGAATCGAGTGGTGAGCGGATAGTCGAACTCGCTTGTCGCGGTCGGAGCGTACGGCCGGCGGCATAGCAGCTTGAGACCTGGAGTGCCGACGGGCAGGGCGAAACTGATTGCGAAGTCGACGTCGTCAGGGCCGAGCGGCTTGATGCACGTGACGAACACTTCGTCGGCTATCGCGGCACCGGTGGCGAGCATCTGGGAACCGCGCACGATAAGACCCTCAGGTGTCTCCTCCACAACTCCGACCTGGAGCAGCTCACCCTCCCACCCTGACGCCGTCGTCGCGCGCGAGTGCTGCGGCGGGATAATCGCGTAGGAAACGTAGAGGCTCTCGCGGAGAATGCGCTCGTGATAGCGGCGCACGTTGCCCTCAAAGTCACGCTCAGGGTGACGGAACACCTCACCGTGTGCCGCGAATGCGGCGAAGAACGTGCCGACATGGTCAGGGCTTCGGCCGATCCATCCGTGTGTGTGCCTCGTCCAGCGCTCGACGGCGTGGCGGCGCGCGTCGAGGTCGCCTGGGGTGCGCGGAGTGCTGAATACGAGGTTCGCGGGCCCGTCGATCTCTTCGGCGTGGTACTGCATGCCCTCGGAAGGGTCCGCGGCGAGGTCGAACAGTTCGGCAATGGTCTCGGCTGTGCGCTGGAAGGCGGGATGTGTGTCGACGCGGTCGACAACACCGCCGTCGATGAGCACGGTGCGGCCGTCGTCGAGTGAGCGTAGGTAGTCTGCTCCGGTTCTCATCGGTGGTCCTCTCGGTTTTCGGGTCGGTCGACGCGATACGCGTGCTCCAGGACGCGTCCGTCGGGCAAGTCAAGGCGGATGCGCCACTCGCGTCCGTAGCGGAAGGCGCCGCCGATGAGCGGCAGCGTGCCGCCGAGCAGTACGAAGTCGCCGTCGCCTGGTGCCCGGCGTTCGATGAAGCGCTCCACAACCTCACGCGGTGGAAGGAGACGACTCAGCTGACCCTCCTGGTACTGCTCACCGTCCACCCAGGACCTGGCCGTCGCGGTGTCGAGGTCGAGTCGGTCGATGTGGTCGACCGCGATGAGTTTGCCGGCGACCGGCTTCGGGCACGCGCGCTTAGATTCGGCGACGTCGACGGTCTCGAGCCGACGGTCGGTGTGGTCCGACGCGACACCGAGGTAGTACCGACCAGCGCAACGGACATAGAGCGGCTCGACCTCGCCGGAGGTCTCGTCGCCGGCCGCGGTGACGACGGCGGCACTCGTGACGGAGCGCTCGTCCATCGCGTAGAACATCGGCACCTCGATGGGTGGGGCGACGCCGATGGCGGCAAGCTCGTCGATGTGCTCCTGTACAGCGTGCCGGTCACGGCCGGTGTAGCCGGCCACGACGGCCGCAAACGCGGTGAGCGTGATGGTGGTCTCCGGCGCGTCGGCATGGTCGCCGAGGACGCGGAAACTGAGGTCGGTCATGGTGGCTCCTGGGTGGGATGGGGTGGGTCAGTGGCTGAGCTGGCTGTAGTCGGCGAGACGGTCGGCGATGACGGGGAACTCGGCGCGCCAGGCGGCGACCGAGCGGAGGTCGGCATGGACCCGCAGTACCTCCTCGTCGGCTCCGCACTCCCCGAGCAGACGCCCGGTCGGGTCAACGACGCGACTGGTGCCGCCGAGCTCGACCCCCGCCTGGGTCCCGGCCGCGTTGCAGGCCACGACGATGAGCTGATGCTCGACCGCTCGCGCCGAAGTGAGCAGCCGCCAGTGCTCTCGGCGGGCGGCGGGCCACGCCGCAGGCACGATAACGAGCTCGGCGCCGCGACTGCCGAGCTCCGACCAAAGGCCTGGGAACCGCAAGTCGTAGCAGGTAATCCCGGCCACCGTGCCGAAAGGAGTACTGGCGACCGGAAGAGCGGTGCCGGGAGACAGAAGCTCGGCCTCGCGTGACCGGTACCCGAAGACGTGGATCTTCGAGTACCGGTGGGCCACCTTTCCGGTGGGGTCGAGCAGGAGGGAGGTGTTGCGCAAGGCGCCGTCGTCCCCTCGTTCGACGATGCTGCCAGCGTGCACCCAGGTGCCGAGCTCACGCGCGACGTCGGCGCACATCCGAACCGTGGGCCCGTCGAGGCTCTCTGCGAGCGCGGGGTACTCATCGAAGTGGAAGTACCCCGCGCTCCAGAGCTCGGGAAGCACGACGAGGTCGGCTTCTTTCTGTGCGCTCAGGAGCTCGCGGACTCGCTCGATGCGGTCGCGCGGCGGTTCGAGGTCATCACTGGCGACCTGGACGAGGGCGATCTCCATGCGCGCGCCCTGCTCAGTCCCGGCCGGCTTCGACGAACTTTCGAGCGGTGAGCTCGGGGTCGATGAGCAGGATCTCGTGTCCGCCGGGCATCCCGATGAGCCGGAAGATGCCGAGCCGGTTCGAGAGCCGCGGGTGACGGCCCCACTCGCCCTGGGTGATGTCGTTGTCCTCCGACGGCGCCAGGTAGCTCAGGCCGGCGGTGACCTTCTCCCAGCCCGTCATGTCAGCGGGGTCGGTGAACGCACCGTACGGCTGCGGGCGCAGCACGTCGAAGACCTCGCGCGCCTGCTCGGCCGTGCCGTCGTTGAAGAAGGCATCGCGCCACACCGGATACGGCAGCACCACGCTGCCGTCGCCTCGCTCGTCGGCGCTGGCCTGCAGAGCGCCGCGGAGCATCGGCGGGATCTCATCGACGAGCGCGCGGCCGTGACCGGGGACGAAGGCCGCGAAGTAGACGAGGCGTCGGATGCGCTCGGGCAACTCGATGGCCACCCGGGAGATCAGGTAGCCACCCCAGCTGTGACCCACGAGCACCACGTCGCGCAGGTCGTGCTCGAGGATGTAGTCGATGATCGGCTGCGCGGCACCACGCAGGTCGACCCGCTTGTCGTCGTCCGGCCCGAGGCCGCCTGCGGTGGGGGTGTGGACTTCGTGGCCTGCGGCCTCGAGGTGCGCTCGGACGGGAGCCCAGAGCTCTCCGTAGTGCCACGCGCCGTGAACCAGAACGAATCTCATGGCAACCTTTCTGTGGGGATGGACGCCAATCGGGGATCCGACCGACCTCGCCCATCGTTTCGAGACGACGCGCGCGGAACTATCGGAAAGACGCAGCGACGGCGTCGGATTCGCGAAACGTTCGGTGATGTGTGTTCAGCGCCGACGCAGGACGGCCGATGGCGTCACGCCGAATCTGGCTCGGAACCGGCTCGCGAACTCGCCGAGGTGCAGGAATCCATGCCGGAGGGCGACGGCCGTGACCGTCTCGGTCTGGTCGGTGCCCTCGACGAGAGCGAGATAGGCGCGGTCGAGGCGCGCATCCCGGATCCATGCACCCGGAGTAGTGCCGAGTTCGCGACGGAATGCGAGCTGGAGTGTCCTCAGCCCGACCCCGCATGATGCTGCGACCGCGGTGAGGCTCGTCGGCTCGTCGAGACTCGCGAGCAGGCGTTCCTGGGCCCGCCGCACGAGCTCTGAGGTGGCCTCGACCTGGTGCCGGTCTGCGGTCAGTCGCGGGGCGAGCAACGTCTCGATGAGGATCTCCTCGAGACGTTCGCCGACGAGCTCGGCGGTGGCGCCTGGAGCGTCGGCGACCGCGACGGCCGCGTCGAGTAGCCCGAGGACGGGTTCGGTGGCCTCCCCGAGCTCGAGGGGCACCCGCAGGCCGCCGTCCGGTCGCTCGCCGGTCAACCGAGCGGCAACCGTTTCGACGCGCCGTCGGTCGAATCGCACGACGAGCTGGTCGTAGTCGTCGCTGAAGTCGAAGCGGAATGGCTCATATGGTCCTACGAGGTAGAGTGCGCCGCGCCGCACCCGGGCGTCCTCTCGCCCGTAGCGCAGCCGACCTCGTCCGGCCAGGGGCACGGTGAGCAGGAAGGTCTCCTCCTCCGGACCTGCCGGAGCGACTGTTACCCCGGTGCCATAGCGAAGGCGGGTTATCGATGTCGAACCGATGCGCCGGAGCGAGAGCGAGGTTGAGAGGGTCGCACGCGGATCATGCATCAACAGTGCGTGCGGGCGAAGCGAGTCCGTGCATGCCCCGACGACCTCATCGAGGTCAGCGGACTCGTCAAGGACCCGCTCAGATCCGCTCGCGAGGCGTCGTGAGATCTGCGTCAGCGTCAGCGTCGCCTCCCGTCCACAGTCCATGGCCACTCGCCGGTGGCGTGCACTTTACGCCCACCCGCGACGCACCGCCACCCCCCGCCCGCGCTTCGCTGGCTCCGCATCTCCTTTGCGCCTCAAGCTCGCCGACGGGTAGATGCTCAGCCGGACCTGCCCAGTCTCTGGCGCCGAGCTCCCGATCGACGACTGCCCACTCGTGGAGTCCAGCTGTTGTGCGGCCGCTGTCCGTTCGAGGGATCCAGTGAACTTCATTGGATGCGGTGCGCCGTCGGGCGTTGATCGGCTTTGCCTCTCCGGCGGTACCGCGTGTCATCCAAAGGCCAGTTGAGTCACCGCAACGCGTTCTCGACACGTCTCTCGCGCGGGGTTGACAGCCGGCATCCGTCGTCGTAATGTACAACCAAATGGTTGTACACGGAGACTCCACACAGATCGGGCTGACCGATGACGAGACCGACCGTCTCTTCCACGCGCTGGCCGCGGCCACTCGCCGCGACATCGTGCGGCGGACCCTCGAGACCGAGCAGTCGGTCTCGGCGCTCGCCGCGGAGTACGACATGTCGTTCGCGGCCGTGCAGAAGCACGTCGCCGTGCTCGAGGCGGCTCAGCTCATCGTCAAGCGCGCCGAGGGACGCGAGCGGCTCGTCCGCGCCGACCCGGCGATGATCGCCCGCGCCCGGGCACTGCTCGCCCGCTACGAAGACCTGTGGCGAGGACGCATCGATCGCCTCGATGCGCTGCTCGCCGAGCCGGATCCCTCGACAAGCTCGGGGAAAGCCCCCTCGACCGAACCGAAAGCAGGAGATTGACATGCCCGTCACCGACATCACCACCGACGCCGAGAAGCTCACGATGACCCTGACCGCGGATTTCGCGGCGCCGGTCAGCCGCCTGTGGGAGGCGTTCACCGATCCGCGCCAGCTCGAGCGGTTCTGGGGCCCTCCGGGGTGGCCCGCGCGCTTCACGACGTTCGAGCTCGTGCCGGGCGGCCGCGTCGATTACGCAATGACGAGCCCGCAGGGCGAGTCGTCGCGCGGCACGTGGGAAGTGCTCTCCGTCGACGCCGGCTCGGGCTTCGAGGTGCTCGACGCGTTCGCCGATGCCGACGGCAACACCCTGACCGAGCTCCCGTCGATGCGCGTGACCTTCTCGTTCCAGCCGACGGATGCCGGCTCGCGCCTGGAGAACGTCACCTACTTCACCTCGGCGGAAGCGCTCGAGCAGGTCGTCGCGATGGGCGCCGTCGAGGGCTCGCGCATGGCGATGAACCAGCTCGACGCGGTGCTCGTCTCCCTCCGCGAGTACGCCGAGGGCAAGGGCACGCGCACCGAGATCCTCTCGGACACGCACGTGCGGATCACGCGCCTGATCGAGGGTCCGCGCGAACTGGTCTGGCGCGCGCACCACGAGCCCGACCTCCTGCGTCAGTGGCTGCTCGGCCCCGACGGCTGGCAGATGCTCGAGTGCGAGGTCGGGGCGACCTATCGCTACGTCTGGCAGCAGGGCGACGACGAGTCGACGCGCTTCGGCTTCGAGGGCGAGACCGTGCAGAGCGAGCCGGTGTGGCGCGCGGTGACGACGGAGCGGATGATCGGGATGGAAGGCCCCGGCACCCTCAACGACCTGCAGCTGTACGAAGAGGACGGCGCGACGCTGTTGACCCTGCTGATCGAGTACGCCGACAAGGACATGCGCGACATGATCCTCGCGACGGGCATGACCGAGGGCATGGAGACGTCGTACGCGCGCCTCGAGGCTGCGATCGCCTGACGCCGCGCGGCGCGGAGTGCGCCGCATCCTCACGAAACACCCCCTTGCACACCGTGCGCAAGGGGGTGTTTCGGCGCGAACAGGTGCGCTCGGCGCGCGCGGCATCCGGTACTCAGTGTTGCGCAGTACCGGTACTCATGCTTACTATGTACCGGTAGTCATCGACACTGAGTACCGAAGGAGCGGCGTGGGCAAGCAGACGACCGAGATGCTGAAGGGCGTTCTCGAGGGCATCGTGCTCGGGGTTCTCGCGCGCCGACCGGCGTACGGATACGAGATCACGGCGTGGCTGCGCGAGCAGGGCTTCACCGACATCGCCGAAGGCACCGTGTACGCGCTGCTCCTGCGCATCGAGCAACGCGGCCTCGTCGACGTCGAGAAGGTCCCGTCCGAAAAGGGACCGCCCCGCAAGGTGTTCACGCTGAACGCGCAGGGCGCGGCTCAGCTCGACGAGTTCTGGGAGACATGGAGCTTTCTCGCAGACCGACTGGATCAGCTCCGCACGCACGCTGAGAAGGAGAACTGACATGTCCTGGATCGAAAAGATCACCGGATCGCTCGACGACAAGAAGCAGTACCGCGCGTACAAGGAGCGGGTGAAGGCGCTGCCGCCGGCGTACCGCACCGCCGTCGAGGGTCTGGACCGGTACCTCATGGTCGCCGGCGGCATCGCCGACGGGAGGGTGCTCGTCCGCATGGTCGACGACCTCGCGACCCTCTTCGAATCCGCGGCGGCCGACGGCACCCCCGTCCGCGCCGTCGTCGGCGAGGACCCCGTCGCGTTCGTCGAGGATTTCCTCTCGACCTACAAGGACGCCCAGTGGATCACCAAGGAGCGCGCGCGTCTTGTCGAGGCCATCGATCGCGCGGAGGGGGTGCAGTCATGACCGCCGCGACCCCCACCGACGCCGCGATCGTTCTCCGCGGCGTCGAGAAGTCGTTCGGGGAGCTCTCCGTGCTCCGCGGCGTCGACCTCGATGTGCGACGGGGGAGCGTCTTCGCCCTCCTGGGGTCGAACGGCGCGGGCAAGACGACGCTCGTGCGCATCCTGTCTACGTTGCAGCGCGCCGACGCGGGAACGGCCGTCGTCGAAGGTCACGACGTGGCATCCGACGCCGACGGGGTCCGTCGCTCGATCAGTCTCACGGGGCAGTTCGCCGCCGTCGATGAGGTGCTCACGGGACGCGAGAACCTCGTGCTCGTCGCGAAGCTGCGACACCTCGCCGACCCGGGTGCGATCGCCGACGATCTGCTTGCGAAATTCTCGTTGACGGATGCCGGTGCCCGCCCCGCCGGGACGTACTCCGGCGGCATGCGGCGCCGGCTCGACATCGCGATGAGCCTCATCGGCGCCCCGCCGGTGATCTTCCTCGACGAGCCGACGACCGGGCTCGACCCCGAGGCGCGTCTCGAGGTGTGGGCGACCGTGCGGGCGCTCGCGGGCGCCGGCACCACGGTGCTCCTCACCACGCAGTACCTCGTGGAGGCCGAACACCTCGCCGATCGCATCGCGATACTGCACGAGGGGCGGATTCTCGTCGAGGGCACCCTCGCCGAGCTGAAGCAGCTGCTCCCGCCGGCCACGGTCGAATACGTGGAGAAGCAGCCCACCCTCGAGGACGTGTTCCTCGCGCTCACCCGGAAGGACGCAGCATGAGTCACGTCATCGCGGACACCACCACCCTCACCGGGCGCTCTCTCCGCCACATCCTCCGCGGCCCCGACACGATCATCACGACCGCCGTCACCCCGATCGCCCTCATGTTGCTGTTCGTCTACGTGCTCGGCGGCGCGATCGACACCGGCGCTGCGAGCGGCTCCTACATCGACTACATGCTGCCCGGCATCCTGCTCATCACGATCGCCTCGGGCATCGCGTACACGTCATACCGACTGTTCCTCGATGTGCAGGGCGGCATCTTCGAGCGGTTCCAGTCCATGCCGATCGCACGCTCCGCGCCGCTCTGGGCACACGCCCTCACGTCGCTCGTCGCGAACGTCATCTCGATCGTGCTCGTGATCGGGGTCGCGCTGCTCATGGGATTCCGCAGCGGCGCCGGTGTGCTCGCCTGGGCCGCGGTCGCCGGCATCCTGGTGCTCTTCATCCTGGCGCTCACCTGGGTGGCGGTCGTCGCGGGCCTGGCGGCCAAGACGGTCGACGGTGCGAGCGCGTTCAGCTACCCGCTGATCTTCCTGCCGTTCATCAGCTCGGCGTTCGTTCCGACGGCCACCATGCCGGCGCCCGTCGCGTGGTTCGCCGAGCACCAGCCGGTGACGCCGATCGTCGAGTCGATCCGGGCGCTGCTGGCCGGTCGCGCTCCGGCCGGCGACCTGTGGATCGCGCTGGCGTGGATGCTCGGCATCCTGGTCGTGGCGTACGTCGGCGGGGCGCTGCTGTATCGCCGGCGCCTGCGCTGAGCCTCAGGCGGAGGGCGTGACGGGCACGGCCTCGGCATCCGCCGTGCGTGGAGACTTCGCGCGGCGCTGAGCCTTCGAGGGGCGGATGGCCGGGACATCGCCGACGATCGGCACCGGCGTCCGGTACAACCGGAAGCCGTAGCGCACGAGCAGCCCGATCATCACCATGAACTTGTTGCGCGGGCCGAGGAGGCTCGTCACGTGCACGAAGAGCCACGCGAACCACGCGGTGGCGCCGGTCATCGTCACGGTCTTGCGCAGGAGCGGGATGCGGCTGAGCCCGGGGATGAGGTGCAGCACCGGCAGCCCCGCGACGCCGGGCACTTCGCCGACCGCCGAGCGGCGGCCGATGATGGCGAGCTGACCCTTGTCCCAGTATTCGAACGGCTCGGTCGCCTCGCCGTCGACCAGGCGCACGATCTGACGGGCGATGTGCGCCCCGCCCTGGATGGCCGGCTGCGCGAGCTGGGGCAGGTCTTGCGGAGCGGCGGCGATGTCGCCCGCGGCGAAGACGCCGGGAAGTCCCTCGACCTGCAGATCGGTGCCGACGCGGATGCGGTCGCCGTCGTCGAGCGGCAGATCCCAGTCGCGCACCTCCTCGTGCGGCGCGACCCCGGTCGCCCAGATCGTCATCTCCGACGGCAGCACCGTGCCGTCGGCGAGAACGACGCTGTCGGGGCGCACTTCGGCGACGCCGGTGCCGAGGCGCAGCTCGACCTCGCGCTTGCGCAGCTGCTCGAGCGCGTAGGTGCGCAGCTTCGGCGCGAAGGGCTTCAGGATCTCGTTGCCGCGCTGCAGCAGCGTGATGCGGAACGCGTTGCCCTCGAGCTCGGGATACGCCGGCTCGAGCCCCTGATCGCGGAGCTCCGCGAGCGAGCCCGCCATCTCCACGCCCGTCGCGCCGCCGCCGATGACGACGACGCTGAGTCCCTTGCGGCGATCACCCTGCTGGGTCGCGCGCTCGAGCCTCGTGAACAGAGCGTCGCGGATCGCGATCGCCTGCGAGCGGGAGTACACCGCGAAGGAGTTCTCCTTCGCGCCCGGCGTGCCGTGATAGGCCGTCGTCACGCCGTTCGCCATCACCAGATAGTCGTAGGCGACGCTCTGCCCGTCGAGCAGTCGGATCGAGCGACCGGCCGTGTCGATCTCCATGAGGTGCTCGTGGATGACGTCGAGGTTCGGCTGGCGCACCCGCAGGCTCCGCAGGAAGTGCGTGACGTCGCCGGGGTTCAGCCCACCCGTGGCCACCTGGTAGAGCAGCGGCTGGAACGTGTTGTACACCCGCCGGTCGATGAGGGTCACCCGCACCGGAGCCTTCCGGAGGGCGCGTGCCGCGCTGATGCCGGCGAACCCGGCTCCGACGATCACGACATGGGGCAGCGCAGCGGTCATGGGATCAACGCTACGGGACGCGGCATCCGTCATGCACGCACGAGGGCGTCTTCGAGCGCGACCCACGCGAGCATGGCGCACTTCACCCGCGCCGAGAACTTCGAGACGCCGGTGAGGGCGGCCGCGTCACCGTAGACGTCTTCGTCGAGCTCGAGCTGTCCGCGCGAGCGCAGGGCCTCGCGGAACCCCTCGATGAGCGTGCGTGCTTCGGCGCGAGTGACGCCGTCCATCAGGTCGGAGAGCATGGATGCCGAGGCCTGCGAGATCGAGCACCCCGACCCCTCCCACGTCACATCGCGGATCGTCTCGCCGTCGACGTGAACCCGAGCGCGAAGCGTGATCTCGTCGCCGCACACCGGGTTGCGCTGGTGCGACGTCGCCGACGCGCCTTCTTCGGCAGCGAGGCCGAAGTGCTGCGGGTGCTTCGAGTGATCGAGGATCAGCTCGCGGTAGAGGGTGTCGAGATCGCTCATGAACCTGCTCCGAAATAGGGACGTATGCCGCGGACGGCATCGATCAGGCGCTCGATGTCATCGTCGGTGTTGTAGAGGGCTGTCGAGGCGCGCACCGATGCCGTCACGCCGAAGCGGCGGTGCAGCGGAGCCGCGCAGTGGTGCCCGACGCGCACGGCGATGCCGAGCGAATCGAGGTACTGGCCGGCATCGTGCGCGTGCACGCCGTCGACGTCGAACGACCACAGTCCGACCCGCGGGGCCGGTGCGTCGCCGAGTAGGCGGATGCCGGGGATCTCCCGCAGTGCGTCGCCCATCCGCGCGCCGAGGGCGCTCTCGTGCGCGTGGATCGCGTCGAGGCCGATGGCGCCGAGGTACCGGACGGCGGCGGCGAGCCCGATCGCGGGCCCGATGGGCTGCGTGCCGGCTTCGAACCGCTGCGGCGGGGGGAGGTACTCGGCGCGGTCGAGGGTGACCGTCGTGATCATCGACCCGCCGGTGAGGAACGGCGGCAGAGCCTCGAGCACCTCGGTGCGGCCGTAGAGCCCGCCGACGCCGTACGGACCCATCATCTTGTGTCCGCTGAAGACCGCGAGGTCGACGCCGAGGGACGGCAGATCGAGGCCGAGGTGCGGCGCCGACTGGCAGGCATCCATCACCGTGACGGCGCCGACCGCGTGGGCGAGCGCGACGATCTCCGCGACGGGGTTGACGATGCCGAGCACGTTCGAGACGTGGGTGAAGGCGACGATGCGCGTGCGCTCGCCGATGATCTCCGCGGCGGCGTCGAGGTCGAGCGTACCGTCGTCATGGGCGGGGATGTGGCGCAGCACCGTGCCCGTGCGCGCCGCGAGCTCCTGCCAGGGGATGAGGTTCGCGTGGTGCTCGATCTCGGTCGTGACGATCTCGTCGCCGGGCGCGAGGGCGAGGGGCGTTCCCGGGCGCGCGTTGCCGATCGCGTAGGCGACGAGGTTGAGGCCCATCGTCGCGCCGCTCGTCCAGACGAGGTTGTCGGCCCGCGCGCCGACGAAGCCGGCGACGGTGGCGCGGGCATCCTCGAAGAGATCGGTGGCTTCGGCCGCGAGCGTGTGCGCGCCGCGGTGGACGGCGGCGTTGCTGTGCGCGAGGAAGTCGCGCTCGGCATCCAGAACGACCGTCGGACGCTGGCTCGTCGCGGCGGAGTCGAGATACACCAGCGGATGCCCGCCCACCTGCGACCCGAGGATCGGGAAGTCCGCGCGCAGGCGCGCGGCGTCGAGGGTCGCGGTGTCAGAACTCACCCGTCTAGGCTACGCCCCGCCGCCGAGGGTGCGGCCGGGAGCGCCGTCGGCGCTGTTCTCGCGCCGCGCGATCAGGGTTGATCGTCGGTGTGGGACACCAGCCCGTACGACGAGATGCGCCCGGCGCGGTCGTCGCCCGGCAGCGGGCGGGAGCGGCGCCCGTAGATGAGCTCCGACGAGTCGAGTAGCCACGGGACGAGGGTGATCGAGACGCCGTGCACCATCATCAGCTGCTGCGCGATGCGCCGCGCGCGCCGGTTGTGGAGGAGGTTCTCCCACCAGTGCCCGACGATGTACTGCGGCAGGTACACGGTCACGATCGACGAACCGTGCGTCTCGCGATACTTCTCGATGAACTCGGTGAGCGGCCGGGCGTAGTGCCGGTAGGGCGAATCGATCGTCAGCAGGGTCAGCGGCATCTTGTGCAGCGTCCAGTCGGCCTGCACCGCATCGGCCTCTTCGGGCGTCACGGCGATGTGGACGGCGAAGGTCTTGCTGTGGTTGGCGGCCAGCGCGTAGTCGACGGCCTTCGCGACGGGCTTCTGCAGGCGACCCACGAGCACGATCGCGACGTCGCCGGTCGAGCCGTAGTGCACCGAGTCGTCCATCGCCGTCTCGTGTGCGACGTCGCGGTAATACCGATGCACGCCGATCATGAGCAGCGACAGCACCGGGATGGCGAGGAACACCAGCCACGCGCCGTGCGTGAACTTCGTGACGGTCACGATCAGGAGCACCAGCACCGTGAACGCCGCGCCCAGGGAGTTGATCGCCAACCCGGTGAGCGCCTCGCGCCGCTCGATTCCGCGCACGTAGCGCAACTCCCGGCGCCAGTGCTTGACCATGCCGAGCTGTCCGAGCGAGAACGAGACGAACACGCCGATGATGTACAGCTGGATGAGGGTCGTCAGCTGCGCCTGGTAGATGATGAGCACCGCCGCCGCCGCGAGTCCCAGGATGATCATGCCGTTGGAGTAGACGAGCCGATCGCCGCGGGTGTTGAGCGCCTTGGGGGCGTAGCCGTCGCGGGCGAGCACCGAACCGAGCAGCGGGAAGCCGTTGAAAGCGGTGTTCGCCGCGAGCAGCAGCACGCACGCCGTGGCGGCCTGGATGATGAAGAAGGGGATCGATCCTGCGCCGAACGTCGCCGCGGCGACCTGCGCCATCAGGCTCGGCTGGGGATTGGTGCAGTCGAACCCGATGAGGTGGCAGGGATTTTCGGCGTAGTGCACGCCGGTGACGAGCGCGAGCAACGTGAGGCCCGCGAACAGCAGGATCGCGATCGTGCCCATGAGGGCGAGCGTCGTCTGCGCGTTGCGGATCTTCGGTGCGCGGAACGCCGGCACGCCGTTGCTGACGGCCTCAACGCCGGTGAGCGCCGAGCATCCACTCGAGAACGCGCGAAGGATGAGGAGGATGACGGCGGCCTGCGTGAGATCTTCCGCCTGAACGGCGTACTGCGCGCTCTCGGCGACCGGCGCGTCGCCGAGCGCCCAGCGGACGAGACCGGTGACCACCATGATCGCGACCGAGGCGATGAACAGATAGGTCGGGATCGAGAACGCCTGCGACGCTTCGCGCACACCCCGCAGGTTCACGATGATGATGAGCGCGACGAAGCCGACCGCGAGCTCCACGCGCCACGGGTTGAGCCCGGGCAGCGCCGAGATGATGTTGTCGACGCCGGATGCCACCGACACGGCGACCGTGAGGATGTAGTCGACGAGGAGCGCCGACGCCACCACGACCCCGGCCTTCTCGCCGAGATTGGTGCGCGCGACTTCGTAGTCACCGCCGCCCGACGGATAGGCCTTGATGAGCTGGCGGTAGCTGAGCACCACGACGATGAGGAGAGCCACGACGGCCGCGGCGACCCACGGGCTGAACGCGAGAAACGCCGTGCCGCCGATGAGGAGGATCATCAGCAATTCCTGCGGCGCATACGCCACGGACGACAGCGCATCGGACGCGAAGATCGGCAGCGCCATCTTCTTCGGCAGCAGCTGGCCCTCGAGTTCTTCGCTGGTCAGCGGGTCGCCGATGAGGATGCGTTTGGCGATGGGCGTCTCTTCGGACGCACCCCGAGGTTCTTCGGTCACGGCGGGCGACATTACGCCTGGGGCGCCCGCCGCGCAATGCGGCGATCAGGCGGGCGGATCGAACCGCGCGATGATCTCCGTGACCTCGGAGCCGTCGGTGACGGCGCGCACGCTGTAGGTGAGCTCGCCGCCATAGGCATCGCGGTCGGTGCCGAACGCGAAGACGCCCTCGGATTCGGTGTCGGGATCGGCCGCGCGCACGTCGGCGACGCTCTGTCCGATGCGCAGGCCGAACTCGCCGGTGATCTCGACATCGCCGACCCGATTGGCCGTCCACGCCACGTACGTGGGCGTGTCGACCTGGTCGCGCGGCTTGTTCCCTTCGCTGAGCAGCACGTCCGCGAAACGGAAGCCCTCCCAGGAGTAGACGGTGTAGGCGTACAGGCGGGCATCGCCCGCCTCGACGTCCGACGTCGGCTCCGCGCCGAAGGCCGCGGTCAGTGCCTCGAGCGCGGGCTCGGCAGCATCCGACCAGTCGTGCGTGAACTCCTCGCCGTCTTCGCCGACGAGGGTGAAGCCCGAATCGGAGACGGTGAGGGTGGATGCCGCGGCCACGTCCGACGGCGTCGGATCGGCCGAGGCGGCCGGCGCGGGCGGCGTCTGCCCGGCGGTGCCGTCGTTGCCCGTCGTGTCGGTGCCGGATGGGCGGTTGAGGGCGATTGCGAGCACCACGACGACCGCGACCGCGAGGAGCGCGGCGACGATCGCGAGGATCACCGTCGAACGCGATCCTGGCTCTCGGGGCTCGCGCGGCGCCCGGGCGGGCCGCGGCGGTTTCGGTTCGCGGGGTGGCTTGGGTTCGCGGGGTGGCTTGGGCTCGCGGGGCGGCTTGGGTTCGCGGGGCGGCTTGGGTTCGCGCGCGGGCTTCTGCTTCGGGGTGTCCTCGGGCTCGTCCGGGAAGGGTCCGAAGAGGTCGTCGAGGCTCATGCGAGGAACTCCCGCGCGGCGACGGTGAGGGCGTCGACGCCGCGTTCGATCGTGGGGTGGAGAAGGGGGGCGAAGAACGGCGAGTGGTTCGTCGGGATATCTTCGTTCACCGTGCCGCGGGCCACGGCATCCGCGTACTGCTGGGGGTCGAGACCGCCCCAGAACCAGAACACGAGCGGGGCGCCGCTCTGCCGCGCGAACCACGAGACGTCCTCGCTGCCGGTGAACATGCCGGGGTCGATCACGGTACCCGCGCCGAACGCGCGGTCGAACGCGGCGGTGAGGCGGGCGGTCGCGCCGTCGTCGTTGATCGTCGGGGGCAGCGTGTGGTCGATGCGGATGATGGGCGCGGTCTCCGCGCCGGATGCCGCGGCCTCCGCCCGGATGACGCGCTCCACGCGCCCCATGACGTCGCCGCGCGCCGTGTCGTTCGGATAGCGGAGGCTGAGCTCGAGGGTCGCTTCGGCGGGGATGATGTTGTTCTTCAGGCCGGCGTGGATCGAGCCCACGGTGACCACGGCCATCTCGCGGGGGTCGATCTCGCGCGAGACGATCGTCTGCAGGCGGAGCACGGTGGATGCCGCCATGACGATCGGATCGATCGTGGCGTGCGGGCGGGAGCCGTGGCCGCCGCGGCCGTGGAGGGTGACGGTGAGGCCGTCGCTCGCGGCCATCTGGGTGCCCGGGCGCACGCCGATCGTGCCGGCGGGGAGCGGAGTGAGGTGCTGGCCGAGCACGATGTCGGGCTTCGGGAAACGCTCGAGCACGCCGTCGGCGATCATGGCCTGCGAGCCGGCGCCGTACTCCTCGGCGGGCTGGAAGACCGCGACGATCGTGCCCGACCACTCCTCGCGCGCGGCGAGCAGCTTCTCGAGCGCACCGAGCAGTGCTGTCACGTGCATGTCGTGGCCGCAGGCGTGCATCACCGGCACGTCGTGGCCGGCGGGGTCGATGCCACGCGCCGTGCTGGCGTAGTCGAGCCCGGTCTGCTCCTCGACGGGCAGCGCGTCCATGTCGGCGCGGAGCCACACGACCGGCCCGTCGCCGTTCACGATGCTCGTCGCGACGCCGGTCTTGCCGAGCCCCTCGACGTACTCGAGGCCGAGGCCGGCCAGCTCGCGGGTGATGACGCCGGCGGTCCGCGTCTCCTGGAACGACAGTTCGGGGTGCCGATGCAGGTCGATGTAGAGGGCCTCGAGGTCGATGCTCATGCCCTCGAGCCTACGCGGGGCACCTGAGCGCGCCCGGTGACCTGAACAACTCCTGCAGCTAGCGCGCGGGCGCCGGGCGCGCCCGCGCGCTGCTGCGGGCCGGGCGCGGCGGGCGGCTCGTCGTGCAGGAGCTATTCAGGTGCGGCCGGCGAGGCGGTCGAGGTGCGCACCACGAGCGCGAACGGGAGTGTGGCGGGCGTGGCGGCCGCGGCGGGCGTGGCGGCCGGCGGGGCGGGCTCGCCGAGCGCGGCCAGTGCGGCGTCGGCCGCGGCCGCGCCCTGCGCGCGGGGGAACTGTTCGATCGTCGTCAACCCGAAGAAGCCGCTCATGTCGTGCCCGTCGACGCCGATCACCGACAGGTCGCGGGGCACGTCGAGCCCGAGTTCCCGCGCGGCGAACAGCACACCGAAGGCGAGTTCGTCGGATGCCGCGAACATCGCGGTCGGGCGTTCGGGACGATCGAGCAGCGCGCGGGCCGCCCGATAGCCGCCCTCAATCGTGAAGTCCGCGGTGGCGAACCCGGCGGGCTCGAGGCCCGCGTGCGCGAGGGCCTCGCTGTATCCGCGGTGCCGGAGCGTGGGCACATCGCCGCCGGCGTCGCCCGGCAGGGTCTGCCCGATGTGCGCGATGCGGCGGTGCCCGAGCTCCAGAAGGTGCGCCGTGGCGCGGCGGCCGACGGCGACGTCGTCGACACGGAGGGTGGCGAGTTCGAGGTCGCGCGCGCCGAGTCCGATCAGCGGGAGCCCCAGCGAGCGGAGGTCGGCGATCTCACCGGCGGACAGCGCCAGCGACAGCAGGATCACGGCATCCACCCGCCCGCGGCGGAGCGAGGTCTGGAAGAGCTGTCGCCGCTGCAGCGCGTCGTCGGTCGCGTTGTACAGCGTGATGTCATAGCCGAGCGGCGCGAGCCGGGTGGCGATGCCGTCGAGCACCTGCGCGAAGAACCACTTGTCCACGAGCGGCACGAGCACCCCGATCGAGCGCGTGCGTCCTGTCGCCAGAGTGGATGCCGCGGACGACGCGACGTAGCCGAGGTCGGCGGCGGCGCGCTGCACGCGCGCCCGGGTGGCGTCGGCCAGCCGGCCGCGGCCGCTGAGCGCGCGCGACGCGGTCGCCGCCGACACTTCGGCCCGGCGGGCGACCTCGTCGAGGCTGGTCACGTCAGTCGACCGCGAGCCACACCGTGACGTCGACCGGCAGCTCGTGGCCGGTGATCGGCTCGCTCGAGGCGAGGACGGTGCCCGCCGGAAGGGGGATAGGGGTGGTCCCGGCGTTCGCGAGCACCGTCACCGCTCCGGTACGGAACGCGAGCACCTCGTCGCCGTAGCCGTCGAGCCAGGTCAACTCGCCCGCACCGAGGCCCTCCGCGCGGCGGACGGCCAAGAGCGTGCGGTACACCCAGAGTGTGGACTCCGGGTCGCGCTCCTGCACGTCGCGGGCGAGGGCGCCGAACTCCGCCGGCTGCGGCAGCCACGCGGCACCGGTCTCGCTGAAGCCGTAGCCCGGGGCGTCGGCGGCCCACGGGATCGGGACGCGGCATCCGTCGCGGCCGTAGCGCTCGCCCTCCGTGCGGAACCAGGTGGGGTCTTCGCGGGCGTCGTCGGGCAGGTCGACGACTTCGGGCAGGCCGAGTTCCTCGCCCTGATACAGGTACGCCGACCCGGGGAGCGCGAGCATGACGGCCGTGGCGGCGCGCGCGCGACGCAGCCCCACGTCGGCGATGGGCTTGCCGGGCGAGCGCGGGCCGATGCCGTGGCCCTGCGGGTTCTCGGCGGTCAGCGCGAGACGCGATGCGTGGCGCACCACATCGTGGTTGGAGAGCACCCACGTCGCCGGGGCGCCGACGGCGGGGAATGCACGCAGCGACTCGGAGATGACGGTGCGGATGCCCGCGGCATCCCACTCGGTCATGAGATAGGGGAAGTTGAAGGCCTGATGCATCTCGTCGGAGCGCACCCATTCGGCCGTGCGGTCGACCGTGGGAAGCCACGCCTCGGCGCAGAGCGCCCGGTCGCCGTCGTACTCGGCGAGCAGTCGGTGCCAGTCGCGATAGATCTCGTGCACGCCGTCCTGACCCCAGTACGGGGCTTCGTCGTGGCCGCCCATGCTGTCGGCGTCGGCGGCGGGCACGTGATCGGGGAGGCCCTCGGCTTTGACCAGCCCGTGCGCGACGTCGACGCGGAAGCCGTCGACACCGCGGTCGAGCCAGAAGCGGAGGATGCGGCGGAACTCCTCCTGCACCTCCGACTGCGACCAGTCGAAATCGGGCTGGCTGGCGTCGAAGAGGTGGAGGTACCACTGGCCGTCGGCGACGCGGGTCCACGCCGGACCGCCGAAGACCGACTCCCAGTTGTTGGGCGGCAGCTCGCCGCTCGGGCCGGTGCCGTCCCGGAACATGTACCGGGCGCGCTCGGGGCTGCCCGGGGCAGCGGCGAGGGCCTGCCGGAACCACGCGTGCTGGTCGGAGCTGTGGTTCGGGACCAGGTCGACGATCACGCGGATGCCGCGGTCGTGCGCGGCCTCGAGGAGGTCGTCGAAGTCGGCGAGCGTGCCGAACAGCGGATCGACGTCGCAGTAGTCGGCGACGTCGTAGCCGGCATCCTTCTGCGGTGAGCGGAAGAAGGGACTGAGCCAGACGGCATCCACCCCGAGCGAGACGAGGTCGTCGAGGCGGCTGGTGATGCCGGCGAGGTCGCCGATGCCGTCGCCCGAGGCGTCGGCGAACGAGCGCGGGTAGATCTGGTAGATCACGGCGGTGCGCCACCACTCGGCGCCGGGACGGTTCTCGCCGATCGGCGCGAGCGCGCCGGGGAGGAGATCAGGAGTAGTCGAGCTCATGCGACCACCATAGCGCAAGCGCTTGCGCACGGGTGCGCCACGTCGCGGCGGGCTGTTCACGGGCGGGTGACCGGCCTTCCCCTGTCACAACTCCGGAGATTCGGCGCCCGGAGCACCTATTTGGGGCGGTCGAGGCCCTCCGCGCGCGGTTCTTCCGGAGTTGTGAACACCAACCGCCGCGTACCCTGGACCGGTGACCCCTGAGCTCGCGCACGCCGAGTCGCTCATCGCGACGATCCCCGACTTCCCCGAACCGGGAATCCTCTTCCGCGACATCTCGCCGCTGCTGGCGAATGCCGCGGCCCTGCGCACCGTCGTCCGCGCGGTGATCGAGCCGTTCGCCGGTCGGTTCGACGTCGTCGCCGGTGTCGAAGCCCGTGGCTTCATGCTCGCGGGCGCCGTGGCGATCGAGGCGGGTGTCGGGATGGTGCCGATCCGCAAGGCGGGCAAGCTTCCGCGACCGGCGGCAGCGGTCTCGTACGCCCTCGAATACGGCACCGCCGAGATCGAGATGTCGGACGATCTGCCCGTCGGCACGCACGTGCTGCTGGTGGATGACATCCTCGCGACGGGCGGCACCCTCCGCGCCGGGCAGGAGCTTCTCGCCCGGCTCGGCTACGTCGTGGCGGGCACGGCGGTGCTGATGGAGCTCGTCGAACTCGGCGGGCAGGCCGTCAGCGGGCCGGTCCACTCGGTGTTCCGGGTCTGAGCCCCGTGTTTCTGCGGGGTTCCGCCGCTCGTGGGTGGAATACTCGTGGAGCCTGAGCCCGACAGAAAGGCCCCGCGTGACGACCACGACGTACGAGCCCACCGTGCACATCACCTCGAGCACCACCGCCGAGCTGCGCATCGGGGGTGACGTCGACGAGCTCTTCGCCTCGACGCCCGAGGGACTGCGCGACCGCGTGGTCGAAGCCGTTCGCCAGCTCGCCGCCTCGGCGGGCGAACCGGTGACCGCGACCCTCGTCGACGGCGCCGCGCGCTGGCCGCTCATCGTCCACCCCGACGGCACCTACCTGGAGGCTCCCTCGCTGTCGGAGGCGCCGGTGCCCGTCGCATCGCCGATGTTCGACGCGGATGCCGCTGTCGCGCCGGCCGAGGTTGCACCTCCCGTCGCCGCGCCCGTCTCGGTCGCGGCCGCGCCCGCCACTGTCGCCGCCGCGCCGGCCGAGCCTGCCCCGGTCGCCGCCGCGCCTGTCGAACCTGTCCCGGTCGCCCCCGCCGTGCCGGCCGAGCCTGCCCCGGTCGCCGCCGCGACTGCCGCGCCCGCCCCGGCTGCATCCGCCCCCGCCCCGGTCGCATCGGCTCCCGCCGTCGTGGCGCCCGAGTCGGTCGTCCCCGCCGGAGCGCTCCGCGGCGACGGATTCCGCCGCGATCCCACGCAGCGCGTGACCCCGACCGTCGAAGACCTCCTCAACTCCCGCACCCCCGATCGGGCGCGCGAGCGTGCGACCGAGGGCTGGCAGGGAGCCGTGCGTCGGGTGACCGGCGGCGCCGTCTCGCCGCGACCGGGCAAGAACGAGCAGTCGCGCCTCGACCGCGAGCGCGCCGTGCAGCGCCGGCTCGATGCCCCGCGCACCATCGTCATCCTGAACCCGAAGGGCGGCGCCCACAAGACGACCGCGACGCTGCTGCTGGCGGCCACGTTCGGCACGCAGCGGGGCGGCGCGACGCTCGCCTGGGACAACAACGAAACGCGCGGCACGCTCGGCTGGCGTGCGCAGCACGCGCCGCACCACCGCACGGCCGTCGACCTGCTGGAGCACCTCGACTCTTTCGCCGAGCCGTCGCACGCGAGCCTCGCGGCGCTCGACACATACGTGCGCACCCAGGTCGACGCGCGCTTCGATGTGCTGGCATCCGATGAGGATGCGGCGGCGTCCTCGACGATCGATGCCGCGGCGTTCGACCGGCTCCACGGCGTGCTGTCGCGGTACTACCGGCTGTTGATCGTCGACACGGGCAACAACATGCGCGCGTCGAACTGGGTCGCCGCGGTCGCCGCCGCCGACCAGCTCGTGATCGTCTCGACGGTGCGCGAAGACACCGCCGCGAGCGCCGCATGGCTGCTCGACGGGCTGCGCGAGAAGGGGTTCGATCAGAAGATCGACGAGGCCGTCACGATTCTCGCCGCGCCGTCGGCCAAGCCCGACCGCAAGCTGTCGGAGCGGCTCGAGCGCCACTTCTCGCAGGTGACCTCGTCGGTCGTGCACGTGCCGTTCGACGCGGCGCTGGTCGATGGCGGGCCGATCGACTTCGAAGCCCTGTCGGCCGAGACCCGCGACGCGTGGCTGTCGGTCGCGGCGGCGATCGCCACCAGACTCTGACGCGCGGCGCCCCGGCATCCAAGTGGCGCGTTCTGTCGCTTCAGGGGCGGGGATGCGGCGGTTTGCGCCACCTCGGTGATGCCACCCCTGTGACGCCACCTCGATGGATGGCACCTCGCGCAGCGTAGGCACCGCTCCGGGCAGCCCTCGCTCCGGCGATCAGGTGCGGATGACGACGTTCTCGGGCTCGTCGCCCGCGAGCAGGTGAGCGATCTGGCGGCGCACGAGCGCGGCGACGCGCGGGTGCATGGCGCTGGACGCACCACCCACGTGGGGGGAGATCAGCACGCCCGGAGTGTTCCACAGCGGGTGATCCTGCGGCAGCGGCTCGGGGTCGGTGACATCGAGCGCCGCACGGATGCGGCCCGCCGCCGTGTGCCGCACGAGCGCGTCGGTGTCGATGAGCGGTCCGCGGCCGACGTTGACCACGAGCGCGCCGTCGGGCAGCGCCGCGAGTTCGGCCTCGCCGATGACGTGCCGGGTCGCGTCGCCGCCGGGCAGGCTCAGGATCACGATGTCGACGGTGGGCAGGAGGGCCGCGAGCTCGTCGATCCCGTGCACGTGGATGCCGTCTTCGTCGCGGGCGCGGGAGGCGACCGGCACGATCTCGACCTCGAACGGCGCGAGGCGCGCCGCGATGGCTGTGCCGACGCCGCCGTAGCCGAGCAGCAGCACGCGCCGGTCGGCGAGGCTCTGCGCGAAGACGGGGTTCCAGGTGCCGACGCGGCCGTCGACGGCGTACTGGTCGAGGCCGCGTTGCACCGCGAGGGTGAGCGCGACGGCGAGCTCGGCCGTCGAGGTCTCGTGCACGGTCGCGGCGTTGGCGAACACCGACCCGGCGGGCAGCTTCTCTGCGATGCCCTCGTAGCCGATGGACTGTCCCTGGATCACCTGCGTCTCGACGCCGTCGAGCAGACTCAGCGCCCGTCCGAGCGACATGTACGGCGGCACGACGAGGTCGATCCGCGGGCGGGGCGCCGCGGCATCCATCGGCCAGACGATCACCTCGACTCCCTCCGGCAGCGGCTCGAGGTCGCGGGCGAGCTCTGGGCGGGGGACCGACACGATGAGAGTCACGTCTCGACGCTACCCTGGTGGCGGAGGTAGCGATGATTCCCGAGATCAACTACTGGGCCGTGCTGATCGCCACTGTGCTGGGCATGGGCCTGGGGGCGCTGTGGTACTCGCCGGCGTTGTTCCTGAAGCGCTGGGTGGCGCTGGCGAAGATCGACATGGATGCCCCCGGCAAGCCCATCGCGATTCCGATGATGGTGGCCTTCGCCGTGACGTTCCTCACCGCGTGGGTGCTCGCCGGCTCGGTCGCCATCGGCTGGCACTTCTACGGCGGCGCGTACTTCGGCTCGTCGATCGTGACGGGGCTCACGCTGTGGGCCGGTTTCACGGCGGCGCGCATGATCACGCACGACGTCTTCGAGGGCCGCCCGTCTCAGCTGACCGTGCTGAACATCGGGTTCGACCTGGCGACGGTCGTGGTGATGTCGATCGTCATCGGCCTCTGGCCCCCGGCCGGCACGGTCTGACCCGCGTCCACCCCGCCCCGCCCGCCTCGGCTCGCTGCGGCTCGCGCCGAAGCTGTCGGCTCGGCGGATCGGGACGGGTGGGCGGATAGGGTCGGAGCGTGACGGAAGAGAGGATGCCATGGCGCCACCCCGTCGCACCGTGACCCTCGAGGCAGTCGCCCGCGAAGCCGGCGTCTCGATGAAGACGGCGTCCAACGCCGTCAACGGCACCGGACGGATGGCTCCCGACACCCGGGCGCGCGTGATGGCGGTCGTGGACGACCTCGGCTACCGGGTCAACGTCGCGGCGCGCAACCTCATCCGCGGCCGCACCGGCGCCGTCTCGCTCGCGGTGCCGACCCTCAAAGCGGCCTACCTCGCCGAACTCGCCGAGGCGGTGATCGAGGAGGCGCGGGCGCTCGACCTCGTCGTCTACGTGACGACCTACCCCGACGACGGGGTGCGCGGCTCGCGGGATTACCTCGCCCAGTTCAACCCGCAGCTCAGCGACGGGCTCCTCCTGTCGATGGCCGAGCACGAGAAACTCGGCGAGGACGATCTGGACGTCGCCTTCCCCCTCGTCTGTCTGGGGTCGCGGACGACGTTCGGCCGGGCGGACCGCGTCGCGAGCGACGACGTGATCGACGCGCGCACGGCGGCGGAGTACCTGTATTCCCGCGGCGCGACGCAGCTCGCCGTCGTCGGCGCGCACACCCCGTTCGACCCAGCCGCGATCGAGCGAGCGGGCGAGGGCAACGCCGAGCTGCGCCTGCGCGGCGTCGTCGAGGCGGCGCGGGATGCGGGTCGCACCATCGATCCGCGCCTCGTGGGGGTCACCGGCTACGACTGGACGATCGGCTCGGGCATGCGCGCCGCACAGTCGATCATCGACGGCGGCGCCGTGTTCGATGGCCTGGTGTGCCTCAACGACGGCCTGGCGATCGGTGCGATCTCGGCGCTCCGCGAGCGCGGCATCCGGGTGCCTGACGACGTGCAGGTCATCGGCTTCGACGACATCGACGAGGCCGCTTTCCTCACGCCTCCCCTCAGCACGATGGACTCCCGCATCGACTGGATCGCCCGCACGGCGCTCGAGCGGCTCGTCGCGCGCATCGACCAGGTCGACGCAGCACCGGCCGATCTCCTCGCGCGGTCGCAGCTGGTCGCGCGCGGGACGACCCGCTAGAGAACCCCTTGTCCATCGACTGGGTTAGCGATAACATCTGGTGGTACAGCGCTGTACCAACTCCTGTGCCATCGGGAGTCAGCGCCCTGCGACGACGGAGGACCGACGATGACGACCGCCACCACTGCCCACCATCTGCAAGGGACGGCCCCGCGAGGAAAGGCGATACTCGCTGTCTTGCTCGCGGCCGTCCTCGTGATCTTCGGGCAGACGCCCGTGCACGCCGCGGTGACCGAGACGAGCTCGGTGGCCTTCACCGACACGACGACCGTGCGCGGCACGCCGCTCAAAACCTTCTACTCGGGCACGTGGGGCAAGAACTCCACCCACACCTGGGGGAATGCCGGCGCGTCGTTCGAGATCGCCTTCACGGGCGAGAGCGTGGTGCTGCTCGGACGTAAGGACACCACCAACGGCACCGCCGACGTCTTCATCGACGAGGTCAAGGTGGGTGTCGCCAACTATCAGGGCACCAAGTCGAGCAGCACCGTCGAGATCGCGCGGTTCACCGGCATCACGCCCGGCGCCCACACCCTGCGGGTCGTGACCGTCGGCTGGATCAACCACGCCCGCGCCGACTTCACCAGCACCGTGCAGATCGACCAGCGCGCCCTGCTCACGTCGTCGATTGACCGGTTCTCGGGTGCGGATGCCGCGGCCTACACCGCCACGTCCTGGGCGCCGTTCGCCGCCGCCCTGTCGGCGGCCACCGCCACGCGCGACAACGCCGCAGCGACCGATGCCGCCCTCACCGCCGCCCGCACGGCGCTCGAGAACGCGGCATCCACCCGCGTGCAAGTCTCCGGCCTCCGCGAGATCCTCGACCAGTACCGCACCCGTGTTCCGAGCAACCACACGGCCGAGTCGTGGGCCCCGTTCGCCGCCGCGATCGTTGCCGGCGACGCTGTCGCGGCCGACGCCGCAGCCACAGCCGCCGCGGTCGGTGCCGCGAAGACCGCCGTGCAGAACGCCGCCGCCTCGCTCGTCGTGGTGGCGGCCGAGCCCACCGGGTCGATCGAGAACAACCGCTTCTGGTTCGACACCGACGGAGACCCGATCTTCTCGCAGGGTGGCGGCATCTTCCGCTTCGGCGACACCTACTACTGGTACGGCGTGCAGTACACCGCGTCGCGGCCCTATTACGAGAGCCCCACGCGCACGTACACGCGCGCCGGTGAGGTCGACTTCGTCGCGGTGACGGCATACTCCTCGACCGACCTCGTGAACTGGACGTTCGCGAACAACGTCGCCACGCGCGACACGAAGGTGAACATCCCGACCTCCAAGAACAAGCCGGGCACCACCTACTTCTCCGACATGAAGACGCTCGCCGACTCGGTCTGGATCGGCCGCCTCGGCGTCGCTTACAACGAGAACACCGGCAAGTACGTGCTGCTCACGCAGTTCGAGAACGCCGACCCGAACCGCGTCGACAACGCCGGTGTGCTCTTCCTCACGGGCGACTCGCCCACCGCCGACTTCGAGTACGGCAACCTGCAGACCGTGCTTCCCGGTGTGCTCGACAACGGATCGGGCTGGAACAAGGGCACCGGCGACCAGACGGTCTTCACCGACGACGACGGTCAGGACTACCTCGTGTTCTCCTACCGCAACGGGCGCAGTCGCACCTACGTGGCCAAGATCAGCAACACCGACTCGCTGAGCGTCGAGAACGCCACGCAGGTCTTCAGTGGCGCGGGTCGCGAGGGCAACGCGATGTTCAAACTCGACGGGCAGTACTACATCGCCAGCTCCGATCTGCACGGCTGGAACACGTCCCAGACTTACGTGATCCGTTCGCTGAACGGGCAGATCCAGGGGGCGTACTCGCCGATGTACGTCCTACCGGGCACCGAGAAGGACTACAGCCACGTCACCCAGAGCGGCTTCTTCCTCACGGTGAAGGGCACCGAGCAGGACACCGTGATCTACGCTGGCGACCGCTGGGCGAACTTTGCCTGGAACGGCCTCGGCTACAACCAATGGGTGCCGCTCAGCGGCACGGGCGCCGACGTGTCGTTCAACTCGCTCAGCCACTGGACGCTCAACGCGACGACCGGCGCCTGGGCGGTCGGAGCGAACAACAACTACATCCTCAACCCCGATTTCGCCGCCGACCGCATCGCGGTGACGAGCGTGACCGGGTGGACGCAGACGACGGATGCCACATCCTCGACGAGTGCGTTCGTCTCGAACCCCTCACCGGGTGTCGACTCGAGCCGCTTCGCGCTGCGTCTCGGTGCGCCCGGCGCCTTCGCGGGTGACGTGCACCAGGACAACGAGGTGCCGGCTGGCATCTATACGCTCACGCTCAAGGCGAACTACGCCGGCGGACTCACGGCGGCGCAGGCGATCGTCACGGGGGCCGACGGGGTCGACCACGTGCTCGACATCCCGGCGGTCACCGGGTGGGCGTCGGCGAGCCTCGCCGACATCGCCCTCCCTGCCGGCGCCGCCCGCGTCGCCATCCGTGCCGTGGGCGCGGGCGGGCAATCGCTGACAGTCGACGCCCTGTCGTTGCGACGTCAGGCGATCGACGACTCGGCGCTGCGGACGCTCGTGGAGCAGGCCTCCGGCCTCGACACGGACGCGTACTCGGCGGCGACCTGGGCGCCGTTCGCGACGGCGCGGGATGCTGGCGCCGCGGTGCTGGGTGCCCTCAGCACGCAGGCGCAGATCGATGCCGCCGCCGCCGCGCTCAACGCGGCGCGTGACGGGCTCGCGAGTGCCCTCCGCTCGGTGTCGGTCGCGCCGGGTGCGCTGCTCGTCGCGGTCGGCGCGACTTACGACCCGGCATCCGTCGTCGTCACCGGCACCTTCGCCGACGGCACCACCCGGGCGCTCACCGCGGCCGAGTACGCCGTTTCGGGGTTCGAGACGGCGACCCTCGGGAAGCGCACCGTCACGGTGCGCGCCGAGGCGGTCCTCGCGGCCACCGGCGCCGCGGCGTTGGAGGCATCGCTCTCGCTCGAGGTGCTGCGGGCATGGATCGCCGCGCAGGTCTACAACACGGGCGAAGCGGTCATCTACAACGGCAGCCGCTGGGTCGCCTCGTGGTGGACGCAGAACCAGAAGCCGGGCGACGTCTACGGACCCTGGCAGCAGCAGATCACGGCCCCCGACGGCACCGCCGTGTGGACGGCATCGCGCATCTTCGTCGCCGGAGACACCGTGGTGCTGAACGACGTGCGCTACACCGCCAAGTGGTGGACCCGCGGTCAGACGCCCGGGGACCCGAACGGCCCCTGGAAGAAGCTGGGCTGACGACTTCGGCGGCGACCGGAATCCCTGCGCTCGGTCGCCGCCGAAGCTCCGCCCCTTCGCGCGAGCCGACCCGTTTCCAGCGCGCGCAGCGTGGCGGCTCGCGCACGAGCGGCCGGCACGGTCTGACCCGCCGCGTCAGGCGGCGGCGGCGACCACGGCGGCGATCGCCGAGGTGAAGAACGTCAGCCCGTCGACGCCGGAGCGCATCGCGGCGGCCGTGTCGGGGCCGAATCCCGCCTCGACGGCGTGCTCGGGATGCGGCATGAGGCCGACCACGTTGCCCCGCGCATTCGTGAGACCCGCGATGTCATCGAGCGACCCATTCGGGTTCACGCCCAGGTAGCGGAAGGCCACCAGGCCGTCACCTTCGATCTGGGCGAGGGTCTCGGCGCTGCAGATGTAGCCGCCGTCGGCGTTCTTCAGCGGGATGGTGATCTCCTGGCCGACCTCGAATCCGCTCGTCCACGCGGTGGAGGCGTTCTCGACCCGCAGGCGCTGGTCGCGGCGGATGAACTGCTGGTGCGCGTTGCGGATGAGCCCGCCGGGCAGCAGGTGCGCCTCGACGAGCATCTGGAAGCCGTTGCAGATGCCGAGGATCGGCATTCCGGCGGCCGCGGCATCTTTGACCTCGCTCATGATGGGCGCGAGCGCGGCGATCGCGCCGGCGCGCAGGTAGTCGCCGTAGCTGAAGCCGCCGGGGAGCACGAGCGCGTCGACGCCGTGGAGGTCGTGCGAGCCGTGCCACAGGGCGACGGGCTCACCGCCGGCGATGCGGATCGCGCGCTGCGCGTCGCTGTCGTCGAGCGAACCCGGGAAGGTGATGACGCCGATGCGAGCGGTCACTCCACGACCTCGATGCCCACGACGTCTTCGATCACGGCATTGGAGAGCACTTCGTCGGCCAGTCGCTGCACCGTGGCGAGGGTGGTCTCGTCGGCGGTCTCGACCACGAGCTCGAAGCGCTTGCCGATGCGGACGGAGGCGAATCCCTCGATGCCGAGGCGGTCGAGGGCGCCGGCCACGGCCTTCCCCTGGGGGTCGAGCAGCTCGGCCTTGGGCATGACGTCGACGACGATGGTGGGCATTGAAAGGCTCCGAGAAGTCGCGGGAACGGGGTGTCGCACCAGTCTACGGGGCGGGCGGTGGATGCCGCGGCATCCACCGTTATCGAAGCGTGACCGGGCTCATGGGAGCGCTCCCTTGACTTCGTGGGAGCGATCCCATAGCGTCATGTTCGTCCGGTGAGAGCGCTCCCACGCACATGTCCTGGGGACAGGGATAGCGGCTCACGCACCAGAAGTATCCACAAAGGAGTGTTACGTGAACACACGTGTTCTGCGACGCGTCGGCTTGGTCGCCGGCGTCGCGACAACCACAGCCCTCGTCCTGGCCGGCTGCGCCGGCACCGGCGACACCGGTTCGACCGGAGGCGGCGACGACGAGAAGATCACGCTGACGATCGCCACGTTCAACAACTTCGGTTACACCGACGAGTTCCTGCAGAAGTACGAAGACGAGAACCCGGGCGTCACGATCGTCCACAACAAGGCGGCCGAGTCGGGTGACGCGCGCAAGAACTTCTTCCAGAAGCTCGGCAAGGAAGGCCTGGCCGACATCGAGGCCGTCGAGGTCGACTGGCTCGCCGAAGCTCTGCAGTACTCCGACCTGCTCGCTCCGGTGCCCGACGACCTCAAGGGCCGCTGGCTCGACTGGAAGGAAAAGGCCGCGACCGACGGAGACGGAAACCTGATCGGGTACGGCACCGACATCGGACCGCAGGCGATCTGCTACCGCAGCGACCTGTTCGCCGCGGCGGGCCTGCCCTCCGAGCCGGCTGAGGTCGAGGCGCTGTTCGCCGGAGACTGGGCGAACTTCTTCGACGTGGCCGACCAGTACAAGGCTGCGTCGGGAAAGACCATGATCGACGCCGCCAACTCGGCACTCCAGGGCATCGTCAACCAGATGGAGTACACCTACGACAAGCCGGATGGCGAAGTCATCGCCACCTCGAACCCCGAGATCGCCGACGCGTACAAGACCATCGTCGAGCGCGCTGTCCCGAACTCGGCGTACTCCGCACAGTGGGGTGACGACTGGATCGCCTCGTTCCAGAGCGACGAGTTCGCCACGGTTCTGTGCCCGGGCTGGATGCAGGGCATCATCGCGGGTTACGCACCCGACGACACCAGCTGGAAGATCGCCAACGCGTTCCCGAACGGTGGCGGCAACTGGGGTGGCTCGTACCTGACCGTCCCGGCCAACGGCAAGAACGTCGAAGCGGCGCAGAAGCTCGCCGACTGGCTGTCCGCTCCCGAGCAGCAGGTCGAAGCCTTCGTCAACGTCGGCGCGTTCCCCAGCCAGACCGAGGCGTACTCCAACGCCGACCTGACCGGATACGTCAACGACTACTTCGGTGGCGCCAAGACCGGTGAGATCGGCGCAGACCGCGCCGAGGCTGTCACGGTTCTGCCCTACAAGAGCGCGAACTACTACAAGTTCCACGACGCGCTCCAGAACGCGGTCAACCGCGTCTTCGACGGAACCGAAGACCAGACGACGTCGTGGAACACCTACGTCGCCGAGGTCGAAGCGTTCTGATCCTCTGACAAGTGCCGGCCGCGCTGCCATGCGGCGCGGCCGGCACTTTCCTCTTCTTCCCCCACACTGCCGACGGAGCCTCACGTGACCGCGACCGAAACCCGCGCCCGGACGACATCGGATCCGCGCCCCGCCCCGAAGCGCCAGGCGCCCGCCGTTTCGTTCCGCCAGAAGCTGAGCCGGTGGGACCTGCGGTACTCGCCCTACCTCTACATCTCGCCGTTCTTCATCCTGTTCGCGATCGTCGGCATCTTCCCGATCGTCTTCACGGCCGTCATCTCGTTCCAGGAGTGGGATCTCGTCCGCAACGCCGGTACCTTCGTCGGCTTCGAGCAGTACATCTGGATCCTCAACGATCCCAAGTTCTGGTCGGCGCTGCGCAACACGTTCAGCATCTTCCTGCTGTCGACCGTGCCGCAGCTGATCCTCGCGATCTTCATCGCCGCCATGCTCGACCGCAACATCCGCGCCAAAACGTTCTGGCGGATGAGCGTGCTGTTGCCCTTCGTCATGGCACCCGTCGCGGTCGCCCTCATTTTCAGCAACATGTTCGGCGACAACTACGGTCTCGTGAACAACACGCTCACCAACCTCGGGCTCTCGCCCATTCCGTGGCACAAGGACCCGTTCTGGAGCCACATCGCGATTGCGACGATGGTGAACTTCCGTTGGACGGGCTACAACGCCCTCATCCTGTTGGCCGCCATGCAGGCGGTGCCGCGCGAGTACTACGAAGCGGCCACCGTCGACGGTGCCGGCGCGTTCCGTCAATTCTGGAACATCACGCTGCCGTCGCTGCGCCCCACGCTCATCTTCGTCATCATCACGTCGACGATCGGCGGACTGCAGATCTTCGATGAGCCGCGCATGTTCGACAACACCGGTGAGGGTGGCGCCGCGCAGCAGTGGCTGACCATCACGCTGTACCTGTACAACATCGGCTGGGGCCAGTTCAACTTCGGCCGCGCCGCGGCGCTGGCGTGGATCCTGTTCATCATCATCATCGTCATCGGTCTGATCAATCTGACCATCACGCGCCGCCTGGTGCGCGACGAAGGCGGCCGCGGCGTGACAGCGCCTCGCCGCGCACGGAAGGGAATCCAGCGATGACCGCCATCAACGAGGCGCCGCTCGCCATCGCCACCGAGAACATCCCCAGCGCCCGAGAGCGTCGTCGGGGCGAGCGCACCACCAAGATCCGGGGCGTCCGCGCCGGTTTCTGGGTCTACGTCGGCCTGGGGGTCGTGGCGGCGTCGGCGATCTTCCCGTACTACTGGTCCTTCCTCATCGGATCCGGCGACAAGAACACCATCAACGACCCCGACATGTCGTGGATCCCGGGGGCGAACTTCGTCTCCAACGCGCTGTCGGTGATGAACGATCCGGCCGTGAACTTCTGGCTGGCGCTGTGGAACTCGATCTTCAGCTCGACTGTCATCGCGCTGTCGGTCGTGGTGTTCTCGACGCTGGCCGGGTGGGCGTTCGCGAAGCTGCGTTTCCGCGGCGGTAAGTGGCTGCTCGCTTTCGTCGTGGCCACGATGGCCGTGCCGATGCAGCTCGGCGTGGTGCCGCTCTACATCCTGTTCGCCGATCTGGGCTGGACGGGCAACATCGGCGCCGTCATCATTCCCGCGCTCACGAGCGCGTTCGGGGTGTTCTGGATGACGCAGTACCTCGGCCAGGCCGTGCCCGACGAGCTCATCGAAGCGGCGCGCGTCGACGGCGCTTCGCAGATCCGCACCTTCTGGACCGTGGGTGCCGTGGCTGCACGTCCCGCGGCCGCCATGCTCTTCCTCTTCACCTTCGTCGGCGCGTGGAATCAGTTCTTCTGGCCGTTCATCGTGCTCGACCGCCAGAGCCCGACGCTGCCGGTCGCGCTCTCGCTGCTGCAGGCGAATTATTTCGTCGACTACTCGATCGTGCTCGCCGGTGTGCTGCTCGCGACCATCCCGCTGATCCTGCTGTTCGTCGTTGCGGGCAAGCAGCTCGTCAGCGGCATCATGGCCGGCGCGGTCAAGGGCTGATCGTGGCGCGGACATTCCCCGAGGGGTTCCTCTTCGGCGCGGCGACGGCCGCCTACCAGATCGAGGGGGCGGCGTTCGAGGAGGGGCGCACGGCATCGATCTGGGATGCGTTCAGCCGCGAGCCGGGCGCCGTGATCAACGCCGACAACGGCGACGTCGCGTGCGACCACTACCACCGCTACCAGAGCGACGTCGCGCTCATGAAGGACCTCGGCCTCGACACGTACCGCTTCTCCGTCTCGTGGTCGCGGGTGCGCCCCGACGGCGGGCCGGTGAACGCGCAGGGCCTCGACTTCTACAAGCGGCTCGTCGACGAACTGCACGGTGCCGGCATCCTCCCCTGGCTGACGCTCTACCACTGGGACCTGCCCCAGGCGATCGAAGAGAAGGGCGGCTGGACCGTCCGCTCGACGGCCGAGCAGTTCACCGAGTACGCACTGTCGGTGCACGACGCGCTCGGCGACCGGGTCGCGAACTGGACCACCCTCAACGAGCCGTGGTGCTCGTCATTCCTCAGCTACACCGCCGGAGTGCACGCGCCCGGCCGGTACAGCGTCACCGACGGCGTGCTCGCCGCGCACCACCTGCTGCTCGGGCACGGCTCGACGATCCGCGAGCTCCGCGCACGCGACGCCTCGCTGAAGCTCGGTGTCACGCTCAACCTGACGGTGGCGGATGCCGTGGATCCGACCGACCCGGCGGACATCGACGCCGCGCGCCGGATCGACGGGCAGTTCAACCGCTGGTTCCTCGACCCGATCTTCCGCGGTGAGTACCCGGCCGACACGGTCGAGGACATCCGTGCCGTCTCACCCGAGGCGATCGACGCGCTGGAGGCGGCGACGCTGCCGGGCGACCTCGAGACGATCTCCGAGCGCCTCGATGCCCTCGGCGTGAACTACTACCACGGCGAGTTCGTGGGCGGCTCGCCCGATCCCGCTCCGCCGGCGTCGGGCGACGCGCCCACCGACCGGAGAGCCGCCTCGCCGTTCCCCTCGCACGAGGGCATCTTCTGGCACGAGCGCGGGCTGCCGCGCACGAGCATGCACTGGGAGGTGCAACCCGAGAAGCTGACCGAATTGCTCCAGCGCGTCTCGGCGGAGTACGCCGAGCCCGCGGGGACCGCGCTCTACGTCACCGAGAACGGTGCTGCGTTCGACGACGTCTTCGAGGACGGCCACGTGCACGACGCGGAGCGCGTCGACTTCCTGCGCGGGCATCTCGAGGCCATCGCCGACGCGGCGGATGCCGGCGTCGACGTGCGGGGCTACTTCTACTGGTCGCTGCTCGACAACTTCGAGTGGGCGTGGGGATACGAGAAGCGCTTCGGCATCGTGCACGTCGACTACGACACCCAGGTGCGCACGCTCAAGGACAGCGCGAGGGAGTATCGTCGGGTGATCGCTGCCCGAGCGATCGACGTTCCTCCACCCGTGAAGTAGCGACCCGTGACACTGGACACTCCGCGCGCAGCCGCGACGATCGAAGAGGTCGCGGCGGCATCCGGCGTGTCGCGTTCGACCGTCTCACGCGTCGTCAACGGGTCGACGTCGGTGTCGCCGGCGGCGCTGGATGCCGTCAACCGGGCCATCGCGGAGCTGCACTACGTGCCCAATCGCGCCGCGCGCTCGCTGGCCTCGCGCGCGACGATGGCGATCGCGCTCGTCGTGCCCGAAGACACGACGCGCTTCTTCGGCGACCCGTTCTTCGCGTCGGTCGTCTCGGGCATCAACGCGCGCCTCAGCCGATCGGACTACGTCCTCAACCTCCTCATCGCGAGCGACGACCCGGGCGACAAGACGACGGCCTACGTGCAGAGCGGGGCCGTCGACGGCGCGATCGTGGTCTCGCACCACACGAGCGACACGTTCATCGACCGCATCGCCGCGGCGGTGCCCGTCGTCTACGGTGGCCGCCCGGTGCGCGAGCGCGAGCGCGACCACTACGTCGACGTCGACAACGTCGCCGGTGGGCGCGATGCCACCCGCCATCTGCTCGCGAAGGGGCACCGCCGGCTCGCGACGATCACCGGTCCGCTCACGATGCCGGCCGGCGTCGACCGCCTCGAGGGATTCCGCGCTGCGCTCGCCGAGGAGGGGCTCACCGAAGTCGCCGTCGCGGACGGCAACTTCACCTCCGACGGGGGCGCCGCCGCCATGGCGCAGATCCTCGACACCGGTGCCGCCTTCGACGCGCTCTTCATCGCGAGCGACCTCATGGCTCGCGGCGCGCTCGCCACGCTCGGCCGCGCCGGCATCCGTGTGCCCGAAGACGTCGCGATCGTCGGGTTCGACGACTCGCCCGTCGCGACCTCGGTCAGCCCGCAGCTGACCACGATGCGCCAGCCGTCGCGGGAGCAGGGTGTGCAGATGGCCGACATGCTGCTGGCGATCCTCGCGGGCGGCGCACCCGAGCGCATCGAGATCCTCGAGACCGAACTGATCGAGCGCGCCTCGGCTTGACGCCCGCGGTTTCGGGGGCAGTTATGGCCGCATCCGTCGGTGGATGCGGCCACAACTGACCCCAGTTTCGGAACGGCGCCTATTCGGGGGACAGTCATGGCCGCATCCGTCGGTGGATGCGGCAACAACTGACCCTCATTCGGTGCGCGAGCGGGCTCAGCTCTCGGGGTCGCCCCCGAGCGGGCCGATCGGCACGATCGGGCCGCCGTCGTCGGCGCCGGTCTTGCGTGCACGGGCGATGGCGTTGCCGCCGTGGTAGATCGCGAGCGCCGCGAGGGTGCCCAGCACGATCGCGCCGAAGTACAGCGTGCCGAGGTTCATCGCGAATCCGGCGATCGCGATGACGAACGACACCGCCACGGTGTACTGGTTGACGGGGCGCGAGAAGTCGACCTGGTTGTCGACCCAGATCTTGATGCCGATGACGCCGATGAGTCCGTAGAGCGCGGTCGTGACGCCGCCGAGCACGCCCGGCGGGATGGTGTTGAAGATCGCGCCGATCTTCGGTGAGAACGCCAGCAGGATCGCGACGAGGCCGGCGACCCAGTAGGCCGCCGTGGAGTAGACGCGGGTCGCGGCCATGACGCCGATGTTCTCGCCGTAGGTCGTCGTGCCCGAACCGCCGAAACCGCCGGCGAGGGTCGTCGCGACACCGTCGGCGATGAGCGCGCGGCCGGTGTGCGTGTTGATCGACGCGTCGCCGGTCATCGTCGCGACGCCGCGCACGTGTCCGACGTTCTCGGCGATGAGCACGAGCACGACCGGCAGGAACATCGGCACGAAGCTCCACGCGGCGCCGTCGCCGAGGGCGGCGAGGTGGAAGTCGGGGAAGCCGATCCAGTCGGCGGATGCCACGGCATCCCACTGCACCTGCCCGGTGAACGCGGCGATGAGGTAGCCGACGATCACGCCGAGGAAGATCGAGATGCGGCCGAGGAAACCGCGGAACAGCACGCTGAACACGATCACCGCGACGAGGGTCGCCGTGGCGAGCTCGGGCTGCTGCGCGAAGTTCGACCACGCCACCGGTGCCAGGTTGAAGCCGATGAGCGCGACGATCGCGCCCGACACGACGGGCGGCATGAGGCGTTCGATCCAGCGCGTGCCGACGGCCTGCACCACGAAGCCGACGACGGCGAGGAGCACGCCGGCCACGACGATGCCGACGCACGCCTGCGCGATCTGCAGCGGGGTCTCGAGCGAGTTGCCGCCGTTCAGCGCGGTGATCGGGGCGATGAACGCGAACGACGAGCCGAGGTAGCTGGGGAGGCGGTTGCGCGTGAGCAGGAGGAACAGGAGGGTTCCGAGGCCCGAGAAGAGGAGCGTCGTCGACACCGGGAAGCCGGTGAGGATCGGCACCAGGAACGTCGCGCCGAACATCGCGACGACGTGCTGCGCGCCGATCGCGATCGTCGCCGGCCAGCCGAGGCGCTCGTTCGGTTTCACGACGGCGCCGGGTGCGACGGTGCGGCCGTCTCCGTGCAGGGACCACAGGGGCATGAAAACTCCTCGACGTTCGGTGGGATGCCTGGCGTCAGGCTACCTGGGAGCCACCTGTGCGTCGGGGATGCGCGCCGCGGTCAGGCGGTGAGCTTGCCGAGCAGCTCGCGGTACTTCGCGGCGGTGCGCTCGACGATCTCCGTGGGCAGCTCCGGCGGCGTGCCCTGTTTGTCCCACTCGGCGGCGAGCCAGTCGCGGACGATCTGCTTGTCGAAGCTCGCCATCCGCTCGGCGGGCGTGGTGCCGGCGGCCCAGGCCGCGGCATCCCAATACCGTGACGAATCGCTCGTGAGCACTTCGTCGGCGAGGGTGAGGATGCCGGCGTCGTCGACGCCGAACTCGAACTTCGTGTCGGCGAGGATGAGGCCCTTCGCCTCGGCGATCGCGGCGGCGCGGCGGTAGATCTCGAGCGAGGCGCTCCGCAGCTCGGCGGCGCGCTCGGCTCCGACGAGCTGCTCGGTCTGCGCGAACGAGATGTTCTCGTCGTGCTCGCCCATCGGGGCCTTGTAGGCGGGGGTGAAGATGGGTTCGGGCAGGCGGTCGCCGTCGCCGAGCCCGGCCGGCAGTGGGATGCCGCAGACCGTGCCGGATGTCTGGTACTCCACCCAGCCCGATCCGGTGAGGTAGCCGCGGACGACGCATTCGACGGGCAGCATGTCGAGCGAGGCGACGATCATCGCGCGGTCGGCCACCGCCGCGGGAGCGGATCCGTCGACGAGGTGGTTCGGGATCGGGCGTCCGCCGTCGGCGCCCGCGAGCTGGTCGAACCACCAGAGGCTGAGGGTCGTCAGCAGGGCGCCCTTGCCCGGGATGCCGGGGGAGAGCACATGATCGAACGCGCTGACGCGGTCACTGGCGACCACGAGCATCCGTCCGTCCGACGCGGGGTCGGGGCGGTACAGGTCGCGCACCTTGCCGGAGTAGACGTGGGTCCAGCCGGGCAGTGCAGCAGTCTCGGTCACCCGACCATTATCCCGGAGCGCTCCGAGAATCCCCGCGAGAGTTCAACGGAGCCGGAAAGCGCGTGCATAGGCGGCGCATAGACCGGCATCCCACACTGGTCGCATGATCCCGGAACCCGAACGAACGCCCGCCGGCCCCGCCTACGAAGGCCGCGTCCTCCCCCGCCCCGACGACGAGGTCGTCGATCAGGGCGTCGCCTTCGACCTGCAGACCCTGGTCAGCCGCCGCGGCATCCTGAGCATCGTCGGGATCGGCGTCGGGGCGGCAACCCTCGCCGCGTGCTCGGCGGTCGGCGCGGCATCCACCCCCACCGCGACGACGACGCCCACGACCACCCCGAGCGCGACACCCACCCCCACACCCACGGCCACCGCCGAGCCGATCACGCTCCCGGCGGGCGAGATCCCCGACGAGACCGCCGGCCCCTATCCGGGCGACGGATCGAACGGGCCGGATGTGCTCGCGCAGTCCGGCATCGTCCGCAGCGACATCCGCACGAGTCTCGGCGGCACGACTCCGGTCGACGGCGTGCCCCTCACGTTCACCCTGCGCCTCACCGACATGCAGAACGGTGACGCGCCGTTCGCGGGCGCCGCCGTATACGCGTGGCACTGCGACGCGCTCGGGCGCTACTCGATGTACTCCGACGGGGTGACCGAGGAGACGTTCCTGCGCGGCGTGCAGGTCGCCGACGCGAACGGCCAGGTGACCTTCACCTCGGTCGTCCCGGGCTGCTACAGCGGCCGCTGGCCGCACATCCACTTCGAGGTGTACCCCACCGTCGACGCCATCTCCGACTCGACGAACGCCATCGCCACCTCGCAGCTCGCTGTGCCGGAGAACATCCTCGGCGGGATCTACGCTCTCCCGGCGTACGAGGGTTCGGCGAGGAATCTCGCCCAGATCTCCCTCACGAGCGACAACGTCTTCGGCGAAGACGGCGGCGCGCTGCAGATCGCCACGGTGACCGGAACGCAGGATGCCGGGTACGCCGCGTCGCTGGTCGTGCGCATCGACACCGCGACCACACCGACGGCCGGAGGCGCTCCCGGGGGTCGCTGAGCGGGTGTATAGTCCATCTGGACTAATCACCCCTGGAGTATCTGAATGAAGGATGCCGTCGACCGACTGACGCCGTTGGGCCTCATGGTCCTGGCGCTGCTGCGCGAAGACGACATGCATCCCTACGAGATGATCCGCCTGATGCGTCAGCGCCACGACGACCGCATCGTCGCGATCACGAACGGCACGATGTACCACACGGTCGCGCGCCTCGAACGGGCGGGCCTGCTGGCCGAAGTGGGCGTCGACCGCGACGGCAACCGGCCCGAGCGCACGACCTACACGCTCACGGACGACGGGCGGGCCGCCGCCCCCGAGTGGATCCGCCGGGAACTGCCGCGCATCGACCGCCCGGCCGAATTCCGCGTGGCACTCGCCGAAGCCCACAACCTCGACCGCGCAGAGGCGATCGCGCTCCTGCGCGCACGTCTCGACGCCGTCACCGCTTCCCGCGACCTCCATCGCGACGGGCACGCGAAGGCGCTCGGCCTGGGCGTTCCCGATCAGTACCTCATCGAGGTCGAGCGGGAGAAGATCCTGCTCGACGCCGAACTCCGCTGGCTGCCGGCGCTCATCGAGCGCCTCGCCGCCCCCGACTATCCCTGGGGGGATGCCGGCGGCATCCCCACCGACCGTTACCTCGCTCAGAGAGAAGCCGCACGACGATGACCGAATCGCTCACCACCCGCCCGCGGGCCGTCGCTCCCGCCGAACGCAGCCCCTGGCCGGCCCTCTGGGCCCTCGTCATCGGGTTCTTCATGATCCTCGTCGACACGACGATCGTCTCGGTCGCGAACCCCGCCATCAAGGCCGCGCTCGACCCCGACACCGCCAACCTCGACAACGTCGTGTGGGTGACCTCGGCGTACCTCCTGGCATACGCCGTGCCGCTGCTGATCACCGGACGCCTCGGCGACCGGTTCGGACCCAAGCGCATCTACCTCATCGGCCTCGTGATCTTCACGCTGGCATCGCTCGCGTGCGGACTGTCCGGCACGCTCGAGATGCTGATCGTCGCGCGCGCCGTGCAGGGCCTCGGCGCGGCGCTGATGACGCCGCAGACGATGGCCGTCATCACCCGCACGTTCCCGGCAGCGCGCCGGGGTGCGGCGATGGGTCTCTGGGGCGCGACCGCCGGCGTCGCGACGCTCGTCGGACCGCTCGCCGGCGGACTGCTGGTCGACGGACTCGGGTGGGAGTGGATCTTCTTCATCAACCTGCCGGTGGGCGTGATCGCGTTCGTCCTCGCGTGGCGACTCGTGCCCGACCTCGAGACGCACCCGCACCGTTTCGACATCCTCGGGGTGTTCCTCAGCGCGATCGCGCTGTTCCTGCTCGTCTTCGGGCTGCAGGAGGGTGAGCACTACGACTGGGCGCCGTGGGTGTGGGCCATGATCATCGGCGGCCTCGTCGTGATGGGCGTGTTCATCTGGCAGCAGGCCAAGACCACGAGCGAAGCCCTCGTGCCGCTCGGGCTCTTCCGCGACCGCAACTTCTCGATCGCCAACATCGGCATCGCGACGGTGGGCTTCACGGTGACGGCCATGTCGCTGCCGATGATGTTCTTCTACCAGCTCGCGCGCGGGCTCACGCCGACCGAGTCGGCGCTGCTGCTCATCCCGATGGCGCTCCTGTCCGGATTCCTCGCTCCCGTCGTCGGGCGCTTCCTCGACCGCGTCGACCCCCGCCTGCTCCTGGTGCCGGGTCTACTGCTGACTTCGATCGCACTCTTCTGGTACGCGGCGCTGATGAACCCCGACACAGAGATCTGGATGTTCCTGCTGCCGTCGGCGCTCATGGGCATCGGTCAGGCCGGTATGTGGGGGCCGCTCGCGACCACCGCGACGCGCAACCTCCAACCCCACCAGGCGGGCGCCGGCGCGGGCATCTACAACACCACCCGCACGATCGGCTCGGTGCTCGGTTCGGCCGCGATCGCCGCCTTCATGCAGTCGCGCCTCGAGGCGAACCTGCCCGGCGCGGGCGACTCGGCGAGCTTCGGCGGCGGCGCACTGCCCGAAGCCGTCGTGGGCGGATTCTCCGACGCCATGGCGCAGACCACCTTGCTGCCGGCCGCCGTGCTGCTGGTCGGTGTCGTCGCGGTGCTGTTCATGCAGCGCCCCGCGCACCTCGCGCGCCGCTGAGGGTCGGGCGTCGTCCCGGGGCTGGCGCGCGCTGCGCGACGAGTCGTATGGCGCGTGGGGCTGGTGTCACCCCGTGGGGCCGGTGGGTGCCTTTCTGTCCCGCCGCCCATACGACCGGGCGGCACCGAGCCGCTCCGCCGACGGTGGCTACTCCGCGACGCGGGCCGCGATGTCCGTGCGGTGGTGCGAACCCTCGAGGCTGATCCCGTCGAGGGCCCGGTACGCCGCGGCGCGCGCGGCAGCGAAATCCTCGGCGGTCGCGACGACGCTCAGCACGCGGCCGCCGGTGGCGATGAGGTCGCCGTCCCGGTCGGCGGTGGCGGCGTGGGCGACGTGGACGCCCGGGACGGATGCCGCGGCATCCACCCCCTGCAGCGCGCGACCGGTCTGCGGAGCTTCGGGGTAGCCCTCGCTGGCGAGCACGACCGTGACCGCGACCCCGGGCGCGAACGTCGGCGCCGGCTCGTCTTCGAGGGTGCCGCTCGCGGCCGACATCAGCAGGCGTGAGAGCGGGGAGGTGAGTCGGGCGAGCACGACCTGGGTCTCGGGGTCGCCGAAGCGCGCGTTGAACTCGATGACCTTGATACCCCCCGCCGTGAGGATGAGGCCGGCGTAGAGGAGGCCGATGAACGGGGTGCCCTCGGCATCCAGCGTGCGGATGACCGGTTCGGCGACGGTGCGGGTGACCTCGGCGACGAAGTCCGCCTCGCTGCCGAAGTCGGCGTCGAGCCAGGGCAGCGGCGAGTACGCACCCATGCCGCCGGTGTTGGGGCCGGCGTCGCCGTCGTACGCGCGCTTGAAGTCCTGCGCGGGGCTGAGGGCGCGGACGGTGTCGCCGTCACTGACGAAGAAGAGCGACACTTCGGGGCCGGAGAGGAACTCCTCGACCAGGATCGGACCTGTGGCGAGGTAGGTGTCGGCATGTGCGAGGGCCGCGGCGCGGTCGTCCGTGACGATGACGCCCTTGCCCGCCGCGAGTCCGTCGGCCTTGACGACGTACGGCGCGCCGTAGGCGTCGAGCGCCGCTTCGACCTCGGCGCGGGTCCCTGCGCGCGCCGCGCGGCCGGTCGGGACACCGGCGGCATCCATGATGCGCTTGGCGAACGCCTTCGATCCCTCGAGCTGGGCCGCCGCACGGCCGGGGCCGAAGACCGGGATGCCGCGGGTGCGCAGTGCATCGGCGACGCCGGCGACCAGCGGCGCCTCGGGACCGATGATGACGAGGTCGATGGACGCGTCGTCGGCGTAGGACGTGACGGCGGCGGGGTCGTTGGGGTCGAGGGTCGGGACCAGCTTCGCATCGCCGGCGATGCCGGCGTTGCCGGGGGCGGCGAACAGGTCGTGCCCGGCATCCTCCGCCTTCAGGGCGAGGAGAATGGCGTGCTCGCGGGCACCGGAACCGAGGACGAGAATGCGCACGCCCCCAGCCTACCGACGGGGCGGCTGTACCGTTCTCCGGTCGGATCGGCGCCGCGTCGCGGGTGCGGGGCGGAATTCCGCGCCCGCAGGGCGAGTTCGCCCACCGCGGTCCGGAGAACGGTACGCGGGCGGACGGAGCACCGCACGGGCTAGCGTGGAGACATGGCCCGACAGATCTCCACGGACGTCGGCCGCGCGGCGCTCGCCGCCGCCCTGGCGACCGAGTCCCCGGCCCGGACCGACCTCGCGACCGCCGTGCGCTACCTGCTGCAGCTGCTGGCCGAGAAGGCGCCCGGCAACTCCGTCGAGGTGCGCGTGCCGCCCTTCGGCGCGGTTCAGGTCGTCGAAGGTCCCCGGCACACCCGTGGCACGCCGCCGAACGTGGTCGAGACCGATCCGCAGACCTGGATCGCGCTCGCCACCGGCCGCGAGTCGTGGGCGGATGCCTTGGCCTCCGGACGCATCCTCGCCTCCGGTACGCGCGCCGATCTCACCGGCCTGGTGCCGCTGCGGCCCTGAGTGCGCGGCGGCGTACCCACAGCACACCGGGGGCACCGACGGCGCCCGGGTCACTGACCCCCGAGCGCTGAGCCTCTCGCAGTGGGACAATGGAGGCATGACCGAGACCGCCTCCACGCAGATCGAATCGGCGCACGTGCGCCGGACACCGCGCTACGGGGTGTTTCTGGCGCTCGGCGCGGCGGTCGGTGTGGTCGCCGCGCTCATCCTCACCTTCGCTCTCGGCGGGCCGGACGACACCAGCGCGACCACGGGCGTCAGCTACACCACGACGCAGGTGTTCGGGTTCCTCTGCCTCTTCGCCATCCCGATCGGCATGGCCGTCGGAGCGGCGGTCGCCCTCATCCTCGATCGCGCGTTCGCGGGGAAGACCCGCGACGTGCGGGTCTCACACGAGCGCGTGCACCACAGCGCGGAGGACTGATCGTCGTCAGGCGATGTCGCCGATGATCGGACCGATCGCGGCGTCGAACGCCGCGATGTCGGTGCGCAGGCCATCGGTGACGGCGACCGTGAGCGAGCCGATCCACCACACCCCGCGCTGGGTGAGCGGCAGCACCTGCACGTTCAGCTCGAACGAGTGCGCCCGCCGCCCGACCCGCCGTTCGTGCTCGGCGATCGCTCCGGCGTACGCGCGGTACGACGTGCCGGTGCCCGTTCCGAGCCCCGCGCGATAGCGGTCGTGGGCGCTCCTCGCGTAGGCGACGGCCTGGGGCCCGTGCGGGACGATCGCGGCGTGCAGCTCGGCGAACCCCTCCGTCGGCAAGGCGATGAGCATGTCGAATCCGTCGACGAGCTCCAGGGGCACCGGCGAAGGATGCGCCTGTGGCTCGACCGTCAGCTCCCAGAAGCCGCGCCACTGCTGCTCGAGCGCGGAGGAGTCCGCCTCCCGGGGAGGAAGTCCCCGCAGATGCGGCAATTCCTCGGGGAAGCGGATGCCGAGCACCTGGCGCAGGTACAGCGCGATGAGCACCGGCAGACCGGCGTCTTCGCGCACCACCCACTCCGGTCCACCCGCGGCGTTCATGCCGTCATCCTATGGCGGGGCGCCGCACGAGCGCGGGCTTCCGCACGGCGCCGGGCCGGTAGGCTGTTCGCGTGGCACAGGCCTCCGCAAACCCCTATTCCGAAGCCGGCGTCGACACTGCAGCGGGAGATCTCGCGGTCGAGTTGATGAAGTCGGCCGTCCGCCGCACCCACGGACCCGAGGTCCTGGGCGGAGTCGGCGGGTTCGCCGGGCTCTTCGACGCGTCGGCGATCCGCTCCTACGACAAGCCCCTGCTGGCGACCTCGACCGACGGCGTCGGCACGAAGGTCGCCATCGCGCAGGCGATCGACAAGCACGACACGATCGGGCAGGACCTCGTCGGCATGGTCGTCGACGACATCGTCGTGGTGGGCGCGAAGCCCCTCTTCATGACCGATTACATCGCGTGCGGCAAAGTCTTCCCCGAGCGCATCGCCGACATCGTCCGCGGCATCGCCGACGGCGCGACCGCCACCGGCACCGCCCTCGTCGGCGGCGAGACCGCCGAGCACCCCGGCCTGCTCGGCATCCACGACTACGACGTCGCGGGCGCCGCGACCGGCGTCGTCGAAGCCGACCGCATCCTCGGCGCCGAGCGCGTGCGCCCCGGCGACGTCGTGCTGGCCCTCGCCTCGAGCGGCCTGCACTCCAACGGCTACTCGCTCGTGCGCCACATCGTCGCCGGCGCCGGCATCAGCTACGGCGACCAGGCCGCCGACTTCTCGCGCACGTGGGGTGAAGAGCTCCTCGAGCCCACCCGCCTCTACACGCTGCCGCTGCTCGCCCTCATCGAGCAGTTCGGCGACGCCGTGCACTCGCTCAGCCACGTCACGGGCGGCGGCATCGCCGCCAACCTCGCCCGCGTGCTGCCGGTGGGCACCTGGGTCGACGTCGACCGCGCCACCTGGTCGCCGTCGCCGGTGTTCCGCGTGCTGGCCGACCTCGGCTCGCTCGAGCTCGAGCAGACCGAGGGCACCTGGAACCTGGGCATCGGATTCCTCGCCGTCGTCTCGGTCGAGCAGGCGGATGCTGCGGCATCCGCCCTCACGGCGCAGGGAATCGCCACCTGGCAGGTCGGCGTCGTCGGCGACGGGCCGCGTCCCGAGGGACACTTCGAGCAGGGCGCCAAGGGCGTCGACGGTGGCGCGGTGCGCCTGGTCGGCGCGTATTCGTCCGCGTCCTAACGCAGAAACGGAACTGAGCAACACCAATGTGCGGAATCGTCGGCATGGTCGGTCAAGGACCGGTCAACCAGGAGATCTACGACGCCCTGCTGCTGCTGCAGCACCGCGGGCAGGATTCCACGGGCATCGCGACGGCGGAGCCGAGCGGTACGTTCCATATCTTCAAGGCCAAGGGACAGGTGCGCGAGGCGTTCCGCACCCGCGACATGCGGGCCCTCCTCGGCACGATCGGGCTCGGCCACGTCCGCTACGCCACCAAGGGCACCGCGGCGAGCGAAGAAGAGGCGCAGCCGTTCTACGTCAACGCGCCCTACGGCATCGTGCTCGTGCACAACGGCAACCTCACCAATACGCGTGAGCTGACCGAGGAGCTCTTCCACACCGACCGTCGGCACCTGAACACGACCTCCGACACCGAGCTGCTCGTCAACGTGCTCGCCAACGAGCTGCAGTCGGCCATCACCGGCCCGGAGCTCGATCCGGCGCAGGTCTTCCAGGCCGTGTCGCGCGTGCACGAGCGCGTCGAGGGGTCGTACGCGTCCATCGCGCTCATCGCCGGGTACGGTCTGCTCGCGTTCCGTGATCCGTTCGGCATCCGTCCGCTCATCCTCGGCACGCGCCCGTCGACGAGCTCCGCGACCGGATACGAGTGGATCGTGGCGTCGGAGTCGCTCGTCCTCGAGAACGCCGGCTTCGAGGTCGTCCGCGACGTCGAACCCGGCGAAGCCGTCTTCATCGACCTGGCCGGCAACCTCCACACACGCCAGTGCGTCGCGCATCCCCAGCTGGTGCCCTGCTCGTTCGAATACGTGTACCTCGCGCGTCCCGACAGTGAGATGAACGGCATCTCGGTGTACGAAGCACGACTGCGGATGGGCGAGCGCCTCGCCGACACGATCGCCAAGTACACGCCGACCGGGTCGATCGACGTCGTCATGCCGATCCCCGATTCGTCGCGCCCCGCCGCGATGCAGGTCGCCCGCAAGCTCGGACTCGAATACCGCGAGGGCTTCTACAAGAACCGCTACGTCGGCCGGACGTTCATCATGCCCGGCCAGGCCGTGCGCAAGAAGAGCGTGCGCCAGAAGCTCAACGCCATGTCGAGCGAGTTCAAGGGCAAGAACGTCTTGCTCATCGACGACTCGATCGTGCGCGGGACGACCTCCAAGGAGATCATCCAGATGGCCCGGGATGCCGGCGCGCTCTCGGTGACGTTCGCGTCCGCCGCACCCCCGGTGCGCTTCCCGCACGTGTACGGCATCAACATGCCCTCGCGCCACGAGCTCGTCGCCCACGGCCGGACGATCCCCGAGATCGCCGAGGAGCTCGGCGCGGACTACCTCGTCTACCAGGAGGTCGAAGACCTCAAGGCGGCGATCCTCGAGGGCTCGCCGGACGTCGAAGACCTCGACATGAGCTGCTTCGACGGTCGCTACATCACCGGCACGGTCTCGGACGAGTACCTGGCCTGGGTCGAAGGCAACCAGGAGTCCTGAGCGCGGGCCTAGGGTAGAGCGAGTGACCGATACTCCCCGCCGCCCCCTCTGGCAGGGCCGGACACTCGCCCTCGTCGGGATCGTCCTCGTCGCCTTCTCGCTGCGCTCCGCCGTGGCCGCACTGTCGCCGATCCTGTCCGAGATCCAGGAGGACTTCGCCGTTCCCGCCACGATCGCGGGATTCATCGGCGCCGCGCCGCCGATCTGCTTCGCGATCTTCGGCATCGTGACGCCCGCGCTCGAACGGCGTTTCGGTCTCGAACGGCTCGTCGTGGCGGCGATGGTCGTCGCGGGAGGGGCCATGCTCGGGCGCGCGTTCTCCACAGACGCGCTCGCGCTTCTCTTCACCACCGCGCTGCTGTTCGCCGCCGTCGGCGTGGGCAACGTCGTGCTGCCCCCGATCATCAAGAAGTACTTCCCCGATCGCACCGGCGTGATGACGGCGCTGTACTCGGCGCTCCTGGCTGTCGCGGCATTCCTGCCGCCGCTGGTGGCCGTGCCGGTGGCGGATGCCGCGGGCTGGCGGTTCTCGCTCGGCCTCTGGGCGGTGTTCGCTCTCGCCGCGATCGTGCCGTGGATCGTGCAGCTGCGCGCCGCCGGCGCGGGCGACCAGCCGGTGGACATCGCCGAGCCGGCGCCGGGCGTGCTCGGGCGCCTCCCGCGGATCCCCCTGGCGTGGGCACTCGCGGTCACCTTCGCGATCTCGTCGGCGAGCGTCTATTCGTGCTTCGCCTGGCTCCCGGTGATCTTGGTCGAGCACGCCGATGTGTCACACGTCGGAGCGGGTGCGCTGCTCTCGCTCTTCGGGTTCATCGGTCTGCCGTGGTCGCTGCTCGTGCCGCTGGCGATCGCACGATGGAATCGGATCGGCATCCTTTATGTCATCGCGCTGGTCGCGGGCATCGCGGGTGTGGTCGGGATGGTCCTCATCCCGACGAGCGCGACCGTGCTGTGGGTCGTCCTGCTTGGCGTGCCCCAGGGCCTCTTCCCCGCTGTCCTGCTGCTCATCCAGCGCCGCTCGCGCACGGCGGAGGGAGCGGTGGCGCTCAGCAGCTTCACGCAGAGCATCGGTTACGCGATCGCCGCGATCTTCCCGCTGGCTTTCGCCGCGACGCACGAAGCGACCGGGGGGTGGGAGACCGCGCTCCTGCTGCTCGGAGGACTCTTCCTCCTGACGATCCCCACCGGAATCATCGTGACGCGCACCGGCACGCTGGAAGACGAGTGGGAGCGACGCCACGGCGCGTGGCGCTAGAGAAGCTCAGGCCGTCTCGACCTTGTCCTCGTCTTCGTCGGCGTACTGATCCGCCCACTTGTCGACGTACTGGTCGTCGCCCGGATGCCCGAGTTCCTTCTCGAGCGCCGAGTAGTTCACGCTGTACGTGTCGTACTTCAGTTCGCGCGCGATCTTGGTGTGCTTCGCCTTTTGACGGCCACGCCCCATGCGAGACCCCCTCTATTTCAGAGTCGCGGGCTGTCGCTGGTCGCCCGGAGCATTCACGATCCGGCACGAGGCCGGGAAGAGTAGCATTCAGGATAACACGGCGCCACCCGACTGATCGGCGCCGACGTTCGCGATCACCGCCTCGATGGGGAGTGAAGATGACCGACACCACGAACGACCTGCCGGTGCCCCAGGGCGCGGTCATCCTCGGGGCCATTCCCGACCAACCCCCGCGCGTGCTGACCGAGGCGGCGCGGTACGCCCGTCTCTTCGGCGCGCCGCTGATCGTCGCCCACGTCGACGTCACGCGATTTGTCACGTACGAAGACCCCGACGGATACGTCCACTCGGCACCGATCGACATCGACATCTCCGCCGGCGAGAGTCAACTGGCGGCCGTGCGTGCGGCGGCTGAGACCGCTCTGGCGGGCGTCGAAGTCGACTGGACCGTGACGCAGCTCGTCGGTGACCCGGCGATGGCGATCAAGGGTCTCGCGGATCGCGCGCACGCGCGGCTGATCGTCGTCGGCACGCGCCGGCGCGGGTTCGGCGAATCGATCCGCGAGTTCTTCACCGGTTCGGTGGCCGCGCGTCTCGCGCACCGTCAGTCGCGCCCGGTGCTCGTGGTGCCGCTGGAGGAGCCCGCCGCCGACGATGAGGCGCTCTGGCCCGAGGGCTGATCAGCCGCGTAGGGCGCGGGTCACCTGGTGCGTGGCGTCGTCGAGCGCGTGACGGAGGTCGTCCACGACGGATGCCGGCAGCGCCCCGCCCCGCGCCAGGTGCGTGCGGAGGTCGGCGCGGATGTTCGCCCGGAACTCCGAGAGCGCGGCATCCGCTCGCTGCAACTGCTCGCGTGCGGCGCTGCGTGCTTCGTCGACCGGCGGCGCAGCGCGCTCGTCGCGCGCGGCCGCGGCGAGATCGGCGCGCAGGCTCTTCATGGCCTCGCGCACGCTGCCGCGCACCTCGTCGGCGATCATCCGCACGCTGTCGGTGAGGCCGGCCTCGATCCCCTCGAGGTCACCGGAGCGGGCGGCGACCTCGGCGTGGCCGGCATCCGTGATGGCGTAGACCGTCTTGCGACCGTCGACGCTTTTCGTGACCAGGCCCTCGTCTTCGAGCTTCGCCAGCCGCGGATAGATCGTGCCGGCGCTCGGGGTGTAGGTGCCGCCCGTGCGGTCGGCGAGGGCCTGCATGAGGTCGTAGCCGTGCCGAGGCGACTCGTCGAGCAGGCTCAGCAGATAGAGGCGCAGGTCGCCGTGGGAGAAGACGGGGGCCATCAGACGCCTTCGATCTGCTCGGTCGCCGCGGGGGCGATCGCGCTCCGGCGCAGCACCGTGATGCCGCCCGAGACCGAGTTCACGCGCACGTCGGCGAACTGTCCGCTGAGCTCGCCGACCGAGTCGGCGTAGTTCGTCGGGGTGGCCGTCGAGCGCTTCACACCATCGACCTGCACGCGGCCACTGACGCTGCGCAGCACGAAGTTGGCGGGGTAGCCCTCGTCGAGGCGCACGGTCGACCCGCCGCTGACGGTGTTGAATCCCACGGTGCTCAGCGCGCCGGTCGAGTCGACGAGCATGTCGCCCGAGACGGTGTCGACGGATGCCTTGCGGATCGTGCCCGTGGCTGCGACATCGCCCGAGACCGAGTTCGCCGACAGGCTGCCGGTGAGGCCGCGCACCTGCACGTCTCCGGAGACGGCGTTGATGTTGAGGTCGCCGGTGAGGGTGTCGACGATGATGTCTCCCGAAACGGTGTTGAGGCGGGCATCCGACGCGAGGCCGGATACGAGAGCGCTCGCCGAGACGACGCCGAGGGTGAGGGCGACGTCACGCGGGACCGCGACGCTGATTTCGGCCTTCGGGCCACCGGTGCCGAAGTTGCGGAACACCTCGAGGAAGTTGTCCCACCGCAGCTGCGGGTGGTCGATCTCGACCGTCGTGCCGGTCGTTTCGATGCGGAGGTCCTTGATGGTGACGCCGTGCACCTCGATGCGGATGCCGGGTTCGTCGTGCGCGACGACATCGATCTGACCGCCGACGAGGCCGACCTTGAGCGACCGGATGCCGTCGAGGTCGATGACGCGGGTCTCTCCGGGGTGGATGATCCACTTCTCGAGTGCCATGAGTGCTCCTAGGTAGAGGGGCGCGATCAAGATATATCGCGTTCCCGAACTGTAACACGATATATCTCGAGTTCAATGAAAATTCAGAGATCCTCGGCTTGACCTTGACGCGACGTCAACCTTTACGGTGGCCATTATGAACACCGAATGGTCGATCCAGCAGATCGCGAAGCTCGCCGGGACGACGAGCCGCACGCTCCGTCACTACGACGAGCTCGGCCTGCTGCCGCCGACGCGCATCGCCCTGAACGGCTACCGGCACTACGACGCTGCCGCGCTCGTGCGGCTGCAGCGCATCCTGCTGCTGCGCGACCTCGGACTCTCGCTGACCCAGATCGGCGAGGTGCTCGCGCGGCCCGTCGCCGAAGTAGACGCGCTTCAGGGCCACCTGGCGTGGCTCCGCGACGAGCAGCAGCGGCTCGAGCGGCAGATCGCCGCGGTCGCATCCACCATCACCACACTCACGGAAGGAAGGAACCCCATGGCAGAAGACATGTTCGACGGGTTCGATCACACGCAGTATCAGGACGAGGTCACCGAGCGCTGGGGCGCCGAAACGGCCGCCGCGAGCGATCGCTGGTGGCGCGGGATGGATGCCGGGGACAAGCGCGCGTTCCACGACCGGCTCGCGGATCTCAACGCCGATTGGCAGGATGCCGCCGCGCGCGGCGTCGCGCCGGACGGCCCTGAGGCCGCGGCGCTCGCGGAGCGCCACGTCGCGTGGCTCGCCGGCATCCCGGGCACGCCCGCAGGCGCGGAGTACATTCTCGGCCTCGCCGACATGTACGTCGCCGACGAGCGGTTCGCCGCGAACTACGGCGGCGCGGCGGGCGCGGAGTTCGTCCGCGACGCGCTTCGCGCGCACGTCGCGCACTGAGCCCGCGGTTCGCCGGCGCCGATGTGCGGGTGACCCGCATATTGCCGCCACCGAACGCAAAAAGAAGGCCCCGCCGGCGAACCGGCGGGGCCTTCTGTCACAGCTCGGGGGTCAGACCTTGCCGCCGCGGAGTACCCGCAGCAGGAAAGCGATCAGCGCGATGACGCCGACGATGAGGGCGACCCACAGAAGCCAGTTGAGCGCGCTGCTCATGCCTCCGACGATGGCCAGCACGATAGCGACGACGATGATGATGATAAGAGCGATGTTCATGGCGGTGCTCCCTTTCTCCGGGTTGTATCCGGGATCCGATGACCCCCCGACGCTATCGGCGATCCGGAAAAGCGAGCACCCCCTTGCCACGCGCCGTCCGGGTGCGATATGGCCATGTATGTGCCCCGTCTGAAAACTGTCCACCCCGGCATCGATCCCGGATTCACCCGCACCGCCGACGGCTTCGTCGCCGCATCCGGTCGCGCCGTCGCGGCGGCGGATGCCGAGCGCGCGCACGCCCTGGTCATCCCCCCGGCGTGGACCGAGGTCTGGGTGAGCGCGGATGCCCGGGGACACATCCAGGCGATGGGCATCGACGACGCCGGGCGCCGCCAGTACATCTACCACCCGCAGTGGTCGGCGGGCCGCGACAAGGGCAAGTACGCGCGCGCTCTCGCACTCGCCGAGGCGCTGCCGCGCGCGCGGGGCCGTGTGACGACGTCGCTTCGCCGCGCCGATCTCGATCAGGAGCGGGTGCTCGCCGCGGCCTTCCGCCTGCTCGACCAGGCTGCGCCCCGCGTCGGGTCGGAGACGTACCTGTCGAAGCACGGCAGCCGCGGCCTCACGACGCTGCGCCGACGGGATGCCGTGATCGACGGCGCCCTGACCCGACTCGACTTCCCCGGCAAGAGCGGCAAGCGCCAGAACCTCGAGATCGACGACGCCGATCTGGCCGTGGCGCTCGAGCTGCTCGCGGCGGGGCGCCCGGCGTCGCCCCTGTTCTCGTACACGCGCGGCCGGCGCCGCGTGCCGCTCACCCCCCGCGACGTCAACGTGTACGTCCGCACGATGACCGGCGGGACGTTCACCGCGAAGGACTTTCGCACGCTCCGCGGCACGATCCTCGCCGCCGACGCGCTCGCGCGCATCGGCGCGGTCGACACGAAGACCGACCGCAAGCGCGCCGAGGTGCTCGCGGTGAAGGCGGCGGCGGAGGCGCTCGGCAACACCCCGACGGTGGCCCGAAACTCCTACATCGACCCCCGGGTGTTCCAGCGCTACCGCCGTGGCCAGCTGCTCGACACGGCGATCTCGGGCGAAACGGCGATCCGCGCGCTCCTCCTGGGCTGAATGCGCTCTAGCGTGAGGGCATGCGCTGGTTCTCGGTCCGCTCGCTGATCCTGGTGATCGCGGGCGGCGCGCTGGGCGTCGCGCTGCGCGCGCTGCTGATCGTCCCGCTCGGCGCGGGCGGGCATCCGCTCGTCGTGCCGGCGATGACCGGCGGGGTCAACCTCGTCGGGTCGTTCTTGCTCGGTGTCGTGGTCGCCCGCCTCGCCGGACGGCACCCGCGCCTGCAGGCGTTCTTCGGCACCGGCGTGCTCGGCGGCTTCACCACCTACAGCGCGTTCGCCGTGCAGGCGGTCACGACCGGCACCGCCGCGCCGGTCATCGGACTGCTCCTGATCGTCGTCGCGCTGATCGGCGGTGTGATGGCGGCAGCGCTCGGCCTCCGCCTCGGCGGCGGGGCGGCGCCCGCACCGGCGGACGCCGAATGACCCCCGTCGAGCTCGGTGCGCTCATCGTCGGCGGCGGACTCGGCGCCGGCGCGCGCTACGTGGTCGACGGGCTCGTCATGAAAGGGCGGAAGGATGCCTTCCCCCTCGGCATCCTGCTCGTCAACGTCGCCGGCTCGTTCGTGCTCGGCCTGCTCACCGGGCTCGGCGCTGCGATCGCACCGGTGTGGATGACGGTGCTCGGGGTCGGTGTGCTGGGCGGGTTCACGACATTCAGCACCGTGGCGGTCGAAACGGCGCTGCTCGCACGGCGCGGCCGCCGCGACTGGGCCTGGACGAACCTTCTCGGCACCGCCGTGCTCGCCATCATCGCGGCGGCGATCGGCATCATGCTCGGCGGTCTCTTCCCACGCTGAATCGGGGCGCTCTCCCAGCGGGCGCGTGCGAGAATTGTCGACGATACAGTCCTGTATCCACACTTGCAAAGGGCCCCTCCGTGTCGCATCTCGCCGTCCTGAGCCTCAAGAACCGCGCCCTGATCGCGCTGATCACGATCGTCGCGGCGATCTTCGGCGGCCTCGCGCTGACGAGCCTGAAGCAGGAGCTGATCCCGTCGGTGGAGTTCCCGCAGCTGTCGGTGCTCTCCACCTACCCGGGAGCCTCGCCCGACGTCGTGAACAACGACGTGTCCACGCCGATCGAGACGGCGATCCAGGGGATCCCCGGGCTCGAATCCACCACCGCGACGAGCACGACGAACGCGTCGATCATCACGGCATCCTTTACCTACGGCACCGATCTCGCCACCGCCGAGCAGAAGATCCTGCAGGCGATCAACCGCATCAAGTCGACGCTGCCCGAGGCCGTCGAGCCCAACGTCGTGTCGTTCTCGATCGACGACCTCCCCGTCATCGCCCTCGCCGTCACGGGCTACGACGATGAAGAGACGATCCAGGCGCAGCTGGAGGCGAGCGCGATCCCCGATCTCGAAGACGTCGACGGCGTGAGCGCCGCGGCGATCGTCGGCGGCCAGGGGCAGCGGGTCACGATCACCCCCGACCAGGCGGCCCTCGCGCAGCGCGGCCTTACGCAGACCGCGATCACGGATGCCCTGGATCAGAACGGCGTGCTCTTCCCCGGCGGCACGGTGACGGAAGGCGATCAGACCCTCACGGTGCAGACCGGCACGAAGGTCGCGTCGGTCGACGAGGTCTCGGCGCTGCCGCTGATCGGTGCCGAGCCCACCACGATCGCCGACGTCGCCACGGTCGAGCTGGGTCAGGACCCCGTCACCTCGATCTCCCGCGTCAACGGTGAACCGGCGCTCACGCTGTCGATCACGAAGCTGCCCGCCGCCAACACCGTCGACGTCAGCCGCGCGGTGACCGCGCTCGTGCCGCAGCTGCAAGACGCCATCGGCGCGGATGCGACGTTCACCGTCGTCTTCGACCAGGCGCCCTACATCCAGCAGTCGATCGAGGCGCTCGCGCAAGAAGGGCTGCTCGGCCTCGTCTTCGCCGTGCTCGTGATTCTGCTGTTCCTGCTGTCGGTGCGCTCCACGCTCGTCACCGCGATCTCGATTCCGACCAGCGTGCTCATCACGTTCGTGGGAATCCAGGCGTTCGGCTACTCGCTCAACATCCTCACCCTCGGCGCGCTCACGATCGCGATCGGACGCGTCGTCGACGACTCGATCGTCGTGATCGAGAACATCAAGCGGCACTACGTCGAGGGCGCCGACAAGCTCGCCTCGATCCTCCTGGCGGTGCGCGAGGTCGCCGCCGCGATCACGGCGTCGACCATCACGACGGTCGCCGTGTTCCTGCCGATCGCGTTCGTGGGCGACGTCACCGGCGAGCTGTTCCGTCCGTTCGCGATGACCGTCACGATCGCCATGGCGGCGTCGCTCTTCGTGGCGCTGACGATCGTGCCCGTGCTCGCCTACTGGTTCCTCCGCCCCGGCAAGCCCGTGCGCGATGCCGAGGGCAACCCGGTCGATCCGGAAGACCCGGCCGCGCCGCCGTCGCGCCTGCAGAAGGCGTACCTCCCGGTGCTGAACTGGACGCTGAAGCACTCGTGGGTCACCCTGCTGCTGGCCGTCGTCGTGCTGGTCGGCACGGCGGCGATCGCGCCGCTGATGAAGACCAACTTCCTCGGCGACTCGGGTCAGAACACCTTCACCGTCACGCAGGAGGTCGCGCAGGCCGCGAGCCTCGACGCCGAAGATGCCGCTGCGCAGAAGGTCGAGGCGGTGCTGACGGAGGTCGACGGCGTCGAGACCGTGCAGACCTCGATCGGCTCGTCGGGCTCGGCCATCCGCGACGCGTTCGCCGGCGGCGGAGCGGGCATCACCTACTCCATCACGACCGACACCAGCGCCGATCAGGTCGCCGTCCGGGAGGACGTGCAGAAGGCGCTCGCCGGCCTCGACGACGTCGGCACGCTGACGGTCTCGTCGGGTCAGGGCGGGTTCGGCTCGAGCGACATCGAGATCGACGTCACGGCGCCCGCCGCCGACACCCTGCAGAGCGCGACGGATGCCGTCGTCGCGGCGCTCGACGGCAAGGACGGCATCGGCCAGGTCACTTCGAACCTCTCCGCCTCGTTGCCGTTCGTCTCCGTCGCGGTCGACCGCGCGAAGGCCGCCTCCCTCGGTCTCTCCGAGGTCGCGGTCGGCGCGCTCGTGTCGAACACGATGCAGCCGCGCCAGATCGGCTCGGTCGAGATCGACGGCACGTCGCTGACGGTGTACCTCAAGGCGTCCGGCATCCCGACGACCATCGCCGACCTCCAAGGCCTGCAGATCGCGTCCGCGGCCGGACTCATCCGCCTCGACGAAGTCGCCACGGTCGCCGAGAGCCAGGGACCCACCTCGATCACGACACAGCGCGGCCAGCGCACCGCGACCGTCACGGTCAGCCCGTCGACCGACAACCTGACCGCAGCCTCGGCCACGGTCTCGACGGCGCTCCAGGACGTCGACCTGCCCACCGGCGCCGACGCGTCGCTCGGCGGCGTGGTCACGCAGCAGCAGGATGCCTTCGGCCAGCTGGGCCTCGCGCTCCTCGCCGCGATCCTCATCGTCTACATCGTGATGGTCGCGACCTTCAAGTCACTCCGCCAACCGCTGCTGCTGCTCATCTCGGTGCCGTTCGCGGCGACCGGCGCGATCCTCCTGCAGATCGTCACAGGCGTGCCGCTCGGCGTGGCATCCCTCATCGGCGTGCTCATGCTGATCGGCATCGTGGTGACGAACGCGATCGTGCTGGTCGACCTCGTGAACCAGTACCGCGAGAAGGGCCTGAGCGCCCACGACGCGACCGTCGCCGGTGGCGCGCGGCGCCTCCGGCCGATCCTCATGACGGCGCTCGCGACGATCTTCGCGCTCACGCCGATGGCGCTCGGCATCACGGGCCACGGCGGGTTCATCTCGCAGCCGCTGGCGATCGTGGTGATCGGCGGACTCATCTCGTCGACCGTGCTGACCCTGCTCGTGCTCCCGACGCTGTACAACCTCGTCGAGGGTGCGAAAGAGCGGCGGGCGGCCAGGCGCGACGTCGACCTCACGCCGGTCGACACCGCCGAACTCCACCCGCGCCGCGCGCTGCGCAACACCTGAGCCTCACTGCGTTTCGTCTCGCTTCGCTCGCTCAACGGCCGGGATGCCCCTTCACCCCTGGGCGCCCCTCCCGCCCGTTGAGCGAGGAGCGCGGCCCTCCCGCCCGTTGAGCGAGGAGCGCGGCGACGAGACGAAACGCCTGTGATCAGCTCCGCCGCTACAGCGACGCGGTGATGCCCCACTCCAGCGGCCAGCGCTCGCCCGGCGCGAGCCAGCGGAGGTTCTCGCCCGAGTTGAAAGCGTTGGCGGGCGCCGTCATCGGCTCGATCGCGACGGCGAGCGGCTGACCCGGATAGCGGTCGGTCGTGAACACCTGCAGGTGGGTGAAGCCGGCCCCTGCCCACAGCGCGACCTCACGGCCGTCGGGTGCGGCCAGGGTCGCGCAGACGCGGTCGTCGGCGTCTCGCGGCATGCCGCTGTAGGCGGTGTTGAGGTCGACGTCGCCGACGCGGCGGGGCGTGCGGAGGTCGGTGGCGGCATCCACCGGCTCGTCGGAGACCGGAATGAGCCTGTCGTCGACGACGGCGTAACGCGGGGCGTCGAGGTGCAGCGTGAGGTCGGCCGTCGGGACGCCGGCGATCTGCAGGTACGGATGCGTGCCGAGCGCGACCGGCGCGTCGTCCGCGCCGACGTTGTCGATCGTGTGGGTCACCGTGAGGCCAGCGCCGGCGAGGGCGTACGTGACGGCTGTGCGCAGATGGAACGGGTAGCCGGTCTGCGGCACGACGTCGGCGGTGAGGGTCACGGCATCCGGGCTCCGACTCTCGAGCGCATACGACGTGAAGCGCAGCAGGCCGTGCGACGCCGCGCCCGTCGCGGGCTCGGAGACGGCGAGCTGGTGTGTCGTGCCGCGCTGCGTCCACGCTCCCGCCGCGACGCGGTTGGGCCAGGGCACCAGCACGACGCCGGATGCCGCCGGCGTCGGGCGGTCGTCGGCGTACCGCGGCACGAGGTCGACGCCGCCGACGGAGAAGGCGCGCAGCGCCGCGCCGACGGTCGTGACCTCGGCGCGGGAGTCGCCGTCGGCGAGGTGGAAGCGGGGGCCGGTGGGATCGCTGGTCACGATGTCAGCGTACGCCGGACTCCCAGGCGCGCCCGCTACAGTGGAGCGGTCGGCTCTGGACACCGCGCGTGCGCGGATGGGTTTGTGAGTCTGAGGGGCCGATGGTGAGCGCTGATCAGCGCGCATGAACCATCACTGAATGGCCCCCGGCCGATGGATGCCCGGGTTACTCCACGCCGCGCGTGCGGCGCGCGCCCGCTCTTGCGCGGCGCGAGGGAGGGCTGTTCGCATGAGAACAACCCAGAAGGACATCCCATGCCCAAAAACAAGAAGCCGGCCGGCGGCCGCGCCCAGAATTTCGAGCCGCGCTACGGCAAGAAGGTCTCGTTCCAGGACGCCAAGCGGCGCCCCGGACAGTCGTCCGCCGGCACCGCCGGCAGCAAGAGCCCCGGACACCGCGGTTACCGCCCCGAGGTCGAAGACGCCGCGCCGAAGAAGCAGCGCTGGAACGCGCAGGAGCGCGCCGGTCGCGCCGAAGCCCGCGGCATCCGTACCCACGCCCAGGGCGACCGCCCCCACCGCGACGAGCGGCCAGCTCGTTCGTTCGACGACCGTCCCGTGCGTAACTCCGGAGATTCGGGCCGTTCGCGCCCGTACGGCGCCGATTCGGCCCGCGGGCGTCAGAATGACCGGAGTTATGACCGTCCGGCCCGCTCGTTCGACGACCGCCCGGCTCGCTCGTTCGACGACCGGCCAGCCCGCTCGTTCGACGACCGTCCGGTGCGTTACTCCGGAGATTCGGGTCGTTCGCGCCCGTACGGTGCCGATTCGGCCCGCGGGCGTCAGAATGACCGGAGTTATGACCGCCCGGCTCGTTCCTTCGACGGCCCGCGCCGTGATGACCGCCCGGCCCGCTCGTTCGACGGCCCGCGCCGCGACGCCCGTCCGGCGCGTTCGTTCGACGGCCCGCGCCGTGATGACCGCCCGGCCCGCTCGTTCGACGGCCCGCGCCGCGACGCCCGTCCGGCGCGTTCGTTCGACGGCCCGCGCCGTGATGACCGCCCGGCCCGCTCGTTCGACGACCGCCCGGTGCGTACCTCCGGAGATTCGGGCCGTTCGCGCCCGTATGGGGCCGATTCGGGCCGTCCGCGGCAGAATGACCGGAGTTATGACCGCCCGGCTCGTTCCTTCGACGAGCGTCCCCGCCGCGAGGCGCAGCCGCGCGATGACCGTCGCACGTTCGGCGATGCCCGCCCGTCGTTCCGCGACGAGCGTCCGCGCCGCGACGAGCGCCCCGCGCGCTCGCACGACGAGCGCCCCCGTCGGGATGCCGGAGATCGGCGCCCCGCAGGCGGCGGCGGCAACCGGTCGGATTGGAACGCCGAGACCAAGGCGAAGGCACACCGCGACCACGTCGACGTCGTGCACGAGAAGCTGCAGGCCGACGCCGTGCAGGCGGAGGAGATCGCCGGGGTGACGTTCGGCGAACTCGGACTCGGCGACAACATCGTGCGCGCGCTCGCCGACCTCGGCGCTCCGTCGCCGTTCCCGATCCAGGCGGCGACGATCACCCCGATCCTCGAGGGCAAGGACGTCTTGGCCCGCGGCCGCACGGGCTCGGGCAAGACCATCGCGTTCGGTGCACCGCTCGTGGAGTCGATCCTGCGCAGCCAGGCCGGCAAGCGCCGCGAGTTCGGCCGCACGCCGAAGGCGCTCATCCTCGCGCCGACGCGCGAGCTGGCTCTGCAGATCGACCGCACGATCCAGCCCATCGCCCGCAGCGTCGGCCTCTTCACGACCCAGATCTACGGCGGCGTGCCGCAGGCGCGCCAGGTCGGCGCACTGAAGAAGGGCGTCGACATCATCATCGGCACCCCGGGGCGCATCGAGGATCTGCAGGCGCAGGGCAAGCTCGACCTGTCCGACATCCGCATCGTCGTGCTGGATGAGGCCGATCACATGAGCGAGCTCGGGTTCCTCGAGCCGATGCAGCGCATCCTCCGCCTCGTCCAGGACGGGGCGCAGAAGCTGCTCTTCTCCGCCACGCTCGACCGCGAGGTCGCCGCGCTCGTCGACGAGTTCCTCGTCGAGCCGGCCGTCTACGAGGTCGCCGGCGAGGACCAGGAGTCGGGCACGATCGATCACCGCGTGCTCGTGATCGACCACCGCGACAAGGCCGAGATCCTCACGTCGCTCGTCGACCGCGACGGCAAGACCCTCGTTTTCGCGCGCACCCGTGCCTACGCCGAGATGCTCGCCGAGCAATTCGACGACGCCGGCATCCACGCCGTCGCCCTCCACGGCGATCTGAATCAGGGCAAGCGCACGCGCAACCTCGAGCGTCTCACGTCCGGCCGCGTGAATGTCCTGGTGGCGACGGATGTCGCGGCCCGCGGCATCCACGTCGACGACATCGATTTGGTGATCCAGGCCGACGCCCCCGACGAGTACAAGACGTACCTGCACCGCTCCGGACGCACCGGTCGCGCCGGCCGCAGCGGCACGGTCGTGACCCTCATCACGCGCCAGCGCGAGCGCCGCATGAACGAGATGCTCGAGCGCGCCGAGATCGACGCGCCGTTCGAGAACGTCCGCATCGGCGACGACCTGCTCGAGGAGCTCTCCGGTCGTCAGGTCGACCCCGTCGCCTGACCCCCGATCACGAAGGCCCGCGTCCCCCCGGACGCGGGCCTTCGTGCGTGGCCGCTCAGTCGTATGGCGACTCGCTGGGTCGACGCCTCATGAGTACCGCGAGGTGTCATCAGTCCCACGCTCCATACGACTCGTGCGCGTCGCCTGACGCCCCTCTTCAGAACAGCGCGGCGGGCGCCGGACCGGTGACCCGCACGGGCCCGGGGCGCGGAGCACGGACGGCCGCCTCGTCTTCGACGCCGCCGTCGAGCCGATACTTCCGCAGGAGAGGCCGCACGCGCGCGGCGAGCAGCTTCCGGTAGCCGACCGGCGCGTAGGACGAGACCCCGGGGTAGAGCCCGCGATACACCGGCAGCAGTTCGGGATGCTCGCGCTCCAACCACTGCCAGAACCACGCCTTCGCGCCGGGGCGGAGGTGCAGCGCGCCGAACACGATGCGGGCAGCACCGGCATCCTTCACCCGCGCGACGGCGTCGTCGAGTTGCCACGGGGCGTCGGTGAGCTCCGGCAGGATCGGCATGAGGAACACGGTGGGCGCGAACCCCGCATCCGCCGCGGCGCGCACGGTGGTCAGCCGCGCCGTCGCACTGGGCGTGCCGGGCTCGATGAGCTTCTGCAGGTCGTCGTCGAACACGGCGATCGACATCGCGATCTTCACAGTGACGGAGGTCGCGGCCTCGGCGAGCACGGGGAGATCGCGCCGCAGGAGGGTGCCTTTCGTCAGCACGGACAACGGTGTGCCCGACTCGGCGAGGGCCGCGATGATGCCGGGCATGAGCCGGTAACGACCCTCGGCGCGCTGGTAAGGATCGGTGTTCGTGCCGAGCGCGACGGTCTCGCGGTTCCAGGCGGGGCGGGCGAGCTCGCGCCGCAGCACCTCGGCGACGTTGGTCTTCACCACGATCTCGCTGTCGAAGTCGCGGCCGCTGTCGAAGTCGAGGTACTCGTGGGTCTTCCGGGCGAAGCAGTACGTGCATGCATGGCTGCAGCCCCGATACGGGTTCACCGTCCAGTCGAACGGCATGGCCGACGGCCCGGGCACGTGGTTGAGCGCCGACTTCGCCACCACCTCGTGGAACGTCATCCCCGCGAACTCCGGCGTCGTGACCGAGCGGACGAGGCCGGTCAGGCCCGCCAGCGATTCCAGCCCGGGGAGCGCGTCGTCGTCGACCCGCCGTTCGACCTGTGCGTCCCATCGCATGCGGCAATTAGAACAAATAACCGATGCTAGGGCAAGGGCCGTCGGCGCAGAACCGAACCTCTGACCTGAACAACTCCTGCTCGAACCCGCGTCGTCGTGGAGCAGCCCCCGGAAAACGGGGTTCGGCATCGCCGCCCACGGCAGTCAGCAGGAGTTATTCAGGTGAGAGCGCGCACGGGGCCGGAACGGCGAGGAGTGTCCCGATGGGGTGAAACCCAGTACCATGGTTGACGGGATGCAATCCCATCCACTTCGGCACTCGACGACGAGAGGCAGGCGCACGATGGAGCGCGACATTTACGACGAGGATCACGAGGCGTTCCGCGACGTCGTCAAGGAGTTCCTGAAGCGCTACGCGAGCGAAGAGAAGCGCAAGCAGTGGGAGGCCGACGGCGAGATCGACCGCGCCACCATGCTCGCGGCGGGTGAGCAGGGCCTCATCGGCCTGAGCGTTCCCGAAGAATTCGGCGGCGCCGGCATGCTGCAGGACTATCGCTTCCGCTCGATCGTGATGGAGGAGGCGATCGCCGCCGGGCATGGGTCGCTCGCCGGCGCCTTCGGCATTCAGGACGACCTCGCGGTGCCCTACATCGTGCACATGGGCACGCAGGAGCAGAAGGAGAAGTGGCTGCCGCGGATGGCGACGGGAGAGATCCTCGGCGCGCTGGCGATGACCGAGCCCGGCGCCGGCAGCGACCTCCGCGGCATCAAGACGACGGCGAAGAAGGTCGACGGGGGATACGTCGTCAACGGCGCGAAGACGTTCATCTCGTCGGGCAAGACGGCCGACATCGTCGTGACGTTCGTCAAGACCGGCGAAGGCAACCGGCCGGATGCGTTCAGCCTCGTGATCCTCGAAGACGGCATGGAGGGCTTCGACCACGGCAAGAAGCTCGAGAAGATGGGCTTCCACGGCTGGGACACCGCCGAGCTGTCGTTCACGGACGTGTTCGTCCCCGAGGAGAACCTCATCGGGGGCAAGGAAGGCCTCGGCTTCATCCAGCTCATGATGAACCTGCCGCTCGAGCGACTGTCGATCGGCGTCGCGGCCGCCGCCGCCGGCGAGGCCGCGTTCCACTGGACCCGCGACTACACGATCAGCCGCGAGGCGTTCGGCGAGCGCATCGCCGACTTCCAGAACACGCGCTTCCTCCTGGCGGACATGGCCACGACGGTCGATGTCATGTGGACCTACGTCGACCGCGCCATGATGCTCTACAAGGATGAGAAGCTCACGGCCGAGGAGGCCGCGAAGGTGAAGTTCTGGACGACCGACCGCGAGGCGGAGCTCCTCGACATCGGCGTGCAGCTGCACGGTGGCTACGGCTACATCACCGAGTATCCGATCGCCCGCGCCTACCTGGACGCCCGCGTCCACCGCATCTACGGCGGCACGAACGAGATCATGCGCGACATCGTGTCGCGCCAGATCGTCGGCAAGCGCTGAGGACAGGCCTCAGACGGCGACGCGGCGGCGGGCCAGTCTGGCGACGCCGGCCGCGCGCAGGCGGTCGCCGATGACGATGCCGAGGGCCGTGCCGCCGAGGCAGGATGCCAGGGTCACCGCGAAGAAGGCGACCTGCGCCCACGGCGCCATCGACCACAGGCTGAAGAACTCCGCCGAGAGGATCGGGTAGACGACGCCGACGACGACAGCGCCGGCGTAGTGCTGCCACGTCGCCCAGCGGCGGTAGAGCAGCACGAGGAACCCGACCTCGGCGAAGAACGCCCACCACACGGCGGCGCCGAGGAACGGGAACACGACGAGTCCTGACAGCAGCCCGACGAGCAGCCCTGCGAGCGGGCGCTGCAGCAGACGCAGCGCGATCGTCGCGGGCAGCAGCCACAGCCCCGCGAAGATCATCGCCGCCATCGGCGCGACCGGCGTCACCACCGTCGAGAGCCAGCCCGCGCCCCACAGCAGCACGCCGCCGGCGACGCCGATGGCGGCGCAGGTGAGCAGGTACGCGGTCGTGACCTTGCCCATCAGTGCACCTCCGCCTGCTGCGATTTCGGGGCGGGCGACGCGGCGCCCACCCGCCAGTACCCGATGAAGCTGATGCGGTTCTTGTCGACGCCCGCCGCGACCAGGTGCCGCCGCGCCGACGTGGGCAGCGACTGCTCGCCGACGATGAAGGCGTGCGCGTCGGATGCCGGCGTCGGCAGCGCCCGCAGCGCCTCCAGCGCGACGGTTCCCGGCGCCGCATCCGCTTCGCGGACGAGCCAGCGCACCTCCACCCCGGCGGGCGCGTCGAACTCCTGCACGTCGTCGGCCGACGGAGCTTCGATGATCGCGACGCCCGTGGCCGAGGCCGGCAGCGATGCGCACACCCCCGCGACGGCGGGCGCTCCGGTCTCGTCGGCGACGAGGATCACCCGCTCGACGCCGCGCTCGGGGTTGAACCCGAGGCCCTCGTCGATGATCACGACCGACTCGCCGGGGGTCGCGGCATCCGCCCAACGCGACGCGGGACCGGCCGCGGGGCCCGTGCCGTGCAGCACGAAGTCGACATCGATCTCGGGGCCTCCGCTGGCACCGGATGCCCGGTACGCGCGGACGGTGTAATTGCGCATGACGGGACGGACGCCCTCGGGGATGCGCAGGTACTTGAGGTAGCCGAAGATCTTGTTCGCCTTCGCCGGAATGCGCTCGAGGCCCTCGTCACCGCCGAGCGGCAGGAAGATGCGGAACCACTGATCGAACCCCATCGGGGTGAACCGGGAGATCTCCCCGCCGCCGAGGGTGACGCGCATCCAGTGCGCGCTCAGGCGTTCGGTGCGCAGCACCTCGAGGTGGATGAGGTCTTGCGAGGCGGGTTTCACGAGGGCGGAGGCGCGGGCCAAGGGGTGCCTTTCAGTCGAGGGTCCACGGGAAGAAGAAGAGCAGGATGCCGATGCTCGCGGCGCAGAAGACGACCACGAACGCGGTGTCGCGCCGTCGCCACGGCACGAGGTGCCGTTCGGTGCGGTCGGCGTGGGCGCCGAAGGCGCGGGCATCCATCGCGAGGGCGACGCGTTCGGCGTGCCGGATGGCGCCGGCCAGCAACGGCACGATGTAGCCCCACCAGCGGGCGACGCCGCCGCGCGTGCCGCGGACGCGGTGCGCCTGCCGGATCACGTCGAGCTCGTAGCCGAAACGCGGCACGAAGCGCAGCGCGGCGAGCGCCGTGTAGCCGATGCGGTACGGCACGCGCAGCTGCTGCACGGCGGCGCGCACGAGGTCGGGGCCTGTCGTGGTGAGCCCGGCGATGAGGGCGAGCGCGATGATCGCCGCGAGGCGCAGACCCGTCGCCATGCCGACCGCGACGGCACCGCTGTACAGCGCCCAGTCGCCGACGCGCACGAGCGCGGTGCCGGGCTCGATGCGCGACGGATCGGCCCAGAGCGACATGCCGACGCCCAAGACGAGAGCGGCCGCGGGAACGACCGCCAGAAGGATCGCGGCGCTGCGCGCGGTCAGCCGCGCACCGAGGAAGAGCACGGCGTAGGCCAGCGCGATGAAGGCGAGCGGCGTCGCCGGGTCGCGGACGAACACCAGCACCGCCATCGCCGGCAGCGGAGCCGCCAGCTTCGCGAGCGGATTGAGGCCGGGCAGCAGCCACCGGGAAGGGACGGCGGTCTGCCACACGTCGAGGGCGGTCACGAGGCGGCCGTCGGAATGTCGGCGAGGCGTGTGATGCCGGCGAGTGCCGGGTCGGCCGAGCCCGCGAACGCGCGCAGCAGCGGCGGCTGGCGCAGGCCCCATCGACGCAGCAGCGCGTCGTCGGCGAACACGTCGCGTGTCGGGGCGTCGGCGACGATGCGTCCGTCGCCGACGACCACCGTGCGGCGCGCGTACTCGGTGACGAGCTGCATGTCGTGGGTCACGACGAGGATCGTGGTGCCGGCGACGTTGAGCTCCGCCAGCAGGTGCAGGAGCTCGTCGGCGCGGGCGCGGTCCTGCCCGAACGTCGGCTCGTCGAGGGCGAGCACGGGCGCCCCGGTGATGAGCGCGGTGCCGACGGAGAGGCGCCGCTTCTGTCCCCCGGAGAGCAGGAAGGGGTGGATGCCGGCTTTGTCTTGGAGTCCGAAGCGCTCCAGCATCCGCTCGACCTCCACGCGGATGCGGGCCTCGGCGATCTTCTGGCGGCGGAGTCCGTGCGCGAGCTCGTCGAAGACGGTGTGGGCGATGAACTGGTGCTCGGGGTTCTGAAAGACGAACCCGATGCGCCGCGCGAGCGCACGCGGATGCTCGCGCGCGATGTCGATTCCGCCGACCCGCACCGTGCCGCGCGGGGGCGGGATGACCCCGGCGATCGCCTGCAGCAACGTGGTCTTGCCGGCGCCGTTCGCACCGACGATCGCGACGAAGTCGCCGGCATCCACCTCGAGGTCGACGCCGTGGAGGACATCGGTCCGCCCGCGGCGGACGGTGAGCCCCGTGACCTCGATCAGCGGCGTTTCGTCTCGTCGCTGCGCTCCTCGCTCAACGAACGGGGATTTTCCCCCGCCCGCCCCGCGAGCGAAGCGAGTCGAAACGTCGGCGCCGGCGAGCGCGGCGCGCAGCTCGTCGGGGTCGAGGGGGAGGCGGTCGATGTGCCACCCGGCGCGCTGCAGACGGAGGGCAGCCATCGTCGACACCGGCAGCCACACGCCGAGCTCGTGCAGCTCTTCCGCCCGGCCGCGCAGCACCTCGTCGACCGAGCCGTCGGCGACGGTGCGTCCGTCGTGGTCCAACACGACGACGCGATCGGTGATGCCGACGGCGGCGTCGAGGTTGTGCTCGATCAGCACGATCGCTCGGTCGCCCGCCGCGACCAGGTCGTCGAGCGCGGCGTAGACCTCCTCGATCCCCTGCGGGTCGAGGTTCGCGGTCGGCTCGTCCAGCACGAGCAGCGGCGAGCCCATCGCGAGCGCGCACGCGATGGCGAGGCGCTGCCGCCCGCCGCCGCTGAGGCGATCGGGGTTCTCGCTCCGCCGCTCCCAGAGCCCCACGCGGCGCAGCGCGTCTTCGGTGCGGGAGAGCACGTCGTCGACCGGCAGGCGCAGATTCTCGGGCCCGAAGGCGACTTCGTCGAGGAGCGTGCCGGTGACCAGCTGCGCATCCGGATCTTGGAAGACCATGCCCACGCGGGTCGACAGCGTAGCCACCGGGGTGACGGCCGCATCGAGCCCGTCGACGTGGACTGAACCGCTGACCGCGGCGGGCACGGCGTGCGGGATGAGCCCGTTGAGCGCGAGTGCGAGGGTCGACTTGCCCGCGCCGCTCGGACCGAGCAGCAGCACGACCTCGCCGCGGGCGACGGAGAACGTCGCGGATGCCGGGGCGGTGGTGTCCGCGCCTTCGTAGCGGATGCCGAGGTCGGCGACGCGCAAAAGGGGTTCGGGCGCGTCGGTCACCCCTCTAACTTAGCCTGCCCTAACTTCAGGCGCGGGCGACCCCCGCGCGGCGCAGGGACGAGCCGATGCCGAGCCCGATCGCCGTCCAGGCGACGGGGCCGAGCACCGAGATGGCGAGGTAGGCGATCTGCGCCCAGGGTGCGAGCGTGCCGAGGTCGGCGACGAAGAAGACGACGACGGCGACCAGGATGCCGATGATCACGGCGGAGATGAAGAAGCGCCACGGGCCCCACACCCGGTAGCGGGTGAGTGCGGCGACGCCCTCTTGGATCGCGCCGAAGAGCAGCGCCGTGCCGAGGAAGCGTCCGATCCACGCGGGATTGAACGCGCTCGCGACGAGCGCCGCCATCACGTGGGTGAGGAGGGCGACGAACGGCCGGCGCAGCACCTCTTGCGCGATGATCCCCGGCAGCACGTGCGAGCCGAGCACGAGCCCGTAGGCGAACGGTGCGGCGACGAGCACGAACGGAGTGACGACGCCCGCGATGCCGCCGACGATGCCCGTCGCGACGCCGATCGCGGCGCATACGAGCAGCAGGCGCGTCGACAGGGTCGTGGTTCGGGTCACCCCTTCAGACTACCGGCGCCGCTCAGCCCGGGCGGCGGCGCTGCGTGAGGCGCACGGCGGGCAGCGGCGGTGCCGGGATGCGCTCCGCGCCGTGCCCGACGACGTGACCGAAGCGGGCGGCGTCCGCCTCCCACGCATCCCGGGCCTCGACGATCTCCTCGTGCGTGCGTCCGACGAAGTTCCACCACATCACGATGTCCGCCTCGAACGGCTCACCGCCGAGGAGGAAGAGCGTCGCGTCCCGTTCGCCGGCCTCCACGTCGATCGCGGCGCGCTCGGTGCCGAGGTAGAACAGGCTCTGGTCGGGGATGACCTCCCCCCGCACGACGGGGTCGCCCGCGACGCCGACGAGGGCGTGCTCCCACGCCGCCTCGAGCGGCAGCGACACCCGCGCGCCGGCCGGCACGTGGATCTCGGCGCCCACGATCGGCGTGTACATCGTGGCGGGCGACGACACTCCGGCGAACGCGCCGACGACCACGGTGGCCCGCCCGCCGTCGCCGAGGTCGACGGTGGGGAGGTCTTCGTGCCGCTCGAAGGCGGGCTCCCCGTGGCGACGCGACTCCGGAAGCGCGACCCAGAGCTGCAGCGCGTCGAGGGGGACCTCGCCGTCACCGAGTGAGTATTCCGAATGCGCGATGCCCGCCCCGCTCGTCATGAGGTTCAGCACGCCGGGACGCACGAGCACGTCGCTGCCGAGCACGTCGCGGTGGCGCACCTCGCCGACGAACGGCCACGTCACGGTCTGCAAGCCGATGTGCGGATGCGGCTCGACCCGCATCCGTGCGACCTGAGGACCGAACCTATCGAGGAAGCACCACGCGCCGACCATGGGGAGCGCGCGCTGGGGCAGACTGCGGTGCACGAGCATGCCGCGGACGCCGCCGAGCGGAACTTCGCGTGCCTCCAGCAGCAGCGCGCGCGGACCGGGGTCGGCGAGAGCCCCGTCGCTCTCGGTCTCCGCCCCCGCGTCGAGCCGCGTCATGCGTCCGGCGCGTCCACGTGGTCGCTGCCGCCCTCGTCCGCAGTCGGGCGCCATGCGACGTCGAGCCCCGGCACCTCGGTGCCGTGGAGGTACTTCACGACGAACGGGCAGACCGGCACGACGGTCTCGCCGCGCGCCGCAGCGTCGGCGAGCGCCGCGCCGACGAGCGTGCCGCCGAGACCCCGGCCGGAGAAGGCCGGGTCGACCTCGGTGTGCGTGTAGACGAAGCGGCCCTGGTCGTCGACCTCGAAGGCGGTGAAGCCGGCGACTGTGCCGTCCACGTGCACCTCGTACCGACTCTTGTCGTCGTTTCGGACGACGGTGGGCGTGGCGTCGCTCATGGGTGCTCCTTCTCTCGTGGTGACTCCAAGGCAGGCACGGCCCGGGCGTTCCGCCAGGGTCACTGCCGTTCATCGCGGCATCCGCGCCGCTCGTCGCATGCCCGACAGCTCGAGCCTAGCGCCGGCATCCCCCGTTCTTACTCTGGAGGGCACGCAAAGACGCGCCCTCGAGGAGATCCAATGACTGCACCTTCATCGCGCCGCCCCGATCGGGGTGCGGCCGCCTTCGCCGACGACGAGCCCGACCTCGTCCCCGACAAGAACCTGCCTCCCGTCTCGCTGACCCCCGAGAAAGAAGCCCGCGACGCGCGCTGGACGCCGCTCAAGGTCGTCATCTGGGTCGCCATCGCGTTGCTCGGCGGGCTCGCGTGGGTCATGCTCGCCATCGTCCGCGGCGAGACCGTCAACGCGATCTGGTTCGTCTTCGCGGCGGTGTGCACGTACCTCATCGGTTACCGCTTCTATTCGAAGGTGATCGAGCGGTACCTCACGCGCCCGAACGACAAACGGGCGACGCCTGCCGAAGTGAAATCCGACGGCAAGGACTACGTCCCCACCGACCGGCGCGTGCTCTACGGGCACCACTTCGCCGCGATCGCCGGCGCCGGCCCGCTCGTCGGCCCCGTGCTCGCGGCGCAGATGGGCTTCCTGCCGGGAACCATCTGGATCATCGTCGGCGTCGTGCTCGCCGGCGCCGTGCAGGACTACCTCGTGCTCTTCTTCTCGATGCGCCGCGGTGGCCGCACGATCGGCCAGATGGCGCGCCAGGAACTCGGGCGCATCGGCGGCACTGCCGCGATCATCGCGTCGCTGCTGATCATGATCATCATCGTGGCGATCCTCGCCCTGGTCGTGGTGAACGCCCTCGGTGAGAGCCCGTGGGGCGTCTTCTCGGTGTCGATGACCATCCCGATCGCGCTCTTCATGGGCGTGTACCTGCGCTACCTCCGCCCCGGCAAGGTCAGCGAAGTGTCGATCATCGGCTTCGTGCTGCTGATGGCGGCGATCGTCGGCGGCGGCTGGGTCGCCGGCACCGAGTGGGGCCAGGCGATCTTCCACCTCGACAAGACCACGATCGCATGGGGCATCATCATCTACGGCGCGATCGCCGCCATCCTCCCGGTCTGGCTGCTGCTGGCTCCCCGTGACTACCTCTCGACGTTCATGAAGATCGGCGTGATCGTGCTGCTCGCGGTCGCGGTCATCATCGTCCGCCCCGAGATCTCGGTGCCGGCCGTGTCGATCTTCGGTCAGAACGGCATGGGCCCGGTGTTCGCCGGTCCGCTCTTCCCGTTCCTGTTCGTCACGATCGCCTGCGGCGCGCTCAGCGGATTCCACGCACTGATCGCGTCGGGCACGACCCCGAAGCTCATCGAGAAGGAGCGCCAGACGCGCTTCATCGGCTACGGCGGCATGCTCATGGAGTCGTTCGTCGCGATCATGGCGCTCGTGGCCGCGATCTCGATCGACCAGGGCATCTACTTCGCGATGAACGCCCCCGTCGCCGCCACCGGCGGCACGGTGGAGGGCGCCGTCGCGTTCGTCAACTCGCTCGGCCTCACGGGTGTGAACCTCACGCCCGAGATGCTCATCGGCACCGCCGCGGACGTCGGCGAGGAATCGATCGTCTCGCGCACGGGTGGCGCGCCGACACTCGCCCTCGGCCTCGCGCACATCATGCAGCAGGCGCTCGGCGGTCAGGCGATGATGGCGTTCTGGTACCACTTCGCCATCATGTTCGAGGCGCTGTTCATCCTCACGGCGGTGGACGCCGGCACCCGCGTCGCGCGGTTCATGCTGCAGGACACGATCGGACACATCTTCCCGAAGTTCCGCGACGTCACGTGGCGTCCGGGCGTGTGGATCTGCACGGCGGTCATGGTCGCCGGGTGGGGATACATCCTGATCCTCGGCGTCACCGACCCGCTCGGCGGCATCAACACGTTCTTCCCGCTGTTCGGCATCGCCAACCAGCTGCTCGCGGCGATCGCCCTGGCGGTCGTGCTGTCGATCGTCGCGAAGCGCGGCAAGAGCTATGTGAAGTGGCTCTGGATCGTCGCGGTGCCGCTGGCGTTCACCGCCGTGGTGACCATCACGGCATCCTGCTACAAGATCTTCTCGCCGGTTCCGGCGGTCGGATACTGGGCGAACCACTTCCGCTACCGCGCCGTGCAGGATGCCGGGTCGGACGAGCTGGGCGCACCCGAGGTGGTGGCGGCGGTCATCCGCAACACCGGCGTGCAGGGGACCCTGTCGATCGTGTTCGTGACGCTCGCGATCATCGTGATCGTCTCGGCGCTCGTGACGACGATCAAGGCGCTGCGCGCCGGCGGCGGCGAGAACACGGAAGAAGCGCCGGTCGCCTCGCGCCGCTACGCGCCGGCCGGCCTCATCGCGACTTCGTCGGAGCGCGAGCTCGAGAAGCAGTGGGAGCCGATCCTCGAGGGCGAGCGGAAGGATCTGGCCCGTCGCGGCCACTGACATGACGACCCAGACGGATGCCGTGGCCCGCGCTCTCGCCCAGGTGGCGAGGGTGGGCCGCGGCATCCGCTGGTACATGTCGAACCTGATGGGCGACAGCGCCTACGCGACCTACGCCGCGCATCATCGTCGCCACCACGACGACGAGCCCGTGTCGGAGCGCGCCTTCTGGCGCCAGAAAATGGACGACCAGGACCGCAACCCCGGCGCCCGCTGCTGCTGACCCGGCCCCTACTTCCGCGAGACACCGTTTCTGCCCCGAGACGCTCGATGGCACGCGGTGTCTCGGCGCGCGGACGGTGTCTCGCGGGCGAGGCGAGGCGGGGCGGGGCGGGCGAAACGTAGGCTGGGGGCGTGACCGATGCCGTCGTCCTCGCCGCCGTCCTCGGCGTCGTGGGCGGCGTCGTGCTGACGGTGCTGCTCGTGCTGGCGCGGCGGTTCGCGCGCGGACAGACCGACCTCGGCGGCGACGCCGAGCAGGCCACCTACCGCGCCCTGCACCTCGCGAGCCTCGCCGCTCCGCACCTGCGCGGCGGGCTGGATGCTGCGGACATCACTCGAGCCCCGCGCCACCTGCGGGCACTGCTGGGTGCCGCCGCGATCGCGCTCGTGCGCGGCCACGAGGTCGTCGCGTTCGACGGCCAGGGCGAGGCGAGCGAAGACGAACTCGCGCCGTCCGCCGTCCGCATCGCCGACCGCGTGCGCGCCACCGGCCGCCGCCAGGTCTTCCCGCGCGAGGAGGGACTCGAGGCGGTCGGCGCACCGATCACCGTCGACGGCGAGATCACCGGCGTCGTCGTGGCCTTCGCCTCGCCCGTGCGCGCGCCGCTCGTGCGTGCCACCGGCGAGGTCGCCGATTGGTGCGCCGCGCAACTCGAGCTCGGCGACCTGGATGCCTCACGCAGCGCGCTCGCCGAGGCCGAACTGCGCTCCCTCCGCGCCCAGATCTCCCCGCACTTCATCTACAACGCCCTCACGGCCATCGCCTCGTTCATCCACACCGAGCCCGAGCGCGCCCGCGAGCTCGTTCTCGAGTTCGCCGACTTCACCCGCTACTCCTTCCGGCGGCAGGGTGAGTTCACGACCGTCGCGGAGGAGCTCGGCAGCATCAACTCCTACCTCGAGCTCGAGCGCGCGCGCTTCGGCGACCGGTTGCAGGTCACCCTGCGCATAGCTCCGGAGACCCTCGCGACCGTCATCCCGTTCCTGTCGGTGCAGCCGCTCGTCGAGAACGCCGTACGCCACGGCGTCGAACCCGGCGAGGGCGGCGGGACGATCCTCATCGCCGCCGAAGATCGCGCCACCCACACCGAGATCACGGTCGAAGACGACGGCGTGGGCATGGACCCGGAGGCCCTGCGCACCCTGCTCGGCGCGGCCGACACGGGCGCGCACGTGGGCCTTCGCAACGTCGACACGCGTCTCCGCCAGCTCTACGGATCGGATGGCGGACTCGTCGTCGACACCAACACCGGCGCAGGCACACTCGTGCGGATGCGCATTCCGAAGTCGCAGCCCCACCACGAAGCGGACCCGGCATGATCGACGTCCTCGTCGCCGACGACGAACGCCCCGCACGCGACGAGCTCGCGCATCTGCTGCGCGCGGATCCGCGCATCGGGGAGGTCGTGGCGGCGGCATCCGGAGGCGAAGCGCTGGCACTGCTCGCCGAGAGAGCGTTCGCGGTGGCCTTCCTCGACATCCACATGCCCGGCCTGTCCGGCCTCGACCTCGCGCGCGCGGTCGGCGCGCTCGCCGCGCCGCCCCTCGTCGTGTTCGTCACGGCCGACGACGCGCGCGCCGTCGACGCGTTCGACCTCCGCGCCGTCGACTATCTCCTCAAGCCCGTGCGGGTCGAGCGCCTCCGCCGCGCGGTGGACCGGGCGGTCGAGCTCGTCGGCGTCGACGCACCGACGGACGAGACGATCCCGGTGACGGTCGGCTCCACCGTGCGCTTCGTCCGCCGCGCCGACGTGCGCTGGGTGCACGCCCAAGGCGACTACTCGCGCCTCCACACCGACGGCGGCGCCGGCCATCTCGTGCGCATCCCGATCTCCGAACTCGACCAGCGCTGGAGCGAAGCCGGCTTCGTGCGGGTGCACCGCTCGTACCTGGTGCACGCGGCATCCGTCACCGAAGCGCGACTCGGCGGCGGCGAGCCGACCGTCGCTGTCGGCACCGCCGTGCTGCCGGTGAGCAGGCGCCTGCTGCCCACCGTGCGCGGGGCGCTCGTGGGTGGGCGAGATGAGTGACGCTCCCCGGCGCGTGCGCGTCACCGGGCCCGCGGCGCCGCGGCGCGTCGCGACCGTCACCCGGGGCATCGCCGTGGGCGATGCGCCCGTCGCCGAAGCGGATGCCGTGTACTCCCGCGCGCTGCGCACCACCCAGCTGCGCCTCGCGCTCGGCACCGTCGCGGGCTTCTTGATCGTCACGATCGCACTCACGATCGGCATCACCGCGATCCCCGAGCTCGACCTCGTCGTGGTGGCGGGGGTTCCCCTGTCGTGGCTCCTGCACGCGTTCGCGTTCTATCCCGTGATCGCGATCTTCGCGGTGCTCTACACCCGCGGCGCCGCGCGCAACGAGCGGCGCTACCGGGCGCTGCGGGAGAACGAGTGAACGCCGCGCTCGACATCGTCGCGGTCGCCCTCATCGCCGCCGCCACGGTGCTGATCGGCCTCTATGGCCTGCGCATCTCGCGCACGACGGGCGACTTCTTCGTGGCATCCCGCACCGTCCGGCCGATCTGGAACGCCTCCGCGATCAGCGGCGAGTACCTTTCGGCGGGGACGTTCCTCGGGCTGTCGGGACTCGTCCTGCTCGATGGCGCGCGCGGATTCTGGTTTCCGATCGGCTACGCCGCCGGCTACCTCCTGGTGCTCGTCTTCATCGCGGCGCCGCTGCGCCGCAGCGGCGCGTACACGATCCCCGACTTCATCGAAGCGCGCCTCGACTCCGTCGCCGCCCGGCGGGTCACCAGCATCGCGGTGCTCATCATCGGCTGGCTCTACATCGTGCCGCAGCTGCACGGCGCCGGACTCACCCTCCTCGTCGTGGCCGGCCTTCCGCCCTGGGTCGGGGCCGTCCTCGTCGCCGTGCTCGTGGCCGGCACGGTCGCGGCGGGCGGGATGCGCGCCATCACCTATGTGCAGGCATTCCAGTACTGGCTGAAGCTCACCGCGCTGCTCGTGCCGGTCGTGCTGATCTGTTTCGCGCTCGCCGGCGGGCCGCACGACAGCCCGCCGCTCGCGGTGTTCCCGCCGTCGGTGGGGCCCGCGGGCATCGACGCGTACGAGACGGCGTCGCTGCTCGTCGCCCTCCTCCTCGGCACGATGGGGCTGCCGCACGTGCTCGTGCGGTTCTACACCAGCCCCACGGGCGTCTCGGCGCGGCGGACGACCGTGCTCGTGATCGTCATGGTGAGCGTGTTCTACATCGTCTCGAGCGTCATGGGGCTGCTCGCTCGACGCGTCGCGCCCGATCTCGCCGAGCCCGGCCTCGCCGACACGGTCGTGCTCGTGCTGCCCTCGCGGGTGTTCCCCGGCCTCTTCGGCGAGGTGCTGACCGCGCTCGTCGTCGCCGGGGCGTTCGCGGCGTTCCTGGCGACCTCGGCCGGCCTCGTCGTCTCGCTCGCGGGCGTCGTCAGTCAGGACGTCTTCTCCGGCTCGGTCCGCTCCTTCCGTCTCGCCGCGATCATCTGCGCCGTCGTCCCGCTCGGCGTCGCACTGCTGACCCAACCGGCGGGGCTCGTCGCCAGCGTCGGCACGGTGTTCGTGTTCGCGGCGTCCAGTCTGTCGCCGGTGCTGCTGCTGGGCGTCTGGTGGCCACGCCTCACCGCCCGCGGCGCGATCGCCGGGATGGTCACGGGCGGCGTCACCTGCGGGCTCGCGCTGCTCGTGCACGCCGCGATCGGCGGCATCGGGCTGGCCGCCCCCCTCCTCGCCCAGCCGGCGGCGTGGACCATCCCGCTCGCGAGCGCCGTGACGGTGCTCGTTTCGCTCGGCGGACGCGGCGGTGCATCCGCCCGCGCGGAGCGGTATCTGGCGCGCCTGCACGCGCCCGAGCGCGCCGCCTGAGGTGGCGCGCCGCGTCCGCACCCGGAAAGATGGCGGCATGCGACGTGCGTTGGCGGTCCTGCTGATGGGCGCGGTCGCGCTTACCGGGTGCGCCGGCGCCGCGCCGGCATCCCCCACACCGACGAAGACCGCGACCGCGACGCCGACCCCGACGCCGGAGCCGACCCCGACCCCGACGCCGACCGCGGAGCCCGTCGACGCGCTCAGTCTCGAGCAGCAGGTCGGTCAGGTCTTCATGGTCGGCACCGAGGTCTCGCACGCGTCGCCCGACACGATCTCGGCCGTCGTCGATCGTCACGTCGGCAGCATCTTCCTCCACGGCCGCACGCGCGGCGGTGTCGCCGCGGTGGCGGGCGTCGTCGCGCAGTTCACGGCGCTCGTGTCGCCGGAGAGCACCGGCGGCGTGTCGCTGTGGGTCGCGACCGATCAGGAGGGCGGCGAGGTGCAGGTGGTGCGCGGATCGGGCATCGACGACATCCCGTACGCGATTCGTCAGGCCGATGATCCGCCCGAGGTGCTCCAACAGCACGCCGCGCGGTGGGGGGCGCAGCTCGCCGCGGCCGGCATCGACATGAACCTCGCGCCCGTCGCCGACATCGTCACGAGCCACGACAGCCGCTTCCGCAATCCACCGATCGGCGCGCTCGGGCGCCAGTACGGCTACGACGCAGCCACCGTCGCGGCGGGGGCGGGCGCGTTCGCCGAGGGGATGCGCACAGCCGGCATCCTGCCGACGTTCAAGCACTTCCCGGGCCTCGGGCGCGTGAACGCCAACACCGACACCACCGCGAACGTCGTCGACGACATCGTCGGCGCCGATTCGCCCGACGTGGCGGTCTACCGCGACCTGATCGCGCGCGGCCCGGCCGTCGTGATGATGGGAACCGCCATCTACACCCGCATCGACGCGGCCAACCCGGCGGCGTTCTCGGCGGCGATCGTGACCGACCTGCTGCGGGACCAGGTCGGATTCGAGGGTGTCATCACGACCGACGACCTCTCCGCGGCGATGCAGGTGCGCGGCATCCCGCCCGAGGAGCGGGGCGTGCGAGCCGTCGAGGCGGGCGTCGATCTGGTGCTCGTCTCCGCCGACCCCCGTCTGCTCCCGCCGATGTACGACGCCGTGCTGGCGCGTGCGCAGGCCGATCCGGCGTTCGCCGCGAAGGTGCGCGCCTCGGCCGCGCGTGTGCTCGAGGCGAAAGCCTGGCGCGACCGGCGGTAGACCCCGGCCGCGCGCCCCCGCACGACCGCGTGCCCCGCCCGACCTGAATAACTCCTGCACGAAAGGTCCGCGGCATCCCGAGTCCCGCGGAATGCCGCTCGCGCGCCGCGCGCGCGGCCGTCGCCAGCAGGAGTTGTTCAGGTCGCCGGTGTGCGAACCGGGGCGCCGCATGCCGCAGACTCGAGGGATGACCGCGCTGATGGAGGATCTCACCGCCGAGTCCTCGTCCGACGAGGTCTACGACGCGTTCGTGCGCTGGAGCACCGAGCGCGGCATCGAGCTGTACCCCGCGCAGGACGAAGCGGTCATCGAGCTCGTCTCCGGATCGCACGTGATCCTGTCGACCCCGACCGGCACCGGCAAATCGCTCGTCGCGATCGCCGCGCACGCCGCGTGCCTCGCCGCCGGCGGTCGCTCGTATTACACGGCGCCGATCAAGGCGCTCGTGAGTGAGAAGTTCTTCGCTCTGGTCGACATCTTCGGTGCCGAGAACGTCGGCATGGTCACGGGCGATTCGTCGGTCAACCCGGATGCCGCCATCATCTGCTGCACGGCGGAGATCCTGGCCAACATCGCCCTGCGCCAAGGCGCGGATGCCGCCGTGGATCAGGTCGTCATGGACGAGTTCCACTTCTACGGCGACCCCGACCGCGGATGGGCGTGGCAGGTGCCGCTGCTGCAGCTGCCGCGCGCGCAGTTTCTGCTGATGTCGGCGACGCTCGGCGATGTCACCGATCTCGCCGCCGATCTCGAGCGACGCACCGGGCGGCCCGTGGCGGAGGTGACGGGCGTCGAGCGACCCGTGCCGCTGCACTTCTCGTACGAGCGCCGACCCGTGCACGAGGTGCTGGAGGCGTTGCTGGAGCGCCGCGAGGCGCCTGTCTACATCGTGCACTTCTCGCAGGCGGCGGCGCTCGAGCGCGCGCAAGCCCTCGCGTCGGTCAAGCTCACGACGCGCGAGCAGCGTGACGCGATCGCCGAGGCGATCGGGGCGTTCCGCTTCGCGACCGGCTTCGGCAAGACGCTGTCACGCCTCGTGCGCTCGGGGATCGGCGTGCACCACGCCGGGATGCTGCCCCGCTACCGCCGCCTCGTCGAAACGCTCGCCCAGCGGGGGCTCTTGCGGGTGATCTGCGGCACCGACACGCTCGGCGTCGGCATCAATGTGCCGATTCGCACGGTGCTGATCGCGGCCCTCGCGAAGTACGACGGCACCAAAATGCGCCAGCTGTCGGCGCGCGAGTTCCAGCAGGTCGCCGGCCGCGCCGGCCGCGCCGGGTTCGATCCGTACGGCAACGTCGTCGTGATGGCGCCCGAGTGGGAGATCGACAACGCCGTCGCCCTCGCGAAAGCCGGTGACGACCCCGCCAAGCGCAAGAAGATCGTGCGGAAGAAGGCGCCCACGGGCGTCGTCAACTGGGGTGAAGGGTCCTTCGATCGGCTCGTGGTGGCCCAGCCCGAGCCGCTGGTGCCCCGCATGACCCTCACCGCCGCGATGCTCATCAACGTCATCGGTCGCGGCGGAGACGTTTTCGGGCACGTTCGCTCACTCGTCTTCGACAACCACGAGCCGCGCGCCCGGAAGTACGCCCTCGCGCGGCGCGCCATCGCGATCTTCCGCACCCTGGTGACGGCCGGCATCGTCGAGATCCTCCCCGCACCCGCGCGCGAAACTGCGCCTGTGTCCGCTTCCGACGGGTCGAGCGGTACACAGGTGCAGTCTCGCGAGATCCGGCTGACCGTCGACCTGCAGCCGAACTTCGCGCTGAACCAGCCGCTGTCGCCGTTCGCGCTCGCCGCCATCGATCTGCTCGCGCCCGATGAAACCGCGCCCGGGGCCGAGTCGGATGCCGCGAGCGGCACCGGCACGGGGCACTACGCGCTCGACGTGGTCAGTGTGATCGAGGCGACGCTCGACGACCCGCGCGCCGTTCTGAGCCAGCAGGAGTACAAGGCGCGCGGTGAAGCGGTGGGCGCGATGAAGCGCGACGGCATCGAGTACGACGAGCGCATGGCGCTGCTCGAAGACGTGACGTACCCGAAGCCGCTGGGCGAGCTGCTCGAGCAGGCCTTCGAGACCTTCGCGTCGAGCCAACCCTGGGTGCGCGATTTCGAGTTGCGCCCGAAGTCGGTGGTCCGAGACATGTTCGAGCGGGCCATGACCTTCGGCGAGTTCGTCTCCTTCTACGACCTCGCCCGCAGCGAGGGTCTCGTGCTGCGCTACCTCAGCGACGCGTACCGCGCCATCCGTCAGACCGTCCCTGCCGATGCCCGCACCGACGAGCTGATGGACGTGATCGAGTGGCTCGGCGAACTCGTCCGCCAGGTCGATTCGAGTCTCGTCGACGAGTGGTCGGCGCTCATCAATCCGACGGCCGATCCCGATGCGCCGATCGTGCCACCCGCGCCGCCGTCGGTGCTCACCAATCGCCGGGCCTTCACCGTGCTCGTGCGCAACGAACTGTTCCGTCGTGTTCAGCTGGCCGCTCTCCAAGACGACGATGCTCTCGTCGCCCTCGACCCGGATGCCGGCTGGCCGGATGCCCTCGACGCCTACTACGACGACCACGACGAGCTCCTGACGGGCGGCCCCGCGCGCTCGCCGCGGCTGTGCGAGATCACCGAGGCCGGTGACGTGTGGCGCGTCGACCAGATCATCGACGACCCGGCGGGTGACCACGACTGGCGTATCCGCGCCGAGGTCGACCTCGCGCGGTCGGTCGAGGAGGGCATCGCCGTCGTCCGCGTGACCGAGATCGTCCGACTGTAGGCGCGGCGTCCGCGACCTGCGGGACAATGGCCGGGTGACGACGTACCTCGCTTTCCTGCGCGCCATCAACCTCGGCCCGAAGCGCGTGTTCCCGAAAGACGACATCCGTCGCGCGGTCGAGACGGCCGGCTTCGAGGACGCCGTGACGCACATCAACACCGGCAACCTGCGCTTCGACACCCGGATGCGCTCCCGCGCCAAGATCGAAGCTTCCCTCGAGCGCGCGTTCCTCATCGACCGGGGCTTCGAGGTTCCGACGATCGCCTTCACCGCCGCGGAGTTCACGGCGCTCGCTGCGGAGGGCGCCGCGCTCGACGAAGCGCACCCCGGACGAGCCCGGCACTACGTCTATTTCCTGAAGGACGAGCTCGCCGACGACACGGCGGCCGCCGTGGAGGCGACCGCGTCCGCTCACGGCCAGATGCTCGTACGCGGTCGCGCGGTGCACGCGCTGCTGGCGCCCGGCTACCAGGACGGCGTCGTCGACCCGCTGGGCGCGGCGAAACTCCTCGGTGTCACCACGAGCCGCGCCATGACGGTCGTCACGGCCCTCGCGGCGAAATGGTGCTGAGCGGCGCTCGCGCGGTCCGCGCTCGAGGCGTGAGCGCTGTCGGATGCCGCGGCTATCGTTGACGGGGTGAGCGACATCGGCAGCATCGACCCCTACGCGGATCTCGCGTGGGATCCCGATGAGCTCACGCCGCCCGACGAGCACGAGCCGCCCCCCGAGTTCGACGGGTACGGCGCGGCGCTGGCGCGAGCGACGCGCGACGCCCCGCGCTCCGACCCGGCCCCGCGCCCCGACGCTCGGCAGGTCCCGCGACGAGAGCGGGAACCGGCAGCGGGTGTGCGCTCTTCCGCCGGCGACGACCCGATCGCGGTGCTCAAACAGGTCTTCGGCTACGACGCATTCCGCGGCGACCAGGGCGACATCGTCCGGCACGTGATCGCCGGCGGCGACGCGGTCGTGCTCATGCCGACCGGCGGCGGCAAGTCGATCACCTACCAGGTGCCCGCGCTCGTGCGCCCGGGCACGGGCCTCGTGATCAGCCCGCTCATCGCCCTCATGCACGACCAGGTCGACGCGCTCGTCGCCAACGGCGTGCGCGCCGCGTATCTCAACTCCACGCAGTCCATGCCTGAGCGCGCCGAGATCGAGCGCGCGTACATCGCCGGCGAGCTCGACCTCCTCTACGTCGCCCCGGAGCGCCTGAGTTCGCCCGCGACGACCCGCCTCCTCCAGCAGGGCACGCTCAGTGTCATCGCGATCGACGAAGCGCACTGCGTCAGCCAATGGGGCCACGATTTCCGGCCCGACTATCTGGCCCTCGGCGACCTCGCCGAGCGGTTCCCCGGCGTGCCGCGCATGGCGCTGACGGCCACGGCGACCCGTGCGACGCACGCCGAACTGACCGAGCGCCTGCGTCTGCCGTCCGCCCGCCACTTCGTGGCGAGTTTCGACCGGCCCAACATCCAGTACCGCATCGCCCTGCGCACCGCGCAGGGGCCGACCGGCGCGCGCGGGCAACTGCTCGACTTCATCCGCGCGCAGGGCGAGGGGGTCACCGGCATCGTCTATGCGCTCAGCCGCAAGTCGGTCGAGCAGACCGCGGAGCACCTGCGCACGCAGGGCATCGATGCACTGCCCTATCACGCGGGGTTGGATGCCGGCATCCGCGCCCGCCATCAAGACCGCTTCCTCCGCGAAGACGGCGTCGTCATGGTCGCCACGATCGCGTTCGGCATGGGCATCGACAAGCCCGATGTGCGCTTCGTCGCGCACATCGACCTGCCGAAATCCGTCGAGGGCTACTACCAGGAGACCGGCCGCGCCGGCCGCGACGGCGAGCCCGCGGTGGCGTGGATGGCCTACGGCCTCGGCGACGTCGTGCAGCAGCGCCGCATGATCGAGCAGTCGCCCGGCGACCGCGCGTACAAGCAGCGCATGGGGCAGCACCTCGACGCCATGCTGGCGCTGTGCGAAACGGTCGGATGCCGCCGGCAGAACCTGCTCGGCTATTTCGGCCAGACGTCGGATGCCTGCGGCAACTGCGACACGTGCCTCACGCCCGCCGACACGTGGGATGGCCTCGTGCCGGCCCAGAAGCTGCTGTCGACGATCATCCGGTTGCAGCGCGAGCGCAATCAGGCGTTCGGCGCCGGCCACCTCGTCGACATCCTGCGCGGCGCGTCGACCGAACGCATCCGCACGCAGGGGCACGACCAACTGTCGACGTACGGCCTGGGCGCCGATCTCACCGATCAGGATTGGCGCAGCGTCGTGCGCCAACTGCTGGCGAGCGGCATCATCGTCGCGCAGGGCGACTACGGCGTGCTCGCCGTCGGCGATGAGGGTGCCGCCGTGCTGCGCGGCGAACGGCCCGTGCCGCTCCGCCGCGACGTGCTCGGACGGGCCGGGGGAGCGCCGCGCGCACGGCGCGCGGCGGCATCCGCCGACGTCGCCGCCGGCGACCGCGATCTGTTCGAAGCGCTCCGCGCCTGGCGCGCCGGCGCCGCGAAGGAACAGGGCGTGCCGGCCTACATCGTCTTCGGCGACGCCACGCTGCGGGCCCTCGCCGATGCGCGCCCGCGCTCGATGGACGACCTCGACGGCATCACGGGCATCGGCGCGAAGAAGCGCGAAGCCTATGGCGATGCCGTGCTCGCGGTGATCGCCGCCGCCTGAGCGGCGCCCCGGGCCGCGGCCTCAGGCTGACGCGGGCAGGAGTTCGGCCAGGTACGCCTGCAGATGCGCCGCGACGTCGACGGCGTCGCGGTCGTACAGCCACTGGTACTGCAGTCCGTCCCACAGCGCCACCAGACGGATGGCCTCGCGCTCGGGATCGCGCGAGGCATCCACGTCGCCGTCGCGCTGCGCGGAGGCGATCACGATGCGGAGCCGATCGATCAGTGTGGCGAAGCGCCGCAGGAAGAACGCATGCGCGGCGTGGTCGACGGGCAACGCTTCGCACGAGAGCACGGCGTACACCTCGATGAGACCCGGAGTGTCGCGTGCCGATGCGGCAGCGCCGGCGGTGAGGCCGCGCAGCAGGTCGGCGGCACGATGCGCGCCACCGGAGCCCCGCTCGGCCACCAGCCGGTCGCGGTGCGCGAGCACGGCGAGCAGCAGGTCGTCCTTCGACGGGTAGTGGTGCAGCAGCGTCGACTTCGACACCCCGACGCGCGCTGCGATGCCCTGGAGGCTCGTGTCGGCGAAGCCGTCGCGGGCGAAGAGCGTCGTCGCGTCGGCGAGGATGCGCGCCCGCCGCTCGCGCCCCACGCGATACCCCGCGTCGGCCTCGGGCGCCTCGACGTCGAGCAGTGCGGGCAAGGGCCCGTGGGGGGATGCCGGCGGGACCGCGCCGTGGTCGCGTCGCGCGGGGGGCGCCGCAAGCGCCGCCTGGTGGTGCGCGATGTGCGCGACGAGGTCGATGCGGTCGGGCAGATAAAGCTGCAGCAGCTGCAGGCCGTCCCACAGGGCTGCGAGGCGCACGGCTTCATCCGCCGGATCGCGCCCGGGGTCGACGAAGCCGCGCTCTGCGCCGCGGCGCAGCACCTCGGTCGACGCGACGCGCAACCGGGCGTAGCGCCCCCGCATGTAGTCGTGGGCCGGGTGACCGCGGGTCGAGCCCTCCCCGACGAGCGCCGTGTACAGCGCGAGGTAGCCCGGAATGCGTTCGTTGCGGGCCGCGAGCGCAGCGTAGAACAAGCCGTCGTCGGAATCGTCGAGCAGCGCGTGCTCGTTGATGCGCTCGAACTCGGCGACGACTGCCGCCAACAGGTCGTCTTTCGACGCGAAGTGCTTGAGGAGACCGGGATGGCTGAGCCCGGCGGCCGATGCGACATCGCGGAGGGACGAGGCGCGGTACCCCTGTGCGACGAAGACCTCGTGCGCGGCGCCGACGATCTTCGCGCGCGTCTCGGCGACGCGCGGTGTGAGATCGGTCGCCATGGCTCTCACTCTAACCAGAGGACGCACATTAGTTACCAATCGGTCGGTTTTGATGTACCGTGATGTCCACACACCGTCGTGAAAGGAACTCCGATGACCTCCACCCGCCCGTGGCTCGATGCCGACCTCCCCGTCGCCGAACGCGTCGAGTTGCTGCTGGCGGAGATGACCGTCGAAGAGAAGGCCGGGCTCTTCTTCCACACCATGATCGCGATGGGGCCGGAGGGCGAGCTCTCGACCGGTGACCCCCACTTCGGCCTGCCGTCGACCGACGAGTATGTGCGCGAGCGGCACATGACCCACTTCAATCTGTTCGGCGCCGCGCCGACCGCCGGACAGATCGCGCGGTGGCACAACCGTCTGCAGGAGCTCGCGGCATCCACCCGCCTCGGCATTCCCGTCACGATCTCCACCGACCCGCGGCACTCGTTCACCGACAACCCCGGCGCCTCCATGCACGCGGGGCCGTTCTCGCAGTGGCCCGACGCACTCGGCCTCGCCGCCACGCGCGACGAAGAGCTGGTGCGCACCTTCGGTGACATCGCACGCCAGGAATATGCCGCCGTCGGCATCCGCGTCGCCCTGCACCCGCAGGTCGACCTCACGACCGAGCCGCGCTGGGCGCGTCAGCTGCAGACGTTCGGCGAAGACGCCGCCGTGGCCGGTCGCCTCGGCGCCGCGTATATCCGTGGGTTCCAGGGCGACATACTGGGCGCCGAGTCGGTCTCGGCGATGGTCAAGCACTTCCCCGGCGGAGGGCCGCAGAAGGACGGCGAAGACCCGCACTTCTCCTACGGCCGCGAGCAGGTGTATCCCGGCGGCGCCTTCGAGCTGCACCTGGAGCCCTTCCAGGCGGCGTTCGATGCGGGCGTCAGCCAGGTCATGCCGTACTACGGCATGCCGATCGGAACCGAGTACGAAGAGGTCGGCTTCGGCTTCAACAAGGCCGTGCTGACCGGGCTCCTGCGCGAACGGTTCGCCTTCGACGGCATCGTCTGCACCGACTGGGGGCTCGTCACCGACAGCGAGATCATGGGGGCGCCGTTCCCGGCGCGCGCGTGGGGCGTCGAGCACCTCACGCCGGCGGAGCGGGTGGCGAAGATCCTCGACGCCGGTGCCGACCAGTTCGGCGGCGAGAAGTGCACCGACATCCTCCTCGCGCTCGTGGCCGACGGCGTCGTCACGGAGGAGCGCCTCGACGTATCGGTGCGGCGCCTGCTGCGCGAGAAGTTCGTGCTCGGTCTGTTCGAGAACCCATACGTCGATGCGGATGCCGCCGACGACATCGTCGGTTCGGCGACGTTCCGCGCCGCCGGCGAAGCCGCGCAGCGCGCCGCGATCACGGTGCTCGCGGCGACGGATGCCGTCCCGTTCGCGCGCGGCGCGAAGCTCTACGTCGAGGGGATCGACCCCGAGATCGCCGCAGCCTACGGCGACGTCGTCGCCACCACCGCCGAGGCCGACGTCGCTGTACTGCGTCTGCAGGCGCCGTTCGAGGAGCGCGGCACGATGTTCGAGAACTTCTTCCACGCGGGCTCGCTCGACTTCCCGGCGGACGTCGTCGCGCACGTGCGCGAGGTCGCGGCGGCGGTGCCGACCGTCGTCGACGTGTTCCTCGACCGTCCCGCCATCCTCACCCCGTTCGTCGAGGCGGGCGTGGCGATCACGGCGAACTGGGGCGCGGGCGCACCGGCGCTGCTCGACGTGCTCACGGGGGCGGCTACGGCGACGGGCGAATTGCCGTTCGACCTCCCCCGCTCGATGGCCGCCGTCGAAGCATCGCGGCCCGATGTGCCGTTCGACACGGCCGACCCGCTGTTCCGCTACGGACACCGCGTCGAGCTTGGATAGCCGAGGGTGACACTGAGTGTCACCTGAGATGAGTGTGGGTCTCATACAGAGGGAGGCCCACCTCATCGCGGGCGATTTGTGCGGCATCCCCAAGCTCTTTGCGAGCCCGTTGTGCCGGTCCTACCGTCGAGAGTGAATTTGTCTGCACACTCCGCACAGAGAGCCACGCCGATGACCGACGCTGCCGTCCGCCCGAAGAAGCCCGCCACCAACAAGCGCACCCCTGCCGGTGGCGCACCCACCGCCGCGCACTCGGCGGAAGAAGCGCACGAGGCGCGCATCGACGTCGACACCGTCACCGACGTGCTGCTGGGCACGTGGGGCGACATCCGCCGCGAGGCGCGCGAGCTCATCAAAGACCCGGCGTTCTGGCGCATCGAAGGTCAGCCGATGGCCGACCACCGCGAGCGCGTGCTCGGGCAGCTCCGGCTGCTCGTCGAGAACAACGGGTCGCGCCGCGCGTTCCCGAAGGAGTACGGCGGGCTCGAGAACGCCGGCGGCAACCTCGCCGGCTTCATGGATCTCGTGCTCGCCGACCCGAGCCTGCAGATCAAGTCGGGCGTGCAGTGGGGCCTGTTCGGATCGGCGATCTACCAGCTCGGCACGAAGGCGCACCACGACGCGTGGCTGAGCGACGTCATCGAGCTCGAGCTGCCCGGCGCGTTCGCGATGACCGAGACCGGCCACGGCTCGGACGTCGCCGCGATCGGCACGACCGCGACGTACGACCCGGAGACCGAGGAGTTCGTCATCCACACGCCGTTCCGCGGTGCGTGGAAGGACTACCTCGGCAACGCCGCGCTCCACGGCAAGGCGGCTACGGTCTTCGCGCAGCTCATCACGGGCGGCGTCAACTACGGCGTGCACTGCTTCTTCGTGCCGCTGCGCGACGAGAGCGGCACCTTCCTCCCCGGCATCGGCGGCGAGGACGACGGCGTCAAGGGCGGCCTCAACGGCATCGACAACGGCCGCCTGCACTTCGACCACGTGCGCGTCCCGCGGTTCAACCTGCTCAACCGCTACGGCGACGTCGCGCCCGACGGCACCTACTCGTCCGACATCGCGACACCCGGCCGCCGCTTCTTCACGATGCTCGGCGCTCTCGTGCAGGGCCGCGTCTCGCTCGACGGAGCTGCGACCACCGGCACCGCCCTCGCGCTCTACATCGCCCTGACCTACGCGAACCAGCGTCGCCAGTTCGACTCGGGATCGGGCAGCGACGAGGTCGTGCTTCTCGACTACGGCAAGCACCAGCGGCGCCTGCTGCCCCTCCTCGCCCAGAACTACGCGCAGTTCTTCGCCAACGACGAGCTGCTGCAGAAGTTCGACGCCGTCTTCTCGGGCCGCAGCGACACCCCGGAGGAGCGTGAAGACCTCGAGACCCTCGCCGCCGCCCTCAAGTCGCTGTCGACCTGGAACGCCCTGTCGACCATCCAGGAGGCGCGCGAGGCGTGCGGTGGCTCCGGCTTCCTCGCCGAGAACCGCCTTGTGGGCTTGCACCAGGACCTCGACGTCTACGTGACCTTCGAGGGTGACAACAACGTGCTCCTGCAGCTGGTCGGCAAGCGACTGCTGGCCGACTTCGCAAAGCAGTTCAAGGGTGCGGATGCCGCCAAGCTCGCCTCGTTCGCGGCGCGCCAGGCCGCCGACAAGGTGTTCCACGGTGCGGGGCTCCGCCAGTTCGGCCAGTCGGTCGCCGACTTCGGCTCCACCGCCCGCTCGGTCGAGCTGGGCCTGCGTGCCGAGCAGCAGCACGAGCTGCTCGCGGGCCGCGTGCAGCAGATGGTCGAAGACGTAGCGACGCGGCTGCGGCCGGCATCCAAGGCGTCGCCCGACGAGGCCGCCGCGATCTTCAACGCCAACCAGTCGGAGCTCATCGAGGCCGCGCGCGCACACGCCGAGCTGCTGCAGTGGGAGGCGTTCAGCGACGGCGTCGCGGCGATCGACGACGCCGGCACGGCGCAGGTGCTCACGTGGCTGCGCGACCTGTTCGGCCTGCACCTCATCGAGAAGCACCTCGCGTGGTATCTGATCCACGGGCGGCTCTCGGCGCAGCGCGCGGCGTCGGTCTCGAAGTACATCGACCGTCTCTGCCTGCGCTTGCGCCCGCACGCGCAAGACCTGGTCGACGCGTACGGCTTCGCGCCCGAGCACGTGCGCGCCCCCATCGCCTCCGGCGCCGAACAGGCTCGGCAGGACGAAGCCCGCGCGTATTTCCGTAACCTCGCCGCCTCGGGCGGGGCCCCCGTCTCGGAGAAGTCGCTGAAGAAGAAGTAGGCGCCACCCGAGCGCCGTCATAACTCCGGAGATGTGAACTTCGCAGTCGTCCGCACGACCGGGTTTCCGGAGACGCGGGCGGGGTGCGCCGCGATCTTTCCGGAGTTGTGCACCGATCCCGCCGGTAGCCTGGCGGGATGAGCGACCTGCGCATCGGCCCAGACGGCCTCGCGCGTTGCGCGTGGGTCGGTGACGACGCGGAGTACCGGCGCTATCACGACGAAGAGTGGGGCCGGCCGCTCCACGGCGACCGCGCCCTGTTCGAGAAGATGAGCCTCGAGGGCTTCCAGGCGGGGCTGTCGTGGATCACGATCTTGCGCAAGCGCCCGCATTTCCGCGAGGTGTTCGCGGGATTCGACCCGTTCGTCGTCGCCGAATTCGAAGACGACGACGTCGAGCGGCTGATGGGCGATGCCGGCATCATCCGCAATCGCGCGAAGATCCTCGCCACGATCGGTAACGCGCGCCTCGTCGCCGCGATGGATTCCGGCGCGCTCGATGCGCTGATGTGGTCGTTCGCGCCGGCAACGCACCGCCGTCCGGCCTCGCTCGCCGACGTGCCGGCCACGACGCCGGCATCCGACGCGTTGAGCAAGGCGCTCCGCAAGGCCGGCTTCCGCTTCGTGGGCCCGACGACGATGTACGCCCTGATGCAGTCGAGCGGAATGGTCGACGACCACGTCGAGGGCTGCCACCGGGCCTGACCCGCGCGCGGGCGTCGGTGGGGACGGGCAGAATGAGCGCATGGCATCTGAGAACATCGCCGACTCCCACGAAGTGATCCGCGTCATCGGCGCGCGCGAGAACAACCTGCAGGGCATCGACGTCGAGATCCCCAAACGACGCTTGACGGTGTTCACCGGAGTGAGCGGATCGGGCAAGTCGAGCCTCGTGTTCGGCACGATCGCGAACGAGTCGCAGCGCCTCATCAACGAGACCTATCCGACCTTCGTGCAGCAGTTCATGGGGCAGCTCAGCCGCCCCGAGGTCGACGCGCTCGAGAACATCAGCCCTGCCATCGTCGTCGACCAGGAGCGCATGGGGGCGAACGCCCGGTCCACCGTCGGCACGGCGACCGATGTGCACGCGATGCTGCGGTTGCTCTTCAGCCGCATCGGTGTGCCCCATGTCGGCTCGCCGCAGGCCTTCTCGTTCAACGTGCCCTCGATCTCGGGCGCCGGCGCGGTGACGATCGCGACGGGCAAGGATGCCGGCACGAAGCAGCGCCGCTCGTTCGAGATCACCGGCGGCATGTGCCCCGACTGCGAAGGCCTCGGCGTCGCGAGCGACATCGACGTCGACGAAGTGATCGATCGGTCGCTCTCGCTCGCCGGCGGGGCGATCCGCGTGCCGGGCTACAACCCCGACGGGTGGATGGTGAAGGGCTTCAGCGAGTCGGGGTTCGTCGACGCCGACAAGCCCATCGCCGATTACACCGAGCGAGAGCTGCACGACTTCCTCTACAAGGAGCAGACGAAGGTCAAGATCTCGGGCATCAACATGACCTACGAGGGTCTCATCCCGAAGATCACGAAGTCGATGCTGCAAAAGGATCGCGACAGCCTGCAGCCGCATGTGCGCGCCTTCGTCGACCGTGCGGTGAAGTTCATGCCGTGCGCGGCATGCGGTGGCACGCGACTCAACGACGGAGCGCGCTCGTCGAAGATCGACGGCGTGAACATCGCCGATGCCGCAGCGATGCAGATCACGGATCTCGCCGCGTGGGTCGCTCGGATCGACGACGCGTCGGTCGCCCCGCTGCTGGCCGGGCTCCGCCAGACCCTCGATTCGTTCGTCGACATCGGCCTCGGCTATCTCTCGCTCGACCGCTCGAGCGGCACGCTGTCGGGCGGCGAGGCGCAGCGCACGAAGATGATCCGCCATCTCGGGTCGAGCCTGACCGACATGACCTACGTCTTCGACGAGCCGACGACGGGCCTGCACCCGCACGACATCCAGCGCATGAACGAGCTCCTGCTGCTCCTGCGCGACAAGGGCAACACGGTGCTCGTCGTCGAGCACAAGCCGGAGGTCATCGCGATCGCCGATCACGTCATCGACCTCGGCCCGGGCGCGGGCCGCCACGGCGGGCGCATCACGTACGAGGGCGACGTCGCGGGCCTCCGGGCGTCGGACACCGTCACCGGCCGCCACGTCGACCACCGGGCCGCCCTGAAGCCGGCCGCCCGCGCGCGCACCGGCGCGCTCGAGATCCGTGGGGCGACCCGCCACAACCTCAAGCACGTCGACGTCGACATCCCCCTCGGCATCCTCACCGTCATCACCGGCGTCGCCGGATCGGGCAAGTCGTCGCTCATCCACGGCAGCGTGCCCGCGTTCGACGATGTCGTCGTGGTCGACCAGGCGCCCATCAAGGGGTCGCGCCGCTCCAGCCCGGCGACCTATACCGGCATCCTCGACGACATCCGCAAGGCGTTCGCGAAGGCCAACGGCGTGAAGCCCGGTCTCTTCAGCGCGAACTCCGAGGGCGCCTGCCCGGCGTGCAAGGGCCTCGGCGTGATCATCACGAATCTCGGCTTCACGCAGAGCGTCGAGACGCTGTGCGAACTGTGCGACGGCAGCGGGTTCAGCGATGCGGTGCTCGAGTACACGCTCGACGGCAAGAACATCGCCGAGGTCCTCGCCATGTCGGCCGACGAGGCCGCCGCCTTCATCTCGACCGGCGCGGCGCACACGACGCTGCAGCGCATGGTCGACGTCGGACTCGGCTACATCACCCTCGGGCAGGCGCTGAACACCCTGTCCGGCGGCGAGCGGCAGCGCCTCAAGCTCGCCATCTCGATGGCCAAGCCCAGAGCGATCTACGTGCTCGACGAGCCGACGACGGGCCTGCATCTCGCCGACGTCGACAATCTGCTGGCGCTGCTCGACAGACTGGTGGATGCCGGCAACTCCGTCATCGCGATCGAGCACCACCAGGCCGTCATGGCGCACGCGGACTGGATCATCGACATCGGCCCGGGCGCCGGTCGCGACGGCGGTTCGGTCGTGTTCGAGGGCACGCCGAGCGACCTGGTCGCCGCCGGCGGCACGCTGACGGCGCAGCACCTCGCGACGTACGTCGGGAAGTAGTCCCCGCCGGACCTCATGGGCAGTTCTGCCCATCGCTCCGGTTGGGACTGCACGCGGGCCTGACATAGGCTGTCCCAGTCATCCACACGCAGTGTGCGCCTGATCCAGCACTCAGGTCCCGACGCCACGCATCCACCGCCCGGGGGGAGCGAGAACAAAGTGAAGTCCTTCGCGTGGCTTCGCGCGCGCCCGCGCGCCGTGGCTTCCACCGCCATCGTCACCGCCGCCGCCCTCACGGTCGGCTTCTTCGCCGTCACCTACGACGGCAAGCCGACCACCGAAGTCGACCTCAACGACGGCGGCGTCTGGCTGACGAAGCAGACCAGTCTGCTGATCGGCCACTTCAACAACGAGTCGCGCCTCCTCGACGGCGGCCTGCGCACCGCCTCGGCGACATACGAGATCCAGCAGTCGGCCTCCGACGTGCTCGTGGTCGACACGACCGAGTCGGCGATGACCGCGGTCGACCCCGTGCGCGTGTCGCTGAGCGACAACGCCGACCTCCCCGCGGGGTCGACCGTTGCCATGAACGGCGGCACCGTCGCCGTGCTCGACGCGTCGGGCGCGCTGTGGGTCATGCCGTTCTCCGCGGTCTCCGGCTTCCAACCCGCCTCCACCGATCCCCTCGCGGACCTCGGCAAGGGCGCCCAGGTCGCGGTCGGCCTCGACGGCATCGTCCACGCGGCGTCGACGACCGATGCCGCCCTCACGACGTACGGACCCACCGGCGACGGCGAGATCGGCGAGACTTCCAAGCGCGGCCTCGACGGCGTCGGCGCGAGCTCGAAGCTCGGCGTGACGGCGGTCGGCGCGACCGGCTACGTGCTCGACGCCGAGGCCGGTGTGCTCTTCGGCGACGACGGCTCGCGCCGCGACGTGCCCACGGGTGCGACGCTGCAGCAGCCCTCCGAGACGACGGATGCCGTCACCCTCGCCACCCCGACGGCCCTCGTGCGCGTGCCCACGAGCGGCGACGACCCGGTGACGATCGACGCCGGCGGCGGCGAAGGTACCGCGGCCGAACCGGTCTACGTCGCCGGCTGCGCCTACGGCGCGTGGTCGGGCTCCGGACGCTACGTCCGCGACTGCGCCGGCGACGCCGACGACCGCGCGGAAGAGGTGCCCGGCATCGAGCCGACCAGCATTCTCCGCTATCGCGTGAACCGCGACGTCGTCGTGCTCAACGACATGTTCGGCGGCGCGGCGTGGATGGCCAGCGACAGCATGCAGCGCGTCGACAACTGGCAAGACATCACGCCGCCCGAGGGCGACGGTGAAGACGAAGAAGAGACCACCGAGGAGACGGTGCAGACGACCCTCCCGGAGCGCACCGAGCAGAACACCCCGCCCATCGCGGTCGACGACGACTTCGGCATCCGCCCGGGTTCGACGACCGTGTTGACGGTGCTCGACAACGACACCGATGCCGACGGCGATGTGCTCGTCGCCGCGGTCGAGAAGGTCCCCGGATTCGGTCGCATCGAGCAGATCAACAACGGTGCGGCGTTGCAGATCACCGTCGACGACGACGCGAGCGGCTCGACGAGCTTCACCTACACGGCCGACGACGGCCGCGGCGGCACCGCGACCGCCACCGCGACCGTGACGGTGCACCCGTGGGATCAGAACTCCCCGCCCGTGCAGAAGCGCACGACCCCGATCACGGTAGAAACGGGCGGCACCGCGTCGTACAACGTGCTCCCCGACTGGATCGACCCCGACGGCGACGACATCTTCCTGCAGAACGTCACCCCCGACGGCGGCGACGAAGCCGACTTCACCTCGGACGGACAGATCACCTACCGCGCGATCGGCGGCCTGCAAGGGCGCAAAGACGTGCCGATCATCGTCTCCGACGGATCGGACGACGGTAACGGCGCCGGCATCGCCCGCTACGACATCCGTCCGCTGGGCACGACGCTGCCCATCACGAACGCCGACCACGTCGTGACCCGGGTGGGGCGTGCGGCGACCGTCACGCCGCTCGTCAACGACACCAGTTCGGGCAGCGAGCCCCTGCGTCTCACGCGCGTCGACGAGGTCGACGACGCGACGATCGTCACCGATTTCGCCGACAAGTCGTTCACCTTCACCTCCGACATCGCCGACACCTACTACGTGACCTACCTGGTCTCCGCGGGTCCGAACTCGGTACCCGGAATCGTCCGCGTCGACGTGCTCCCCGAGACGACCGAGGAGCTGCCTCCGGTCGCGGTGCGCGACGTGGCGCTGCTGCCGGCCGGTGGCGAGGTGCTCGTCAACGTGCTGGCCAACGACACCGATCCCGCCGGCGGCATCCTCGTGGTGCAGTCCGTCACGGTGGATGCGGGAGCGGGCGTCGCGGCGGCCGTGCTCGGCCACGAGACGGTGCGCATCACCGACCTGGCCTCGATCGACGCGCAGGTGCGCGTGGGCTACACGATCTCCAACGGCGTCGAATCGGCGTCGGGGGAGATCGTCGTGATCCCGGTGCCGGCCCCCAGTCGGCTGCGGCCGCCGGTCGCGAACGACGACCAGGCGATCGTCCGCGTCGGCGACACCGTGACCATCCCGGTGCTCGACAACGACTACCACCCGAACGGCGACACCATCCACGTCGATCCCGACCTCGTCGAGCCGCTCGTGGAGCCGGCCGACGGCGAAGCGTTCGTCGCCGAGGATGCCGTCCGCTTCCGCGCCGGCGACGAACCGAAGACCGTGTACCTGACGTATCAGACGGTCGATTCGACCGGGCAGCGAGATGCCGGTTACGTCACGATCCAGATCCTGCCGCGCAACGACGAGGCCAACGCCGCTCCGCGTCCGCGCGATGTCACGGCCCGTACGCTCAGCGCTTCCCGCGTGCAGATCCCCATCACGCTCGACGGTATCGACGAAGACGGCGACTCGGTCGAGCTCGTCGGACTCTCCGACGCGCCGTCGAAGGGTCGCATCACCGAAACGGGATCGAACTACTTCGTCTACGAGGCCTTCGAGGCGTCGGCCGGTGTCGACACGTTCGGCTACCGCGTGCGCGACGCCCTCGGCAAGGAGGGCACGGCGTCGATCCAGATCGGCATCGCCCCGGCATCCAGCACCAATCAGGCGCCCTATGCCGTGCGCGATTCGGTCGTGATGCGCCCGGGCCGCCAGGTCGCGCTACCCGTGCTGGCGAACGATTCCGACCCCGACGGCGATGAGTTCGGCTTCGCGCCCGACGACGCGATCACGATCCCCGATGTGCCGGGGCTCGAAGCAGAGGTGAGCGGCAAGTACCTGCTCATCACGTCTCCCGACAGCGAGACGAACACGTCGGTGCAGTATTCGATCACCGACGCGCGCGGGCTCCGCGCGACGACGAGCGTGCAGATCACCGTCGACGACGACGTGCCACTGCTACGCCCGATCGCCCGCGACGACCGGGTGCGCGCCGAAGACGTGCAGGAAGACGGGACGGCCGAGGTCGCCGTGCTCGAGAACGACGACGACCCCGACGGCACCAAGAGCGCGCTCGAAGTGACCCTCGGCACGGGGGCCGGCACGGCATCCGTCGGCCGCGAGGGCACCGTGAAGGTCACCGTGGCCGAGCAGCCGCAGTTGATCACCTACACGGTGACCGACGAAGACTCCCAGTCGGCATCGGCGTTCATCCGGGTGCCGGCGCTCAGCGAGCTGCCACCGTCGCTGATCTCCACGACACCCGTCGAGGTGAAGAGTGGAGAGACGATCGAGCTGCCCCTCGCCGATTACGTGCGCGCGGCCGGCGGCAAGAGCGTCGTGGTCACGGAGGCGGCGAAAGTCTCGGCCGTGCACGCGAACGGCGCCGACCTCGTCAAGGACCAGAGCACGCTCGCCTACACCTCGGCCGACCGCTACTTCGGCGCCGACGCGCTCACCTTCGAGGTCACCGACGGCACCGGACCCGACGACGCCGAGGGGCGCAAGGCGACGCTGACGATCCCGATCACGGTGCTGCCGCCCGACAATCAGCCCCCGACGATGGTCGGCGCCTCGATGAGCGTCGCCCCCGGTGAGGATGCCGCGACCCTCGACCTCGCGTCGCTGGCGACCGACCCCGATCCCGACGACGTCGGCGCGCTCGAGTTCTCGTTGATCGGGCGCGCGCCCGAGGGGATGACGGCCTCGGTGTCGGGATCGACTTTGAGCGCGTCCGCCGCGGCGTCCACCCCGAAGGGCACGACGGCGTCGCTCACCGTCAGCGTGACCGACGGCGAATCCGATCCGGTCGAAGCGATCATCACCGTGGCGGTGTCGGCCTCGACACGCGAGCTCGCGAGCGCGAACGACGACGTCATCGCCGAAGCCGACCAGGGCGCGACGATCAGTGTTCCGGTGCTCGCCAACGACGTCAACCCGTTCCCCGAGACTCCACTGAAGGTCGTGTCGGCCATTCCCGAGACCGGTCAGGCCGAGGTCCGCATCGCGGGCGACCAGGTGCAGGTGACGAGCGGCAAGACCTTCGTCGGCACCGTGGTCGTGCGCTACCGCGTGCTGGATGCGACCGACGACGTCGACCGCGCGGTCGAAGGCCGCATCCGCATCACCGTGCAGGGACGACCCGATGCGCCCGGCAAGCCCGTCGTGACGACGGTGCAGAGCCGCACCGTGATTCTGGCGTGGACGCCGCCGATCGACAACGGCACCCCCATCACCGGCTACACCGTCACGTCGGTCGGCGGCGGGTACACCAAGCAGTGCGCGTCGACGACGTGCACGCTCGACGGCCTCACCAACAACGTCGAGTACAACTTCACGGTCACGGCGACCAACCGGGTCGGCACCTCCGACCCGTCGGTACCGTCCGAGACGGCGCGCCCTGATGTGCGCCCCGACACCCCTGCTCCGCCGACCCTGGGCTTCGGCGACCGCAGCCTCAACGTGTCGTGGCTGACGCCGCGCACCGAAGGCTCGCCGGTCGAGACCTACACGCTCGAGATCTCGCCCGCGCCGCCCTCCGGCGTCGTGCAGAAGACCGGCGTCACGGGGACGTCGATCGTGTGGGACGGGCTCGAGAACGGCGTGCCGTACCAAGTGCGCGTCCGCGCGCACAACCGCGCACCCGAGCCGAGCGAGTTCAGCGGCTGGTCGTCGTCGATGGTGCCGGCAGCTCCTCCCGGGGCGTCCGGCGCGCCGACCTCCACGCTGCTCGCCCCGGTCGGCAACCAGGCTCAGATGCAGGTCAACTGGAACCAGCCCGCCGCCAACGGCGACCCCATCTCCGGCTACGAGCTGCGCGTGCTGCAGGGTGTGTCGATCGTGAAGACGATCGCGGTCGGTGCCGGGCAGACCAGTCAGGCCGTCGTCGTCGACACGTCGACGACCAACTACACGTTCGACGTGCGCGCGCACAACAAGGCCGGATGGGGCGCGTACAGCCCCGCGTCTGCCCCACGCCGGGGCGTGACCGCGCCCTCCGCACCCACCGCCGTCGCGGCCAGTGAAGGCAACAACCAGGTCGGCGTGACCTGGACCGCCGGGGCGAACAACGGCGCCGCGGCGGGCGAGGTGCGCTACGAGTACTCCGTCAACGGCGGCGGATGGCTCGGCAACTGGGTCAACGGCGGCAACGGCGGCGCGGGCACAATCGGCAACGGCCAGGTGAACAACAACGGCAGTTACACGATCCGCGTGCGCGCCGTATCCACCGTCGACGGGTCGACCTTCGCGAGCGGCGCCAGCGCGGCGTCGAACGCCGTGGCTCCCTACGGACAGATCGGCAACCCGTCGGCCCGCGCGACGGCGAGCGACCGGACCATCACGATGACATGGTCGTCGCCGGCGGCGAACGGTCGCCCCGTCACCACGGAGATCAACACCGGCGACGGACGAGGATGGCGCACGGCCGCGGCGAGCGGGTCGGAGAGCTACAACCTCGGCTACAGCACCACCCGCACGCTGTCGGTGCGGACATCGGCCGCGGGCAGCTCGACCACTACGGCATCGGATTCGGCGACGACGGTCGCGCCGCCGCCGCCGCCGAACCCGCGCGCGGTCGTGAGTCGCGGGTCGAGCGCCCAGGGGCAGCCGGGCTGCTCCAGTTCGGCGTGCGCATTCTTCAAAGTCACGACGAGCGACTTCCCGGCAGGCGACTACAGGTACAAGTGCATGGTCGACGGCAGGCAGTTCAACAACTGGGAGGGCCCGGTCTACTTCCCGGCCAACGGCACCACGCAGTTGGAGTGCTACCTGGGTGGTCCCGGAAAGCCCGTCTGGGTCGTGCTGAACGGCACGCGGTACGAGACGAGTTATTGGTGACACGCACCGCCGCCCTCCCCGAAACCTCCCGCAGACAAGTCAGGACAACGAACACATGAGCATGACCCCCGACCAGGCCGCCTGGTTCCGCGACACGTTCACGCGACTCGTCGACAACGTCGACCTCGCCGTCATGGGTAAACGCGAGGTCGTCGGCCTCGTGTTGTCGGCCATGCTCGCCGAAGGTCACGTGCTGCTGGAGGATGCGCCGGGCACCGGCAAGACGAGCCTGGCGAAGGCGCTCGCGGCGAGCGTGCAGGGCACGAGCACGCGCATCCAGTTCACGCCCGACCTGCTGCCGTCCGACGTCACCGGCGTGACCATCTACGACCAGCAGAACCACACGTTCGAGTTCCACCGCGGACCCGTCTTCGCCTCGATCGTGCTCGCCGACGAGATCAACCGCGCGTCGCCGAAGACGCAGTCGGCGCTGCTGGAGGTCATGGAGGAGTCGCGCATCACCGTCGACGGCGTGGCGCACGACGTGGGCCGCCCGTTCCTCGTGATCGCGACGCAGAACCCCATCGAGCAGGCGGGCACGTACAAGCTCCCCGAGGCGCAGCTCGACCGCTTCATGATCAAGACGTCGATCGGCTACCCCACGCTCGCGATCGCGGAGCGCATCCTCGCCGGTGCGGTCGACCGCAACCCGTCGGCCGGGCTCACCCCCGTCATCACCACGGGCGCCGTCGCCGACATGGCCGACCTCGCCGCCACGGTGCACGTCGACTCCGCCGTCGCGCGCTACACGGCGCAACTGGTCGAGGCGACGCGCGCGTCGGAGTCGACCCGACTGGGCGTCTCGGTGCGCGGCGCGATCTCGATGATGCGTATCGCGAAGGTCTATGCGGCCTCGCAGGGCCGCCACTTCGTCGTTCCCGACGACATCAAGACGCTCGCGATGCCGGTGTGGACGCACCGCCTCGTGCTCGACCCCGAGGCGGAGTTCTCCGGCATCGTCGGCGAGACGATCATCGAGCGCGCCCTGAACTCCGTCGACGCGCCGCTGGCGAGGGCCTCGGCCTGATGACGACGGCTCCGCAGACCGACACCCCGACGCGCCGCGCGCGCCGGGGATCGGCCCTGCCTGCCGTGCCCGCACCGGAGGAGCCCGTCACCGAGGAGCGCGAGCGACTGGTGAGCGCCGCGCCGCCGACGCGCGCGGAGCAGTGGCGCGAACGCGCCGAGGGTTGGCTGCGCACGGCGTGGCGCGGCATCCGGATCGTGACGGATGTCATCCGCCCGCTCGGCTGGATCGTGCTCGTTCTGACCGTGCTCCTCTGGATCGTGGCCCTCACGCTGGGCTGGAAAGAGGTGATGGTCGCCGCAGTGGTGGCGAGCGCGATCGCGGCACTCAGCGTCGCGTTCCTCTTCGGCCGAACGACCTACGACATCCACCTCGACCTCACGCGCACGCACGTCGTGGTCGGCGAACGCGCCGTCGGCGCTCTGACCCTCACCAACCCCACGTCGCGACCGTTGCTGCCGTCGTCGGTGGTGCTGCCGGTCGGCGCCGGACGCGGCATCTTCGAGGTTCCGCGCCTCGGCGCGGGTGAGGTGCACGAAGAGCTCTTCGCGATCCCGACGGCGGCGCGGGGCGTGCTCACCGTCGGGCCCGTGAGCGTACTGCGCGGCGACCCGCTGGGCCTCTTCGAGCGCACGAACGACCGCCGCGGCGCGGCGCTGCTCTACGTGCACCCGAAGACCAGCACGCTCGAGGGGCTCTCGCTCGGCCACCTCCGCGACCTGGAGGGCCTGCCCTCGCAGCAACTCGCCCGCGACGATGTCTCCTTCCATGCCCTGCGCGAGTATCAGCCGGGCGACGACCTCCGTCACGTGCACTGGAAGTCGACCGCGCGCGTCGGCAGCGTCATGGTGCGCCAGTACGAAGAGACGCGTCGGTCGCACTTCATCGTCGGTCTGTCGGCGGATGCCGGTGAGTACCGCATGCCGGACGAGTTCGAACTGGCGATCTCGGTCGCCGGCTCGATAGGCCTGCGCGCCATCCGCGACTCCCGCATCCTCGAGGCGCGCACGCAGCACGGGGCACTGCGCGCGCCGACCGGGCGCCGGTTCCTCGACGAACTCTCCGCGCTCGAGCACTCGCGGCCCCGCGAAGGCGGCATCGTCGCGCTCGCCGGATCGGTCGCCGCGCACGCACCGCAGGCTGCCGTCGCCGTGCTGGTGACGGGCTCGAAGGCCGACGCCGCCGACCTCCGCATCGCGTGCGCGCGCCTGCCCTACGGCGTGCGCGTGCTGGCGGTCGTCGCCGACGCGTCGGTGGATGCGCCGGCCCTCCGCCGCATCGGCGACGCCGACGTCGTGACGATCGGCGCGCTCGACCAGCTGCCGCGCGCCGTACGGAAGGTGCTGTCGTGAGGGCGCGGCTCGATGTCCGCCTCATCGTCGATCTGACGGCGATCGCCCTGCTCCTCCTGGTCGCCGTCATCGGGTTCGGGCCGACGTTCGACGGCCCGCAGTACCTCGTCGCCGGGCTCGGCGCGCTCGCCCTGGGGCTCGCGATCGCGTGGTGCGGCGCGCGCTGGCGATGGGGCGTGCTGCCGCTCGCCGGCGCCACCGTGGGGGCCTACTTCGTCTTCGGCGGTGCGCTGGCGCTGCCGCACACCGCCCTGCTCGGCGTCATCCCGACGCTCGACACCTGGCGGCAACTCGCGGTCGGCACGGTCACGTCGTGGAAGCAGCTGCTCACCACGGTGCCGCCCGTCGCGGCATCCGACGGCCATCTCATCGTGCCGTTCCTGATGGTGCTGCTCGCCGCCGTCGTCGCCGGCTCGCTCGCGCTCCGCCTCCGGCACGCGGCGTGGGCGCTGCTGCCGGCCGCCGCGCTGCTCGGCGGGCAGATCCTCCTCGGCGTCGCGGCGCCCGCGGCGCCGGTCGTCCAGGGCATTCTCTTCGCCGGTGTCGCGGTCGTCTGGCTGGCGCTGCGACACCGCTGGGCCGAAGGCAACGCGGCCGTGCGCGTCGACACCGACGTCGCCGATCCGGCCGCCGCACGCAGCTCGCAGACACGCAAGCTGGTCGCCGGCGCCGCGGTGCTTGCCCTCGCCGCCGGCACGGGGATCGCCACCGCCGCGTTCGCGTCGCCGCCGACCCCGCGCTACGTGCTGCGCGACTTCGTGGTGCCGCCGTTCGACATCCGCGACTATCCGAGTCCGCTCCAGTCGTTCCGCGGCATCGTCCGCGACGACGCCGACTCCTCGCTGTTCACGATGTCGGGCATGCCGGAAGACGCGCGCATCCGTCTCGCGACGATGGATGCCTACACGGGAGTCGTCTACAACGTCGCCGACGACGGCGCCGGCTCGTCGAGCGCGTTCACGCCGGTGCGCTCGAACATGTCGCCCGAGGCGGAGGGCACGGTCACCACGGTGCGCGTCGAGATCGGCGAGTGGTCGGGCGTCTGGCTGCCCGATGTGGGATCGGTGCGCGAGTTCGTCTTCGACGGCGACCGCGGCAGCGAGATCCGCCGCTCCGCGCACTACAACGACGCAACCGGCACCGCCCTCACGACAATCGGCCTCCAGTCCGGCGACGCCTACACGATCGAAACCGTGATCCCGCCGATCCCGAGTGACGCGGCGCTCGCCGAGGTCGACTTCGCACCGTTGAAGATGCCGGTGTCGGACGGGGTCCCCGAATCGCTCACGGAGCTCGCCTCGAAAGCCGTCGCCGACGCCGAGATGCCGATCGAGCGGGCGCGCGCGCTCGAGAGCTACCTGCACACCGACGGCTTCTTCAGCCACGGCCTCGCCGGTGACGTGCTCTCGCCGTCCGGCCACGGCGCGGCCCGCATCAGCGCGCTGTTCGCCGGCGACCAGATGGTGGGAGACGACGAGCAGTACGCCGTCGCGATGGCGCTCATGGCCAGGCAGCTCGGCATGCCGGCTCGGGTCGTCATGGGGTGGCATCCGAACGACGACGACGCCCCCGAGAGCGTCTTCAGCGCGACGGGCGACAACCTGCACGCGTGGGTCGAGATCGCCTTCGACGGCGTCGGCTGGGTGCCGTTCGATCCGACGCCGTCCGAAGACAACGAACCGAACGACCAGTCGACCAAGCCCCGCGCCGACCCCAAACCGCAGGTGCTGCAGCCGCCGCCGCCCGCGCAAGAGGCCGCCGACCTCCCGCCCTCGATCGCCGACGACCGCGATCAGGAGGAAGAGGAGGATGCCGGCATCGACTGGCTCGGACCGGTGCTGCTGTACGGCGGGATCACGGTCGGTGTGCTGGCGCTCGTCGCCGCGCCCTTCATCGTCATGGGCCTCATCAAGGGCACCCGCCGCGCGCGACGCCGCGCCGCGGCACGCACCGCCGACCGCATCTCCGGCGGCTGGGACGAGCTCGTCGACTCCGCCGTCGACCTCCGCGCCCCCGTCACGCAGGGCGCGACCCGTGCCGAGAGTGCCGACGTCGTCGGTGCGGCGTTCGCGCAACCCCGCGTCACGTCGCTGGCCGAGCGGGCGGATGCCGACGTCTACGGTCCCGGCGATCCGTCCGCGGAGGACGTCGAGGCGTTCTGGCGCGAGGTGGACGATATCGTCGGTGAGATGAAGGGCGGCGCGACATGGTGGCAGCGCGTTCGCGCGCGCCTGAGCCTGCGGTCCCTCCGCCGCGGAGGAGCGTCGTGAGCGCCGGATTCGGCCGTCCGGCCGCGCTGGCGCGCCGCGTCGGCGCGTACCTCATCGACGCCGCGGTCGCCGTGCTCGTGCTGCTGGTGGCCGCCGGCATCCTCGCGGGCATCTCGTTCGCCACCGAGGGCGCGTTCCCGCTGCTGCTCGCCGGTGTCGGGGCGTATCTGCTCGGCGTCGGATGGTTCGTCGTCTACTCGTTCATGCAGGGCGGCGGTGGATCGATCGGGATGCGGATCCTCGGGCTCCGCCTGGCGCACTTCGGCGACGATCAGCCCCTCGGCTTCGGCCGCGCGCTCGGCCGCAACCTCATCTGGGGGCTCGGCGCGGCGATCGTCGTGGGCATGTTCTCGCCGCTCTTCGACGCCGCGCCGTGGCGCCGCGGCTGGCACGACAAGGTCTCGAGCGCCGTCATGACCGATATCGCCGGGCGCGGAGCGCCGATCGACGAGCCGGCGCCGGAGCCCGCCGCGTCCTTCACACCCGCGGTGCCGACCGTGCTGCCGATGGGCCCCATCCTGCCGACGCAGGCCGATCCGCAGCTCGACGGCTGGACCCCGGCCGCGGCCGCCGCGCCCCGTCCGGCGGCGTCGCCGGCGGCACCGTCGGGGGTCATCTCGTTCGTCCCCGGTGTGAGTTCGCCCGACGCCGTCGTGCCCAGCCCCGTGGCGCCGGCAGCACCCGCCGGCGCCCCGCGTGTCGCCCCCTCGCGCGGGCCGGTCTCGGAGCCGATCTCGTCGCTCGACGAGACGCGGCTCACCACCGACGAGCGCCCCGTCGCCCGGCTGGTGTGGGATGACGGCACGAAGCAGGCGCTCTACGGGCGCACGCTGTTCGGCCGCAACCCCGCGCCGGAGACCGGGGCGATGATCACGCCCGTCCGCGACGAGACGCTGTCGCTGTCGAAGACGCACTTCGAGCTGGTGCCCGACGGCGACCGGGCCCTCTGGGTCATCGACCGGCATTCCACCAACGGTGTCGTCCTCCGCCGCGGCACGGGGCGCCAGAGCGCCGAGCCCGGTGAACGCCTGCGCGTGCACGCGGGAGATGTGCTCGAGTTCGGCGACCGGAGCGTGCGCATCGAGGTGGCCTCGTGAGCGCCGCGCCCATCGAGGTGCGCGCCGCGGCGGTGAGTCACACCGGCCTCCGCCGCCGCATCAACGAAGACTCGTTCCTCGCCGAGGCGCCCCTGTTCCTCGTTGCCGACGGGATGGGCGGCCACGACGCCGGCGATCGCGCGAGCGCCACCGTCGTCGCCGAGTTCGCCGCGCTCACCGGCGCGCCGAGCCTCGGTGTCGACGACGTGCGCGCCGCCCTCCGCCGCGCCCGCACGCGCGTCGAAGCGATCGCGAGTGACGGACGCGCGGCGGGCACGACCCTGACGGGCGTCGTCATCGCCGAGGTGGGAGGCGTGGGCTACTGGCTGACGGTGAACGTCGGTGACTCGCGCACGTACCGGTTCGCGGGCGGAAAGCTCGAGCAGATCTCGGTCGACCACTCCGTCGTGCAGGAGCTCGTCGACGCGGGGCTCCTCGACGGGGCGGATGCCGCGGTCGACCGTCGTCGCAACGAGATCACCCGGGCGATCGGGGCCGGCAGCGAGGGCCGCGCCGACTACTGGATGGTGCCGGCCGAGCCGGGAGATCGCATCCTGGTGTGCTCGGACGGCCTGTCCGGCGAGCTCGACCTGGAACGGCTGCAGACGATCCTCGCCGACGAATCCGACCCGCACGACGCCGCCACCCGCCTCATCCACGAGGCGCTGCTGCACGGCGGGCGCGACAACATCACCGCCGTCGTCGTCGACGCCCTGAGCGTCGGCGGCCACGACGATCTGTACGACACGGCACCGGCGGGCGCCCGGCGCCACGACGCCGACAGCGAGACGCATCCGCGGACCAGGGGAGACCGATCATGACGCAGGTGCGCTATCGCCCGGCCGCAGAGGCGAACGCCTGGCGGATCGCCGTCGAGGGCTCGGCGCTCGCCGTGCTCGCTCCCGAGGTGACCGATCAGACCGCCGAGGCCGTGTGGCGCCGCGTCGGCGATGGCGGAATCGGCGCCGTGCTCGAGGCGCTGACCGGCGCGTTCGGCACGTCGCTCAGCGCCATCCCGCCGTTCGCGCTGGCCGTCGTCGAACGCGGCGGCGTGCGCGTGGCCGTCCGCGGCCCGCTTGAGATCATCGCCCTGAGCGCGGAGGGCCCGCAGGCCATCTCCGGCGAGGGCGTCGCCACGTGGACCGAGCGCTTCGTCGCCGATGTGCACCGCATCAGCGTGCTCATCGGGGGCTCGGCATCCGACGGTCCGGAGCTGCCGATCCGCTCGGGTGTCGTGCCGGCCGCCGCCGTGACAGTGACGCTCGACGCCGCCGCCGCTGTGGCCGCGCCCGCGTCCGCACCGACGCCGGCATCTGCGCCCGCGCCGGCTGCCCCGCCGTCCGCGCCCGTGCCGAACCTTCCCCCCGTGCCACCCGCACCGGCTGCCCCGGTGATGGCGCCGGTTGCCGAGGAGATGACGGATGCCGAGGACCCGGCATCCGCGGACCACTCCGCAGACACCGACATCTCCTCGTCATCCGACGCGATCGTCGACGAGATCCCCGCGGCGGTCAGTGCCGACACGTGGCTTCCCGCCGCGACGGAGGCGCCTGTCGCGGAGGCGCCCGCGGATGAGTACGACCTGCTCTGGGGTGAGACCGTCGCCCGGCCGATCACCGCCGCCGCGGTCGTCGCCGCCGACGAGCCCGAGGCCGTCGCCGAGCCCGCGCCCGAGCCTGAGCCTGAGCCCGAGCCCCCGACGGTCCCGGTGCCGCTCGGCGACCACGACGGCGAGACCGTCGCCGTCGCCGACATGCGCGCGATGCGCGCCGCCGAGCGCGGGGCCTTCGAGTCGACCGACGGGGTGCCGCCGCGGCGTCCCGCGCGGGGACGCATCGTGCTCTCGACCGGCCGCACCGTCGAGCTGGAGCGCCCGGTCGTCATCGGGCGCCGACCCAAGTCGACGCGCACGTCCGGCGCCGAGCTGCCGACTCTCGTCGCGGTGGAGAGCCCCGACCAGGACATCTCCCGCAGCCACGTCGAGATCCGCGCCGAAGGCGAGCACGTGCTGGCCACCGACCTCGACACGACGAACGGCACGACCTTGCTCCGCGGCGGTCAAGACCCGGTGAAACTGCACCCGAACGAGCCGACGATGGTCGTCGCGGGCGACGTGCTCGACATCGGCGACGGGGTGCTGGTCACCTTCGAGGAGATTCCGTGAGCTCCAAGCGCGCGCCTGCGCCGCCCCCGCAGCTGCCGGGGTTCACGTACGTCGACATCCTCGGCTCCGGCGGGTTCGCCGACGTGTACCTGTTCGAGCAGCAGCTGCCGCGCCGGCGCGTGGCCGTCAAGGTGCTGCTGCCCGACCGGATGGCGGGCGGATCGGCCGAGCAGTTCGCCGCCGAAGCCAACGTCATGGCGCTGCTGTCGACGCATCCCGCCATCGTCACGATCTACCAGGCGGGCGTGTCCGACGACGGCCGGCCGTACCTCGCGATGGAGTACTGCCCGCGACCCAATCTCCAGGTGCGCTCGCGCGCCGGGGCGTTCTCGATCGCCGAGGCCCTCCGCGTCGGCGTGCAGGTGGCTGCCGCCGTCGAGACCGCGCACCGCGCCGGCATCCTCCACCGCGACATCAAGCCCGCCAACATCCTCGTCACCGAATACAACCGGCCGGCGCTGACCGACTTCGGCATCGCGACGACGGCCGAGTCGATGGAAGCCTCCGGCGGCATGTCGATTCCGTGGTCGCCGCCGGAATCGTTCTCGGATGACCCCGAATCCGGCGTCGCGACCGACGTGTACGCGCTCGGCGCGACGGTCTACACGCTGCTCGCGGGGCATTCGCCGTTCGAGCAGCCGGGTGGCCGCAACGGCGGCGCCGACCTCATCCAGCGCATCGAGGGCCAGGCGCTCCCGCGCCTCGAGCGCACGGATGCTCCGCTCTCGCTGCAGCTCGCCCTCGAGCGCGCCATGGCCAAGCGCCCCGGAGAGCGGTTCGAGACGGCGGTGGCGTTCGCGCGCGCTCTGCAGCGGGTGCAGATCGAGCTCGCGCACTCCGTCACCCCGATCGACATCCTCGACGACTCGCCCGTTCCCGACGAAGACGACGAGGCCGACGGCGAGCTGACGCGCGTTCGCGGCATCGTCAGCATCGAGCCGCAGACGCACCCGTCGGCCGGGCAGACGCGGCAGCGTGCCGAACCGGCGCCGACCGTCGCGGATGCCGCCGACACCACCGGCGAGGTCGACGAGACCATCCTGCGCGGCAGCAGCGCGTCGGAAGACACGACCTCCGAGACCGTCCAGCGCTCCCGGCCGACCGCCCCGGAGGCGAGCGCGGTCGTCGAGCCGGCGCCCGCTCGCCCCCGCCGCGGGCTCGGGGTCTGGATCACCGTTGCAGCCGTGGTCCTCGTGATCGTGGGGATCGTCGTCGCCGTCACGGTGCTCGGTGGCGCGCCGGACGAGCCGGCGCCCACGTCGTCGACGTCGACGAAGCCGCAGGACCCGGCGCTCGGCATCGTGCCCTCGCCCGAGAACGTCGTCGGTGTGGTCAGCGGTGACCAAGCGACGTTCACCTGGACGAACCCCGAGCCCGAAGACGGCGACCTGTACATCTGGTACCCCTACACGCTGGCCGGCAGCGGCGCGTCCGACAGCCTCGACACCCCCACCGTTACCCTCGCCGTCGATCCGTCCGGCACGACGTGCATCGCGGTGCAGCTCGTGCGCGCCGACGGCCGCGGGGGCGACGAAGTACGGGAGTGCACGCCATGACCGACGTCCACGAGACCATTCCGCCGCGCGCGCGGCCCGATCTCACGATCGACTTCGCGGGGGAGCTGTTCACCGTCGCACCCGGAGAGACCTTCACGATCGGGCGCGAGGGCGATCTCGCGATCGACGAGAACCTTTTCCTCCACCGGCATTTCCTGCGCGTGGAGCAAGCGGGCGATCTGTGGTGGCTGCTCAACATCGGCAGCCGGCTGTCGGCGACCGTCACCGACACCGATGGGCGCGTGCAGGCGCAGCTCGCGCCGGGTGCGCGCTTGCCGATCGTGTTCGGTGTGACGACCGTGGTCTTCAGCGCCGGACCGACGACGTACGAGCTGTCGGTGCACACACCTCAGCCGGCGTTCCGCGAGACGCGGCCCGAGATCGACGGCGACGGCGAATCCACGATCGGGTCGGTGCCGCTGACCCTCAGCCAGAAGCTCCTGATCGTCGCGCTCGCCGAGCCGGTGCTCCGCCGTGACGGCACCGGAATGAGCGAGCTGCCGAGCTCGGCCAAGGCCGCCGAGCGGCTCGGCTGGACGGTGACCCGCTTCAACCGCAAGCTCGACAACGTGTGCGACAAGCTCGACCGGCAGGGGGTGCCCGGCCTGCGCGGCGGCATCTCTGCCTCGGCGACGAACCGCCGCGTGCGCCTCGTCGAGCACGCCGTCGCTTCCCGCCTGGTCACCCGAGACGATCTCCCCCTGCTCGACGAGCCCCTCGCGGGTGACGCCGAAAACTCCGCGAAGGACGATGCATGAAGCTGCGCACCACGTTGGTCCGCACCGGCGGCGACGCCGAAGACGTCGTGATCAATGCGGATGCCGACGCCACGGTGGGTGATCTCGCCCGCACGCTCGTCGTGAACGACCCCCGGGGCGGCGGCAGCGTCGGCACGGAGGTGACCCTCGAAGCCTTCGGGACCATCGCGCAGGGCGCCGGCGAGGTGCTCGAGGCCGACGCGACCATCTCGCACGTGCAGCTCGGCGCCGGCTCCGCCGTCCGCGTCGTCCCGGCCGACTACCAGGCCCGCCACGCGATCGGGGAGATCTCGGTCGTTTCGGGCCCCGGCGCCGGCACAGTGCACTCGCTCGAGCGCACCGTCGTCACGATCGGTCGCGACGCCGAGTGCGACGTCGTCCTCGACGATCCGCTCGTCTCCAAACGCCACGCGCGGCTCGAGATCGGCCAGGGACGCGTCGAGCTCGTCGACCTGAACTCGGCCAACGGCATCCTGGTCGACGGCGCGCCGGTCACCTACCTCACCGCCACGGACGGCCGCATCGACGCCGTGCTCGGCGACACGCGCCTCGAGATCGTCGCGAAAGCCGACCTCAGCTCGGCGCCGGCCACCTGGCGGCAAGTGCCGTTCGTGCGCTCACCGCGGGTCGAGGCGCGCTACCTCGGGGAGGAGTTGCCGGGCACCGACCTGCCCTCCCCGACCCAACCGCAGATCTTCCCGTGGCTCGCCATGATCGCACCGGCCATCATGGGCCTGGTCCTCTTCCAGGTCACGAAGTCGTCGATGTCGCTGGTGTTCGTCGCGGCATCCCCCCTGCTCATGCTCGGCACGTGGCTCACCAGCCGGCTGCAGGCACGCGCGCAGCTGAAGGCCGCGAAGGAGCGGTTCGAGCAGCAGCTCACGCGCCTCCGCGCCCGGCTCGAGTCGGAGCGCGTCACCGAGCGCGAGGTGCGCCGCGCCGAAGTGCCCGAGCTCGACCCGGTGTGTGCCGACGCGCTCGCGGCCGGCCCGCTCGTCTGGACGCGCCGCCCTGAGCACTGGTCGTTCCTGCACGTGCGCCTCGGTGACGGCACGGCGCCGAGCCGCAACACCGTGAAGGAGTCCGCGCAGCGCGACGCCGCCCTCCCGGAGTACGTCGAGCGGCTCGACGAGACGGTCGAGGCGTTCCGCGACGTCGACGACGTGCCGATCCTCGAGTCGCTCGCCGAGGCGGGGGCGCTGGGCCTCGTCGGCGACGTGCGGGGCGTGTCCGACCTCGGTCGGGCGCTCATCGCGCAGACGGCCGGCCTGCACGCGCCGAGCGACGTGCGCATCGTCGCGTTCGTCGGTCAGGCGTCGCGCGGTGAGCTCGGCGACCTCAAATGGCTGCCGCACGTGTGGGCGGCCGAAGACCTGCTCGGCACGGTTCCGGTCGCCGACAACGCCGCCACCGGCGCGCGCCTGCTCGCCCAGCTCGAAGAGCTGGTCGACGCGCGCAGCAAGGCGCAGCAGCGTCTGCGTGCGCTGAAGGCGAAGGATGCCGCGACCTCCGCCGGCGCGGAGGTCGGCGAGTCCCGTGGCTCGCGCGACGATGTGCCGCTGCCCGCCGTCGTCGTCGTGATCGCTCCGGATGCCGCCGTCGACCGCGGCCGGCTCATCCAGCTGAGCGAGCGGGCTGCCGGCACCGGCATCCTCCCCGTCTGGATCGCGCAGAGCGCCGCGGCACTGCCCGCCGCATGCCGCACGTGGGTCGAGATTCCGGCGGACGGCCCTGCCAGCGCCCACTTCGTGCGCCTCGGCACGTCGATCTCGCCGCTGCGCGTCGAAGCCCTCGATGCTGCCCGCTTCGGCGTCGTGACCCGGGCTCTCGCCCGCCTCACCGACATCGGCGACGTCGCCGAGGGTGCCGGCGACGTGCCGCGCACCATCCCGCTCCTGCAGCTGCTCGGCTCCGAGATGGCGACGAGCGCCGACGCCGTCATCGACCGGTGGACGCAGAACGCCTCGATCCGCGCGACCCGCTCGGGGGCAGGTTACCAGCCCAAGCTCCGCGCGCTCGTGGGACAGGGTGCCCAGGGCGCGCTGCACCTCGATCTCCGCCAGCAGGGCCCGCACGCCCTCGTCGGTGGCACCACCGGGTCGGGCAAGAGCGAGTTCCTGCAGGCGTGGGTGCTCGGCATGGCCGCCGAATACAGCCCCGAGCGGGTCACGTTCCTCTTCGTCGACTACAAGGGCGGGTCGGCCTTCGCCGACTGCGTCAGCCTGCCGCACTGCGTCGGCCTCGTCACCGACCTGAGCCCGCACCTCGTGCGCCGCGCGCTCACGAGCCTCCGCGCCGAGCTCCACCACCGCGAACACCTCTTCAACCGGAAGAAGGCGAAAGACCTGCTCGAGCTCGAAAAGGCCGCCGACCCCGACGCGCCGCCCGCCCTCGTGCTCGTGATCGACGAGTTCGCCGCGCTCGCGAAAGAGGTGCCCGAGTTCGTCGACGGTGTCGTCGACATCGCCCAGCGCGGGCGCTCCCTCGGCATCCACCTGATCATGGCGACGCAGCGCCCCGCCGGTGTCATCAAGGACAACCTCCGCGCCAACACGAACCTCCGTGTGGCTCTCCGCATGGCCGACGAGACCGACAGCGACGACGTCATCGGCTCGAAGGAGGCGGCGCTGTTCGATCCGGGCATCCCCGGCCGCGGCATCGCCAAGACCGGGCCCGGCCGCATGAGCCTCTTCCAGTCGGCGTACTCCGGCGGGTGGAGCCTGCGTGCCGCGCCCGAGGCCGCCGTCGAGGTCCGTCCGTTCCGCCTCGGCGACGCGGCGCCGTGGTCGAGCCCCGAGACCGACGAGGTCGCCAGCGACACCGAAGACCTCGGCCCCAATGACCAGCAGCTGCTCGTCGCGCGCTTCGTCGATGCCGCCGAACTCGCGCGCATCCAGGCGCCCCGTCGCCCGTGGCTCGACGAGCTGGCGACGACGTTCGACCAGACCAAGCTCACCCAGCGCACCGACGCGCGGCTCGTCCTCGGCGTCGTCGACGTGCCGGAGCGGCAAGACCAGGTGCCGTTCTTCTTCGAGCCCGACACCGAGGGCCACCTCGCGATCTACGGCACCGGCGGGTCGGGCAAGTCCGTTGCGCTCCGCTCCCTCGCCGTCTCGGCCGGCATCACACCGCGCGGCGGCCCGGTGCACGTCTACGGACTGGATGCCGCGACCGGCGCCCTCCGCATGCTCGAATCCCTCCCGCACGTCGGCGCCGTGATCTCGGGCGACGACACCGAGCGCATCGAGCGTCTCTTCGGCATGCTGCGCGCGGAGCTCGACCGACGCGGCGACACGTACGCCGCGTCCGGTGCGTCCACGCTCACGGAGTATCGGATGCTCGCGGGCGCGCCCGACGAGCCGCGCATCCTGCTCCTCGTCGACGGGTTCGCCGCCTTCCGGAATGCGTTCGAGGGGGTGCCCGGCCGTGCCGACACCTACCGCCTCTTCCAGCAGGTGCTCACCGACGGGCGCAGCCTCGGCATCCACGTCGCCCTCACCGCCGACCGCGGCCAGAGCGTACCGACGTCGTTGCAGGCCACGATCCAGCGCCGCATCGTGCTGCGGATGGCCGACGAGGACGCCTACGCGATGATGGGCGCTCCGCGCGACATCCTCGGGCCGACCTCGGTGCCCGGTCGCGCGATCATCGACGATCACGAGGCGCAGATCGCCGTCATCGGCGGCACGTCGAGCACGAAAGAGCAGGGCGCCGCGATCGATCGGATGGCCGAGGCCATGCGCCGTCGCGGCACGCCGGAGGCGCCCGGCATCCGGTCGCTGCCGACCGAGTACGCCGCCGACGATCTGCCGGCCACGACCGCGACCGGCGTCGCGATCGGACTCTCCGACATCGACCTGGGCCCCTACGGCGTCGAGCCGACCGGCACGTTCATCGTCGCCGGCACACCCGGCGCCGGGCGCAGCAACGCCGCCGCGGCGATCGCCGCGCAGTACCGGCGGGCTGTGCCGAACGCCGCCGCGTTCTACCTCGGCGACCGACGTTCGCCTGTCGCCACGACGCTCGAGTGGACCGCGACGGCCGATGGCGGATCGGCGTCGATGGCGGTGCTCACCGCCGCCGACGACGCGGCGGATGCCGTCGCCACCGGCGGCCCGGTGCCGCTGGTCGTACTCGAGGGGATCGGGGAGTTCGCGACGTCGATCGTCGAGATGAACCTGTCGAGCCTCGTCAAGCGCGCCGGCCGCGGCGAGGTGTTCTTCGTCGTGGTGGGCGAGGTGTCGGAGTGGACCAGCAACTTCGGACTCCTCGGCGAGATCAAAGCCGCGCGGCGCGGCGTCGTGCTGCAGCCCGAGACGATCGACGGCGAGGTCGTCCTCAAGACCCCGTTCCCGCGGCTCGTGCGCGGCGAGCTGCCGGTCGGCCGGGGCATTCTGGCGCACCGCGGCAAGACCGTGCGCATCCACTTTCCGCTCATGGGTACTTCTCCCCATGGGCAGAGGTCGACATAGCGCCTATCGTCGTAGACACAACAGACCTCCCGGCACCTGCCGGGCCAGATGAAAGGGGCCCCTCATGGCCAACTTGAATGTCACCTATGACCAGATGAGCAGTGCTGCCGGACGTCTGCGTGACGGCCAGGGCGAGCTCGAAGCCACCCTGCAGCGCCTCCGCCAGCAGGTCGCCCAGCTCGTGCAGGACGGCTTCACCACGACCCGCGCCTCGGGTGCGTTCGACTCGTCGTACACCGAGTTCACCACGGGTGCCACCAAGACCGTCCAGGGCATCGAGGGCATGGCCTCGTTCCTCGAGAAGGCCGCGCAGGCCCTGCAGTCCACCGACGAGCAGCTCGCCAGCCAGATCGGCCAGTAAGCCTCGTTCTTGAAGCGAAGGCGCCCACCGTCTCGGTGGGCGCCTTCGTCGTTCCGTGCGGCGCGTTCGTCTCGCTGCGTTCGCGGGGCGGGCGGGGAAGCTCAGGCGCGGGTGTGGCCCAACACCTTCACGATCACGCCGCGGCGGCGCAGCTCGGCGATCGTGCGGGTTTCCTCGTCGACGGTGCGGCCGAGGGCGTGTTTGTCGGCGACGACGACGACGTCTCCGGCATCCAACCGCCCGAACAGGCGCGTGAGGCGCTCGCCCCAACTCTCGCCCGTCTCCGGGGCGGGGTGGCGGAATCCCTCGATCGGCACACCGAACTCCGCGAGCGCGTCGCGCTGGGCGATGACGCTCGGCAGGTCGTCGCGCGCGACGACGAGTCCGACGAGCCGCGAGCCGGCGGGGCGCGCGGCCCACCAGTCGGTGCGCGAGATGATCACGGGCACCGCCTCGGTGACCGCGGGCAGCGACACGGATTCGGCGTAATCGGCCGGTGCGCGGCCGTCGTCAGCGGGTGTCGACATGAGGGGCTCCTTCGTCGGATGCTTCATTGTCCCAGGTCGCCGCTACTCGTCTTCGCGCATCCGCAGTTCGGTGCTGAGCTGGTCGGCGTCGAGCTCGGCGAGCGTGTGACGCAGCGACCTCGTGCTGAACGTGCCGCCCGACGAGAGCGCGATCAGGCGCGCCCGCATCGCTTCCAGCAGCGCCACCCGCAGCTCGAGCATGTCTTCCGATGCGAGCGCCGCGTCGGCCGGTACCGGCTGCTGGTAGCGCTCGCGCATCCGCTCGAGCAGACCCGCGTCGAACGGCGTTCCGTCGCGGCGGTGCAGGTCGGGGTCGTCGAGCGCGGCGGCTGCGGCGCGGCGCAGCTCGGCATCCAGTCGCTCGCTTTCGGCGCCGTCGCCGACCGTGAGCTCGCCCCGATCGAGGCGCAGCGTGCGCACGAGCCAAGGGAGCGTGAGGCCCTGCAGCATGAGGCTCACGAGCGCCACCAGGAACGCGATGTAGATGAGGACGGGGCGTTCTTCGACCGAGCGGGGGATGGTCTGGGCGGCCGCGAGGGTGACGACACCGCGCATCCCCGCCCAGACGATGATCGTGCCGTGCTTCCAGCCGAGGGGGGATGCCTGGTAGTAGTCGATGTCGGCGAGGGCCCGCGCGACGCGGCGGCGCATGAGGCCCACCCGCTTCTGCGTCCGCTCCGGCGAAGCGGCGCGGCCGCGGGACGAGCGTTCGGGAAACCCCTGCTCCTCGAAGGCGTCGATGCGCGCATCGAACTGCTCGAACCGCGACCGATCCGCGCCGGTCGCTCGCCGTCGCCCCGCCCACAGGAGGAAGGCGACATACGCCGCGCGGACGAGCAGCACGATGGCGAGCGCCGCGAAGGCGACGAGCGTCGGCAGCGCGAGACCGTCGCCCCGCGCGAGCACGTCCTGCACGATCTGGTCGAGCTCGAGTCCCATGATGAGGAAGATCCCGCCCTCCAGCACGAGCTCGACGGTGCGCCAGTTCACCTGGTCGGACAGGCGCTGCTCGGGGGTGAAGAAGCGCTGCGCACCCTGGCCCGACACGATCCCGGCGACGACAGCGGCGACCAGGCCCGAGCCGTCGAGGTGCTCGGTGGGCAGATACGCCAGGAACGGCACGGTGAAGCCGATCGCGGTGCTCGCGCCGGAGCTGCCGACCCACGAGCGGAGCCGCAGCGCGACGAACCCGACGACAGCGCCGATCACGAGAGCGATGATCACGGCCCAGAGGAAGCTGCCGACGGCAGCACCGAACGAGAACGTTCCGGCGACGACGGCGAGCAGGGCCGTGCGCAGCAGCACGAGAGCCGTCGCGTCGTTGAGCAGACTCTCGCCCTCGAGCATGGTGGTGACGCGGGGCGAGATCCCCAGCCGTTTCGCGATGCCGGTGGCGACGGCATCCGTCGGCGAGAGGATGGCGCCGAGTGCCACGCCCAGTGCAAATCCGACACCGGGGATCACGAGCGAGAAGAACCACCCGAGCACGAGCGCCGAGATCACCACGAGGATTACCGCAAGCCCCGTGATGGGCGCGAGATCGCGTCGGAACTCGATCGCCGGCAGGCGCACGGCCGAGGCGTAGAGGAGGGGCGGCAGGATGCCGACGAGGATCAGCTCCGGGTCGATCTCGGGCACGTCGACGAACGGCAGGAGCCCGACGCCGAGGCCGAGTGCGACGAGGAGCAGGGGGCCGGCGACACCGAGGCGCTGACCGAGCGCCGTGACGACCGCGACCGCGATCACCCCGAGGAGGATGATCAGCAGCAGATCCATCGGGCTCATCGCGCGGTGTTCCGATCGGCATCCATGGGGCGAGCCTATTCCTGTCGCGCGCGTAGTCCCGGTGCAGGCAGGCGCCGCGCGATACGGTGGGCGCATGACTTTCAACAGCAACGCCAGCGTCGGCGGCAACACCGCGCAGCGCCGTGGCCCCGGTGGCGGGGCGATCGCCGGCGGTGTGGGCGGTCTCGGCGCGATCGCCGTGATCCTGCTCCAGATCTTCACGGGCGGCAACTTCACCAGCCTCCTGGGTGGCGGCGGGACGGGTGCACCCCAGGCGGGCACCGAGATCGCGCAGTGCGAGACCGGCGCCGATGCCAACCAGAACGACGACTGCCGACTTGCGGCCGGCTCGCTCGCGATCAATCAGTACTGGGAGGGTCAGGTGCAGGGGTACCGCGCACCGACGCTCGTGATCGTCGACAACCAAACCTCGAGCCCGTGCGGCACGGCATCCAACGCGACCGGCCCGTTCTACTGCCCGAGCGATGAGACGGTCTACATCGACCCGACGTTCTTCGGCATCCTGCGCACGCAGTTCGGCGCCGAATCCGGCTCGCTGGCGCAGCTCTACGTGCTCGCGCACGAGTACGGCCACCACGTGCAGCAGATCTCCGGGATCATGGATGCACACCCGAACAACGGCACCGGCCCGACCAGCAACGGTGTGCGCACCGAACTGCAGGCCGACTGCTTCGCCGGGTCGTGGATCGCCGCGATGGCGCAGCAGAAGGACGAGAACGGCGTGGCGTTCTTGAAGGCCCCCACCGAGGCGCAGATCCGCGACGCGCTGAACGCCGCCGCCGCTGTCGGCGACGACCACATCCAGGCGCAGTCGGGTCGGGTGAACCCGGAGAGCTGGACGCACGGGTCGAGCGAGCAGCGCCAGCGCTGGTTCGCGACGGGCTTCCAGAACGGGGTCGGCAGCTGCGACGCGTTCGCCGTGTCGGGTAACCAGCTGTGACGGTCCAGGGCCTCGACGAGATCCTCTATCCCGAGATCGAGCCCTACGAGACCGGGTTCCTGCTGGCCGGCGACGGGCAGCGCGTGTACTGGGAGCAGTCGGGCAATCCCGAGGGGAAGCCGGTCGTGTTCCTGCACGGCGGCCCCGGCGGCGGCACCTCGCCCTGGCAGCGGCGGTTCTTCGACCCGGCCGTCTACCGCATCGTGCTGTTCGACCAGCGCGGCTGCGGCCGTTCGACCCCGCACATGAGCGCGCCCGATGCCGACCTGCGCTTCAACACGACGTGGCACCTGGTGGCCGACATCGAGCTGCTGCGCCGCAACCTCGCGATCGAGAAGTGGCAGGTGTTCGGCGGTTCATGGGGGTCGGCGCTCGCCCTCGCCTACGCCGAGAGCTACCCGCAGGCGGTGAGCGAACTCGTGCTCCGCGGCATCTTCACGCTGCGCCGCCACGAGCTCGAGTGGTTCTACGAGGGGGGCGCCGCAGCGGTCTTCCCCGACCTGTGGGAAGACTTCATCGCGCCGATCCCCGTGCTCGAGCGGTCGCGGCTGATCGAGGCGTATCACCGCAGACTCTCCGACCCCGATCCGGCGGTGCACCTGCCGGCGGGACTCGCGTGGACGACGTGGGAGGCCTCGACCCTCACCCTGTTGCCTGACCCTGATCTCGTGTCGGCGATGGCCACGCCCGAAGCGGCGCTCGCCTTTGCGCGCATCGAGAACCACTACTTCATGAACGACGGATGGTTCCGCCCCGAGCAGCTGATTTCCGACGTCGGCGCGATCCGCGGCATCCCGGCGGTCATCGTGCAGGGCCGCTACGACATCTGCACGCCCATCATGACCGCGTGGGATCTGCACCGGGCTTGGCCCGAGGCGGAGCTGGTCGTGGTGCCGGATGCCGGCCACTCCGCGAGCGAGCCGGGCATCGCCCGCGCGCTCCGCGCCGCGACCGACCGCTTCGCCTGACCGGGGGAGCGCCACCGCCCGCCCCGCGAGCGCCAGCGAGACGAAACGCCTCTGGGCGGCCCGCAGGGCGGGTGCCCAGGCATCCCCTGCTAGGCTGGAAGCACTTGCAGCGCCGACTCTGGCGCTCTCGCGTCGTAGAACGCTTCCCTCGCCGCCCGGTCCCGACCGGATGATCGGCTGACATTCTTCGTACGGCGACCGCGTGCACATCTGCACGAGGGCCACCGATCCGGGCATCCCTGCCCAGAAACATCACATGACCGATACTTCGTTCCGCACGCTCGGCGTGCCTGCCCCGCTCCTGTCCGTCCTCGAAAAGGACGGCAAGACCGATGCCTTCCCCATTCAGGTCGACACCCTCCCCGACACCCTCGCCGGCCGCGACGTCCTCGGCCGCGGCAAGACCGGCTCGGGCAAGACCCTGGCCTTCTCGATCCCCATGGTCGCGCGCCTCGGCGGCGCGCTCGCCGGTGGCTCGCGCCGACAGGGCCGCATCCTCGGCCTCGTCCTCGCGCCGACCCGCGAACTCGCGACGCAGATCAACGCGACCCTCGAGCCCCTCGCTGCCGCGTACGGCCTCAAGACCACCACGATCTTCGGCGGCGTCACCCAGACCCGTCAGGTCAACGCGCTGAACGCCGGCGTCGACATCGTCGTCGCCTGCCCCGGCCGCCTCGAAGACCTCATGAAGCAGGGTTTCGTGAAGCTGGATGCCGTGGAGATCACGGTCATCGACGAGGCCGACCACATGGCCGACCTCGGCTTCCTGCCGTCGGTCACCCGCATCCTCGACAAGACCCCGCGCGACGGCCAGCGCCTGCTCTTCAGCGCGACGCTGGACAACGGCGTCGACAAGCTCGTGAACCGGTTCCTCGAGAACGAGGTGCTGCACTCCGTCGACGAGGCGAATTCCCCCGTCGCCGCGATGACCCACCACGTGTTCTACACGGGTGGTGTCGACGAGAAGAAGGAGCTCGTGCGCACGCTCGCGTCGGGCACCGGCCGCCGCATCCTCTTCATGCGTACCAAGCACCACGCCAAGAAGCTCGCGCAGGCGCTGACGGCTCAGGGCATCCCCGCGGTCGACCTGCACGGCAACCTGTCGCAGCCCGCCCGCGACCGCAACCTCGCGGCGTTCGCCGCCGGCACCGCAAAGGTGCTGGTCGCGACCGACGTCGCCGCGCGCGGCGTGCACGTCGACGACGTCGAGCTCGTGATCCACGTCGACCCGCCCATGGAGCACAAGGCGTACCTGCACCGCTCCGGCCGCACCGCGCGCGCCGGCGCGGAGGGTTCGGTCGTCACGATCGTCCTCCCGGGCCAGGAGAAGGACGTCAAGGACCTGCTCCGCAAGGCCGCGATCACCGTCACGCCCACCCGGGTGAGCGCCACCTCGCCCGAGGTGACCGCGCTCGTCGGCCAGGTCGCGGCGTACGTCAAGCCCGAGCCGAAGGTCGAGCAGCCGCGCGGCGGCGGCCGCAGCCAGGGCGCCAACGCCCAGCGCAAGCGCGCCCAGCGCGAAGAGGGCGGCCGCTCCGGCGGTCAGGGTCGCTCCGGCGGACAGGGCCGCGGGCGCGACAGCGTCGCCCGTTCGGGCGAGTCGCACGGGCGCCCCGCCGCTGAGCGCACGCAGGGCGCGGGCCGTTCGGCTCAGCAGCCCGCGGCATCCGGCAACGCCCGCACCTCGGGCCGCCGCGCCTCGCACGCCGGCGGCGCCGGCGGCAAGCTGTCGGTCGGCTCGGTCGTCCGCAGCAACGGCGGCGGCCAGCGCCGCGGTCGCTGACACCACACCTGAATAAATCCTGCAGCCGGTCCCGCGATGCGGGGCCGGCTGCGGTGTTTTCGGGCGTCACGCCTCGCGCGCCGCAATTGCAGCAGGAGTTATTCAGGTGCGGCGCGCCGGCGGCGGCGGCGAACCCGCGTGATTCCGGGGCAGACCCCGATCGCGGCGAGCGTTGATCCGGAGAACGGTACGCCGGTCGACGAGACCGCGCGCGAACCCAAGCGCGGCCGCCGTCCGCGGGCTACGCGCCGAAGGCCTTCACGAGGGTGAGCGCCATCTTCGGCCAGTTGCCGTCGATGCGGAACCGGGTGAACCCCTCGCACACCGCAGCGCCCGTGCGGGACGTCACGAACCAGGGCGGCTTCGGCAGCACCGAGAACCCGGACCGCCCGAGCGATCGCGGGAACGGACGGAACGGACCACGCACCACGGTGCGCTCGACGTCGTCGAGCAGCAGTGCGTTGTGCACGACACCGATGCCGCTCGGCGCATCTTCGAGCGTCCCGCCCGGGAACGCGCCCCACGTCGCGGTGGGCGTGAGGAACCCGAACGCGGTCCAGGCGTTCACGGCGATCGTGCCATAGTGGAGCTCCGTGAGGGCACGTTCGAAGTCCATGCCGAGTGCGGCATGCGTTGCCGGGTCGATGAGCAGATTCGCGCCGAGAGTGCCGACGAGCCGATCGTTCGCGTGAGCGATCGCCCGCTCGAGGAATTCCTGTCCCGTTCCGGGCAGGGCGACGATGCCGAGCACCGGTGCGAAGTACTCCGTCGTCTCCACGGCGCGCGCGTCATCGGCATCCGTCTCGATGAGCCCGCGTGTGCCGTCGCCCAGCCAGGCGGCGTTCGGGTAGTCGCTGCGCGCGGCGTCCATCTTTCCAGCGCTGTTCGGGTACCAGACCGGCCGCCACGGTGCACGCTCGTACGCGCTGCGCAGTGCCTGAACGAAGGCCTCGCGCTGCGGCCAATCGGCGCTCAGTAACACCACCTGGCCCGCGATGCAATTGTGACCGCTGTTGTGCAGGCGCATCGTGACGACGTGCTCGGCCTGGTAGTCGAGGTCGGCGTCCGACCACTGCCCGGGCACGACGATGATCGGCGCGACGCCGCCGAGTTCGGCGGTGATCGGCACCGTCAATGCGGGTGTCGCCGGACGCTCGTCCGTGCCCCAGACGATCGCCTCGAAGGTGGAGGCCGATCCGGTGATGTGGACGTGATCGATATCCGGATGCTGGGTGAGGTATCCGCCGACATCGCCGCCCCCTCGGACGATGCGAAGGAAGCCGGGCTCGATCAGCGGCGCGAACGCGCGCTCGAAGACCGGGACGAGGGCATCCTGGGTGGGGTTCACCTTGAGGACAACCACACGGTTGAACGCCATCAGCTCGTACAGCACGTCGAGGTACGGGATCGAGGTGATGTTGCCCGCGCCCAGCACGAGGCCGACTCCGCCGGACGCACCGGGAGTGCGTTGTGCCAGCCCCGCCGCGCGCACCGCCTCGGCGGGCGAGACGCCGGGCTTCAGCCACACCTCGGTGGAGTATCCCGACAGCAGCAGGGCGTCGACCCCGTTCAGCGGTGAGGTGCGTACGACGGTGCGCGCTCCCGGGGCGGAGTCGAGTGTCACGCCGTCGAGCGGGCTGCCTCCCGAGGCGAGTGCGCCGAGCGTCGCGGCGTACGCGTCGAGCGCCACGAGGGCGGCGTAGGGGCCCGACAGCCATTCCTCGCCGCGGAGGGGATGGCCGGGCTCGAGACCCTTGGAGGTCGCGGCGACGTCGGCCCACTCTTCGGCGACCGCCGCTGCGGCGGCGCGCAGGCGGCGGAGCAGCGTGCGACGCTGGCCCAGCGTGAGCAGGCTCCACGCGCGGACGCCGGTGCGGACGGCCGAGACAGCGTCGTCCAGCGGTTCGCGGACGTCATCGGGCAGGGTCACGGCACTCTCCTTCGCAGGCGGACACCTCAGCATACGTCCGGTGGGATTGAGTCCCGCGGTGCGCGCTACTCGATGTCGGAGCGGCGCAGTCGGTAGCGCGCGAGGCCAAAGAGACTCAGCACGACCAGCGCCGCGGGCACGATGCTGAAGCTGATCACGATGCCCGCGAGGGCGCCATCCGGCTGCGCGACGTCCTGTCCCGCCACCCGCTCGACGTAACCCGTGAGCGCCAACACGACCGCGAGCACCGTGGCGCCGAGGGCGAAGCCCGTCGTCTCGCCCGCGGTCCAGACGCCTCCGAACGCGCCGGCGCGCCCCGGCCCGTGCTTCTGCGCGTCGTAGCTGATGACATCGGGCAGCATCGCCATCGGAAGCGACTGCATGCCCGCGTAGGCGACGCCGGCGACGGCGACCGACGCATAGAGCCATACGCCCGGGGCCCACAACGCGCCGACCGTGCTGAGCGCCGCGACGGCGAACAGAAGACTCGCGGCCGCGAACGCGCCTTCCTTGCCCACCCGTCGCGCGGCGATCCCCCACAGCGGAGCCGCGAACAGCGCCGGCGCGATGAGGGCGACGAACAGGAGCGTGACGGCATCCTCGGAGCGGAGCACCCACGTCGCGAGGTACTGGGCGCCGGCGAGCATCAGGCCCGTCGCGATCGCCTGCAGCACGAAGGTCAGCAGCAGAGCGCGAAACGGCTGGCTGCGCCGCAGCGACTCGAACGCCGCACGGAAGTTGTCGCGGATGCCGCCACCTGGAGTCGAGGCGTCGGCAGCCACCGAACGCTCCGATGCGTCTCCGACCGATTCGGCGACGAGTTCGGCTTCCTCCGCGGCGCTCGTGCCGGCGGCGGCCATGGCCGAGCGGGCGCGGAGTCCTCGGCGGGCGACGGCGGTGGACACCAGCATCCCGAGCCCGATGGTGAGGCCTGCCACCACGCCCATCAGGAGGTACCCGGTCGTCGGGTCGCCGGTGGCCTTTCGCAGTAGCGGGCCGCCGGCACCGAACAGCAGGATCGCGAAGGTCAGCACCACGACGCGCCAGGTGAGCAGGCGGGTGCGCTCGTCGTAGCGTCCGGTGAGTTCGGCCGGCAGGGCGATGTAGGGCACCTGGAACAGGCTGAACGCCGTCGCGGTGAGCAGGAACGCGATGAGCACCCACAGTGCGCCGGCGGCCGGCGCGAATCCCGATGGCACGGCGAACGTCAGGGCGAACAGCACCGGCAAAGCCACGGCGCCGATGACCATCAGGCGGCGGCGCGAGCCGGTGCGCGCGAGATCGCGGTCGCTCAATGCGCCGATCACGGGGTCGATCAGCACGTCCCAGACCTTCGCCGCCGTCACGATGACACCCGCGAGCAGCGCCGTCACCCCGAGGCTGTCGGTGAGGTAATACGTCAGCACGAGGCCCGGCAGCGTGGCGAATCCGCCGGTACCGATGGACCCGGCGGCATAGGTCGCGATCACGGCGCGAGGCAGACGCGCGTCGGTGCTCATGCGAGTCACGATAGCGCGCGAAGCGCGTCGATCAGATCAGCGAGAGTTCGCGCAGCTTCGCTTCGACGTCGGCGTTCGACGGCTCGACGTGGTGCGAGGCGTCGGGGTAGACGACGACCGGGATCTGCGTGCGGCCGGAGATCTCGCGGGCGACGTCCGCGGCATCCGGCTGGGCGACGAGGTCGACATAGGTGTAGGCGACGCCGAGTTCGTCGAGCTGCTTCTTGGTGCGCACGCAGTCGCGGCACCAGTCGGCGCCGAACATCGTGAGGGTGTTGTCGGTGGTCATAAGACCATTGTCCCGGATGCCGCCTGGACGAGGGCGCTCACCCGATGAACGACGCCAGGTCGGCGACGTCCGTGCCGTAGTCGATGCGGATCGTGGGGAGCGCCAGCTTGTCGGTCCCCACGCGCACGTAGCCGTGCTGGATCGTGCGGGCCATCTCGAACCCGGCGCGGCGCACCCCCTCCTTCGACCGCTCGTCGTGGTGCCCGAACGGGTACGCCATCACCTCCTTCACGCCGCCGACCGCGGCCGCCGAGGTCTCCATGTCGGCGGCGATCTCCTCCGGCGACAGGTTCACCATCCGTCCCCTCCCGTCGGCGCCGGAGCGGTGCATATCGTTCGTATGCGAGCGCGGCAGGATGAACCGGTTCTGCGTGGCGACCCCGTCGCCGGTGATGTCGAAAGACGTCGCCATCACCTGCAGCTGCGCGTTGATGGGCGCGGCGAGCGCGAGCCACGACGCATCGGCGTCGTCGTCGGTGACGATCACCGAGCGCTCGGGCAGCGACAGCGCGCCATCGATGAAGGCGCTGAGCTCGTCCCACGTCGGCAGGTAGAAGTCGCCGTCCTTGATGTACTGCATGTGCGCGCGGTAATCCTCGATGTACGCGACGTTTCCGCGCAGCCATCCGCTCTCGCCCTCGGGCTTCTCGGTGAACTGGTGGTACATCAGAATCGGGATGCGCGCCTCCGCCGGCGCCGTGGTCCACGCGCCGTAGAGGGTCTTCTGGCGCGCAGTGCACGAGACGAGCTTCGACCCGTTGACGCGATCTGCAGGGGATGCCGATGCGGCAGCCGCCGGCGTCGGATACCAGCCGGCGAACACCTGTCCGTCTGCACGGGGAATAGGGAGACCGCTGAACAACACATCGCGGTGCTGCAGGATCGGCTCGAGCATCACGCGATCGGCGACGAACGACACGGCGCACACGGTCGGGTCGCCGGTGGTGGCGAGCAGCTCTTCACTTGGAGTGAGTGGTGTCGGCGTCGGAGTGGGCGCTCGGGTCGTCGGCACCGCGGTCGGGGTGGATGCCGCCTGCACCTCGGTCGCGCATCCCGCCAACGCGAACGTCGTGAGCGCCACGACGATCGTCGCTAGCCGCGCCCCAGCGCGCATCCGCCTCGTCACCGTCGTGCCCTTTCGTGCTCCCCGATCCACACCCTATTCCTGTGAAATCGGTAAACGACGCGAAAGCTCGCCGTGCAACGATAGTCGTGCTCACCGCCGGTGAGCCCTTTTCCCTGGGGGACATCATCGATCTGTCGATCATCGTGCCGACCTTCAACGAGGCGCCGAACGTGGCGGAGCTCGTGCGGCGCACGAGCGTGGCCGTCGCGGGCATCGATGCGGAGATCGTCTTCGTCGACGACAGCACCGACGACACCCCGGAAGTGATCCGCGCGGTCGCGCGGGCGGCCCCCCTCCCGGTGCGGGTGATCCACCGCGAGCACGGGGTCGGCGGGCTGGGCGGCGCGGTCGTCGAGGGCATCCGCGCGGCGGCGTCCGACGTGTGCGTCGTAATCGACGGCGATCTGCAGCACCCGCCCGAGACCATCCCGGCGCTCTACACCCGCTTCCGCCAGGGCGAAGCCGACGTCGTCGTCGCGTCGCGCTACGTCGCCGGCGGCGCGGCGCAGGGACTCGCCGACAAGACGCGCGTGTTCGTGTCGTCAGCATCCACCGCCCTCACGAAGGCGATGTTCCCGATCCGTTTGCGCGACACGACCGACCCGATGACCGGGTTCTTCCTCGTCGAGCGCACCGTCATCGACCTCGCCGGGCTCCAGCCGCGCGGGTTCAAGATCCTCCTCGAGATCCTGGCCCGCAAGACGCTGCGCGTCGCGGAGGTGCCGTTCTCCTTCGCCGATCGCTTCGCGGGGCGTTCGAAGGCGTCGTTCCGACAGGGCCTCAGTTTCCTCGCGCAGCTCGCGGCGCTGAGATTCGGCAAGATGTCACTGTTCGCGGTCATCGGCGGTCTGGGGGCGATCGCCAACGTGGCGATCGTGTGGGCGCTCACCCATCTGGGCGTCGGCTACATCACGGCGGCCATCATCGCGGCCGAAGTCACGATCATCGCGAACTTCCTGCTGATCGAGCGGTTCGTCTTCCACGACATGCGCGGGCAGGCCTCCGGCGTCGGATCGCGGTTCGCGAAATCTTTCCTGTTCAACAATGCGGAGGCGGTCATCCGCATCCCGATCGTGGCGCTGATGGTCTCGACGAGTCACATCTCGGCCGTTCTCGCGACGGCCATCACCCTGGTCGTCGCGTTCTTCGTGCGCTTCGTCTTCCATTCGCTGGTCGTCTACGCGCCGACGAAGACCGCCGCGCCCTCGCCCGCCCGGGCAGTGATCGAGGAGATCGATCGCCAGGCGATGCAACCCGGCGAACTCTGATGACGGATGCCGTGGCCACGATCGTCGTGCAGGTCGCCGTCACCAAGGTCGACGCGCTCGCTGTGATCGCGCGCGCCGCGGGCAGCCCGGTACGTTCGCCCGCGTCGGCGCACCCGACCGTTCCGTTGGATGCCGGCGCCTGGGCCGAGGTCGACATCCCGAAATTCGGCGAGCCGCCGCCGCTGGCGGTCGATGTGCACTCGCTGCTCGGTCTCGATCACGCGCGGCTCGTCGCGCTTACCCTCGCCGCCGCGCTCGAGCGCGAAGCCGGCTGGAGCGTGCACCCCGACTTCCCCGTCGCCCCCGGTCGTTGAGCGAGCGCACCCCCGCCCGTTGAGCGAGCGCACCCCCGCCCGTTGAGCGAGCGCAGCCCCGCCCGTTGAGCGAGCGCAGCGAGACGAAACGCGTCAGGCTCGCGCCTCCGACCGCACCCGGAACCACAGCGTCAGCTCGCGGAGCGCGCGGATGACCGCGTCGTCGTCTCCGGCGTTTTCGAGGTCGTCGAACGTGTCACGGAACCCCTCCGGGCGCGGAGCCGCCGGCTCGGCGACCGTTTCGTAACCCATCGTCCAATCGGGCAGTTGCCGGTGCGCGGTGAACCCGTCGATCAGCACACGGATGCCGGTGTGCCGCGGGTCGTCTTCGATTCGCGCGAGCAGTTCGCGGACGGCCTGTTCGGGGCCTTCGAGAAACTGCGTGAATCGTCCCCGGCGGTACAGCAGCAGGCCCGTGATGTCGTGCGCGTGGTTGCTCGCGCGACTGTCCTCGAGCAACTCGTCGAGATCCGCCGGTTCGAACGGAACCGTCGCGTTGCTGGTGTAGACGAGAGAGTACAACTCGCCGGCCGAGCGCATCGGCTCGATGCGGGTCATGCGGCACTCCGCGCGGCGGAAGCGACGGCGCGGGTCGCTTCGCCGAGCGTGTCGAAAGTCTCGAGCGGATGATTCACGGCATCCCGCGCGAGAAACCTTCCCGTCGCGGTGCGCTCCACACAGCCGACGAAAGCACCCGGCGTGCTCGCTACATAGAACCCGTCTTCGACCTGCGCCCACAGCAGGGCGTGGTCGTCACTCGTCATCGTCATTCAGGCGCCTCCTCGGGCCGCGCCATCAGGCTAATCGCCGGGGCGGACATTCCTGATGCCGTGGACACGCTCGCCTGCGGAATGCTATGCATAGCGCGCGCTCGCTCGCTGCGCAATGGGTGGCTCCGAAGAGTCGACGATGATTGCATCGGGGCATGACTGACGAGTCCGAGAAGACGGGCGCTCGGGCGGCTCACAAGGGGTCGGCCTTCCGCAGGCTGCAGAGCTGAGGCGGAACTCAGCTCATCCCGCCGCGCACCCACTGCTGCGCGCGCCAGATGACGTTGTAGAGATTCCACGGGGCGAGGTCGCAGGTATCCCAGCGCTGACCGACGTGAGCGGTCCACTCCGGAATGCGGCCACAGCAGATGCGGTGTCCCATGAGCGAGAAGAGGGCGTTGCACAGCGTGGTGCGCATGGTGATGCCTTTCGTCGGTCGCGGCCCCGGCTGGGGCTAGCGTCGGCAGTGCATCACCCCGCCATGCTACGCGCGGGTGAGGTCGCGGGATTGTCGAGTTGCGCGCCAGGTTTGCTGTTGGCAGACGCCCTCTGCTGTCATCATCGATGTATGACACCGCGGTCCGACGACGCAGTGCCGAGCGGTGTGCTCGGCGTCGTGCGGCGTGCGGCGGCCGACGGGCTGCTGTCGAGCGTCGAGGCGATGGCGGGGGGACTGACGGCTGAGGGCTGGACCCGAGCGGTCGCGCCTGGGATCTGGCAGCATCCGGTCGACCCGGCTTGGACGATCATCTCGGGCGACCATGCGCCGAATGCATCGATCTTCTTCAGTGGCGACGACGGCGCGGTGATGGATGCCGCGGATCGCCTGCGGGATCAGCTCGATCGCGGCGTGGCGGGACCGGTGACGCGGCAGGCAGACGACGACGACTGGAATTTCTGGACCGGCGGGGATGTGACGATCTCGCTGAACGCGAGCTCCCGGCGGCAGCGCGGCGCGGTGGTCGTCCGCGCCATGCTGCAGCTCGCCATCGAACTCACGAAGACGCCGCACGAGGGACTCTCGGTCGATCCCGAGCGATCGAGGCGCATTGCGCTCACCGGAACGCCCCTTCAACGCTGGTACCTCGCCGCCGACCGCGACCTCCCAGATGATGTGCGGGCGATTCTCCGGAACGATCCCGATCCGCAGGTCTCCGCCGCGATGGACGCGATGAAGGAAAGGCAAAACCCCCGCGAATAGAAGCTTCGCGAGGGTTTCTGGGGTGACGTAATGATCACCCTTGTGGCTCCGACGGGCGTCGATCCCGTGACCTCACGATTTTCAGTCGTGCGCTCTACCAACTGAGCTACAGAGCCGCATGGCTTCGAAGAGCCATGCCCTAAACGAAACGCCCTTCAAGAAGGGCGTATCGCTTTCGGAGCGACCCTGACGGGACTTGAACCCGCGACCTCCGCCGTGACAGGGCGGCACGCTAACCAACTGCGCTACAGGGCCATGCGTATGAAATTGTGTCGGAAGTGTGACCCCAACGGGATTCGAACCCGTGCTGCCGCCGTGAAAGGGCGGTGTCCTAGGCCGCTAAACGATGGGGCCGAGCGAACCCGGAAAGTTCACGCTTACCGACGCTCAAGCATACGCATTATCTCGACGATCCGGAAATCGAGGGCGCGGGGCCTCGCCACGGGTGACGAGACGCGCGAAGATGAGCACGAGCCTGTCCGCCTGGCATCCCTGTCGAAATGTGACGGGTGTTGTTAGTGTGGTTCGAGTTGTGTTCGAAACGAAGGGCCCGGAGTGAGCGTCGACGAAGGCATGACCGCAGACGATTGCGGCTGCGCGCCGACCCCGCGCGAGCTGCGGGCGCTGCGCAGCCCGGTGACGCGTCGCGTCGCGATCGGCCTCGGCGTTCTGGGCGCCGGCGCGCTCGGGCTGTCGTTCGGTCCCGCCGCCTTCGCCGCCGACTACCCCTCGTGGGACGACGTGCAGCGTGCGAAATCCAACGAAGCGAGCAAGGCCGCGGAGATCACGCGTATCGAAGGGCTGATCAACGCGCTGCAGGCCGACGTCGCCTTCAAGCAGTCGGAGGCCGAGCGCCTCGGCGAAGAGTACGTCGCTGCGCAGGAAGCTTTCGAAGAGGCCGCCTACCGCGCCTCCGATCTGCAATCGCAGGCCGATGCCGAGGCCGCGCGCGCGAAGGAGACCGCCGGCAAGCTCGGCCGCCTGGCCGCGCAGCAGTATCGCACCGGTGGCGAAGACGCCTCGCTCGAACTCTTCTTCTCCGGCTCCGCCGCCAGCGCCGACGACCTCTTGACCAAGCTCGGCACGATGGACAAGCTCGTCGCCGCGAACCGGGGCATCTACGCCGACGCGGTCACCGCCCGCGACAACGCGCAGAACCTCAGCAACCAGGCATCCGTCGCCCGCGATCAGCGCGACAAGTTGCAGAAAGAAGCCGAAGCGAAGATGGCGGCCGCGCAGGATGCCGCCGTCGCCGCACAGGCCGCGCTCGACGCGCAGACGGCGAACCTCGGCACGCTGCAGGCGCAGCTGGCCGCGCTCAAAGACACGACGGCGAAGACGATAGCCGACTACCAGGCGGGCGTCGAAGCCGAGCGCCAGGCGCGCCTCGCCCGCGAAGCCGCGGCCCGCGAAGCCGCGCGTCGGGCCGCCGAAGCGGCCGCGGCGCAGGCTGCTGCGGAGGCCGCTGCTCGAGCGGCCGCGGAAGCCGCGGCCAACGCTGGTGGAGGAGGAGGCGGTGGTGGCGGCAGCACCGGCGGTGGCGGTAGCACCGGTGGCGGTGAAGGCGCGCCCGCGGGCTCCGGCAGCGGATCCGGGTGGGTGCGCCCCTCCGCGGGGTACATCAGCTCATGGTTCGGCAACCGCGGCACGATCTGCTCGGGCGGATATTGCACCACCGGACACAAGGGCATCGACTTCGCCGCCGGATGCGGCGCCGGCATTTATGCCGCGGCCGCGGGGCAGGTCGTCTTCCGTGCGTACACGGCATCGTGGGGCAACTACATCAAGGTCGACCACGGCGGTGGCGTGGTCACCGGCTACGCGCACATCCGCAACGGCGGCTTCAACGTCGGTATCGGCCAGCGCGTGTCTGCCGGTGACCTCATCGCCTACGCGGGCAATACCGGCATCTCCCAGGGGTGCCACCTCCACTTCGAGGTCTGGTACGACGGCCTCCGCATCGACCCGGCGCCGTTCCTGCGCAACCGGGGCGTCTCGGTCTGACACGCGAAAAAAGGGGGTGGATGCCGCAGCATCCACCCCCTTCGCGTGCGCGACCTCAGATCGTCTTGGGCGCTTCGCCCTCACCCTGAGTCGCGGTCTGGCCCTCGTGCTCTTCGAAGCGGTCGAAAGCCTCCGAGACGAGGCGCTCGGCCTCGGCAGCGTTCGCCCACTCGTCGACCTTGACCCACTTGCCGGGCTCGAGGTCCTTGTAATGCTCGAAGAAGTGGTTGATCTCGCCCTTGGTCCACTCATCGAGGTCGTCGACGTCCTGGACGTGCGCCCAGCGCGGGTCTTTCGCGAGCACCGCGACGACCTTGTCGTCGCCACCGGCCTCGTCGCTCATCTTGAGCACCGCCACGGGGCGGACCTTGGCGAGCACGCCGGGATAGAGGTCGCGATCGAGCAGCACCAGCACGTCGAGCGGGTCGCCGTCTTCGCCGAGCGTGTTCTCGAAGAAGCCGTAGTTGGCGGGGTAGCCCATGGGTGTGAACAGCACGCGGTCGAGGAACACGCGGCCGGTGCCGTGGTCGACCTCGTACTTGACGCGGCTGCCGCGCGGGATCTCGATGACGGCGTCGTATGCGCCCATGTGGTGCTCCTTCGAAAAGATCGGGGTGGCCGCCGGGTGACTGCCGCGGGGCCGCGAACCAGCCTAGTAGCGCGGTCTGAGTTCTGCGCCGTGGCCGCCGGTAGCGTGGAGGCATGGACCACCGCCCGGGCCTCGACCCCGCCGTTGCCGAGATCCGTCGCGCCGTGCGCGCCGCGCTCACCGGCGTCGAGGGGCCTGTCGTCATCGGACTCTCCGGCGGAGCCGACTCGCTGGCGCTGACCGCCGCGGTCGCGTTCGAAGCGCCCAAGCTCGCCCTCACGGCGAGGGCGGTCGTCGTCGACCACGCGCTGCAAGAAGGATCGGACATCGTCGCCGAGCGCGCCGTTGCTGCTGCCGCCGCGGTCGGCGTGCCGGCGCGCGTCGTGCGGGTCGAGGTCGGCACGGAGGGAGGGCTCGAAGCCGCGGCGCGCGAGGCCCGACGCACGGCCCTGCGCACAGCGGCACGCGCCGCCGGCGCGCGGACGATCCTGCTCGCGCACACGCTCGACGATCAGGCCGAGACCGTGCTCATCGGACTCGCCCGCGGGTCGGGGGCGATGAGCCTCGCGGGAATGTCCCCTGCGCGCGAAGACGGTGACGTGGTGTGGCTGCGGCCGCTGCTGGGCGTCCGCCGCGACGCCACCCGCGCGGCGTGCGCGGCGGAGGGACTGCCGGTGTGGCAAGACCCGCACAACCTCGACCGCCGATTCCTGCGGGTCCGGGTCCGTCAGGGCGTGCTGCCGGTGCTCGAAGACGAGCTCGGCCCGGGCGTCGCCGACGCTCTCGCCCGCACCGCCGAGCAGTTGCGGGAGGATGCCGAGGCCTTCTCCGAGATGATCGACGAGACCATCGAAGACATCGTCGAGCACGCCGAAGCCGGTATCGGGGTCTCCGTCGCCGCGCTGGCGGCGAACCCGGCGGCGCTGCGCCACCGCATCATCCGCCACGTCGTGGCGAGTGAGTTCGGTCAGAGCCTGACGCGCACGCAGACCCTCGAAGTCGCCCGCCTGGTCACCGACTGGCACGGCCAGGGCCCGATCGACCTTCCCGGATGCCGGGCCGCGCGCCGCGGATCCGCGATCGAATTCACCGCCGCGCCGTGAACGACGAAGGGCCGGTGACTCGCGTCACCGGCCCTTCGAAGAGGTGAGTTACTTCTTGCCGCCGAGCAGGCCGCCGAGCAGGCCGCCGATGTCGAAGCCGCCCGAAGACTGCTGCGACGAGCCGCCCCCGCCGAGCAGGCCGCCGATGAGGTCGCCGATGCCGCCGCCGGCCGAGGGGGCCGCGGTCTGAGCCGAGCCGGCCTGGTTCTTGGCGAGGAGGCCCATGACGACGGGCGCGAGCATGGGAAGCAGCTTGGCGAAGTCGATGCCCGCGGTCTGCGGCGCTTCGGTCAGGCTCTGCGCGACCTTGTCCTCGTCGCCGCCGAAGACGTGCGTGAGGATCTTCTTGCCGTCCGCGGTGTCGACGGCATCCACGTCGACCGTGTCGCCGACGTTGTGCTTGCCGAGGGCCTTCTCGATCGCCGACGCGCCTTCGGGCGTCTCGGCGTTCTTCTGCAGGCCGCTGAGGATCGCGCCGCCGCCCTGCTCCACAGCCGCCTGCGCGGTGCTGGGGTCGACCCCGAGCTTCGCGGCGATCTGATCGATCGGCAGCATCTTGAGAATATCGTCCAGTCCAGCCATGGTGGGCTCCTTGCGAGGTGTCTGATCGGGCATCCTGCCCGAATGGCCACAGTCTATGGGCGCGGCGTGAACCCTGCCACTCTGCCGCCGCGGGCGCGCAGTAGGCTCGATGCATGCGCGCGGCCGACATCGCTGACCAGCTCTCCACGGTGCTCGTCACCGAGGAGCAGATCCACGACAAGCTCGAAGAGCTCGCCGAGCGCGTCACGGCGGATTACGACGGCAGTGAACTCCTGCTCGTCGGGGTGCTCAAGGGCGCCGTCATGGTGATGGCCGACTTCGCCCGGCGCCTCCCCCGTCATATCGCGATGGACTGGATGGCCGTGTCGTCGTACGGCGCCGGCACGAAGTCGAGCGGTGTCGTGCAGATCCGCAAAGACCTCGACACCGACCTCACCGGCAAACACGTGCTGATCGTCGAGGACATCATCGACTCGGGCCTCACCCTCAGCTGGCTGCTCGAGAACTTCGCGTCACGCGGTGCGGAGTCGGTCGAGGTGCTGGCGCTGCTGCGCAAACCGGATGCCGCGAAAGTCGAGATCGACTGCCGCTACGTCGGCTTCGACATCCCCAACGACTTCGTCGTCGGCTACGGCCTCGACTACGCCGAGAAGTACCGCAACCTCCGCGACGTCGCGGTGCTCGCCCCGCACGTCTACAGCTGAGCCGGGTTCGCCCTGCGCGAATGCACAGTCCTCCCATAGGGGCACCGTTGTAGCCTGAGCGCACCATGGATTTCAAGAAGCTCGCGCGCAACCCGTTCATCTACGTGTTGCTCATCGGCGCCCTCCTCCTGGTCGGCATGTCGCTGATCTCGACCCTGACCGGCGCCAAGCAGATCACCACGCAGCAGGGGCTCGAGCTCTTGAAGGGCGACACCGTCACCGAGGTGACCAACACCGACGGTGACCAGCGCGTCGACCTGAAGCTGTCCGCGGCATTCGAAGACTCCACCAACGTGCAGTTCTACTACGTGGCCGCGCGCGCCGACGAGGTCGTCGCGGCGATCGACGGCACCGACCCGGCCGACGGGTTCGACGACGTCGTGCCGCGCACGAGCTTCTTCGAGAGCCTGCTCTCCCTGTTGCTGCCGCTCTTGCTTCTCGGTGTGCTGTTCTGGTTCTTCTTCTCCGCCGCGCAGGGCGGCAACAGCAAGGTGATGCAGTTCGGGAAGTCGCGCGCCAAGCTCGTGACGAAAGAGACCCCGACCGTCACCTTCGCCGACGTCGCCGGCGCCGACGAGGCGATCGAAGAGATGCAGGAGATCAAGGACTTCCTGAAAGACCCCGCGAAGTTCCTCGCCGTCGGCGCCCGCATCCCGAAGGGTGTGCTGCTGTACGGCCCTCCCGGAACCGGAAAGACCCTCCTCGCGCGCGCCGTCGCCGGCGAAGCGGGCGTGCCGTTCTACTCGATCTCCGGGTCGGACTTCGTCGAGATGTTCGTCGGCGTCGGAGCGAGTCGCGTGCGCGACCTGTTCACGCAGGCCAAGGAGAACGCTCCGGCGATCATCTTCATCGACGAGATCGACGCCGTCGGCCGCCACCGCGGCGCCGGTATGGGCGGCGGGCACGACGAGCGCGAGCAGACCCTCAACCAGATGCTCGTGGAGATGGACGGCTTCGATCCCAAAGCGTCCGTGCTGGTGATCGCGGCGACCAACCGCCCCGACATCCTCGACCCCGCCCTCCTGCGTCCGGGCCGCTTCGACCGTCAGATCGGTGTCGATGCCCCCGACCTCAAGGGCCGGCAGCGCATCCTCGAGGTGCACGGGCGCGGCAAGCCGCTCTCGCCGTCGGTCGACCTCGCCGTCATCGCCCGCAAGACCCCGGGCTTCACCGGCGCCGACCTCGCGAACGTGCTCAACGAAGCCGCGCTCCTCACGGCGCGAAGCAACGCGCAGCTCATCGACATGCGCGCGCTCGACGAAGCGATCGACCGCGTCATCGCCGGTCCGCAGCGCCGCACGCGCGTCATGCGCGACAAGGAGAAGCTCATCACCGCGTACCACGAGGGCGGCCACGCCCTGGCGGCGGCGGCGATGAACAACACCGACCCGGTGACCAAGGTCACCATCCTCCCGCGCGGCAAGGCTCTCGGGTACACGATGGTGCTGCCGCTCGACGACAAGTACTCCGTCACTCGCAACGAGCTGCAGGACCAGCTCGCGTACGCGATGGGCGGCCGCGTGGCCGAGGAGATCGTCTTCCACGACCCGACGACCGGCGCCAGCAACGACATCGAGAAGGCCACCGGCATCGCCCGCAAGATGGTCACCGAGTACGGCATGACCACCGACGTCGGACCCGTCAAGCTCGGATCGTCCTCCGGTGAGGTGTTCATGGGCCGCGACATGGGGCACGGCCGCGACTTCAGCGAGCGCATCGCCGAGCGCGTCGACGCGCAGGTGCGTGCGCTCATCGAGCAGGCGCACAACGAGGCGTACGAAGTCATCAACGCCAACCGCGACGTCCTCGACAAACTCGCACTCGAGCTGCTCGAGAAGGAGACGCTCGACCACCTCGAACTGGCCGAGATCTTCAAGGACGTCAAGAAGCTGCCTCCGCGTCCGCAGTGGCTCTCGTCGACCGAGCGTCCTGTCTCGACGCTGCCTCCCGTGGAGGTGCCGCGCCGTCAGCACCCGGGGCTCGCGGCATCCACCTCGGCAGAGACGTCGGCCGCGCCCGCCGAGGCGCCCGCGCACCGCGCACCCGGGCAGGCCCGACCCGCGACCGCCTAGGCTTCCTCACGTGGCCGTCGATCGAGACCGCGTCGCACGAGCCGTGCGCGACATCCTCGCGGCGATCGGGGAAGATCCCGACCGTCCGGGGCTGAAGGCGACCCCGCAACGCGTCGCCGACACCTACGCGGAGTTCTTCGCCGGGGTGGGGGAGGATGCCGCCGCTCCGCTCGCGCACACCATCTCGGTCTCGCGCGGTCCCGCGCCCGACACCCTGCCGTCGGGGGCCGTGCTGCTGCGCGGCGTCCGCTTCCGCTCGGTGTGCGAGCACCACCTCCTGCCGTTCACAGGACACGCGCACCTCGCCTACCTTCCGGGCGAACAGGTCGTCGGCCTCGGCGCACTGCCGAAAGTGATCGACGTGCTCGCCGCCCGCCCGCAGGTGCAGGAGCGCCTCGGCGAGCAGATCGCCGATACGATCGCGGGCTCGCTCGACGCCCGCGGCGTGCTCGTCGTGCTCGACGCCGTGCACCAGTGCGTCACGACGCGCGGCGGGCGTCAGAGCGAGGCATCCACCCTCACGATCGCCGCCCGCGGCGAGCTCTCCGAACCGGCTGCGCGCGCCGAGATCATCGCTCTGCTGACCGGATCGACTCCGGCATGACTCTCGTCATGGGGATCCTCAACGCGACCCCCGACTCGTTCAGCGACGGCGGCCGGCATCTCGGCCTCGATCGCGCGCGTGCCCACGCGGCCGCGCTCACCGCGGCCGGCGCCGACATCATCGACGTGGGCGGCGAGTCGACCCGCCCCGGCGCGGTGCGCATCAGCGCCGCCGAAGAGCAGGAGCGCGTGCTCGAAGTCATCGCCGCGATCGCCGACCCCGCCGGCCCCGCACTCAGCATCGACACGATGAACGCGTCGACCGCGCTCGCCGCTGTCGCGCTCGGCGCGCGCATCGTCAACGACGTCACCGGCGGGCTCGCCGACCCCGCCATGCTCGCCGCCGTCGCGACGACCGACGCCGACATCGTGCTCCAGCACTGGCGAGAGCACGCCGACGACGGCTATGACGACGTCGTGGCCGACGTCATCGCCACGCTCCGCGTACGTACGCAGGCGGCGGTGGATGCCGGCATCCCCCCTGAGCGCATCATCCTCGACCCGGGGTTCGGCTTCGGCAAGAAGTCGACCGACGGCTGGCGGCTCGCGCGGGAGCTGGGTCGGCTCACGGCGGAGGGGCACCGCGTGCTCGTCGGCACGAGCCGCAAGCGGATGATCGCCGAGGTGGCGGGCGCGGACGAAGACGACACAGACCTCGCGACGGCCGTGACCAGCGTGCTCGCCGCGCAGGCGGGCGTGTGGGCGGTGCGCGTGCACAACGTCGCCGCCACCCGCATCGCCCTTCGCACCTGGAACGCCTGGGAAGGATCGCCCCTGTCATGACCGATCGCATCACCCTGACGGGCATCCGCGCGACCGGATTCCACGGCGTCTACGACCACGAACGCCGCGACGGCCAGACCTTCGTCGCCGACGTCGTGCTCGAGCTCTCGCTTGCAGAGGCCGCGGCATCCGACGACGTCGCCGACACGATCCACTACGGCGAGCTCGCCGAGCAGGTCGCGGCCGTGCTGTCGGGCGAGGCCGTGAACCTCCTCGAAACGCTCGCCGTGCGCGTCGCCGACGTCGTGCTCGCATTCCCGCGGGTGGATGCCGTGGAGGTCACGGTGCACAAGCCGCAGGCACCGATCACCGTGGCGTTCGGCGATGTGAGCGTGTCGGTGCGCCGCGAGCGGAGTGCGCGATGAGCCGGCGGCTCGCGGAGGGCTTCTCGGGCGTCGAACGGCGGCGGGAGTCGCCCGACGCCGTCGCCGTCGTGGCCCTCGGGGCGAACCTCGGCGACCGCGCCGCCACGATCGCCGCCGCGCTGACCGACCTCGCCCGCCTGCCGCTGACGACCAACGTCGTCGCGGCGGAGCCGCTCGACACGGTCGCGATCACCGAAGCGGGGCCCGATGCCAGTGCCCCCGCGTACCTCAACACCGTCGCGTTGGTGTCGACGCGGCTCGCTCCGAGCGTGCTGCTCGGCTACCTGCAGGCGATCGAAGCGCGGCACGGCCGGGAACGCACCGTCAGGTGGGGCGACCGCACGCTCGACCTCGACCTCATCGCGTTCGGAGACGTGCAGATGCACACGCCGCACCTGACGCTGCCGCATCCGCGCGCGGCGGAGCGCGACTTCGTGCTCGAGCCGTGGTCGCGCATCGATCCGGATGCCGTGCTCGTCGGGCACGGGAGCGTCAGCCGGCTGCTCGCGCAGCTTCGGGAGACCGGCGCATGAACCGCACGAGCGCGCTCACCCTGCTCGGCGCCGGCGTCGCCGGCGTCGTCGTCGGGTTCGGCGTCGACCAGGTGCTCACGGGCGCGGGCCGGCCGACGTTCACGCCGTCGCTCCTGCTGCCGGTGCTGCTCATCATGCTCGGCGCGGCGACCGTACTGATGGCGCTGCCCATCCGCCGCGCCATCACGGGTGCCAGTGCCACCCCGGTCGACCCGTTCCGCGCCGTGCGCGTCGCGATGCTCGCGAAGGCGTCGGCCATCGTCGGGGCTGTCGTCGCGGGGGTGGGCGTCGGGCTTCTCGTCTTCTTGTTGACGCGTCCGGTGTCGCCCTCGTTAGGCTCGACGGGAGCGGTCATCGCTGCGATCGTCGGGGGCCTCGTGCTCCTGGTCGCGGGCGTCATCGCCGAACGCCTCTGCACGATCCGGAAGGAAGACGATGACGACCAGCCCGGACCAGCCGAACCCGGCCTCGGATACTCCCACCGAGACTGACCCCGTGACGACCGCCGAGGCGGGGGTGCTGGATGCCGGCACGTACGACGCGATCCTCGAGCCGCGGAGCCCGAATCGGCTCCCGCTCGACGGTGCGTGGCACCAGATCTCCCGGAAGTACGTCGTCGTCCAGCTCATCTCCACGGGGGCGTTTCTCCTGCTGGTGCTCGCCGTCGCGCTCGTCGTCGCCCTGCTCTGGCGACAGACGTGGGTGTGGATCCCAGCCGGCATCCTCCTGGCGGTCACGCTCGTCACGCTCGCGATCCTTCCGCGGCAGGCGCGCGCCTACGGCTATCAATTGCGCACGGACGACCTCGTCTTCCGCCGCGGCATCTTGTGGCAGCGCATCGTGGCCGTGCCCTACGGACGGATGCAGCTCGTCGACATCACCCATGGTCCGCTCGACCGGGGTTTCGGCATCGCCCAGCTCAAACTGGTGACCGCGGCAGCCTCGAGCGCCGTCACGATCCCCGGCATCGACCAGGCTGCAGCCGAGACGCTCCGCGACACCCTCATCGCCGTGGCCGAGACGCGACGGACCGGACTGTGACTGCGGCGGGCGCCGTGCGATCCGAGCTCAGCGACGGGGAGTGGCACCGGCTGCATCCGCTGACCCCGCTGCTGCGGGGCGGGCTCTTCCTGCTCGTCATCATCGGCGTCGTCGTGGCGAATCTCCGCGATCGCCTCATCGGTCTGTTCCTGCCGAGCGGCATCGACGTAGACCTCAGCGGACCGGAAAGCGACGCGATCGACTTCATCGTCGCCAACGACCTCGTGATCATCGCGTTGCTGGCGGTCCTCGGCATCCTGGCGGTCGTCATCGCGGTCCTCTACGTGTCGTGGCGCGCGCACTCGTTCCGCATCACCGACGACGACGTCGAAGTGCGCTCCGGCGTGCTTTTCCGCACGCATCGCCGCGCGCCGCTCGACCGGGTGCAGGGCGTGAACCTCACGAGGCCGATGGTGGCTCGGCTGCTCGGAATGGCCAAGCTCGAGGTCGTCGGTGCGGGGCTCGACTCCAACGTGAAGCTCGACTACCTTTCCACGGCGAACGCGGAGGAGGTGCGCGCCGACATCCTGCGCCTCGCGTCGGGGCGTCAGCTCGACGCGATCCGGGGAGCGGAAGCGCGCGGTCCGCGCGCGGCTGCGGCAGCCGCGGCCGTCAGCGCGGGAGTGTCCGGGCTGATCGCGGGCGCCGAAGGCCCCGTCGCCGAGCCCGAGTCCGTCGTGCACATCCCCACCGCGCGGGTGATCGTGTCGCACCTGCTCTCCGGCTCGACGATCTGGCTCATCTTCCTGATCGTGGGTCTCGTCCTCGGGTCGATCTTCGGCACGCCGTGGGTGCTGTTCTCGATCATCCCGACGATCATCGGTTTCGCGACCTACTGGTTCCGCTCGATCACGCGGGCGCTGCGCTATGCGATCGCACCGACGCCGTCGGGGCTGCGCATCACGTTCGGGCTGTTCACCACGATCACCGAGACGTTGCCGCCGGGGCGCATCCACGCCATCGAGGTGCGTCAGCCCCTCCTCTGGCGGCGCCCGCGGTGGTGGTCGATCCGCGTCAATCGGCTGTCCGGTCGCGCCGCGACCGACACCTCCAGCCAGCAATTCGCCGAGGTCCTCCCCGTCGGCACTCTCGCCGACGTCGACCGCGTGCTGAGGCTCATGCTGCCGGACGTGCCGCCCGAGGAGTGGACCGGCGCCGTGCCGGCCGGCATCCTCGGCGGCACGAAGGTGCCCGTGGCCGACGACCCGTTCGCCACCACGCCGCGGCGTGCGCGCTGGATGCGGCCGGTGTCGTGGCGACGCAACGGATTCTTCCTGACGCCGGATGCCCTCTACCTCCGTCGCGGGTTCCTGAGCCGCTCGCTGGTGATCCTGCCGCTCGCGCGCTTACAGTCGGTGGAGGTCACGCAGGGGCCGATCGCACGCGCGGCGCGGACCGCCGGGATCTCCGGGCACACCGTGCTGGGTCAGGTGTCCGGATCGCTCGGTGCGCTCGACGCCGGGGACGCCTACGAGGTGTGGTCGCATGTCGCCGCCGCGACCGTGGCAGCCGCGGCCGAGGACCACTCGCACCGGTGGGACGCCGAGGAGTCGACTCCCGCCGCCGCGGCACCTTCGGATGACGCGGCCATCGTCGGAGCGCCCTCTCCCGACGTGGCCGCCGTCGAGGACCGGCCGTGAGCCGCAGCGGCAGACTGGGCATCGGGGTCATCGGCGCCGGACGCGTCGGCCCGGTGCTCGCGGCGGCCTTCGCCGGCGTCGGACACGCTCTCATCGGGATCACCGCGGGCTCGGACCCCGACCGCGTCGCGGCGATCGTGCCCGATGTGCCCGTGCTGCCCGCCGACGAGGTCGTGCGGCGCAGCGAGCTCGTGATCCTCGCCGTGCCGCACGACGAGCTGCGCGCTCTCGTCGCCGGCATCGCCGAGCTCGGCGGCTGGCAGACCGGCCAGCTCGTGATGCACGTCGACCCCGCCTTCGGCGTCGAGGTGCTCGCGCCGGCCGCCGCGCGCGGGGCGATTCCGCTGGCGGTGCATCCGGCGATCACCTTCACCGGCACGTCGATCGATTTGCGACAGCTGCACGACGCGTTCGCGGCGGTGACGGCGCCGCCGGCCGTGCTGCCGATCGCTCTGGCCCTCGCGGTGGAGCTCGGGTGCGAGCCCGTCGTCGTCGCCGAGGCCGACCGGCCCGCGTACGGCGACGCCATCGGGGCCGTCACGGAGTTCGCGACCGCGCTCGTGCGGCAATCGGCGTCGGCGCTGCGCCAGGTCGGCGTCGAAGAGCCCGGCCGGTATCTCGCGGCGGTGCTGCACTCGGCGACCGAGCGCGCCCTGACCGCCGCCGACGACTGACGCCCCCACTGGCTCTCGGGCCGCGGTGCCGCGTTTCGTCTCGCTTCGCTCGCTCAACGGGCGGGTGGGGTGCCGCGCTCGTGTCGCCCGCGGGGGGCGCCGGTAGGATGGGTGGGACCCGAGGAGCCCGCACGAATGACGGACAACACCCCCGCCGCTGAGACCGACGACGACGTCTTCGAGCAGAAGGCCGTGCGCCTCGCCAAGCGCGAGCGTCTGCTGGCCGACCGGTCGGATGCCGCGGGCGGACCGTATCCCGTGGCCGTAGCCGTGACCGACACGATCCCCGCGCTGCGCGAGCGCTACGCCGCGCTCGAAGCCGGGGAGGAGACGGGCGCGACGGCATCCGTCGCCGGCCGCGTCGTCTTCAGCCGCAACACCGGCAAGCTCTGCTTCGCGTCGCTGCAGTCGGGTGACGGCAGCCGCATCCAGGCCATGGTCTCGCTCGCCGAGGTCGGCGACGACTCGTTGCAGGCGTGGAAGGAACTCGTCGATTTGGGCGACCACGTCTCGGTCACCGGACAGGTCATCTCGAGCCGCCGCGGCGAACTGTCGATCATGGTGACGTCATGGCAGATCGCCGCGAAAGCCCTGCTGCCCCTCCCGAACCTCCACAGCGAACTGAGCGAAGAGACTCGGGTGCGCTCGCGCTTCCTCGACCTCATCGTGCGCGACCAGGCGCGAGACACCGTCGTCGCCCGCGCGAAGGTCAACGCGTCGATGCGCGCGACGTTCGCGAGCCACGACTTCCTCGAGGTCGAAACCCCGATGCTCCAGGTGCAGCACGGCGGCGCCGCGGCTCGTCCGTTCGTGACCGCCTCGAACGCGTTCGACGCCGAGCTGTACCTGCGCATCGCGCCGGAACTCTTCCTCAAGCGCGCCGTCGTCGGCGGCATCGACCGCGTGTTCGAGATCAACCGCAACTTCCGCAACGAGGGCGCCGACTCGACCCACAGTCCCGAGTTCGCCATGCTCGAGGCCTACCAGGCGTACTCCGACTACAACGGCATCGCCGACCTCACGCAGGAGCTCATCCAGAACGCGGCGGTCGCCGTCGCCGGCTCGACCGAGGTCGTCTGGGCCGACGGCACCGTGTACGACCTGGGCGGCGAGTGGGACCGCATCTCGATGTACGACTCGCTGTCCGCCGCATCCGGTCGCGTCATCACACCCGAGACCGCGCTCGCCGACCTGCAGGCGCTCGCCGCCGAGGTCGGAGTCGAGGTTCCCGAGAAGGTCGCCACCCACGGCAAGCTCGTCGAGGAGCTCTGGGAGCACTTCGTCAAGGGCGACCTCGTGCGCCCCACGTTCGTCATGGACTTCCCGCTCGACACGAGCCCGCTCGTGCGCGAGCACCGCAGCATTCCGGGTGTCGTGGAGAAGTGGGACCTGTACGTACGCGGCTTCGAACTGGCGACCGGGTACTCCGAGCTCGTCGATCCCGTCATCCAGCGGGAGCGGTTCGTCGAGCAGGCGAAGCTGGCCGCGCGCGGCGACGACGAGGCCATGCGCGTCGACGAGGAGTTCCTGCGCGCCCTGGAGCACGGCATGCCGCCCACCGGCGGCATGGGTATGGGCATCGACCGGTTGATGATGGCCATCACCGGCCTCGGCATCCGCGAGACCATCCTCTTCCCGCTCGTCAAGTAGCCGGACGGAACGCCCAGTCGGGCATGTGACCGGCCTGGACGAACGACTGCACGATGTCGGAGAGTCCGTGGCCGGGCTCGATGCGCAGCGCCTGTCGCGTGTAGCGATCGGCGTGCGTCGATCGTCCGAGCGCCCACGAGAGCCACGCGCACACGGCCAACGCTCCGGGACGCGTGCGGCTCGGGATCACTGCCGCGACGTGCCGGGTGAGCTCGAGCGCCGCCTCGAGCCGCTCGGCGTTCGGCCGTGGGCCCTCACCCCACATCCGGCACGCGAGGTCGGAGGGGTAGGGCGCGCCGTCCTCCCAGCGCTGCTGGGCATCGACCGCGAGGTCACCGCCGCTGAGGTCGCTCGCCCACTGCACGAGCGCCACGTCGCGCAGGGCGGGTCGCGCGAGGCACCAGCCGAGGATGGCGGCGCGCATCGGTGTGAGCTCCGCCGCCGGCCACTCGAGCGCGTCTTCGAACAGCGTCGGCAGATCGTCGAGCAGGCAGGCGGCCTCGAGAGCGGCGGGGTCGACGCGACTCTCGCGTTCGGCATCGGCCGGGATGCCGCAGATCACCTCCAGGGCCGTGGCCAGCGAGCGCAGGGCGCGCTCGGTCACGCGCCGGTCCTCGGCGCTGCGCCGCGGAAGCTTCGCACCGCTGGATTGGTCTCCGGCGGGCGCCCGGCCCGGCACCGGCGTCTGCAGGATGAGCTCGTCGAGCGGCCTCCCGCCCGGCGGGAGATCGCGGTCACCGTGCGAGCCCCACCCGTTCGCACCGATCGTGAACGCGTCCACGAGGCGCAGGCCGCAGGCATCCGCCGACCGCGCCACGGCGTCGGCCAGATCGCCGTGCGGCAGCGCGTCGGAGACCTCGGCATCCGTGTAGATGACGACCATCGCCGCGTCGGCGCTCGGGATGCGGCAGAGCATGCCCACCGCGGTACCCGCGACCGAGTCGACGAAATGCGCGGCGGGCAGATCGAGGCGCATCGCACCGAGACTGCGGCCGCGGGCCAAGGGCACGACCACGACGCTGCGTGTCGGGGTGAAGCCGAGCAGGCTCGGCACGAGGGACAGGAACTGGGCCGCACCCGTGGCGGCGACGATGCTGGACATGCCGTCGAGAATGTACCGCTCGCGGGTCGCGAAAAGGGCGAGAGGCGCCGATTGGGGAATGTCCGCCGAAACACTCGCCTGGGGAGGAAGCGCTGGGGCCCGCGTACCATGGAGGCATGGACTCCTACGCTCTCGCCGTCGTCTGGTCGCTGCTGCCGACCGTGGTCGTGCTGGGGCTGTTCGTCTTCGTGCTCCGCTCGATCCTTCGCATGGACCGCAGCGAGCGACGGGTGTACGCCGAGATCGAAGCCGAGGAGCGCGCGAAGCGCGGACTCGCCCCGCTCGCGGGCGAGGATGCCGCGGCCTGACGACGCCGCGTCGGCGGGCTTCGCTACGCTGAACTGACCGGCTCCTCGGAGCGCGGACGACAGGGGAACGCGCGTGGTCGATTTCATCGTCGCTTGGACGGCGACTTGGGGTGTCTGGGTGGTCCTCGCGATCGACATCGTGATCCGCGTCACGGCGATCATCGTCGTCCCGCGCAACCGTCGCCCCACGGCCGCGATGGCGTGGCTGCTCGCGATTTACTTCATCCCGTTCGTCGGGGTGTTGCTGTTCCTGCTCATCGGCAACCCGCGCCTGCCGCGCAAGCGCCGCAAGATGCAGGAGCAGATCAACGACTACATCCGCGAGACGAGTCGCGGCCTCGACTTCGGCACGCTCCGCCCGAACGCGCCGGAGTGGTTCCGAGCGCTCGTGCGCCTCAACCGCAATCTCGGCGCCATGCCGATCGCCGGCGACAACGCCGCGCGGATGATCTCCGACTACCAGGAGAGTCTCGACGCGATGGCGGCCGACATCCGCGCAGCCACGCGGTACGTGCACGTCGAGTTCTACATTCTGCAGGCGGATGCATCGACCGACAACTTCTTCCGCGCCATGGAAGAAGCAGCTGCGCGGGGCGTCGTCGTGCGGGTTCTGCTCGATCACTGGGCGAACCGCAGCAAGCCCAAATACAAAGAGACCAAGCGCCGCCTCGACGCCATGGGTGCCCACTGGCACGTCATGCTTCCCGTCCAGCCGCTCAAGGGCAAGTACCAGCGACCCGATCTGCGCAACCACCGCAAGCTCCTCGTCATCGACGGCCGCGTGGCCTACATGGGCTCGCAGAACGTCACCGATTCGACCTACAACCTGCGGAAGAACATCCGGAGGGGCCTCCACTGGGTCGACATGATGGCGCGCCTGCAGGGGCCCGTCGTGGCATCCGTCAACGCCGTGTTCCTGTCGGATTGGTTCAGTGAGACGAGCGAGACCCTGCTCGCCGAGATCGACCTGTTCGAGGTCGAGGCCGGCCCCGGTGACCTCGACTGTCAGGTGATCCCGTCGGGACCGGGATTCGAATTCCAGAACAACCTCAAGCTCTTCCTCGCGCTGCTGTTCGCCGCGAAAGAGAAGATCATCATCGTCAGCCCCTACTTCGTGCCCGACGAGGGGCTCCTCCTCGCGATCACGACAGCCTGCCAGCGCGGCGTGCACGTCGAACTGTTCGTGTCGGAAGAGGGCGACCAGGCGATGGTCTACCACGCGCAGCGCAGCTATTACGAGGCGCTGTTGCGCGGCGGCGTGAAGATCTGGATGTACAAGCGGCCCTACATCCTGCACTCCAAGTCGATGTCGATCGACGACGAAGTCGCCGTCGTCGGCTCGAGCAACATGGACATGCGCTCGTTCGGTCTGAACCTCGAGGTGTCGCTGCTCGTGCGCGGTGCGGAGTTCGTCGACCAGCTGCGCGCCGTGGAAGACGACTACCGCGCGAGCAGCCGCGAGCTCACGCTCGAGGAGTGGGAGAAGCAGCCGCTGCGCTCCACCGTGCTGGACAACCTCGCGCGGCTCACCTCGGCCCTGCAGTAAGAGTTATCGGGGTGTGACCGCCAATCGGCCGCGGCCAGGGCAGGATGTAGGCATGGAAACTCGCCGCGCCCTCGCCGTGTTCGCTCTTCTCGGAGCGCTCGCGCTCGCCGGTTGCGCGAGCGAGCCCGCCGGCTCGCCCGTTCCGTCGGCATCCTCGGGCTCCGGTTCGTCGGGTGCGTCGGGGGAACTGGAACTGGACGCCGGGTGGCTCGACGGTGGGCGGATGGTCGCCCTCGTGACGCAGGGGTCCTCGACGTGTGTGCCGTCGGCATCCGATGTGACTGTTCAGGCCGACGGCTCGGTCGCCGTGACCCTCGTGGATCCGGAGACCAAGGCGTGCACGCGCGACCTCGTGCCCCGCGCGTCGCTCGTGCAGCTTCCCGCGGGCGTCAGCGGAGAGCTCGAGCTCGTCGTGACGTACGGCGACGTGCGCGGAGACACCGACCTCGACGCCTACGCGGGTGGCGCCGTCGAGGAGTTCACCCCCTCGGCCGGATGGACCGACGACGACCAGCTCGTCATTCTGACCTGGGGCTCGTCGACCTGCGTCCCGGCCGTTCAGGATGCCGCCGTCAGCGGCAACCAGGTCACGGTGACATTCGCCGACGCTCCGGCGGACCAGATCTGCACCTCCGACATGGCCCCGCGCGCGACGCTCGTGACCGTGCCGGGCGCTGACGACGACGCCGCCGAGCTGGTGCTCTCCGGCGGCGGCTTCGACGTCACGCTGCCGATCGTCGGCTGACCGGGCGCCCCCGCACATCGACGGGACCCGATCTGCCCCCTCTGGGCTCGAGTCCGGGCAGATCGCGACCCCTGGATGCCGCGAGCTGCAAACGGGTGGCGCAATCTGCCCACCGCGCCCTCCAGGCGGGGCAGAATGCGACCCCTGGCTCAGTCGGCGCGCACCAGCAGCTCGCCCACTGAGCAGTCGAGGGCCCGGCAGATCGCCGCGAGCGTCGAATAGCGGATCGCGCGGGCGCGATCGTTCTTCAGGACCGAGAGATTCACGACCGAGACGCCGACGAGTTCCGACAGCCGCGCGAGCGTCATCCCGCGCTCGGCGAGCAGTTCGTCGAGTCGGCAATGGATGCCGGTGAGCTCGTCGTCGTCGGCCGGACTCACACGAGCCCCTCGGTGTCGCGCTGCAGCCGTGAGCCGTAGCGGAGGATGGCTGCCAGTGCGGCGAAGGCGAGCCCAGCGGCGATCGGCCAGAACGGGAAGGTGAGCATGAAGCCGGGCTGGGGGAGCCAGGCTCCGAGCACGTCGTCGACACCGGGGACATCGGGGTATTCGGCGCCCGTCCAGCGGAGGAGCTGCTCGGCGGCGCCGATGCCGGCCAGATCGCCCACCACCTGTGCGACGATCCCGCCCAGGGCGACGACGACGGCGGTGATGGATGCCATGCGAGCGATGGCCGGAGCGAACGGACGTCCGGCGCGGAGCTGCATGCACGCGCCGGCGATGAGGGCGGCGATCGTCGCCGGCACGAGGAGGGCAACGGCCTGACTGATCGCCCATGCCAGACGCACAGCGAACGAAAGGCCGCCGAGGGTGACGTCCGCTGTGGTGAATCCTCCCGACGTGCGTGTCGCTGTGATGCCGTCGAGTTCGACGCCCGGAGGGAGCTGGGGCCAGAAGCTCTGCACTGGAATGGTGATCGAGACTTCCGGTGACCACAGCGCCAGGCCGGCGACGACGAGCGCACTGATCCCACTGACCGCTGCCCAGGCCGCGGCGACCCACATGGTGAGTGAGATGACGCGACCGCCGCCGTCTGGCGTGCCCGGTCGCCCCCTCGAGAGTCCGATCCAGAAGACGAGCGCGATCACTCCGATCAGGGCGACAGCCGTCGCCGCGAGCCCGAGAACATCCATCAGACGAGTCCTTCCGTGTCGCGCTGCAGGCGCATGCCCGCCGCGATGATGTACGACAGCGCCAGCAACCCGAAGCCCGCGACGACGGGGACGATGTCGAACGTGAATCCCATGACCAGGGAGCCGCCGACCTCATCGTTCAGCTCGTACGACGCCTGCATCTGCCCGAACCCGCGGACACCCTGGGTGAGGAGGCTGCCGAAGGCCAGTGAGCACGCGGCGAGGAGGATCGCCGGCCGCACCGTGCGGTGGAACGGCTTGCCCCGCAGCACCCGCTCGATCACGATGCCGCTGCCGATCAGCACCCCGGCGACGGTGAGCGCCTGCAGGAAGTCGGCGGATGCGAACAGCCACACGGCGCCGGAAGACAGAGCGTCCGTCTGTACCGTCACGCTGTCCACTGTGGCGGACGTCACCGACGTGCCGTGCTCGACCGTGCCCTCGGAGAGAAGGGTGACCGGGAACTGCGACGGGTCGATCACCCGGAACGCCGCCTGGAGGAATCCGTTCGCCGCCCACCACGCGCCGAAGAAGAAGGTCGCCAAGTACACCACGAACGCGAGATTGCGATCCCAGCGAGACATCAACGGACGCGTGTCCATGGCATCCTCCATATCGATAAACGTTGTTATCGACAAACGATATGGGTGCGGACTGGACGTGTCAAGAACAGGTATGCCGACGGCGAACACGGGCATACCGGCCCGCATCCGTGGTTATCGTCATTCGTAAGCGCACCGCCACGACCGTGCGCTGGAGGAGCCAAAGATGTTCGAGAGATTCACCGATCGCGCCCGTCGCGTGGTTGTGCTCGCCCAAGAAGAGGCGAAGATGCTCAACCACAACTACATCGGCACCGAGCACATCCTGCTCGGGCTCATCCACGAGGGCGAAGGCGTCGCGGCCAAGGCCCTCGAAAGCCTCGGGATTTCGCTGGATGCCGTCCGCGAGCAGGTCCAGGACATCATCGGCCAGGGGCAGCAGCAGCCGACGGGGCACATCCCGTTCACGCCGCGCGCCAAGAAGGTGCTCGAGCTGAGTCTGCGCGAAGCCCTGCAGCTCGGCCACAACTACATCGGCACGGAGCACATCCTCCTCGGCCTCATCCGCGAGGGCGAGGGCGTCGCGGCTCAGGTTCTCGTGAAGCTCGGCGCCGACCTCAACAAGGTGCGCCAGCAGGTCATCCAGCTGCTGAGCGGCTACCAGGGCAAGGAGCCCGCGGGCGTCGCCAGCGGCGCCGGCGAGCAGAACGCGCAGTCGGCTCAGGGCGGCTCGGCCGTGCTCGACCAGTTCGGCCGGAACCTCACGCAGGCCGCGCGCGACAACAAGCTCGACCCCGTCATCGGGCGTGAGAAGGAGATCGAGCGGGTCATGCAGATCCTCTCGCGCCGCTCCAAGAACAACCCCGTGCTGATCGGTGAGCCCGGCGTCGGCAAGACCGCGGTCGTGGAAGGTCTCGCGCAGGCGATCGTGAAGAACGACGTCCCCGAGACGCTCAAGGACAAGCAGGTCTACTCGCTCGACCTCGGCTCGCTCATCGCCGGCTCCCGCTACCGCGGTGACTTCGAAGAGCGCCTGAAGAAGGTCACGAAGGAGATCCGCACGCGCGGCGACATCATCGTCTTCATCGACGAGATCCACACCCTCGTGGGCGCCGGTGCCGCCGAAGGCGCGATCGACGCGGCATCCATCCTCAAGCCGCTGCTCGCCCGCGGTGAGCTGCAGACGATCGGTGCAACCACGCTCGACGAGTACCGCAAGCACTTCGAGAAGGATGCCGCCCTCGAGCGCCGCTTCCAGTCGATCCAGGTCGCGGAGCCGAGCCTCCCGCACACGATCAACATCCTGAAGGGCCTGCGCGACCGCTATGAGGCGCACCACAAGGTGCAGATCACCGACGGTGCGATCGTCGCCGCGGCGAACCTCGCCGACCGCTACGTCAGCGACCGGTTCCTGCCCGACAAGGCGATCGACCTGATCGACGAGGCCGGCGCACGCCTGCGCCTCTCGATCCTGTCGTCCCCGCCGGAGCTCCGTGAATTCGACGAGAAGATCGCCAAGGTCCGCGAGGACAAGGAGATCGCCAGCGAGGAGCAGGACTTCGAGAAGGCCGCGTCGCTGCGCGACGAGGAGAAGTCGCTGCTCGCCGAGCGGCTTCGACTCGAGAAGCAGTGGCGCTCGGGCGACGTCGCCACCCACGCGGTGGTCGACGAGGGCCTGATCGCCGAAGTGCTCGCGCAGGCCACCGGCATCCCCGTCTTCAAGCTGACCGAGGAAGAGACCTCGCGTCTGGTCTTCATGGAGAAGGCCCTGCATCAGCGGGTCATCGGACAGGAGGAGGCCATCGCGGCGCTCTCCCGCACGATCCGCCGCCAGCGCGCAGGTCTGAAAGACCCGAAGCGTCCCTCCGGTTCGTTCATCTTCGCCGGCCCCACGGGCGTCGGAAAGACCGAGCTCGCCAAGGCGCTCGCCGAGTTCCTGTTCGACGACGAGGGTGCGCTCATCTCGCTCGACATGAGCGAGTTCGGTGAGAAGCACACGGTGTCGCGTCTGTTCGGTGCTCCTCCCGGATTCGTCGGGTTCGAAGAGGGCGGCCAGCTCACCGAGAAGGTGCGCCGCAAGCCGTTCTCGGTCGTGCTCTTCGACGAGATCGAGAAGGCCCACCCCGACATCTTCAACTCGCTGTTGCAGATCCTCGAGGAAGGTCGCCTCACCGACGGTCAGGGTCGCATCGTCGACTTCAAGAACACGGTCATCATCATGACCACCAACCTCGGCTCGTCGGCCATCGCCGGTGGCCCGGTCGGGTTCCAGGTCGAGGGCAACGCCCAGACGACGTACGAGCGGATGAAGGGCAAGGTCGACGAAGAGCTCAAGCGCCACTTCAAGCCCGAGTTCCTCAACCGTGTCGACGACGTCATCGTCTTCCCGCAGCTGAACAAGGACGAGCTGCGTCAGATCGTGGGCCTCTTCACCAAGCGTCTCAGCGAGCGTCTGCTCGACCGCGACATGACGGTGGAGCTCTCGGATGCCGCGAAGGACAAGCTCATCGAGATCGGCTTCGACCCGACGCTCGGCGCCCGGCCTCTGCGCCGCGCGATGCAGCGCGAGATCGAGGACCAGCTCAGCGAGCGCATCCTGCACGGGTCGCTCAACAGCGGCGACCACGTGAAGGTCGACGTCGAGGACGGCAAGTTCGCGTTCGAACACGGCCCGCGTGGCGAGAAGGTCGCCGTCGGTGTCGGCGCGGCCGGCGCGATCGAGGCCACGCCGGACATCGTCGCCGGCAGCTGAGAGAGCTCACACGGAGAGCGGATGCCTGCGGGCATCCGCTCTCCGTCGTTTCGCGCCGCGCGCCGTGCCGATCGGTGCGCGCGGCAGAAAGTGGCGCGCGGTGGACTTTTCGGCAGCGTGAGCTTTTTTCGACGGCGCGAGCGTAGCGGCGGGATCAGGGGATCGAGTAGATCCGCACCGTGGAGTCGGAGTGCTCGGTATAGAGCGCGTGGGTGAGCTCGCGGTAGTCACCGTCGTAGTTGTGGCTGATGAAGTACACGATCGGCGCACCGCCCGCGACGTAATCGACCTTCGACACCGTCATCGTGTGGTCGGCGCTCGGCCCGGTCTCACCCCAGTTGAAGATCCCCACGTCGCCGACGCGCACGCGGTCGAGGTCGTCTTCGGTGGCATACGTGAAGCCGAGGTCGTCGAAGTACGCCGCCATCGGGGCGCTCGCGATCCACGGCTTGGATGCCGTCCACATCTTGCCCCGCGAATACCAGGTGTCGTCGACCGACCAGCCGCGGGCGATGAGACCCTGGCTGGCGAAGTTCGTGCAGTCGCCGCCGTACGGGTTGTAGTCGCCCCACTCGGCGGTGTTGTAGTCGAAGACGTGCGCGTGCAGATAGGCCATCTGCGCGCCGAGGTCGCCCCCGGTGGGCTGGTCGCCGGTCGCGTCGGCGGCGATCTGCGCCCGGTAGGCTTCGGCATCCGCCCGCACCGCCGCCGCGGCGGCGTCGACAGCGGCCTGCGCGGCGGTCGCCTCGGCCTCGGTCGGCGCGGCGCGCAGCGCCACGGTTGCCTCGTACAGCGCGTCTTCGGTGCCGCGCGCCGCGTCGGAGTAGTCCGCCAGCACGGCGAGCGCGGCGTCGGCCGCAGCGGCAGTGTCGACGGTGAGCGGCGCGGTCGACGGCGTGGGCGTCGGCGTCGGCGTGGGCTCGGGGGCGATGGTGGATGCCGCGACCCGGTCGGCGACGCTTGTCGCCGCCGCCGCGGTGTGCGCTTCGAGGGAGCGGAGGAAGCCGAGAACCCCGGTTGTGAGCGTCGCGACGAGCACCAGTGCGACCACGCTCGCCACGAAACGGCGCCGACGAGCGATGCGGCGGCGTCGGGCGGCGCGGGAAGTCGGGACCGAAGGCACGACCCCGAGGGTAACAACGGCGCCTGGGAACGCTCGCAGAGGCCGGGGCGTTTCGTCTCGCTGGCGCTCGCTCAGCGGGCGGGGCCGCGGGCTCAGGGAGCGACGGGGGCGACGTCGACCGAAACTCGGAGCGTCGAGCGCTTGGCCTTCGTGAAGATGATGCCCCGCACGGGTGAGACGTCGCCGTAGTCGCGACCCCAGGCGACGGTGACGTACCGGTCGTTCGCCCACTGGTCGTTCGTCGGATCGATCGCGAGCCACTGGTCGGTGCCGGGCAGCCACACAGCGAGCCAGGCGTGCGATGCATCCGCCCCGAAGACACGCTCCTTGCCCGGCGGGGGCTCGGTGGCGAGATACCCCGAGACGTACCGCGCCGCGACGCCGTGGCTGCGGAGGCACGCGAGGGCGACATGCGCGAAGTCCTGACACACCCCGGCGCGCTTCTCCAAGGCATCCGCCACCGTGCTCGTGACAGTCGTCGCGGTGGGGTCGTAGTCGAAGTCGCGGAAGATCCGCTGCATGAGGTCGCTGGCGGCCTCGCCGATCGGACGCCCGGGGGTGAGCGAGACGGCGCCATAGGCGTGCGCCTCCGGCACGTGGCGCACCCGCGGCGACTCGAGCGCGTACTCGACGGCGCTCCACGCGCACGCGAGCTCCGGATGCAGAAGCGGCCGGGCGAGCTCCCACGGCTGCGCGAGCGCCTCGGCGTCGTACTCCGGCGCCGAGACGGTCACCTCGCTCGACGAGGTGATCGTGAGCACCTCGTGCGGATCGGTCACGTGGAAGTACGTCGCGGCGTTGCCGAAGTAGTCGACGTCGGGCGAGATGTCGCCCGGCGCCGGCTCGACCGTCACCTCGGATGCCGCGACCTGCTGCCACGGGAGCGCGCGCGGCGAGAGGTGGAACTGACCGACGCTGTCTTTCACGGCCTTGCTGTAGGTGTAGGCGGTGCGATGCCACACGCGATACTGCGTCATCCGCGCACCTCGATCAGCTCGACGAGCGACAGCTCGGACAGCGGCATGGGCGGCGGCCCGCTCTCGAAGTGCAGGTGCGTGATCGACGCGGCCAGCTGTTCGAGCTGGTGGGTGGCGTGCGCGAGGTAGGTCACCAGCGCCCGGCGGCGACCGCCGCTCACGGCCGCGAGCGCCGGGATGTCGAGACCGAGCAGCTCCGACTCGAGGTGGTCGAGCAGGCGTTCGGCGCGCGTGGAACCGGTCGAGGCGGGCATGGCGGCGAGGTGCGCGCGGAGCGTCGTGAGCGCGAAGGCGAGGGAGCGCGGGTTGTCGGGGTCGCGCAGCAGCAGGTCGAGCACGTCGGCCGTGCGCACCGAACCCCGATAGCGACGGCGGTACGTGACGATGCTCTCGGATGCCGTCAGGAGGGCTTCGAGGGTTTCGCGATCGGCGCGGGCGTCGCGGCGCTCGGCGGCGCCCGTCGCGAGCAGCGAGCACAGCTGCAGGCCGCGCTCGAGGTAGCGCCCCGCCTCGATCATGTGCCAGCCCGTGTCGCGGATCATGTTCGCCGTGACGCCGTAGAGCGACAGCATCGCCGACAGCATGCGCCCGCCCGATTCGGCCGTGCGGTGCGCGTGCGTCGAGCTGCGCAGGGCGCGGGTGGCGCGGTCGATGTTGGCGAACACGCGCCAGGTGTCGCCGGAGAGCTGATCGCGTACGCCTTCGAGCGCATCGCGGAGGCGGGCGATCGAGTGCGCGGCCGACCCTTCGCGCGTGCGGTCGAGCAGCAGCGAGCGGAACTCCGCCTCCGGGTCGTCCGAGCGGGTGCCGGCGAGCGAATCGAGGGCCCCGAGCAGCACGCGGGCCGTCCCGTCGAGCGGCGTTGCACGCACACCGGGCTGGTCGAGTTCGGCCTGCGCGGTGAGCACGAGCCGCAGCAGATCTTCTGTGCGCTCGGCGTAGCGGCCCGTCCAGAACATGTCGGCGAGGGCGCGCGGAGCGAGCGCCGGCACCGACCGCGCCGTCGGCAGCGGTGCGACCTCGACCATGCCCTGGTCGGCATCCGTGTCGGCCGACTTCAGCACCCATACGTCTTTGGTCGTGGGCGCGGCATCCGCGTGCGTGCGCACCGTCGCGAGACCGCCGACGAGCGGCCGGTACGACGATCCGTAGCGCAGCGTGAACGCGCGGAGGGTGAGCGGGCGGGCGGATGCGCCCCCGCCGCCAGCCCACACGGGCGCCTGCGAGAGGGCGAGCGTCTCCTGCCCCACGAAGCGATGGGGCGCCGCGTCGATCAGCGCGATCAGCGCGTCGGGGCTCAGATCGGCGAGCGCCTTGCGCGGCTGGTCGATCGCCCGCACGATGAGCGAGCCGTCGCCCGCGGCGATGCGCGTCGTGACGAACGCGCGGTCGTCGGGGCGCCCGCACCACCACGTCGTGACCGACGGCACCCGCAGCTGTTCGCCGAGCAGGTGCTCCGCAGCGGCCGGGAGGAACGGCAGCAGCGCGGGGTTTTCGAGCACGCCGGCGCCGAGGCCGTTGACCAGACGCACACGTCCGCGCCGCACCGCCTCGGAGAGCCCGGCGACGCCGAGCTTCGACGCCGCGCGCAGTTCGAGCGGGTCGCACCACTCGGCATCCACCCGGCGGATGATGACGTCGATGCGTTCGGTGGGGGTGCGGTTCGGCCAGCCGGCCGGTTTCATCCAGACCCACCCGTCCCGGACGACGAGGTCGTTGCCTTGCACGAGCGGGAGCCCCAACGCGTTGGCGAGGAACGCTTGGTCGAACGCCGTCTCCGACAGTGTGCCGGGAGAGAGGATGACGATGCGAGGATCGTCGACGCCCTCGGGCACCGACGACAGCAGCGAGGCGCGTAGCGCGGAGAAGAACGGATCCATCCGATGCGGCGCGGAGTCTTGATAGAGGTCGGGCAGCACCTGCGCGATCACGCGGCGGTTCTGCGCGGCGAAGCCGAGACCCGACGGTGCCTGCACGCGATCGGCGAGCACGTGCCATTCGCCGTCGACGCCCCGGCCGAGGTCGGCGGCCGAGAGCAGGAGCGGGTGCTCGTCGGCGGCGCTCGGGCGCGCGACCGAGCGGGCGAACCCGGAGTGGCCGACGATGATCTCCGGTGGCACGATGCCCTCGCGCAGCAGGGTCTGCGGGCCGTAGAGATCGACGAGCACGGCGTTGAGCAACTCGGCGCGCTGCGCCAAGCCGACGTCGAGGCGCGCCCAGCCGGCCGCGTCGATCACGAGCGGGAGCGCGTCGAGCTGCCAAGGTTGCTCTCCCGTGTCACTGCGGTGATATGACACACCGTCGTCGGCGAGGAAGCGGACGATCTCGCCGTCGACGCGGTGCAGCTGCTCGGGCGTCAGGGAGAGGGCTTGCGACGCGAGAGCCTTCCAGGCTGGCCGGAATGCGCCGTCGGCGTCGACGAGCTCGTCGTAACGGGAGACACGCCCGGACACATCCAGCGGCAGTGTCGGCTGCGACACTGCCGTCGCATAGTCGCGCAGCACACTCACCCAGGGCCTCCCGCCTCCAGGGTAGTGCTCGGCGCCGCGCACGCTCACCACGCGCGGAATAGGCTGAGGGCGTGACCCGTGACTACATCGTGCGCCCCGCGCGCACCGCCGATGTCCGCGGCATCCTCGAGCTGCTCGACCCGTGGGTGCAGCGGCGCATCCTTCTGGGCAAAGAGGTCGTCACGCTCTTCGAATCCGTGCAGGAGTTCGTCGTCGCCGAAGCGGACGGGCGCCTCGTGGGCTGCGGCGCCCTCCACGTCATGTGGGAGGACCTGGGCGAGGTGCGCACCCTCATCGTCGCGGAAGACTGGCTGCACCGGGGTGTGGGCGGCGCGATCGTCGACCTGCTGGAAGAGCGCGCTGCCGAGCTCGGACTCAGCCGACTGTTCTGCCTGACGTTCGAAGTCGACTTCTTCACGCGCCGCGGCTTCGGCGCGATCGGCGAGCAGGTGGTCGATCCGGACGTGTACTCGCAGCTGCTGCGCAGCCCCGACGAGGGTGTCGCGGAGTTCCTCGACCTCGCTCACGTCAAGCCCAACACCTTGGGAAACACCCGCATGCTCAAGCACCTGCAGGCGCGCCCTCGCGCGTCGGCGGATGCCGGCGCCTAGCCTGGACGAGTGAGTTCACCGTCCCGCCGGCCGTCGCCCGCCGTCTATCGGCGGCGTCGCCTGGTCGTGATCGTGGTGGCCTTGCTCGTCGTCGCGGGCGTCGTCGCGCTGGCCGTCTGGCAGCCGTGGCGCACCCTGGCCCCGCCCGCCGCGAGCCCGTCGGTCTCGCCCGTCGTGACGAGCCCCGCACCGACGCCCTCGGCATCCACCCCGTCACCGGCCGTCACGCCCACCCCGACGCCGTCGGACGCCGTCGTCGCCGCGTGCTCGACGTCGGATATCACGGTGCTCGCGGTCACCGACAAAGACGCGTACGGGGCGGGCGAACTGCCGCAGCTGTCGATGACGCTCTCGAACGAATCGGATGCCGCGTGCCTCATCAACGTCGGTACGGCGACGCAGGCGTTCGTCATCACGAGCGGCAGTGACACCTGGTGGCGCTCGACCGACTGCCAGACCGAATCGAGCGACCAGGTGGTGCAGCTCGAGTCGGGTCAGACCGTCGCCAGTGTCGTCCCGCTCGCGTGGGATCGCTCACGGTCGTCCGTCGACACGTGCGACGGCGACCGGCCGCAGGCACCGGCCGGAACCTTCCGTCTCGCGGTGTCGATCGGCGGCATCACGGCCGCCGACACGCGGCGCTTCGAGCTGCGCTGAGCCCGGCGTTCCTAAGAACATTCTCATGAATTCTTTGGGGTGTGAGGTTCACCGGAGCGCTGAGATGTGCGTACGCTTGTCTCAGTTCCCGGAGGCGACTCCCGTTGTCCCCAGCTTCGGTCAGTCGGACCCACCCCCAGAAGTCCGACGTAAGCTTTCGTCCCGGTGAGCGATGGGCCCTCTCAATTCCCTCAGTCCCCAATGAGGCGATCGAGAGGGCCCCTTCTTTTAGGCTGGAGGCATGGCCGGAAAGAAGCGCGCGAAACCGTCGGTGGAGTTCCGCAACACACAGCTCGCCGACGCGCTGCAGGTGCAGGACATGGCGGCTCTCGCTTTCGCCCTCCGGCACGGCCCGACCGTGGTTCCGCTGATGACGGCCGGCGCGCGAGACGGCGGCGAGGTGTGGACGTACCGCAACCCCGAGTCGGGCGAGATCGCGCTGCTGCTCTTCAGCGATGCGGCACACAAACCGGAGGCGCTGCCACCGGGGGTCGCGTTGCAGTCGCCGACGTGGTTGCGTGCGTTCCTCGGCGCGCACAGCGAGATCACGACGGTGTTCTTCGACATCGCCGGACCCCATCCGATGCAGGCGACGCCCGCCGACGTCATCGCGGCGCTCGACGCGTAGGTCAGAAGTCGGGCAGATCGTCGGGGTCGGGGGCGTGCCGGCCACCCAGTTCGCGCCACGCCCGCTCGACCTCGCGCGACGATGTGTCGATGACGGAGCGGTAGCCCAGCCGCTTCGCCTCCGAAAGCCGCTGCGCGTGCTGCGTGACGGCGCGGATCTCGCCGGCGAGGCTCAGCTCGCCGATCGCGGCCACGCCGACCGGGTTCGCCCGGTTCTTGATCGCGCTGGCGACGGCGAGAGCGATCGCGAGGTCGGCGGCCGGTTCGACGAGGCGCACGCCCCCGACGGTCGAGACGTACACATCCTGGTCGGAGGCTTTGAGCCCCGCGCGTTTTTCGAGCACCGCGAGCACCATGGCGACGCGGGCGCCGTCGACGCCGCTGACGATTCGGCGCGGGTTGGGGCCGGATGCCGGCAGCGTCAGCGCCTGAACCTCCACCGGCAGGGCGCGACGGCCCTCGAGCGCGATCGTCACGCACGTGCCGGGCTGCCGCGAACCGTGGCCGAGGAAGAGCGCGCTGGGGTCGGGGACCTCGGCGATGCCCTCGCCGGTCATGTCGAAGCATCCGACCTCGTCGGTCGCGCCGAAACGGTTCTTCAGCGCCCGGACGAAGCGCAGCGATGTCTGCCGGTCGCCTTCGAAGTGACAGACGACGTCGACGAGGTGCTCGAGGATGCGAGGACCGGCGATCGAGCCGTCTTTCGTGACGTGGCCGACGATGATGACGGGCAGGCTCCGCGCCTTCGCGACGCGGATGAGGCTCGACGCGACTTCGCGCACCTGGCTGGGCTGGCCGGCCGCACCGTCGAGGAGTGCCGACGACACGGTCTGCACCGAGTCGACGATGAGGAGGTCGGGCTCGCACTCGTCGACGTGCCCGAGCACCGTGCCGAGGTCGGTCTCGCTCGCGAGGTACAGCTCGTCGTGGAGCGCTCCGGTGCGCTCGGCGCGCAGGCGCACCTGACCGAGCGACTCCTCGGCGCTCACGTAGAGCACACGGCGCCCGGCGCGCGCGCTCTGCGCGGCGACTTCGAGCAGCAGGGTCGACTTGCCGACGCCCGGCTCGCCCGAGAGCAAGATCGCGGCGCCGGGAACGATGCCGCCGCCGAGCACGCGGTCGAACTCGCCCACGCCGCTCGTGCGCCGCGGGGTCTCGGTCGTGTCGACCTGCGTGATCGGCACGGCCGAGCGGAGCGGGCTGATCGCGGCGACGGTCGCGGTGATGCCGGTCTGCGTGGTCGCTTCGACGACGCTGCCCCACTGCTGACACTCGCCGCAGCGACCGACCCATTTCGCGGCGGTCCACCCGCACTCGGTGCACCGGAACGCGGTCGTCGTCGCAGCGCGCTTGGAGGCCATGCCCCCAGGCTAGCCGCGCGTTCCGACACCCGGCATCCACCGTGCACAGCCCGACCGTTCGGTGGCGCCATAGTGCGGGTGTGGCTGCCGCGAGCCCGCATTCCGGCGCCGGTGGACGCCGCGGGCGTCAGCGCAGCGAGTCGGCGACCTCGCGCAGCGCGTCGGCGGAGTGGCGGAAGAGGCCGAGTTCGGTGTCGGAGAACGCCGTCTGGCGGATGGGCACGGCGCCCCCGCGACTGACGACCGACGGCACCGAGAGGGCCACACCGCTCACCCCGTGGAAGTCCTGCAGCACGGGGGAGACCGGCATCACGGTGTGCTCGTCGTTGAGGATCGCCTCGACGATGCGGGCACTCGACAGTCCGATGGCGTAGTTCGTGGCGCCCTTGCCCTGGATGACGGTGTAGGCGGCATCCCGCACGTCGATGGCGATCTGGTCGAGCTCGGCGACCGTGAACTTCGGCGAGCCGTCGAGCGGCTGCCAGTCGAGGATCGGCACCGTGCCGATCGTCGCGTGCGACCACAGCGGGAACTCGGTGTCGCCGTGCTCGCCGACGATGTAGGCGTGCACGCTCGAGATCGACACTCCGGCGCGCTGGGCGATCTTCCACCGCAGGCGCGAGGTGTCGAGCACCGTGCCCGACGCGAAGATGCGCTCGGCGGGCAGGCCGGTGGCCTCCTGCGCGAGCACCGTCAGCACGTCGCAGGGGTTCGTCACGATGACGTAGATCGCATCCGGGGCGACCTCGAGCAGCTGCGGCATCATCGTCTTCAGGATGTCGGCGTTGACGCCGGCGAGGTCGGTGCGGGTCTGCCCGGGCTTCTGCTTGGCGCCCGCCGTGATCACCACGACGTGCGAACCCGCCGCCACCGAGATGTCGGCGCCGCCCGTGATGTCGCTCGACCCGGTGAACTGTGCGCCGTGCGCGAGGTCGAGCACTTCGGCTTCGGTCTTCTCGGCCGCGATGTCGTAGAGCGCGACGTGGCGCGCGGAGCCGCGGATGAGGGCGGCGTAGGCGACCGACGATCCGACCGCTCCTGCTCCGACGACGGTGAGTTTGGAGTTCTCGATCACGCTCATGACTTCAGTCTGGCAGTGCGCGGATGCCGCGGCTACGGCTGTTCGGCGGTACCGGCACGCTCGGGGTTGCGGATGCCGATCCACGACACCACGCCGCCGATCGCCAGGAGGATCGCGGTGACGATCGCGGCACGGTGGAAGCCGGCGAGGTCGAGCGCGCCGCCCGTGATCGCGGCGAGGGCGGCGATCGGGAGGAGCCCGGCGACGCGCGCGACGGCGTTGTTCACGGCCGAGGCGATGCCGGACTGGGCGGGATCGGTCGCCCCCAGAATCGCCGAGGTGAGCGGCGAGACGGTGATCGCGAGACCGAACCCGAAGACGAGCATGAACGGCAGCACCTGCCACCAGTAGTCGAAGTCTGTCGCGACGGTGAGCAGCAGCAGGGTGCCCGCCGCCATGATGAGGGGCCCCGTCGTCATGAAGATGCGCGGTCCCCAGCGGCCCGCGAGGGCGCCGGCCCGCGAGCTCAGCACGATCATCAGAAGCGTGATCGGCAGGCTCGCGAGACCGGCGACCGTCGCGGAGAGGCCGGCGCCCTGTTGCAGGTACACCGCGAGGACGAAGCCGCTGAGCGACAGCCCCGCGTAGACGAAGAGCGTCGCGATGTTGCCGGACGTGAAGTTGCGCCGCCGGAAGAGCGTCGGCGGAAGGATGGGATGCGGCACCGTCCGCTGGCGCCAGACGAACGCGATGAGCAGCAGGATGCCGGCGGCCCCCGGCATCCAGATCCACGGGGCGGCCCAGCCGGCGTGCGGCTGCTCGATGAGCGCGAACACGGTGCCGCCGAGGCCGAACGTGCACATCATCGCGCCGAGCCAGTCGATGCGCTCTCCCCGTTCGTGCGCGCCGTCGCCGGGGAGGTCGAGCCGGGGGAGGAGGACGAGCGCCGCGGCGATGGGAACGACGTTGATCACGAACGCCCAGCGCCACGACAGGTAGTCGACGAAAAGGCCGCCGACGAGCGGCCCGACGACCGTCGCGGCGGTCGTCATCGCCGTCCAGATGCCGATCGCGCGGGCGCGCAGCGGGTCGCGCATCGTCGAGGTGATCAGGGCGAGCGAGCTCGGCACGAGGAAGGCCCCCGCCGCGCCCTGCACGGCGCGGGCGACGACGAGGATCGTCGGATCGGGGGCGAGCGCGACGGCGATCGATGCGATGCCGAAGCCGATGAGTCCGATGCGGAGCACGAGGATGCGGCCGTAGGCGTCGCTGACGGCGCCGGCGACGAGGATGAGGGCACCGAGGGTGACGAGGTAGGCATCCACCGTCCACTGCTGCGTCGACAGGCCTCCGCCGAGTTCGCGTGAGATGGCGGGCAGGGCGACGTTGACGATCGTGGAGTCGAGGAAGGCGACGAACGAGCCGAGCACCGCGACCGCCAGCACGAGGCGCTGCTGCGCGGTCATCGGTTCTGCCATGCGCGCCACGCTACTCGCCACGGATGGAGTTGGCGCGTGGGGCGGGTATCGAGGGCGAATGCCGTCGGATGCGCCCACTTCGGCGTGGTTGGCGGCATCCTTCCGCGTCACGTAAGCTATTCCGCGGTGACGTGTCCGAGCGGCCGAAGGTGCAACACTCGAAATGTTGTGTAGGTTCACCCCTACCGTGGGTTCAAATCCCACCGTCACCGCCAGAAAAACCCCCGTTTATCGGGGGTTTTTCTTTGCATGGGTAGGCGTGCGGGAAAGAATGCGTTCCCAAGTTGTTCCCATCGTCGCAACCGGAAACGCAGGAATCATTCCGGTTTGGCTGTTCCACCTGGGGTTCTCCGGACACGCGACTGGGAGTGACGGTGGGAATGTGCCCCACGGTAGGTATTCGGGCGCACCTACTGGGCGGACCTTCGCTTGTTTCGCCGCCGTCGCTACAAGCCACAGTGGTGCTGCGTAGTCAAACGTGTGACGCGGTTGACGAACCTCGATCGGGCATCATTGCGGGTGGCCTAATCGTGCCGCCGCTCGTTCTGCCGCACGACGTGGGAGGAGCGCGATGGAGGGTGCGCGGTTCACCACCGGCTTTCGGACAGTGCTGATCAGTGCCATCGGACCCTGTCCGGCGCACTCATCACAGGAATTCGCGGGATTCACGGCTTTCCGGATTCAATTTCGGGGCCACGCTCTCGCGCGCTTTTTACTTCGTCGTGTCGCTGTTGTCGTTGCTGTGTTTACCGGCACGTCGTGACGTCCGATCGAGCGCGTGTACTGGATCGTGAACTCGAACGGGACAAATGAGCAATACAGACGTGAGCACAGACAACGAGGTGATCGAACGCTCGGCCGATGAGCCGGGTGCGTTCGCGCTGCTCTTCGATCGACATGCGCCGGCGATCTACCGCTACGCGGCGCAGCGGCTGGGAGAGGGCAGCGCCGAGGACGTGATGTCGGAGACGTTCCTCGTCGCCTTCGAGAAGAGAGCAGCTTACGACCTCGCGGTCGTCGATGCTCGGCCCTGGCTGTTCGGGATCGCCACCCGCTTGATGCATAAGCATGTGCGGCTGGAAGCGCGGGCGTGGAAGGGCATGGTCGCGGATCTCGCGGCGCAGCTCTCGCCCGACATGATCGAGCAGGCGGGTGCGCGGTTGGACGCTGCGCGGCTCACGCGGCGCTTGGCTTCGGCGCTGCGTGGTCTGCCTGCGTCCGACCGCGACACCCTACTGCTGTATGCGTGGGGCGACCTCGACTACGCGGGCGTCGCACGCGCTCTCGACGTGCCGATTGGCACCGTTCGCTCACGACTCAACCGTGCCCGCCGAATCCTCAGGACCGCGGCCGGCACGACCGATCCCGAGATGGAGAAGGAACATGGACGAGTTGACGCTGCTGCGCAACACGCGTAGCGAGGCCGCACCACCGGAAGCGGCGCTGAACCGGGGGCGCGGCGCGCTCCTAGCCGCAGCCGCCGGCTACGCCCAGTCGCACACCAGCACGCCACGCCGACCGAAACGCGCTCGGCGCTTCGCGATCAGCGGGCTCAGCGCGGTCGGCGCCGCGGCGCTCGTGGCGGGGCTCGTGTTGACGGACGTGGTCGGTTTTGCGGGGTGGCGCGGGGGCGCGGATGCCGCTGCCGCAGCCGTCCTCGATGAAGCCAGCTCCGCTGCGATCGCCTCGATTGACCCGGTGGTGCAGCCCGGTCAATACCTAAAGGTCAGGACGGTGGGAGTGCACCTGTCAAGCGGGGGCGATGGTGACGTCGTGGCCTCGTACCAGTACGCGTCGGATGACACCCTCTACCGTCCCGCGGATCCCTCCGACGATTGGGTGTGGGTGCGCGGTCCGCAGTCCATCGCGGCGACCTTCGGTCCAGAATCGGAGGAGATCGCAAACGAGTGGTGGGACGGGGTGTCGTCGTCGGACGCGTTCGAGGCTGGAGATCTCCTTCGAGCGCCGGGCGGCGCGTTCTACGGGGGCTCATCCGGGGCGGGATTCGCGGACTTGGACGAGCTTCCGCGAGACCCGTACCGTCTGCTCAACTACATCTACCGTGTCACCCTCGGGGCGGGCCCTTCACCCGACACCGAAGCGCTCGTCTATATGGCGGACCGGCTCCGAATCGGGAACGTTCCTGCGGATCTGCGCGCTGCGATGTATAAGGCCGCGGCCATGATCCCTGGCGTGACCTTCGTCAGTGATCAAGCCACCCTTCAGGGTCGAACGGGGATCGCGATCGGGCGGGTCGAGGAGGCATGGGGCACTCGCGTAGACATCATCATCGACCCCGACACCGGTACTTTCATCGGCGATCGCGAGGTGCTTCTCCGGGATCAGGATGGAATCCCGGCGGGAACCGCCGTGTCATGGACCACCGTCACTTCTTCGGTTGTCAACGAGGCGCCGGAGGGTGGATCGGTGTGCGGGAAGATGACCGTCAATCCCGAAACAGGAGAATGCTGAGTGGAGCTATCGTCGGGGTCGAGCCGGCGAGCCTCATCCTCCCGCCGACAGAAACTCTCCTGATCCCGCTCGAACTCCACCGGTCATCTGGCATGAGCGACCAGAGCTGACACCACCGCATCAATCCCCCTCGCGAGTCGCGAGGGGGATTGATGCGGTGAAGTGCATGCCGCCACAGTGAGCTCGTACAGCCGAACATTTGCACCCACCCGGGTGACACGCTGCTCGAATAGCTCATGCGGCGCGCAGAGGGATCGTGCGTTCGACTACTCGCCGCCCGACGTGTCTCGCTGTTCGTCCAGTTCCTTCAGCCTCTTGAGCTTTGCCCACGGGACAAACGCGATCCATGCGACCGACGCGATGGAGGCGCCCATGATCATTGATGAGATGTCCATGCTCCGACGTTAGGGCTAGCGCTCAAGGCGACACCTCCCCCTCCGGAAGGAACTTCGTGCTCCGAAGGCGCCCCCAACCTCTGCGTTGACAGCGTGCCCACAACGTGCCACTTCCGAGCATTGCCCGTATGAGGATCGGGCTGGGCGTCGACTCGTTGGACACCCATTGGCCAGCTGTCAGAACGCCCGGACGCGGGTGAGCCTCCGTGAACACGCTCCAGGGGCGACTAGACTCCCGATGACTTCGTCACGCGGAGCGCCCAGAGGGTCGGGAGTCTAGTCGCCCCTGGAAAGACGAAACCCCGGCGATATGGCTTAGCCAGTGATCGTTCCGGGGTCTTCGATACAAGATCTTACGTCATGGAGGCTGAGTGTCAACCGCATCCGGCCACCTCGGGCCTGATCTGTACGTCGACCTCCTGCCCCTCGTCACATCGGAGCGCCTGGGATCGTATCTGCGCGCGAGTGGTGGAGACGTAACCGACGCGTTCGTTCTCTACGAGTGGAACATGCGGGCCGCTGCCAGCGTGATGGAACTCACCTCGATGGTCGAGGTGCTCGTTCGCAACGCGCTCGATCGGGAGCTTCGCGACTGGGCGCATCGGCGACACGGCGGGGCAACTTGGCTCGACGTCGTCCAACTCGACCGGCAAGGATTGGCGGACCTCCAGAAGGCGCGTGATCGAGCGACGCGGCAAGGTCGACGACCCGAAGTTCATGGCCGCGTAATTGCGGAACTACCGCTCGGGTTCTGGCGCTATCTCGTGGAGTCTCGTTACTTGACCGCGTTCTGGATCCCAGCCACTCACCGCGCATTCCCTGCAGGCAATCCCGACCTGCGGAGCCGACAGAAAGACGTGGCGTTCCGGATGCAGCAACTCAACTTCATCCGGAACCGCGCGGCTCACCATGAGCCGATTCACTCAAGAGATCTCGGTCGGGATCTACAGTCTGCGTTGGATCTCGCCGGATGGATCTCGCCGGCGGCGGTGAGCTGGGTCGCCGCCACCACATCGTTGCCGTCGATCATCTCAAGTCGCCCGTAGTGGTTCCTTCTGCGCACACTGCCCGCACAGCGATCAGTGTGAGCTATCCGCCCAGCAGCGGAATCAGTGCAACAGCTTGCGCGCTGAGCAGCCCGCCAAGGGCGCCCGAAGCCGCATCGCCGAGGAAAGAACCCAGCGCGGTGAACGCCCGCTTGGCCCGCGAAGGGGCATCAGTCTCGACCGCATTACGTGCATCCGCAACGAGGGCTGCGACCGCCGTGCTCATGTCAGCGGGCAGTGTTGAGAGGGCCTGTTCAATTGCATCGAGCACCGCCGTCGATTTGGCTGCCCACTCGCTGTCGACGACGAGTACCTGGTTGGAGCCAGGACTGGCGTTCGCGACATTCGCATTGCCGTGCACAGTGGTGTTGAAGTACTGCAGCGCTGGCTGATCCGGCTCATCGTGAACGGACCGATCCTTCTCGATGACCAACCTCCCGCGTGCGGTGAGCCGCGGCTGTGCGGGCGCCGGGTACGAGAAGCGTCCTTCGCCCTCGATGAAGCCGCCGTCCTTCAACCGTACGCCGGCTTTGAGCAACTCCTGATCTGTGTAAGGCACTCCGTGGAAGCCAGGAGACGTCGCCATGTAGTCGCTGACGGTCGGATTCAGGCCTCGCTGTTCTGTCTGCACGTAGAGCCACCTGAGGTACGCGTCCTGTAGCTCCCGAATCCGCAGTGAAGGGTCCGAGCGGAGCAGATCGAACTGCATCGCCAGATCCTTGCCGATCGGCTCGAGGAACACAGTGTTCAGCCCGTCGCCTCCTCGGAAGCCGAGGACAAGGCGTCGATTCCACAGGGTCTGCAGAACGTCCTCGAGGGAGTCTCGATCGATGTCCAGGTCACCCTCAAGATGCCGTTCGAGGTCGTCGGTGGCCACCCTCTCTCCAGTCTTGCCGTCGGCAACCTGGTAGACGGCCAGGAGGACGCGCATGCGGCGGGCGTCGGCGAGGGCGAGTTGGGTCACGAAATCAGCGTACGGGCGGGCGCCGACACGAGACCGCTCGGCGATGACCGTTCGATCGAACTGGTTGTCGATCGATGTTGCGGCCGGCCGCCCGCACGCCGCGGACCCTTAACGCGCACCGCCCCCAAGGGATCGTTGTATCCGGCGCGAACTGAACCATGCCGCTCGGGCTGTACCATCTGGTCGTGACCGACTTCGTCTCTGCGACCGCAGACATCCGCGGCGACTACCGGTACAGCCTGACGCGGGTCTGGGATGCGGCGCAGCCGACAATCACGTTCGTGCTGCTGAACCCCAGCACCGCCGACGCGGTCGATCTGGATCCGACGCTGCGGCGATGCGTCAACTTCGCCAAGCGCGATGGGTTCGGAAGCATGATGATCCTTAATCTCTACGCGTACCGCACGCCGAGCCCCACAGTGATGCTCGCAGCGTCCGATCCGGTTGGTCCTGAGAACGACCGCGTGCTGGCCAACGCCACTGGGACGGTGGTTGCCGGATGGGGAACGAACGCGAGCCCCGCGCGAGTTGCTCACGTGCTCGAACTGCTACCGCCGCTCAAGGCGCTCAAGATCACGAAGAACGGCCACCCGCAGCACCCGCTCTACATCAAGGGCGACTCGCCTCTCGTCGACTGGCCATCACCAAGCGCGCCTCGACGCTCCACGCCGGCCTGAACGGATACCCCCTCAACAGGGCAACGCCCGCAAGGGGATCCGGCGGGTTCGGCCACGGCTCAGGCAATACGGAGGGCCTCATCCCAGACGCCCTCGTGTTGCGCCACGTACTCGGTGGCAGCACGCCAGTGTGCACCGTGGCCTTCGATGTACATCGTCGCCCACGGCTGACGCCCAGCGAGATGAGCAGTGCGGAGGAGGTCGTGCATTGCCTCGGTCCGCTCCACCATCGTCCGAGGCAGCGCTTCGCGAAGGGCCTCATCCGCACCGTACCCGTCAACAAGTGCGGCGAGACGATCGGCTGCGATCGTGGGCGACTCGGCGACATCGTTCAGGGTGAAGGCTTGAGCGGCATAGGCGAGGTCCCACAGTCGGGTACTCGGACCCGCGCCGTCCCAGTCGATGAACACCCACCGTTCACCGATGATCAGGTTCCACGGTGCGAGGTCGTTGTGGCAGATCAGGTCGGCGTCCCGCGCAGGGATGAGGACATTCCACGGATTCTCCGGTATCCCTGCTCGCTCCGCCGTGTCATGGATTGTGCGGATCAGACGACCGACTCTTCCGAGATCGGAATCGCTCAACGGCAACAACTCCTCGGCCAGCCGCCCCGGCACGAACTCGATGATCTGTCGCCCGGAGGCATCCCGGCCCAACGTTCGCGGTACGTCGACCCCGCGGTCGGCGAGCATGTCGACGAAGTCGGCGACCTGCCTGGAAGTGGACGTCCACGGCTTGCGGACGGTATCCGAGACGCGCACCACCTCCGCTGCGGCGTTTCCGCCCTCGAGCGGGAACTCACGATCAGTCACCGAACCACGGTATGTGCTGAAGCAAGCGCCCGCCAGGGCTCCCCTCTCAGGCGTTACGCGCATGAGGATCCCTGCGAGAGCGGCGCTGTCGTCGCCCGGGGAACAGAAGAACCCCCGGCCGCTGGCCGAGGGTTTCTCCATGTATAAGACGAGGGACCTTGTCCTCGTATTGGTGTCAAGGGTAGTTCAGACTGGGGACATGCCGCAATCGAAGACGACCGCGCTGATCGCGCAGAGCCTTCACATGTCGAGGTTCGGCACCTATGCGACAGCGGCCGGTGGCGATATGGATCTCGCGTTGCGCCTGTACCTGTGGAACATCGAGCTCGCGGGCGCGTTCCATTCGAGTCTGGGGCTGCTGGAGGTGATCCTGCGCAACACGATCGACGCTGAGCTGCGCACGTGGAACGCATCCCAGTCGCAGCCGGATGGCACACCGCATCCGTCGGAGTGGTTGATCGATGCCGCCAGACCGTTGAACACGCTCACGGCGTCGGCGCGCACGACCGCGACGCAGAACGCGGTCAAGGCGCGCGCCGCCCGTCCCGCATCGCACCCTCGCAAACATGCGCCGATCACGCACGACGACATCTTGGCGCAGCTCACTTTCGGCGTCTTCGTGCGCCTCCTCCCCACTCCGGATTCAGCAGACAAGACGTACCGTGCCCGGCAGGTGTTGTGGCAGGAGGCTCTCCTTCGGGCCTTCCCGGGCTCTCGCTCCGATCCGGATGGGTATATCGCCGCGGATCGCGCGGGTCGGCTCCTCGCGCTGCGCAATCGCGTCGCACACATGGAGCCGCTTCTCGGAGTCAACGCGACCGCACGTCACCGCGACGCAGTGCGACTTGTCGGTAGCATCAACCCGGACCTGCAAGGCTGGTTCGCAGGCGTCACCCGCGTTCGTGAGGTTGCGCGAGATCGGCCCGACACGCAGTGAACTCAGTCCCGCGGAACCGGCCCAAACGTTCACATCGCGGCGGCGATCGGGGTTCCCACGGGTGGGAACAATTTGGGAACAGTCGAACGCAGATCAACCGCGGCGAACGTCGCCATGAATGACGATCAACCGCGGAATCACGCGGCGAACGCGCCCATCGGTACCTCAGTGAGCCCCAGATGCTTGAGTTCAAATCCCACCGTCACCGCCAGAAAAACCCCCGTTTATCGGGGTTTTTTCTTTGTTCCGGTGATCGAGTGGGTAAGAATTCGTTCCCAAACCTTTCTAAATTCGTCGTCGGGGCACGTGCGAGTCAGTCCAGTTTGTCCGCCCTGCCTGGGGTTCTTCAGGCATTGACTCGGGAGTGACGGTGGGAATCTGCCCCACGGTAGGTGATGGGGCAGCCGGTGGCTGCGTCGCTCGGTCCGCGACCGCTGGAGCGGCACTCAGATCGCAAGGAGCTGCGTCACGGCGTTCAGCGCGGCAGGCTGGAGTCGGTAGTAGGCCCAGGTTCCGCGCTTCGATCGCGTGAGGAACCCGGCCGCGGTGAGGATCTTGAGATGGTGGGACACCGTGGGCTGCGAGAGTCCGACGGGTTCGATGAGGTCGCACACGCATGCTTCTTGGCCTTCGGATGCTGCGACGATCGACAGCAACCGGAGCCGGGCGGGGTCGGCAAGAGCCTTCAGAGTCGTCGCGACCTGATCTGCGTCAGCCTGCGTCATCGGTTCCTTCGCCAGCGGAGCGCAACACGCGACCGCGGAGGCGGTGATGTCGGTGACTTCGAGTGTCATGACCATATATCGACAGTAGTCGATATTGACAGGCATCGATAGAGGTGTCAATACTAGGCATCGACGTTCATCGATGTTCCTGGAGGTTCTGATGACATTGCTGGATCTGACTCCCCGCGTGGCCGTATCGGATCGGCTCGCGACGTTGCCGGTGCTGATCATCGGCGCGGGTCCGATCGGTCTCGCCGCGGGCGCGAATCTGCTCGAGCGCGGGATCGACTTCGAGATCCTCGAATCGGGAGACAGCGCTGCGGCATCGATTCGCCTGTGGGGGCACACGCGGCTGTTCTCACCGTGGCGTCACCTGATCGACCCGGCGTCGCGTCGCCTCCTCGAGGCTGCGGGGTGGGCGGGGCCAGCCGATGACGGGCGGGCGCCGACCGGACGAGAACTAATTGAGGAGTACATCACCCCACTTGCAGAGCTGCCGGCGATTCGTTCCCGGACCCGGCATGGCGCCCGCGTTGTCGCGGTGACTCGGCAGGGCATGGACCGCACCCGTACCGCGAACCGCGAGTCCACACCGTTTCTCGTGCGGGCGGTCACCGGTTCTGGTGAGGTGATCGAGCTGGTGGGCCGTGCTGTCATTGATGCGTCCGGCACGTACACTTCCCCGAACCCGCTGTCCTCGTCCGGGCTTGACCCGGTCGGCGCCGCCGACGTCGACGACCTGGTGGTCCACGCGCTGCCCGACGTGCTCGGGGCGGACCGGGCGCGTTTCGCGGGTCGTCACACTACGGTCGTCGGTGCGGGGCATTCGGCGGCGAACACGTTGATCGCGCTGACGGAGCTCGCGAAGAGCGAGCCGGGTACACGGGTGACATGGCTGATCCGTAACGCGTCTGCTGTGCGGGTGTCCTCCTCGCCGGATGACGAACTGACCGATCGGGCGCGACTGGGCTCGCGGGTGGACCGGCTCGTGGAGGCGGGGGCGATCGAGAAGGTCGATTCCTTCGAGATCTCCGCGGTCCGCCTCGGCGGCGACGGGGTCCGGCTGATCGGGTCGCGACGCGGTGCATCTGTGACGTACGACACAGATTTGGTGGTGAACGCGACCGGCTTCCGCCCAGATCTGGGGATGCTGCGGGAGGTGCGGCTGCAGCTGGATGAGATTGTCGAAGCGCCGGCCCGGTTGGCGCCGCTGATCGACCCGAATCTGCACTCCTGCGGCACGGTCGAACCACACGGCTTCGCGGAGCTGCGCCACCCCGAGCACGGGTTCTTCCTCGTTGGGATGAAGTCCTACGGTCGCGCGCCGACGTTCCTGCTCGCCACCGGGTACGAGCAGGTCCGCTCCGTCGCGGCCTGGCTGGACGGCGACATGCACTCCGCGACGGCCGTGCAGCTCACGCTGCCGGCGACCGGGGTGTGCTCCACCGACCTCGACGGGGGAGGGTCCTGCTGCTCATGATTCACACCCGGCCCATGACCGCAGCGGACTGGCCCGCCGTCGAACTGATCCTCGCGGCCGGGATCGCCGGCGGGGAAGCGACCTTCGAAACGACCACACCTTCCTGGGAACGCTTCGACGCGGGGAAGGTGACCGACGCACGCCTTGTCGCAACCGACGAAACCGGCACGGTCGTCGGATGGGCCGCGGCGTCACCGACATCGGCGAGAGAGGCCTACCGGGGTGTGATCGAGCACTCCGTCTACATCGACCCCGCCCACCACGGGCAGGGCATCGGGCGACTGCTGCTCGACACGTTCGTCCAAGCCGCGGACGACGCGGGCTATTGGATGATCCAGTCGAGCATCTTCCCGGAGAACACCGCGAGCATCCGGCTGCACGAGTCCGCCGGCTTCCGCATCGTGGGACGGAGGCAACGGATCGCCCGCTCGCAGCTCGGTCCGCACGCCGGGCAGTGGCGTGACACGGTGCTCGTCGAGCGCCGCAGCGACATCAACGGCACCTGATGGACGGCACGACCGACCGCCGACACCTGACCGCCGCCCGCGCACTCGTGCTGGACATCCTCACAGACGCTGGCCCCCTGACGAGCGAACAGATCGTGACCGAGTGGACGGCGCGACGGCCTGACATGAGCGCACAACACCGGCAGCAGCTGCCGCGGATGCTGGTCGACATCCTGTGGCGTCTGACGAACCTCGAATGGATCGCCCATGACGGTCAGCGCTACCGGATCACCTCCGCAGGCGGGCGGATGCTGGAGCACCTACCGACTCCAGACTGACCTCGAGAGTACGGTGAGCCGACCCGTCGACGGACGGCTGGCATAGACTGCTATCTATGGATTCGGGTGCGTCGATATCAGCATTGAGTGTGGCGGCTGATCCTACGCGCGCACGCATTTTGCAGCTGATTCAGGCTGCTCCGGAGCGTGGAATGCTGGTGGGCAGGCTCGCCGAAGCGCTCGCGCTCCGTCAGCCCACCGTGAGCCACCACATGGCTGCGTTGTACGACGAGGGGCTGGTCGTCCGGGAACGCGACGGACGACGCGTCTGGTACTCGATCCACCCCGACCGGCAAGAACGCGTCGCCGCCCTCGTCGGCGCAGTACCCACCGCAAGTGTGGAGCCGGACTGGGACCGCGTGATCGACGATCTCGCCGATCGCTATCGCGGCACCTTCAATCGGGAGACTATTGCCCGCTACGTCATTGACAGCCACGGTTTGCTCGAGAAGCAGGGCGTGACGCACCTGCTCGCCTCCCGTGCCGCGGCCTTCGCCTCGACCCGCCTCGAGGACATCGCTCGCTCTTCCTCGGACGTCGACAATGTGCCGTCGGTGCTGTTCGTGTGCGTGCAGAACGCGGGCAGATCTCAACTCGCCGCCGGCATCCTGCGCCAGCTCGCCGGCGACCGCGTCATCGTGCGCACTGCAGGATCCGCACCCGCCCCAGAGGTACGTCCCACGATCGTCACGGCACTCGACGAGATCGGCGTCGCCGTCGGAACCGAGTTCCCCAAACCGCTCACGGATGACGCCGTCAAATCGGCCGACGTGGTGATCACAATGGGCTGCGGGGATGCGTGTCCGGTGTACGCGGGGCGCCGTTACCTCGACTGGGATCTCGACGACCCGGTCGATCAACCCCTCGCGACCGTCCGTCGCATCCGCGATGACATCGACAGTCGCGTCCGGCAGTTCCTCGTCGAACTGTTCACCGAGCCGTCACTGACATAGGCTCCTCAATTCATAGATGCTGGTCTATGCTTTCGGTAACGAGAAAGCGAGACCGCTCATGACCGCCACCCCCACCGTCCTGTTCATCTGCGTCCACAACGCAGGACGTTCGCAGATGGCCGCCGGCTACCTGCAACACCTCGCGGGTGACCGGATCGACGTGCTCTCCGCAGGGTCGGAACCAAAAGACCAGATCAACCCGGTCGCCGTTGCAGCGATGGCCGAAGACGGCATCGACATCGCCGGCAACACCCCGAAGGTGCTCACCATCGACGCGGTGAAAGAGTCCGACGTCGTGATCACCATGGGCTGCGGCGACGCGTGCCCGATCTTCCCCGGCAAGCGCTACGAAGACTGGCAGCTCGATGACCCGGCCGGGCAGGGCCCGGAGACCGTGCGCCGGATCCGCGACGAGATCCGGATTCGGGTGGAGACCCTCATCGCCGAGCTCACACCGTCCGAAGACGCGGCATGAGCAACGGACGCGGCCAGGACGGCCTCCTTGCCCCGGAGTACGTACTGCATCCCGCCGGACCCACCGCGTGACCGTCGACGCGCCCACCATCACCGGCGCCCCACTCTGGCGTCGCGCAACCGCCGAGTTCCTCGGCACCGGCCTGCTCGTGACCATCGTGGTCGGCTCCGGAATCGCCGCACAGAACCTCTCCACCGACACCGGCCTACAGCTCCTCGAGAACTCACTCACTACGGCCCTCGGACTCAGCGTCCTCATCCTGCTCCTCGCACCCATCTCAGAAGCGCACTTCAACCCCGTCGTCTCCCTCGTCGATTTCACCCTCGGGCGCCGAGACCGGACAGGACTCACCGGCGGCGCGCTGGCCGCCTACCTCGCCGCGCAAATCAGCGGCGCCATCGCCGGAGCTGTGCTCGCCAACGCGATGTTCGCCACCCCCACGACACTCGCGACCACTGACCGCGCCACACCAGCCACACTCCTCGGCGAGGTCGTCGCCACCGCCGGACTCGTCCTGCTCATCGTCGGACTCACCCGCACCGGCCGAAGCATCCCCGTCATCGCAGCCGCCGTCGGCTCCTACATCGGCGCCGCCTACTGGTTCACCAGCTCCACATCCTTCGCCAACCCCGCCGTCAGCATCGGCCGCATCTTCACCGACACGTTCGCCGGCATCAGCCCGACCTCTGCGCTCCCCTTCATCGTTGCGCAGCTTGTCGGCGGGGTTGTCGGTGCTCTCCTGGCGGCCCTGATGTTCCCTCCGCGTCCACATCTTGCCGGGTCACTCGCCCGAACAGGGGCGCAACCGTGGGAAAGATCTGGGTAAAGTCGAGCGCGGTTCGACGGCGGTCAACGTCGCCGCGAACGCCTGCGAACCGCGTGTTTACACGATGAACGCACCCATCGGTACCCGAGTGAACTCCGGATACTTGGATTCAAATCCCACCGTCATCGCCATCGTCGAAACCCCCAATCCCTTGTAAACACTGGGATCGGGGGTTTCTTCTCTTCCCGCCCGATGGCCACAACGGCGGTGTTGACCCGCTGTCAGGCTCGGTTCCGCGGCGGCGAGGGGGACTGCGCAGGCGGCTCCGCGAACGTCATCGCGATGTGGCAACTGCCCCACGCTCGGTCGACCACGTGCCTGCCTGCTCGTCTCACCGTGACCTGGGCGTGGGGGAGCAGTTCGAGGGCGTTCGGGGTCGGGCTACTGCGCTGCCTTCATGGCGTCCTGGATTCGGCGGTCGAGGTCGTCGAGCTCGGCGAGCACCTCGGATGCCGCCCAGACGCGGTCCTTTTTTCGTCCGGTGATCTCTTCGAGGAAGCGGGCGTTGACGAGAGTGTCGATGACGCGGTAGGCCTGGCTGCGGGTGGTGCCCAAGGCGACGGCGTCGATCTCGTGCATCGACATGACTGGGTGGTCGTAGAACGCGTCGATGAGCGTTTCGGCGATCGAGCCGTTGCGAGGCGTGACCTCTGCTCGCCACTCGTCGGGCATGGCTTTGAGCCTGGCGATGGTTTCGCGGGAGGCGGTCGCTGCGACGCGGGCTGACTGTGCGAATAGGAGGATGAGGGGCGCCGGGCCGGCATCCGGCGTGTCGTGGCGGTGATCACGCAGTTGCGTACGCGGCACGCGGCCCGTTTCGTCAGACTTCGATACCCACGGCGGCGGAGCACCGGGCCAGTTCCTCGTCCGTCAGGGCGAGGTCCGCGGCCCGCGCGGAATCGATGATCGACTCGGCCCGTCGTGCGCCCGGGATCGGCACGACCCGCGGGCTGAGCGACAGCTCCCACGCGAGGACGACCTGCTGTGGGCTCACGCCGTGCGCCTCGCCGATTTCGCGGAACGTGCCGAAGCGCTCGCCGACGTTGCGGCCGCCGCCACCGGTGCCGCCGAGGGGGCTCCACGGCAGGAAGGCGATGCCGTGCGCGTCGCAGAACTTCAGCTCGTCGTAACTGCCCGCGTGGCGCGGCGAGAACTCGTTCTGCACGCTGGCGAGGTTGCCCTCGCCGAGCACCTGCAGGGCGATCTCGATCTCCTCGACGCTCGCGTTCGAGATGCCGACCGCGCGGATGAGACCTTCGCTCTGCAGGGTCTTGAGGTTCTCGACGATCTCGCCGTAGACCATCCAGCGGTCGGGCCGGTGGTACTGGTAGAGGTCGATGACGTCGACGCCGAGGTTCTCGCGCGAGCGCTCCACCGCCGCGCGGAGGTAGCCGAGCGACCCATCGCGACCGAAGTCCTTCTCGGCGGTGCGGGTGATTCCGCCCTTGGTTCCGACGAGGATGCCGTCCTTGTCGCCGGGCCAGGAGGCGAGCGCCTCGCCCACGATGCGTTCGTTGTGGCCCATCGTGTCCCACGACGGTGCGTAGATGTCGGCGGTGTCGATGAAGGTGACCCCGGCATCCAGCGCCGCGTGCACCGTCGCGACGGCGTCGGCGTGCTCGGGGAACACGCGATCGTTGTTCATCGACAGGGGCATGGCGCCCAGGCCGATCGCGGAGACGGTGAAAGGTCCGAGGGTGCGCTGCTGCATGGGTTCAGTCTGCCCCCGGGTCGGGGTGTCGAGGGCCCGGCGTACCCAAGTGCGAGAGTCGCAGGACGACACGCCGGTCGGGGATGCCGGCATCCGGCGTGTCGGCGTGGCGATCACGCAGTTCGCTACGCCGGGCTCAGGCGAGGAAGTTCTCGCGGGCGAGGGGAGCGACTTCGAGCGCCTCGGCCTCGGCGGGCGACACCCAGCGGAGTTCGGCGATCTCGGCGGCGGCGACCGGCTGCTGCGCGCCGATGTCGACCGTGAAGACATCGGCGACGACCAGGTGCCCGGGCTCGTTCGCGGCCGCGGCGGTGAACGATCCGAGGTCGACGAAGGCGGCGGCATCCAGCGTCAGACCGAGCTCCTCCTCGAGCTCGCGGGCGAGGGTCTCGGCCGGTGATTCGCCCGGCTCGGGCTTGCCGCCGGGCTGCATGAAGGCCGTGGTGCCGCGCTTGCGCACGAGCAGCAAGCGCCCCTCCGCGTCGGTGATGACGGCGGCGGACACGTGGATGCGGGCTTCGGGCACGAGGGCACGCTAGCACCGCGGGCTCTCAGGCGTCGTCGTGGGAGAATCGTCTGTGCCCGAGATGAACCTGCCGCCGAGCGGCCTCGACCCCGACGACCTCGCGGCGACCCTGCGGGTGCTCGCCCAGTTGGACTCGCTCGACCAGGAGCACCCCGACTTCATCACGGTGCGCCAGGCGACGGCGAAGATGTTCAAAGCCGCCAAGGTCGCCCGTCGCAAGGAGGTCCGCGCGGCGGAAGCCGCCGCCGATCGCGCGGTCGTCGCGAAGACGGCGACCGGAGCGCCCGATCGGATCGACGACGAGACCCGCGGCATCCCGATCTCCACCTCGACGACGACGCCGACCGCCGGCACGCTCATCAAGCCGCGCGCCTGTTATATCTGCAAGCAGCCGTACACGCTGGTGGATGCCTTCTACCACCAGCTCTGCCCGACGTGCGCCGCGATGAGCCACCGCAAGCGCGACGCTCGCACCGACCTCTCCGGTAAGCGGGCGCTGCTCACCGGTGGTCGCGCGAAGATCGGCATGTACATCGCGCTGCGGCTGCTGCGCGACGGCGCGCACACGACGATCACGACCCGCTTCCCGCGCGACGCCGTACGACGCTTTTCGAGCCTGCCCGATTCGGCCGACTGGCTGCACCGGCTGAAGGTCGTCGGCATCGATCTGCGCGACCCTGCGCAGGTGCTCGGCCTCGCCGAAGATGTCGCGGCGAGCGGCCCGCTCGACATCCTCATCAACAACGCGACGCAGACCGTGCGGCGCTCGCCCGGTGCGTATCAGCCGCTGGTGGATGCCGAGCTCGCGCCGCTCCCCGACGGGCCGCTGCCCGCACTCGTCACCTTCGGGCACACGAACGACCAGCACCCGCAGGCGCTCGAGCGATCGGTGACGGCGCATCCGATCCTCGCGGCGGCGGCCTCGCGCGCCGACGAGCTCACCGAGCAGGCCATGGCTGCCGGGTCGAGCTCGCTCGAGCGTCTCGCGGCCGGCACGGCGATCGACGCGGGGGGCCTCATCCCCGATCTGCACGACGTCAACTCCTGGACTCAGCGCGTGGAGGACGTCGACCCGCTCGAGATGCTCGAGGTGCAGCTCGCCAACACGACGGCGCCGTTCCTGCTCATCTCCAAGCTCCGCCCGTCGATGGCGGCGAGCCCCGCCGGGCGCACCTACATCGTCAACGTGAGCGCGATGGAGGGCGTGTTCAACCGCGGCTACAAGGGTCCCGGGCATCCGCACACGAACATGGCGAAGGCCGCCGTCAACATGCTCACCCGCACGAGCGCCCGCGAGATGTTCGAGTCGGACGGCATTCTCATGACGAGCGTCGACACCGGCTGGATCACCGACGAGCGGCCCCACCCGACGAAGGTGCGTCTCGCCGAAGAGGGGTTCCACGCGCCGCTCGATCTCGTCGACGGCGCCGCGCGCGTGTACGACCCGATCGTGCGCGGCGAGGCCGGCGAAGACCTGTTCGGGGTGTTCCTCAAGGACTACGCGCCCGGCGCGTGGTGACGAAGGGCCGGTAGGCTCGACGACCATGGCCATCGGCGCGACGATTCACACCTTCTCCGTGCAGTTGGCCGACGTCGATCGCGGCGTCTACGAAGACTTGACGCTGCGGGTCGCACGGCACCCCTCCGAGACGGATGCCTACATGGTGACGCGCCTGCTCGCGTATCTGCTCGAGTACCAGGAGGGGATCGCCTTCAGCGAGGGGATCTCGCAGACCGACGAGCCCGCGGTGCTCGTGCGCGACCTGACCGGAGCGCTCGTCGCGTGGATCGAGATCGGCGCGCCGGAGGCCGAGCGACTGCACTACGGCAGCAAGGCGGCGGAGCGCACGATCGTCTACACGCACCGTGATCCCGCCAAAGTGATCGCGCGATATGCCGGCAAGCGCATACATCGCGCCGAAGACATCGTCGTGCGCAGTTTCGATCCGGGATTCGTCGACGACGCCGCGCGGTTGCTCGAACGTCGTAACGACCTGGTGCTCTCGGTCACGGAGGGACAGCTCTTCCTCGACATGGGCGGGCAGACCCTGAGTTCGGCGCTCCACGAGGCGCCGATCGTCTGAGGCTTGACGCGCGGCCCGCAACCGGATTCGATCGGAGCATGCGCGAAATCCTCTCGACCGACGGCACCCCGATCGCCTACGACACGGTCGGCGACGGACCCGCGGTCATCGTCATCGGCGGAGCGTTCTCGCAGGCGAAGGATGCCGCCGAGATCGCCGCGGCTCTTGCGGAGCAGGGCCTGCGTGCTCTCACCTACGACCGACGCGCACGCGGTGCGAGCGGGTTCACCCCGCCCGTCGACCCGGAGCGCGAAGTCGAAGATCTCGCGGCGCTGATCGATGCCGCCGGCGGCAGCGCGACGGTTTTCGGGCATTCGTCGGGCGCCGTGCTCGCGCTGTACGCGGCGGCATCCGGGCTCGCGGTCGAGCGGCTGTTCCTCTCGGAGCCGCCGTTCCGGTTCGGGTCGGACGAGGTCGCGGCCGATCTCCCCGAGCGCATCCAGGCCCTCGTCGACGCCGACGAGCCCGCCGAGGCGGTCGTCCTGTTCCAGCGCGAGGGCGTCGGACTGCCGGAGGAGATGATCGCGCAGTTCCGCCAGACACCGCTCTTCGAGGCGCTGCTGCCGCTCGCGCAGTCGACCGTGTTCGACGCGATGATCACCCGCCAGGTGTCGACTCCCACACCCGCGATGACCGGCATCGGCATCCCCGTGACGATTCTGTGCGGCGTGGAGACGTTTCCGCTCTTGACCGAGGCCGCCGAGCGCCTCGCCGCCGCGATGCCGCAGGCCGAGCACGTGACCGTGCCCGAGTCGCGGGGTCACCGCCCCGACCCCGCCGCGACTGCGGCGATCGTCGCCGCGCGCCTCGCGGGGTAAGACGCCGCGTTTCGTCTCGCTTCGCTCGCTCAACGGGCGAAGGGCGTGCCGCGTTTCGTCTCGCTTCGCTCGCGGGACGGGGGTCAGCGGGTGAAGCGGACCTCGGTCAGCGTCTCGCCGAGGAACGGCTCGGTGTGCGTCGCGCCGTCGAGCGTGAACCCGTTGCGCGTGTAGAAGCGGTGCGCGCGGGGGTTGTCGTCGGCGACCCAGAGGTAGAGCGGCTCATCCGCCTCGACGACCGAATCGAACAGGCGCTGGCCGATGCCGGTGCCGTGATGCGCGTCGAGCAGATAGATGAAGTAGAGCTCACGGAACGCGGGAGCATCCTTGTCGCGCGCGGGACCCGACCCGGCGAATCCCACGATCTCGCCGCCGACGAGCGCGGCGAACATCTTGAAGTCGGCGCCCTGCGCGGCCCAGTGGGTCCACAGCTCCGCCAGACGTCGAGGCGAGACGGCCTCGAGCGCGGCCTTGCTGATCAGGTGGTCGTAGGTCTCGTGCCAGCACGTGGCGTGGACGCGGCCGAGGGCCTCGGCATCCACATCGCGAACGGGACGGACGACGATGTCGGTCTGCAGTTCCGCTTCCATGGGCTGACTCTACGACCGGCCCCGTCAATAGCGAAATCGAGGGAAACAGCCTCCGTCTGGAGGTTCCCGACAAGCGATTTCCGCCGCGCCGAGGGGATGCCGGTAGCATCGCGCTTCGTGAATGTGTGGTGGCGATCTCTCCTGACGATCTGGCGTGCGAAGGTGCTGCTGCACCGGCGCGGGCCGATCCCTCCGCACAGCGTGGGCCGCGTGCGCCTCACCACCATGCCGACCGACATCGATCTGCTCGGGCACATGAACAACGGCCGCTACGCGTCGCTGTTCGACCTGGGCCGCTTCGACCTGCTCATCCGCACCGGCATCTGGGACGCGATGAACGCGCAGGGCTGGTACGCCGTCGTCGCGAGCGAGAGCGTGAGCTTCCGCAAGTCTTTGCAGCTCTGGCAGCGCTTCACGGTGGAGTCGCGCCTCTACGGTCACGACGACAAGGCGGTCTACCAGATCCACCGCGCAGTGGTGAAGGGCGAGGTGTACGCCGAGATGATCGTGCGGGCCCGGTTCCTGCGCAAGACCGGAGGCGTCGTGAACACCGAGGAGCTCTTCCAGGCGCTCGACCGCCCCGACGATCTGCCCCCGCTGCCCGAGTGGATCACCGAGTGGGCTCGCGATTCGGCCCTCCCGTCGACGAAGGCGCCCGCGCCCAGCACCTGGGACTGACGCCGCGCGATAGCCTCGACGCGTGCTCTCCGTCCTCGCCCGCGCCGGCCGCCTGTGGCTCGCGCACTGGCCCGCACTGCTCGCGTGGCTACTGGGCGGAACCCTGGTGCACTTCCTGGTGCTCAAGCTGGCGTCGTGGGTGGGCGCGCAGAGCGCCGTGGGCGGCATCCTGCTGCTTCCGATCGCGGCGCTCGGGCTGCTCGTCGCCTACGTCGCGATGTTCCTCGTCCTTCGGGACGGGATGCCGGGGCTCCACGCCCGAGCGCCCCTGCCGAGCGATGGCGTCGCCCGACGGGAGGCGTTTCTCAGCGGTGTGCTCGGCGGCATCCTGCCGTTCGTGGCGTTCTACGCGGCATGGGGATTCATCCGCGAGGACGTCATCGCGTACACGAACGACGCGTTCGAGTGGCAGTTCATCTGGGGCATTCGCGCCGTCGTCGACGGGACCGACTTCGACAGCACCGGGACGATCGACGATCTCGGCATCAATCCGCTGACGATCGGCATCCTGGTCATCGCGTTCGCCGGCCGGTGGGCCTACAAACGCTACGGCGCGCGAGTGCCGCGTCGGTTCGCCTCGCGCCGGATCTTCGGCGTCATCGCGGTCTACCTCGAAGCCCTCTGGGTGTACCTCGCGGCTTATCTGATCACCGACCTCATCGGTGTCGTCACGACCTGGGTCGAGACCCGGCAGGGCACCGTCTGGCTGGGTGACCTGCGCGCGGACCTCACCGGCTGGCTCGCCCCGGTCGGGTTCGTCTGGGACGGCATCGCATGGCTCCTCGGCGAAGCGGGCGGGATCATCCTGCTGCCGCTCGCGTGGCTGACGATCGCCGGCGTCATCTACGGGCAGGCGGTCAAGGCGACCGCGCCGCGCCTCAGCGGCACGCGCTTCGCGCGGGTACGCGAGAGGTTCGGGTCGATCCCGGCTCGCGTGCGCCGACGCCTCGCCGACTTCTGGGAGAGCCTGGTCGTCTCGCGCTTCCGCCCGATCGGCGCGGCGATCGTGCTGATGTGGCGCGCCGGGCCCGTGCTCATCGCCGGCTACATCCTGCTGTTCACGCTCGTCGAACTCGGTCTGCAGTGGCTCATGGTCGGCGCCTCCCGCGCGATCGGGCCGGGCGAGTTCCAGGCGTTCTGGGTGCCGATGTCGGTGGCGGTCGTGATGGTCGTCACGGTGCTCGTCGAGCCGGTGCGCATCGCGGTGATCGCCGCGACGTACGACGCGACCGTCGCGCGGTTGGCGGATGCGGACGATTCAGCGCGTGACGCCGGTGCGGATGTCGGTGGTGACGTCGTCGGCGGAGAGGTAGCCGCTGAACTGCACGACGAGGCGGTCGGGGGCGTCGGCGGGCAGCAGCACCAGGGTCGTGAGGTCGAACCCGGTCGCTGAGACGCCCTCGTCGTCGACAGGCGGCGGGCAGTACGTCGTCTCGCCATCGTCGCGCGACCAGTCGAGCGCCGTGGCGTCCCACCACTCGCGGCCCGTCGCCGGATCGACGAGCACGGGTTTCATGCACGAGACGACGTCGTCTCCGGGCATGACGGTGATCCGCACGACCACGGGGTCGCTGCCGGCCGGAGCGCCGACCTCATCCGGAGCGAGCGAGGTGAGCTCGGGAGCCGCGAACGTCCAATCGCCGACGCTGATCTGTTCGCCCTCGGCCACCGTGCGTTCGGCGTTGCGCACCGCGCCGAATTCGATCGTGTCGAACGCCCACACGCCCGCCGGTATGAGCAGCACGAGCGCGCCGAGCGCGCCGGCGTTGCGGCGCCACCACCCGGTCACGGGGTCGTCCAGGTGGTCTCGGGCAGCTCGATCACATCGGTGCGATCGAGTGCGGTCAGGTCGACCGGGAGTTCCACGACGGCCGCGCCGGCGTGATTCTGATCGGGAGAAGAAGCTTGCACCGCGGTGCCGACCGCCAGCTGGAGCACAGCCTCGGACGCATGCGCATCGGCCGTGATGTCGACGGGGAGCTCGACGACGAGTGTTCCCGACTGCGGGATGCCCACGTGCAGCACCCGCCCGTCGAGCGCCGCATCGGCGTCGAAGCCTCGGACGCGCTCGCTCGCCAAGAAGCTCCGCTCGCCGACGCGCAGATAGACGTTCCGGAGCGCCATGGGCGCCCGCCCCACGAGGGAGGCATCCAGCGTCACGACCAGCCACGTCCCGTCCGCGAACCATCCTCCTGCCTCGACGCGTTCGGCGAGCCGGACGCTCTGGACAGTGACGGCCAGGTTGTCGGCGATGACCGGCTCGCCGAGTTCCGCCGCGACGGGGAACGGGTCACCGATACGCTCTTCCCCGTCGGGTGTCGCGCCCGCGACGAACCAGGCTGCGACGAGCATCGCGAGCGCGACGGTCCACGTCACCACCCGGCTCATCCGTCGTTCTCCGTTCCGGCATCTTCGAGCGGCACCGTCACCGTCGCGGCGGGGGCGTAGTCGCCCCAGTCCTCACCGGTGTAGAGGAGCTGGCCGATGATGAGCTCGGCATCCTGCACGATCACGGTGAGATCGTCGCCCTCGGCATAGTCGCGCGGTCCGACGGCCCACGTGTACGCCAGCAGCGCCGGCACGTCGGGTTGGAGCCACAGCGGGGAGGTCTGATCGTCTTCGCGGACCACCGCCCCGACGGGCCGCGTGTCGCCGCCGAGTCGGACGGCGTTCGTGAAACTCTCGGAGCCGCTCGAGGACAGCGGGCGATTCCACAGGTTCTCGACCTCGACGAGCAGCACCAGCAGGCGCTCGCCCTTGTCGCGGTCGGGGGTGACCCCCGATCCGCTCAGCGAATCGATCAGCACCGCGCGCTCGACGGTGACCGCGAGCTGCGGGCTCGTGTGCGTCTCTCCGGCCACGAGCTCCGGCATGACCTTCTCGGCCACCGCGACCGGCGCGAGGCCGCCGAACGCCGCCGTGACGGCGAGGAACAGCCCGGTGCCGATCGCGGCGAACCACTTCGTCGGCACGCGGTCGGTCGCCTTCTGCAGCCGCGTGAAGCGCGACGGGCGCGGGGCGGCGCTCGTCTCGTCGGGGCGCGGGGGCGTGCTCACCCGCTCAGGCTATAAGGCCCGCGGCGGTGAACGCATCGGCGAACGCCTCGCGCACCAGACGGATGCCGGGGCGCGGCGCGCCGGTGCGCCGCTCGGCGCTGAAGATCTCGCGCACCGGGTCACCGGGCAGCGCGGCGAGTGTCACCGGGGGTGCGGCGCCCGCCCAGAGGAGATCGGGGAGCATGCCCACGGCGAGACCGGCGGCGATGAGCGCGACGTGCGCGCCCAGGTCGGCGAGCTCGTAGCGCACGTCGGGCTCGAAGCCGACGGCGCGGCACTGCTGCACGGCCCACTCGCGCGCCGCCGTGCCTGGCGGCTCCAGCACCCAGGCGCGCTCCGCGAGGGCCGGCAGGGGTGCCGCGGCGCCGGCCATCGCCAGGCGCACCGGGTCGGCGCCGAGGATCGTGCGGTCGAGCCCGGGCCGATGCTCGCGCGTGAGGCCGGGATACTGCTCGGCGATCGCCAGGTCGAATCCGCGCGCGGACAGCTCGAACAGACCCTCCTCCGGCGGCACCTCGGCGAGCTCGACGCGGAGGTCGGGTGCGCGGGCGGCGAGCAGGGCGAGCGCCGCGGGGACGACCGCGTGCGTCGCCGTCTGCAGTACGGCGACGCGCACCGGTGCGATGCCGGCCTGCAGTTCTTCGAGCTCGCCGCGAATACGCTCGTCTGCGGCCAGTGCCCGCGCCGCGTGCGCCGCGAGCGCTTCGCCGTGCGCGGTCAGACGCACGCGGCGACCGTCGGGCACGAGCAGCGCGACTCCGGCATCCCGCTCCAGCTGCGACAGTTGCTGCGACACGGTGGACGGGCTGTAGGACAGCGCGTCGGCGACCGCAGCGAGCGTGCCGCGCAACGCCAGCTCGTGGAGCAGTCGAAGGCGCCGGAGCTCGAACATGGCCCGCTCCCATTCATCGGTCAAAGTGAACGATATAGATCGTAGATCATCGCTTTTCACGAATCATCGGTGTGCCGCACGCTGATGTCATGACGACAGAGACAGTGGATGCCGCGATCGCCCTCGCACAGCGCTGGGTGCACGAGGCGGCCGAGGTCGACGCCGACCCGGCGGCCGAGCGTTTGGCGGGCGTACTGAAAGACCCGCAGGGGCTGCCGTTCACGATCGGATTCGTCGACGGTGTGATGCGTCCGGAGTCGCGCGCCGCGGCGGCGGCCAACCTCCACCGCGTCGCGCCGCTCGTGCCCGCGTTCCTGCCGTGGTACCTGCGCGGAGCCGTGCTCCTCGGCGGCCTCGTCGCGCCGGTGCTGCCGACGCCGGTCGTGCCGGTCGCCCGACGGGTGCTGCGCGAGATGGTCGGACACCTCGTCGTCGACGCGCGGCCGCACAAGCTCGGCCCCGCGATCGAGAAGCTCCGCGCATCCGGCGCGCGGCTGAACCTCAACCTGCTCGGCGAAGCCGTGCTGGGTGAGGGCGAGGCGAAGCGGCGACTCGACGGCATCCACGACCTCATCCGGCGCAGCGACGTCGATTACGTCTCGGTGAAGGTGTCGGCGATCGCCAGCCACATCTCGATGTGGGCGTTCGACGAGGTGGTCGACGCCGTGGTCGAGCGGCTCCTGCCGCTGTACCTCACGGCATCCACGGATCGCACCTTCATCAACCTCGACATGGAGGAGTATCGCGACCTCGACCTCACGATCGCGGTGTTCACGCGCATCCTGGAAGACCCGCGGCTGACAGACCTCGAAGCCGGGATCGTGCTGCAGGCCTACCTGCCCGACGCCCTGCCCGCCCTCCAGCAGCTGACCGCGTGGGCGCAGCAGCGCGTCGCCGGCGGGGGCGCGCGCATCAAGGTGCGGCTCGTGAAGGGCGCGAACCTCGCCATGGAGCGGGTGGATGCCGTCATGCACGGGTGGGAGCTCGCGACGCACGCGTCGAAGCTCGACTCCGACGCGAGCTACCTCCGGTGCCTCGACGAGGCGCTGCGGCCCGAGCACGCCGCCGCCGTCCGCCTCGGCGTCGCCGGGCACAACCTCTTCGACATCGCCTACGCGTGGCTGCTCGCGAAGGAGCGGGGCGTCACGGACGCCGTCGAATTCGAGATGCTGCTGGGCATGGCGCAAGGGCAGGTCGCCGCTGTCAGCGCCGAGGTCGGGCACGTGCTGCTGTACGTGCCGGTCGTCCGGCCCGACGAGTTCGACGTCGCGATCAGCTACCTCGTGCGCCGCTTGGAGGAGAACGCCTCGAGCGAGAACTTCCTGTCGGCGGCGTTCGACCTGGCAGACGACCCCGGTATGTTCGCGCGCGAGCGCGATCGGTTCGTCGCGTCCGTCGCCCGCGCCGCCGACCCGTCGCTGCCGATCGGACCGAACCGCACGCAGGACCGCACGGCGCCCGCCGACGACGCACCGCTGCGTCCCCGTACGCGACCCGCGGCCGGCGCGGTCGAAGAAGGTCTCACCGAGGCGGTGCTCGGCATCGCCCGCCCGAGCGAGGCGGCCGAGACCGCGCCCGTCGTCCCGATCGGTGAGACGTTCGGCGGGCAGGAGTTCGTCGAGACCGCGGTGTTCGCGCCCCGCGAGACGGAGGCCGCCGCCACCGGAGCGCCCGGCTTCCGCAACACCCCCGATTCCGACCCCGCGCTGCCGGCGAACCGCGCGTGGGCGCGCGAGATCCTGGCGCGCGTGGCGTCGTCCGACGCGGGCGCGGCCACCGTGCGCGCCGCGCGCATCGACGACTCCGCCACGCTCGACGAGACCCTGGAGCGCGTGCGCGCCGCCGCACGGACGTGGGGAGCGCTGCCCGCCGACGAGCGCGGCGCGGTGCTTCAGGGCGCCGCCCGCGCCCTCGAACGCCGCCGGGGCGAGCTGATCGAGGTCGCGGCGTCGGAGACGGGCAAGGTGTTCGCCGAGGCCGACGTCGAAGTCAGCGAGGCCGTCGACTTCGCCGCGTACTACGCCTCGACGGCGCGCGAGCTCGACCGGGTGAGCGGCGCGGTGTTCGTGCCGGCCGAGCTGACCGTGGTCACCCCGCCGTGGAACTTCCCGGTCGCGATCCCCGCGGGTGGCGTGCTGGCCGCGCTGGCCGCCGGGTCGGGCGTGGTGTTCAAGCCCGCGCCGCAGGCGCGCCGCTGCGCCGCCGTGGTGGCCGAGGCGCTGTGGGAGGCGCTCGATGAGGCGGGCGTGAGCCGCGATGTGCTCGCGCTCGTCGACATCGACGAGGGCGACCTGGGGCAGCAGCTGCTCTCGCATCCCGACGTCGACCGCGTGATCCTCACCGGATCGTGGGAGACGGCGGCGCTCTTCCGCTCGTGGCGGCCCGAGCTGCCGCTGCTCGCCGAGACGAGCGGCAAGAACGCGATGATCGTCATGCCCTCCGCCGACCTCGATCTCGCGGCATCCGACCTCGTGAAGAGCGCGTTCGGGCACGCCGGGCAGAAGTGCTCGGCGGCGTCGCTGGCGATTCTCGTCGGCCCCGTCGGACGTTCCGAGCGGTTCGCCCGCCAGCTGGTGGATGCCGTGGAGTCGCTGCGGGTCGGGGTGCCCACCGACGCGCTCAGCGAAGTCGGTCCGCTGGTCGAAGCGCCGCAGGGCAAGCTCGACTGGGCCTTGACGACGCTCGAAGGCGAGGAGCGCTGGCTCATCGAGCCGCGCCTGGTCGACGACGTCGCGCCGGAGTACGCGGGACGGCTGTGGCGACCCGGCATCCGCGTCGGGGTGCAGCCCGGATCACGCGTGCATCTCGAGGAGTTCTTCGGACCGATGCTCGCCATCTTGCACGCCTCATCGCTGACGGAGGCGGTCGCGATGCAGAACGCGGTCGCGTACGGCCTCACGGCGGGGCTCTACACCCAAAGCCCCGACGACCTCGCTCAGTGGCTCGATGAGGTGCAGGCCGGCAACCTGTACGTCAATCGCGGCATCACCGGCGCGATCGTGCAGCGCCAGCCGTTCGGCGGGTGGAAGCGCTCGTCGGTCGGCGCCGGCACGAAAGCCGGCGGACCCAACTACCTCGTCGGGTTGGGGTCGTGGCGGCCCACCGCCGGCGGCGCACCATCGTCGACGCTGCATCTGCGTGGCCTCGACACCCGCATCACGACGCTCATCGAGTCGGCGCAGCCGAGCCTCGCCTTCGACGGCTTCGAGTGGCTGCGCCGCGGCGCGCTGTCGGACGCGATCGCCTGGGACCGTGAGTTCGGGCAGGTGCGCGATGTGTCGCAGCTCGGTGTCGAGCGGAACCTGTTCCGCTACCGCCCGGTCGACGTCGCGATCCGCGCGCAGGGCGACGCCGCCTGGCACGAAGTGCTGCGCGTCGTCGTCGCCGGGGTGCGCGCCGGGTCGGCGCTCACGGTGAGCGCTCCGGTCGGGCTGCCCGCCGGAGTCCGCCGCGCGCTCGGCGAACTGGGCGTGCCCGTGTCGGTGGAATCCGACGCGGAGTGGATCGACCGGCTGCGTCCGGGGGCGCCCGGCCGACCGGAGCGCGTACGTCTCGTCGGCACGCCGGCCTCCGTCGCCGACCTCCACCGTGCGCTCGCCGAGGCGACCGCCGGCGATCCCGACGTCGCCGTCTACGACAACCCCGTCACGACCGCGGGGCGCCTGGAACTGCTGCCGTTCCTGCACGAGCAGGCGATCGCGCTGACGGCGCACCGCTTCGGAAATCCCGACGCGACGTTCGCGGACGTCATCTGACGTCAGCCGAGGGGGTCTGCGTCCAGATCGCGGACGTGATAGAACTCCTGATCCCATAGCGCGTAGACGAGCCACGCGGGAAGGGAGTAGGCGGACTGCAGATAGTCCGCCTGCGAGGCGTGAATGCGCCACCCGTCGTGCTTCTTGCCGACTTCCGCCGACATCGCGAACTCCGGATCGGGCTGATTCTCGACGACCAGCGCACCCTGCTCACCGCCGAAGAGCGACAGCGCTGTCGTCGGGCTGATCGTGTAGACGAGGTAGTCGGGACCGGGGTACGCGCCACCCTCCGCGACGACCTGGGCGATCGCCAGCTCGGTGACCCGCCCCATCTCCATGTGGTCCTTGTGCCCGGTGGCGCCGCTGGCCGGCCAGAAGCCGACGACGACGTCGGGCTCGATGCGCTTCAGGCTCGCAGCCAGCCGATCGACGAGCTCATCCTCGGCGACCTGTGGCACACCACCGTCGGGGTAGTCCCAGACCTCGTGCTCATCGACGCCGAGGTGAAAACTGTTCTTCAGCGCCTCGGCGGTGCGGACGATCCCGAGATCGGATTGGCGCGCGACCACGGGAACCTGGGTTCCGGCCTCACCCGCCGTCGCGGTGATCATCGCCGTATAGGCGCCGTCTCGGTCGTGCGCGCGCCAGAACAGGCCGTTCACCGTCTGCTCGTCGTCAGGATGGGCGAAGACGCCGAGGACGCGCTCGCCCCCGATCTCGCCGATGACCGAGTCGACGCCTCGCGCCGTCGGCATGTGGAAGATGTGGCGCCCCGCCCAGTAGACACCTATCGCGGCCGCCGCCAGCACAGCCGAGACGGTGATGATCGCGATCGATCGCTTGCGCATGGCGGCTCCGGGGGTGCGGCGACATCGTCGGCAGTGACGATGAAACGGATCCTACCGAACGCTCGATCCGCCACGGGGAGGAAGAGAAACAAGTTATCTTTCTGGATGCCGGGACGCGCGCGGGAGACGATGAACTCGGTGCTTCTGGGGAGCACCCGTGGGAGTGACTTGTTCCAGCGCGGCCGGACCCGAACTCCTGCCAAAACGACACACCGGGGGGAGTGTCGCTCTGGGGCCGAGATGATCTCGGCCCCGGAGCACCCCCACGTCAGTCGTCGTTCGAGTCGATCTGCGTCATGAAGCCCATGACCAGCGCGCGCACGCCCAGGGCGAACAGCGTCCACTCGCCCGCGCCGATCTCGTCGTCCGCGTCGGCCTGGACCCGCGGATGCGGGATGCCCTCGAGGGCCCGCACGCCGAAGCCTTCGCCGAGCGCGGCCATCGCCTCGGTGAAGTCGGTGATCCTCAGGGGAGTTCGCATGCGGAGGCCGTACGACTCCATCAGCGAGCCGTAGAACTCGTCGAATGCCGCGATGGATTCGGCGTGCCGTTCCCGGCTCGCATCCTTCAGCTCCGGCCACGTGTCGGCCCCGGTGCGCAGCGCCAGCGCGATGAGGAACGACTGCGCGTCGACGGCGTCGTTCGGATCGTCGACGTCGACCGTCGATGAGCGCACGTGCGCGTCTGCGGCGGCGCGGATGATGTCGTCGCCCTCTGCGCCGCTCTCGATGAGCCCCGTTACGGCGTCGCGCACGTAGTCGGCCGGGCCGCTGAGGCGCAGACGCACCATCGCGACGGCGAGGTCGCGCTGATAGTCGGTCTGATCGCCCCACAGCCGGTAGGCGGCCCCCGTGGTGAGCTCGGCTCGCCGCAGCACATCCTGCAGTCGGATGTGCTGCACTCCCGCGCTCACGCCGCGTTCCAGCAGCATCTGCATCCCTACGCGGATGAGGAGTGCGCGTGTTTCTTCCCCCGTGCGTCTCGTCATGAGAAAAAATCTACTCACTTCTGCGGTCGGTGTGTCTGCCGTTGACGCCGGAACGCGCCGGCCGTGATCTGGCACAATGGTCATCGGCGTGCTCGCCTCGACCTTTCCTCCGCGGACCTGACTGCGGAGTCGAAGCGCCGACGGGCCTGTGGACAGCGTCCGCCTCCCTTCCTCAAGGAGAGAGAAGAATGCCCGATCGCATCGCCCAGCACCGCCGCTACCTCATGTGCCGGCCCGAGCACTTCACGGTGAGCTACCGCATCAACCCGTGGATGGAGCCCGCGAAACCGACCGACACGGCCAAAGCCGTCGCCCAGTGGCAGACGCTGTACGACACGTACCTCGCCCTCGGGCACGAGGTCGAGCTCATCGACGCCGTCCCGGGCCTTCCCGACATGGTCTACACGGCCAACGGCGGATTCATCATCGACGGACGCGCGCTCGGCGTGCGCTTCCGCGTTCCGGAGCGCAGCGGTGAGGAACAGCCGTTCATGGACTGGTTCGCCGCGAACGGCTTCGACGTCGTCGAACCGATCGAGGTGCAGGAGGGCGAGGGCGACTTCCTCCTCGTCGGCGACACGATCCTCGCCGGCACCGGCTTCCGCTCGGTGGGCGACAGCCACCGCGAGGTGGCGGAGGTCTTCGGCCGGGAGGTCGTCTCGCTCCGCCTCGTCGACCCGCGCTTCTACCACCTCGACACCGCGATCTCGGTGCTCGATCCCGTCGAAGGCCCCGGCGGCGTCGAGCGGGCGAACATCGCCTACCTGCCCGCCGCGTTCGACGACGAGTCGCGCCGCATCCTGGCGGAGCGCTATCCCGACGCCATCGAGGTGTCGGATGCCGACGGCGCCGTGTTCGGGCTCAACTCCGCCAGCGACGGCTACAACGTCTTCATCTCGCCGCGCGCGACCGGGTTCGAAGCCCAGCTGCGCGACCGCGGCTACAACCCGGTGCTCGTCGACCTCTCCGAGCTGCTGCTCGGCGGCGGTGGAATCAAGTGCTGCACACTCGAACTGCGAGGAACACGATGACAACGCCGCTGACGGACACGACTGCCGAGCTCATCGAGGCCGAAGAGCACCACGTCGCCCACAACTACCACCCGCTGCCGGTCGTCATCTCGAAGGGCGAGGGCGCGTGGGTGACCGACGTCGAGGGCAGGCGGTACCTCGATCTCCTGTCGGCCTACTCGGCCCTGAACTTCGGGCACCGCCATCCTGCGCTCGTGGCGGCGGCGACCGAGCAGCTCGGCCGCATCACGCTCACGAGCCGCGCGTTCCACAACGACGTGCTCGGGCCGTTCGCGGCGGCGCTCGCCGAGCTGTGCGGCAAAGACCTCGTGCTGCCGATGAACACCGGTGCAGAGGCCGTCGAGACCGGCATCAAGGTCGCGCGCGCGTGGGCGTACCGCGTCAAGGGCGTCGCGCCGGATGCCGCCCGCATCATCGTGGCGGACGGCAACTTCCACGGCCGCACGACCACGATCGTGAGCTTCAGCGACGACCCCCAGGCGCGCGAGGGGTTCGGCCCGTTCACGCCCGGGTTCGTCTCCGTGCCCTTCGGTGACGCGGCGGCGATCGAGGCCGCGATCGACGAGAACACCGCCGCCGTGCTCGTCGAGCCGATCCAGGGCGAGGCGGGCGTCGTGATCCCGCCGGAGGGGTACCTACGGGCCGTCCGCGAGATCTGCGACCGGCGCGGCGTGCTCTTCATCGCCGACGAGATCCAGTCGGGGCTCGCCCGCGTCGGGACGACGTTCGCGTGCGACCGTGAGGGCGTCGTGCCCGACATGTATCTGCTCGGCAAGGCGCTGGGCGGCGGCATCGTCGCCCTGTCGGCCGTCGCCGCGAACAGCGACGTGCTCGGCGTCATCCGCCCGGGCGAGCACGGGTCGACGTTCGGCGGCAATCCGCTCGCGACCGCCGTGGGACAGAAGGTCGTCGAGATGCTGGCGTCGGGCGAGTTCCAGACCCGCGCCGTCGCCCTCGGCGAGCACCTCGCCGCGCGCCTGGACGAACTCGTCGGACACGGTGTGGTGACGGTGCGCACCGCCGGACTCTGGGCCGGAGTCGACATCGACCCCGCGCACGGGACGGGCCGCGAGATCGCCGAGAAGCTCCTCGCCCGCGGCGTGCTCGTGAAAGACACGCACGGCCAGACGATCCGCATCGCCCCGCCCATCGTGGTGCGCGCGACCGAGCTCGACTGGGCCGTCGAACAGCTGCGCCTGGTGCTCGCCGCCTGACAATGGCGCTCGCGCGTCGCTGAGCGAAGGCGATTCGCCCGGCGAAGGCCGATCCGCGCACGATTCGCCTTCGTCGGGCTGATCGCCGTCCCCCAGGCGGCGGCATCTCCGTCATCCCTCCGAAACACGGGCCGGGCTAGGCTCGGGGCATGGGTGACCTGTTCGACGGATACGGCTCCACGCTCGCGCCGCGCAAGACGGCGACCGGCGTGCCGGCCTTCGATGAGATGTTCGCGGCGCCGGCGAGCTCGGGCGGTGTCGCGCCGTCGCGCGCGGCGTATCGCGAGCTCTATCAGACGCTCGCGAGGATGACGCAGGACGAGCTGCGGGGGCGCACAGAATCGCTCGCGAGTTCGTATCTCGCGCAGGGCGTCACGTTCGACTTCGCCGGCGAGGAACGCCCCTTCCCGCTGGATGCCGTGCCTCGCGTCATCGAGTTTGACGAGTGGTCGCGCATCGAGAAGGGCGTGCAGCAGCGCGTCAAGGCGCTCGAGGCCTTCCTCGACGATGCCTACGGGCGCCAGCACTGCGTCCGCGACGGCGTGCTGCCGGCCGGGCTCATCGCGAGCTCGCAGTACTTCTACCGCCAGGCGGCCGGCATCCACTCCGCCAACGGCGTGCGCATCCACGTGTCGGGCATCGACCTCATCCGCGACGAACACGGCGAGATGCGCGTGCTCGAAGACAACGTGCGCGTGCCGTCGGGGGTCAGCTACGTCATCTCGAATCGGCGCGTCATGGCCCAGACCCTCCCCGAACTGTTCGTCTCGATGCACGTGCGGCCGGTCGGCGACTACCCCAACAAGCTGCTGCAGGCGCTGCGGGCCTCCGCACCCTCCGGCGTCGAAGACCCCAACGTCGTGGTGCTCACCCCGGGTGTCTACAACTCGGCGTACTTCGAGCACACCCTACTCGCGCGCCTCATGGGCGTCGAGCTGGTCGAGGGGCGCGACCTGCAATGCATGGGCGGCAAGGTCTTCATGCGCACGACCCGCGGACCCAAGCGCGTCGATGTGATCTACCGCCGCGTCGACGACGACTTCCTCGACCCGCTGCAGTTCCGCGCCGATTCGACGCTCGGCTCGCCCGGACTCATGCTCGCGGCGCGCCTCGGCAACGTCACGATCGCCAACGCCGTCGGCAACGGCGTCGCCGACGACAAGCTGCTCTACACGTACGTGCCCGACCTCATCCGGTACTACCTGGCCGAAGAGCCCATCATCAAGAACGTCGACACCTGGCGCCTCGAAGACCCGGGCGCGCTCGAGGAGGTGCTCGACCGCCTCGACGAGCTCGTGGTCAAGCCGGTCGACGGCTCCGGCGGCAAGGGGCTCGTCGTCGGGCCCGACGCGTCGCCGGCCGAACTGGAGAAGCTCCGCAAGAAGCTGCTGCGCGATCCGCGCGGGTGGATCGCGCAGCCGGTCGTGATGCTCTCGACGATCCCGACGCTGGTCGAAGACGGCATGCGCCCGCGTCACGCCGACCTCCGGCCGTTCGCGGTCAACAACGGCGACGAGGTGTGGGTGCTGCCCGGTGGCCTCACGCGCGTCGCGCTGCCCGAGGGGCAGTTGGTCGTCAACTCCTCGCAGGGCGGTGGGTCGAAAGACACCTGGATCGTCGGGGGCTCGGCGCCGGGCCACGTGGAGTACGGCCAGAACGTCGCGGGGATCGTCGCCGAGCAGGCCACGGTCACCGAGGCGATCTCGGTCATCTACGACCCGCAGGACGCCCCCGACCACTCCCCGCACGACGCGCCCTCGGGCACGCGTCAGCAACAGGAGCAGCAACAGCAGCAGGGAGGTGCGACGTGCTGAGCCGCATCGCGGAGTCGCTCTTCTGGATCGGGCGGTACATCGAGCGCAGCGACGGCACGGCGCGCATCCTCGACGTGCACCTGCAGCTGCTGCTGGAGGACCCCTGGATCGACGAAGACACCGCGTGCCGGTCGCTCATGGGTGTGATGGGCACGTTCCCCGCCGTGGATGCCGGAGCAGTCACCCGCAGCGACGTGCTGAACCGCCTGGCGGTCGACCGCGCGAACCCGTCGAGCATCGCCTACGCGATCCAGTCGTCGCGCGAGAACGCCCGCCGCGCGCGCGAGATCGTCTCCACCGAACTGTGGGAGACGCTCAACACGACGCATTCGCGCATGCCGCGCCGCATCAACGACGAGAAGACGCACGAGTTCTTCCAGTGGGTGCGTGAGCGCGCGGCGCTCGCCGTCGGCATCACCGATTCGTCGACGAGCCGCGACGAGGCATGGCAGTTCCTCACCCTCGGTCGCTCGATCGAGCGCACCGACATGACCGCGCGGCTGCTCGCCACGCGCTCGCTGACCGAGGCATCCGGCCCGTCGTGGACGACGATCCTCCGCTCGTGCGGCGCGTACGAGGCGTACCTGCGCACCTACCGGGGCATGCCGAGCGCGAGCAACGCGGCGGAGTTCCTGCTGCTCGACCGGCTCTTCCCCCGCTCGATCATCCACTCGATCGCCCGCGCCGAGGAATGCATGAGCGCGATCGAGCCGGTCGCCGACCGCGTCGGGCACTCCAACACCGTGCTGCGGGCGCTCGGCCGCATCCGCAACGACCTCGAATACCGCCCGATCGGCGAGATCCTCAGCGAACTCCCCGAACACATGGAACGCGTGCAGAAGGTGACCCGCGAGGCGTCGGAGGCGATCCGCGACCGCTTCTTCCCGACGCGCGCCGAGCCGAGCTGGATCGGAGAGACCTCATGATGCGCCTGCGGATCGAACACGCGACCGGGTTCACCTATCAGGGCGAGGTCGGCGCGTCGTACAACGAGGCGCGCATGCTGCCGAACTCGACGGACAGCCAGTTCGTGCTGAGCTCGCAGCTCGATATCGAGCCGTCGACGAGCGTCAATCAGTACCTCGACTATTTCGGCACGCGTGTCGCGTCGTTCGACGTGCTGGCGGGGCACTCGGCGCTGTCGATCACGGCGCGTTCGCTCGTGGAGGTGCGTCCGCGTCCGCTGGAGTTCAGCGACATGACGTGGGATGCCCTCGCCCGCGAAGCGGAGCGCTCCATCGGCACGGTCGAGATGCTCTCGCGCAACGCGCGCACCGCCGCGCATCCCGAAGTCGCCGAGATCGCGCGCTCGATCGCGGCGCAGCACGAGCACCCCGGCCGCGCGGCGCACGCCATCGCGCTGGCGATCGGCGACGCCGTGGAATACACGCAGGGAATCACCGAGGTGCATTCGACCGCTGCGGAGGCGTGGGTCGAGCGCAAGGGCGTCTGCCAGGACATCGCCCACATCACGCTCGGCGCGCTGCGCGAGGTGGGCATCCCGGCGCGCTACGTGTCGGGCTACCTGCATCCGAAGCCCAACGCCGAGGTCGGCGTGCCCGTCGCGGGAGAATCGCACGCCTGGGTCGAGTGGTTCGCGGGCGACTGGCAGGGATTCGACCCGACGAACAACGCCGAGATCGGCGATCGGCACGTGCTGGTCGGGCGCGGGCGCGACTACAACGACGTGCCACCGCTGCGCGGCGTGTACGCCGGACCCTTCAAAAGCGAGCTGCACGTGAAGGTCACGGTCACCCGCGAGGCGTGACACGCGTCTTCGGGTTGCGCTGTGGGTGCTGAAGTTGGCGCTCGCACGAGGGAGCGAACCCGAGCGCCTATCTGGGGGGCAGGTGTGGTCGCATTGCGCGGGGGATGCGGCCAGAACCGACCCCGGTTTTTGGGCCCGCAGGTTTAGGGGGCAGTTGTGGCCGGGTCCGGGCAGGGCTGCGGCCGGAACTGACCCCTGCTTCAGTCGGGCTCGACGCTGGCGAGCACGGCGCCGCGGGCCACGGCGTCGCCCACGCGCACCGCGATGCGCACGGTGCCCGGTGCCGCGGCGCGCAGCACGTGCTCCATCTTCATCGCCTCGACGACCACGACGGCCTCGCCTGCCTCGACGTGCGCGCCGTCGGCGGCGGGCACGAGCACCACGGTGCCCGGCATGGGGGAGACGAGCTCCGGGGCGGATGCCGCATCCGCCTGCCCCGACCGCTCCACCGCGGCGTCGACGATCTGCACGCTGCGCGCGTCCCCCGCGAGCCAGTCGCCGGCGGCGAGCACCGTGCGCACGCGCCCGTCGACCGTGATCGTGTCGCCGTCGAGGGATGCCGGTACCTCCGGCCCGCCGTCGACGCTGATGCGCGCGGCATCCGGGGTGCCCCACACGCGCACCTCGGCCGTGCGGCCCTGCGCGGCAAGGCGGAACCGCGTCGGCGCGGCGGGCCCGAGGCGCCAGCCGTGGGCGCGCTGCCACGGGCTCGCGCCGCGCGCCACGCGCGCCCAGCGCACGAGCGCGCCTTCGGCGAATGCGCTGTCATCGATATCGGCGAACGGCAGGTCGTCGAACACGCGCGCGATGAGCCCGGTGTCGAGGTCGCCGCGGGCGACGTCCGTCTCGCGCAGCAGGAGCGCGAGGAACTCGAGGTTCGTCTCGAACCCCAGCACGACGGTCTCTTCGAGCGCGGCGATCAGGCGTCGCCGGGCCTCGTCGCGATCGGCGCCCCACGCGATGATCTTCGCGAGCATCGGGTCGTAGTCCACGCCGACGTCGAGGCCCTCGGTGAGCGACGTGTCGACGCGCACCCCCTCGCCGTCCGGGTGCCGCACCGCGAGCACGCGGCCGCCGGTCGGAAGGAACCCCGCGCGGGGATCTTCGGCGTACACCCGCGCCTCGAAGCTGTGGCCGGTGAGCACGACGTCGTTCTGCCCGAGCGGCAGCGGTTCGCCCGCCGCGACGCGCAGCTGCAACTCGACGAGATCGAGCCCGGTGATCTGCTCGGTGACGGGATGCTCGACCTGCAGGCGCGTGTTCATCTCCATGAAGAAGAACTCGCCCGGCGAATCGCCCGGCACGATGAACTCGACGGTCCCGGCACCGACGTAGCCGACGCTGCGCGCGGTCTCGCATGCGGCCTCGCCGATGCGGGCGCGGGTCTCGGCATCGAGGAGGGGCGACGGCGCCTCTTCGATCACCTTCTGGTGTCGCCGCTGCAGCGAGCACTCGCGCTCGCCGAGGTGGATGACCGTGCCGTGCCGGTCGCCGACGATCTGCACCTCGATGTGCCGGGGCCGCGAGACGTAGCGCTCGAGGAAGAGCGTGTCGTCGCCGAAGGATGCCCCTGCCTCGCGGCGCGCGGCGGCGAGGGCCGCCGGCATGGCGTCGGCGCTCTCGACGACGTGCATGCCCTTCCCGCCGCCGCCGGCGGAAGGCTTGATCAGCACCGGGAAGCCGACCTCCGCGGCGCCCGCGATCAGCTCGTCGTCGGTCAGACCGGGTGCGGCGAGACCCGGCACCGTCGGCACCCCGCGCGCGGCGACGGTGCGCTTCGCGCTGATCTTGTCGCCCATGACCTCGATGGCCTCGGGGGACGGGCCGATGAACACGATCCCGGCGTCGCCGCACGCGCGGGCGAACGCGGCGTTCTCGGCGAGGAATCCGAAGCCGGGATGGATCGCAGCAGCTCCCGTCAGACGGGCGGCGTCCAGCACCCGTTCGATCGAGAGATAACTCTCGGCGGCAGATGCCGGGCCGAGGCGGACAGCATCGTCGGCGAGGCGGACGTGCAGGGCGTCGCGGTCGGCGTCGCTGTAGACGGCGATGCTGCGGATGCCGAGCCGCCGCAGCGTCCGGATGATGCGGCACGCGATCTCGCCGCGGTTGGCGATGAGGACGGAGGAGATCACGGCGCTCACATCCGGAAGACGCCGTAGCCCGGCGCATCGTCGGAGCCGGTCGCGGTCACGACGTCGAGCGCGAGGCCCAGCACATCGCGGGTCTCGTCGGGCGCGATGATCCCGTCGTCCCAGAGGCGCGCCGTCGAATAGTAGGGGCTGCCCTGCTCCTCGTACTGCGCGCGGATCGGCGCCTCGAACGCGGCCTGCTCGGCATCCGACCACTCACGCCCCTCCGCCTCGAGCTGGTCGCGCCGGACGGTCGAGAGCACGGATGCCGCCTGCGGGCCGCCCATCACCGACACGCGGGCACCGGGCCAGAGCCAGAGGAACCGCGGCGAATAGGCGCGGCCGCACATCGAGTAGGTGCCGGCGCCGAACGACCCGCCGACGACGACCGTGAGCTTCGGCACGCGCGCGCAGGCGACGGCGTTCACCATCTTCGCGCCGTGCTTGGCGATGCCGCCCTCCTCGTACTCGCGGCCGACCATGAACCCGGTGATGTTCTGCAGGAAGAGCAGCGGGATGCCCCGCTGATCGCAGAGCTGGATGAAATGCGCGCCCTTCAACGCCGACTCACCGAACAGCACGCCATTGTTGGCGACGATGCCCACGCGGTGGCCGTGGATGCGGGCGAAACCCGTGACGAGGGTCGTGCCGTACTCGGCCTTGAACTCGTCGAAGCGGCTGTCGTCGACGAGGCGCACGATGATCTCGCGGGCGTCATACGGCGTCGTGAGGTCGACGGGCACGACGTCGGTGAGCGGGCTCGTGACCGACGGGGGCGACCCGGCGGTGCCTGTGCGGACCGGTTCCGCAAGCGTGTCGACGATGTTCCGGACGATGCGGAGGGCGTCGGCATCGTCGTCGGCGAGGTGGTCGACGACACCCGAGATGCGCGCGTGGGTGAGACCGCCGCCGAGGTCCTCGGCCGACACGACCTCGCCGGTCGCGGCTTTCACCAGCGGCGGCCCGCCGAGGAAGATCGTGCCCTGGTTCCGCACGATGACGGTCTCATCGCTCATGGCGGGCACGTACGCGCCGCCTGCGGTCGACGAGCCCATGACGGCGGCGATCTGTGCGATGCCGTCGCGCGACATCCGCGCCTGGTTGTAGAAGATGCGCCCGAAGTGATCGCGATCGGGGAACACCTCGTCCTGCATCGGCAGGTAGGCGCCGCCGGAGTCGACGAGCGAGATGCACGGCAGGCGGTTCTCGGCGGCGACCTCTTGCGCGCGCAGGTGCTTCTTCACCGTCAGGGGAAAGTAGGTGCCGCCCTTGACGGTCGCGTCGTTCGCGATCACCATGACGTGCCGGCCGTGCACCAGCCCGATGCCGGCGATCACTCCGGCCGCAGGCGCGTCGCCGTCGTAGAGATCCCAGGCGGCGAGGGGTGCGAGCTCGAGGAAGGGACTGCCGGCGTCGAGGAGCGCGTCGATCCGGTCGCGCGCGAGCATCTTGCCGCGGCTCTCGTGACGGATGCGCGCGGCTTCGGGGCCGCCGAGCGCGATCTGCGCGCGGCGGGCGTGGAGCTCGTCGAGCAGGTCGGCGTACGCCATCCGGACCTCCTCGTTCGGTTACGGCACACTAACTGGATTCAGGTTAGTGACCGTTCACCGGATTGTCGAGGGTCAGGCGGGCGCGGCATCCGGATCGAGAGTCGCGAGGGTGTCCTCCTCGACGGCGTTGTCGGCGTCGAGCTCTTCTTCGGTGGTCTCGTCGCCGCCGAGCGGCGCGTCGGGTGTGCTCATGGGCCCAGGCTAGGCCGGATCGGGCAGCCCGTGGGCCAACTCGGCGAACACATCGGCGGCGGAGTCCCACCGCGCGAGCGGCGCGCCCTGGCCGGCCCACAGCGATTGCAGCTCGCCGTCGCCGATCCGGTTGGCCTCCACGCGCACCGGCCCCACCGCCCAGCTCTGCGCCGGGAACGGCGCGATGGCCCCCGCTTCGATCGTCCGCACGAAGACGTTCGGGATGCCGCGGGCCAGCCGCCCGGTGGCGGCCCGCGTCAGCACGGTGTCGTCGGCGGCGATATCGCCGAGCGCCGCGCGGTGTGCGGCGCTCGCGGCCGACTCGCGCGTGCGGAGGAATGCGGTGCCGATTTGGACGCCCGCCGCGCCGAGGGTGAGCGCCGCGGCGACCCCGCGCCGGTCCGCGATTCCACCGGCGGCGATCACGGGGATGCGCACGGCATCGACGACCTGCGGCACGAGGGCGAACGTGCCGACGAGGGAGCGCTCGGCGGGCTTCAGGAACGACACGCGGTGGCCGCCGGCCTCGAATCCGGAGGCGACGACGGCATCCGCCCCGGCCGCTTCCACCGCGAGCGCTTCGGCGACCGTCGTGGCGGCGCCGACGGTGCGGATGCCTGCCGCGCGAAACCGTTCGATCGTGGCGGGTGCCGGCATCCCGAACACGAAGCTCGCGACGGCGGGGCGCGCCACCAGGACGGCCTCGAGTTGCTCGTCGATGTCGGGATGGGTGGGCGCGCCGGTCGGCGGGTCGATGCCGAGGCGTGCATAGAGCGGCGCGGCGGTGGCGAGCGCGGCGGTGACATCGGCATCCGGGACCTCGTCACCGGCGGGGATCCAGAGGTTGAGGGCGAACGGCCGATCGGTCGCAGCGTGCAGCAGTGCGGCCGTGTCGGCGATGCGCTCGGGGCCGTAGCCGTAGAGGCCGAACGACCCGAGCCCGCCGGCGTCGCTGACGGCGGCCGTGAGGGCGACCGAGGACATGCCGCCGAAGGGTCCGAGGACGATCGGGCGGTCCAGGCCGAGGAGGGTCATGCCTCCAGTGTGGCCGGTGGCGGGCCCGGGGCGCGCAGTTCTCCGGAGAATCCTGCCCGGGGGTGCGCGTTTCTCCCCGGACGCGCCGTCGGGCGCGAAATCTCCGGAGTTCTGCGCGGGGTCAGCGGGGGTCGAACCGGCGCGGCGCGTGGGTGCGGGCGACGAGGTCGCGGAGCGACTCGAGGCTGCCGGAGACGAAGCCGGCCGCGCGGGCCTGCACCAGCACGTTGCCCAGCGCGGTCGCCTCGACCGGACCGGCGAGCACGGGGATGCCGGCGCGGTCGGCCGTGCGTTGGCAGAGCAGCGTGTTGAGCGCGCCGCCGCCGACGATGTGAATCGTCTCGACGCCGACGCGTCCGAGGCGGCCCGCGGTGGCCACGGCATCCGCGAACGCCTGCGCGAGCGACTCGACGATCGACCGGGCGAACTCCGCCGGCGTCTGGGGAGCGGCGACGGCGTGCTCGCTGCACCAGGCGGCGATGCGCGCCGGCATGTCGCCGGGCGGGAGGAAGCGCGGGTCGTTGATGTCGAACACCGGAACGGATGCTGCGGGCACCTCGGTGGCCGCATCCAGGAGCGTCGGCAGGTCGATCGCCTCGCCCTGTCGCTCCCAACCGCGCACCGTCTCGCTCAGCACCCAGAGCCCCATGACGTTGTGCAGCAGCCGCACGCGCCCGTCGACGCCGCCCTCGTTCGTGAAGTTGGCGGCGAGGGTCTCGGGCGTGAGCACGGGGCGCTCGACCTCGACGCCCACCAGACCCCACGTGCCGCACGAGATGTACGCCGCGCGCTCGGGGCGCATCGGTATGGCGACGACCGCCGACGCGGTGTCGTGCGAGCCGACGGCGACGACGGGCGCCTGGCCGCCGAGCGACTCGGCGACGTCGGCGCGGAGCGGGCCGAGCACCTCGCCCGGGGCGATCAGGGGAGGCAGGATGCCGCGCGGCATCCCGAGCCGCTCGATGAGTGCGTCGTCCCACGCGGCATCCTGCCAGCGGAGAAGCCCCGTGGTCGACGCGTTGGTGAGTTCGGCGCGGGCCTGGCCCGTCAGCCAGAACCCCAGGAGGTCGGGGATGAGCAGCGCGGTGTCGGCGGTATCCGCGAAGAACGGGTCTTCGGCGGCGAACTGGTACAGCGTGTTGAACGGCAGGAACTGCAGGCCGTTGCGCTCGTACAGCTCGGCATGCGTGAGGCGCGCGTGCACCGCGTCGACGCCCCGCGCCGTGCGCTCGTCGCGATAGTGGAACGGGGTGCCCAGGAGCCGGCCGGCGCGGAGGAGGCCGTAGTCGACGGCCCACGAGTCGATGCCGATGCTCGCGAGGCCGGGCTCGGCGCGGAACGCCTCGCGGAGACCTGCCAGCACCGAGCTATAGAGCCCGGCGATGTTCCAATGGAGCCCGTCGCCGAGCCGCACGGGGTCGTTGGCGAATCGCGCGACCGTCGTCGTCTCGAGGGTGTCCGGCCCGACGCGGCCGACGATGACCCGGCCGCTCGTCGCGCCGAGGTCGACGGCGGCGACCGCGCCGGTCACGGCTTTCCCTCCCGTACGTGCTCAGTCGCATGACGGTTGGTGCTCGTGCGTACCTGTGGGGCGCGTGGGGCGAGTCGCCCGGCGCCCGCCATGCGACTGAGCGCGAGGGCCGGCGAGACCGAAGCCTCTGCGCTCATCGGAGGAAGGCCGCCGCGACGCCCGAATCGACCGGGATGTGCAGGCCCGTGGTACGCGTGAGCTCGGGGCCGGTGAGGACGTAGACGGCGTCCGCCACGTTCTCGGGCACCACCTCACGCTTCAAGATCGTGCGGTTCGCGTAGAACTGCCCGAGATCCTGCTCGTCGACGCCGTAGGTCGCGGCGCGGTTGGCGCCCCAGCCACTGGCGAAGATGCCGGAGCCGCGGACCACGCCGTCGGGATTGATGCCGTTGACCTTGACGCCGTGCTCGCCGAGCTCGACCGCGAGGAGGCGCACCTGGTGCGCCTGGTCGGCCTTGGTCGCCGAGTACGCGATGTTGTTCGGACCGGCGAAGACGGAGTTCTTCGACGAGATGTAGATGACGTCGCCGCCCATCTTCTGCGCGATGAGCACGGCGGCGGCCGCCTTCGACACGAGGAACGAGCCCTTGGCCATGACGTCGTGCTGCAGGTCCCAATCCTTCTCGGTGGTCTCCAGCAGCGGCTTCGACAGTGAGAGCCCGGCGTTGTTCACGACGAGGTCGACGCCGCCGAACGCGAGCACCGTGGCGTCGAGCGCCGCCTGCACGGCCGCGGCATCGGCCACGTTCGCCGCGACGCCGATCGCCACATCGGCGGAGCCGAGCTCGGCCGCGGCGGCCTGCGCCTTCTCCAGGTCGAGGTCGGCGACGACGACGCACGCACCCTCGGCGGCGAGCCTGGTCGCGATCGCCTTGCCGATTCCGGATGCCGCGCCGGTCACGAACGCGATGCGGCCCTGGTGGCTCTTGGGCTTCGGCATCCGCTGCAGCTTCGCCTCTTCGAGCGCCCAGTATTCGATGCGGAACTTCTCGGCGTCCGAGATGGGCGCGTAGGTCGACAGGGCCTCGGCGCCGCGCATGACGTTGATCGCGTTGACGTAGAACTCGCCGGCGACGCGCGCGGTCTGCTTGTTCGCGCCGTAGCTGAACATGCCGACGCCGGGCACCAGCACGATGAGCGGGTCGGCCCCGCGGATCGCGGGGCTCTCGGCCGTGGCGTGCGCGTCGTAATACGCCTGGTATTCGGCGCGGTAGGCGACGTGCAGTTCCTGCAGCCGGGCGATCTGCTCGTCGACCGACGCCGCTGCCGGCAGATCGAGGATCATCGGCTTGACCTTGGTGCGCAGGAAATGATCGGGGCAGCTCGTGCCGAGCGCGGCGAGGGCCGGGGCCTTCTCGGATGCCAGGAACTCCAGCACCTCGGAGGAGTCGGTGTAGTGCCCGATCATCGGCTTGTCGGTCGAGGCGAGGCCGCGGATCGTGGGGGCGAGCGCGGCAGCGCGCGCGTGACGCTCGTCCTCGGGGAGCGCCTCGAAGCCGTCGCGGACTCCTCCGAACGGGGCGGCCGACCCGTGCTTCTCGATGTATTCGGCCGCCTTCGCGATGATCGTGGCGGAGTTGCGCTCGGCTTCGTCGGACGTGTCTCCCCACGCGGTGATCCCGTGGCCACCGAGGATCGTGCCGATCGCCTGCGGGTTGGCGGCCTTGATCGCGGCGATGTCGAGCCCGAGCTGGAAGCCGGGCCGGCGCCACGGCACCCACGCGACGGTGTCGCCGAAGATCGTCCGCGTGAGGTCCTCGCCGTCGGCCGCGGTCGCGATCGCGATGCCCGAGTCGGGATGCAGGTGGTCGACGTGCGCGGCATCGACCAGGCCGTGCATCGCGGTGTCGATCGACGGCGCGGCGCCGCCCTTGCCGTGCAGGCAGTAGTCGAACGCGGCGACCATCTCGTCTTCGAGCTCGAGGCCCGGATAGACATCGACGAGCGCGCGCATGCGGTCGAGGCGGAGCACGGCGAGCCCTTCGGGCTTCAGCGTGCCGAGGTCGCCACCGGATCCCTTGACCCACAGCAGCTCGACGGGCTGCCCGGTCACGGGGTCGGTCTCGGTGCCCTTGGCGGACGTGTTGCCGCCGGCGTAATTGGTGTTCTTCGGGTCGGCGCCCAAGCGGTTGCTGCGTGCGATGAGCTCGGCTGCAGTGGGATTCGTCATCTCAGGCGCCCCATCCGGCCTGCGTGCCGCCCACGCGGTCGGCGGCGATCTGCTGCTGGTAGCCGGATGCTGCGAACGCGGCCATCGGGTCGCCCGCGAGTCCGCGGCTCTCGCGCCACTCCGCGAGTGCCGGGCGCACGTCGGTGTAGAAGGCATCCATCAGGATGGCGTTGGCGGCCAGCACGTCGTTGGCCTCCTGCGCGGTGGTGAGCGCGTCGCGGTCGATGAGGAGCGCTCGCGCCGTCATCTCCTGGACGTTGAGGACCGAGCGGATCTGACCCGGGATCTTCTCTTCGATGTTGTGGCACTGGTCGAGCATGAACGCGACCTCGGGGTTGTTGAGGCCACCGCCGCGGATCACCTCGGTGATGATGCGGAACAGCTGGAACGGGTCGGCCGAGCCCACGATGAGGTCGTCGTCGGCGTAGAAGCGCGAGTTGAAGTCGAACGAGCCGAGCTTGCCGAGGCGCAGCAGCTGCATCACGATGAACTCGATGTTCGTGCCGGGGGCGTGGTGACCGGTGTCGAGGCACACCAGGGCGCGGTCGCCGAGCGCGGCCACCTGCGCGTAGGAGGTTCCCCAGTCGGGAACGTCGGTGTGGTAGAACGCGGGCTCGAAGAACTTGTACTCGAGCACGAGACGCTGCTCGTCCGAGAGGCGGGCGTAGATCTGCTGCAGCGAGTCGTGCAGCCGGTCCTGCCGGCCGCGCATGTCGTTCTGGCCGGGGTAGTTCGAGCCCTCCGCGAGCCAGATCTTGAGGTCGCGGGAGCCGGTGGCATCCATCACGTCGACGCACTCGAGGTGGTGGTCGATCGCCTTCCGGCGGATCGCGGGGTCGTGGTGCGTGAGGGCGCCGAACTTGTAGTCCTCGTCCTGGAAGGTGTTCGAGTTGATCGTGCCGAGGGTGACGCCCAGGTTCTCGGCGTGGGTGCGCAGCGCGGCGTAGTCGTCGACCTTGTCCCACGGGATGTGCAGGGCGACCGACGGGGCGAGCTTCGTGAAGGCATGCACCTGGGCGGCGTCGGCGATCTTCTCGAACGGGTCGCGCGGGGTTCCGGCGGTCGGGAACACGCGGAAGCGCGTGCCGGAGTTGCCGAACGCCCAGCTGGGCAGCTCGATCGACTGGGCTTCGAGAGTGGCGAGGTTCTCGGGGGACAGCGTCGTCATGAGGGGGTGCTTTCTGTGAGCTGGTCGTGCAGGTGGAAGACTTCGTGGAGCGGGGCCGCGGCTTGATCGGGGCGGCCGGCGAGGTCCGGGAAGAATTTGGCCATCGACGCTTCCCAGCGGGCGGCGACCTCGGAGTCGGCGAGATAGCGCTGCGCGGCTTCGTCGTCGTCGGTCTCGTAGTAGCCGAAGAGGCGCCCGCCTTCGCCCAGGAAGAGCGAGTAGTTGCGCCGCCCCGCGGCCGCGATCTCGGCGAGCATCTCGGGCCAGACAGGGCTGTGGCGTGCGATGTACTCGTCGATGCGGTCGGGCGCGACCGTGAGCTGGAACGCGACGCGGGTCATGTCACTCCTTCGTGGGCTCGCGCGAGTATGAAACGATCCATCTATGAATCGTTTCAAAGACTAGTGTGGATGCCAGGATTCGTCAAGCAGTCGGGGGATGCACGGTGGCAGTGAGCGTCAAGGACGTCGCGGCGGCGGCCTCGGTGTCGGTGGGCACGGTGTCGAACGTGCTCAACCGCCCCGACAAAGTCGCCGATGCCACGGTCGCCCGGGTGCAGGCCGCGATCGACGAGCTCGGTTTCGTGCGCAACGATGCGGCGCGTCAGCTGCGCGCGGGCCGCAGCCGCAGCATCGGCCTCATCGTGCTCGACAGCGCCAACCCCTTCTTCGCCGAGGTGGCGCGCGGCGCCGAAGAGCGCGCCGCCGAGGCGGGCATCTCCGTGCTCCTCGGCAACAGCGACCAGAATCCCGAGCGCGAGACGGCGTACTTCGACCTCTTCCGCGAGCAGCGCGTGAACGGCGTGCTGCTGACCCCGCACGATCTGGCGGCGCCCGCGCTGGTGGATGCCGGCATCCCGCTCGTGCTCGTCGACGGCGAACTGCCCGGCGGCGGCGTGCCCTCGGTCGCGGTCGACGATGTCGAGGGCGGCCAGCTCGCCGTGAGGCACCTGCTCGATCAGGGCCGGCGACGCATCGCCTTCGTCGGGGGGCCGCTCGCAATCCGTCAGGTCGCCGATCGCCTGGCCGGTGCACGCCAGGCGCTCGCCGAGGTGCCGGACGCGACGCTCGAGGTGATCGAGCTCGACGCGCTCACGGTGCTCCGCGGGCGCGAGGCCGGCGAGGCGATCGCCGCGCGCTCGCCGGAAGACCGCCCGGACGCCGTGTTCTGCGCGAACGACCTGTTGGCCGTCGGCGTGCTGCAGGGCACGTCGATCCTCGGCGGCATCCGCGTGCCCGACGATCTCGCGCTCATCGGATACGACGACATCGACTTCGCCCAGGCGACGGTCGTGCCGCTGTCGTCCATCCGGCAACCCGCCCGCGAGATCGGCGCCAGCGCGGTCGATCTGCTCTTCGAGGCGCTCGCCGACCCCACCCTCCCCCCGCGTCACGTGCGCTTCCGACCCGAGCTGGTCGTCCGCGCGTCGACGATGTCCTGACCAGGAGTCCCCCATGATCCGCATCCCCTTCCACGACGGCTGGACCGTCGCGCCCAAGCTCGCCGCGTTCGAGAGCAAGGAAGGCGCCGCCGCTCCCGTGCCGGTGGCCATCCCGCACGATGCGCTGCGCGATCTGCCGCGTTCGCCGGACAACGACGGCGGCGTGCACACCGGCTACATCCCGGGCGGTGTCTTCACCTACACACGGCAGTTCGACGTGCCTGCGGAGTGGGCCGACAAGACCGTGCTGATCGACTTCGAGGGCGTCTACCGCGACGCCACCGTGCACCTCAACGGCGACTTCGCCGCGCACGAGCCCAACGGCTACGCCGCCTTCACGGTCGCCGCCGACGCGTTCCTGCGGTTCGGTGAGACCAACACGATCACGGTGGATGCCCGCGCACACCGCGACAGCCGCTGGTACACCGGCGCCGGCATCTACCGGCCCGTGCACCTGGTCGTCGCCGACCCCGTGCACCTGGCGCTCGACGGCACCACCGTCGTGACCGGGGACATCGACGCCGAGCGCGCGATCGTCGAGGTCGCCACGACCGTGCGCAACACCACCCGGCGAACCCGGACGCTCCGCCTCACCTGGGAGATCCTCACCCCGACCGGCGCGGTGGCCGCCGCCGGTTCGTCGCCCGTGACCGTCCTCCCGAACGACGAGGCCACGGCGCGCGCACGACTGTCGGTGCCGGAGCCCCAACTCTGGGGGCCGGAGCATCCGGCGCTGCACGAGGTGCGCCTGACGTTGACCGACGGGGACGACGTGCTCGACACCGATGCGGTGACGTTCGGCATCCGCCGTCTGCAGCTCGACGTCGTCCACGGCCTCCGCATCAACGGCGAGCGGGTCGACCTGCGCGGTGCCTGCGTGCACCACGACAACGGCCCGCTGGGCGCGATCACGCACGCCGATGCGGAGGACCGGAAGGTCCGCCTGCTGAAATCCGGCGGCTTCAACGCGATCCGCAGCGCCCACAATCCGGCCAGTCGCGCCCTGCTGGACGCGTGCGACCGCCACGGCATGCTCGTGATGGACGAGCTCAGCGACGTCTGGAACACCGCCAAGACCGGCTTCGACGCGTCGATCGGCTTCGACCGTCGATGGCAGCGCGACGTCGCCGGCCTCGTCGCGAAGGACCGCAACCACCCGAGCGTCGTGCTGTACTCGATCGGCAACGAGATCCTCGAGCTCGCGACGCCGCACGGCGCGACCTGGAGTCGCCGCATCGCGGAGGAGTTCCGACGCCTCGACGCCACCCGCTTCATCACAAACGGCATCAACGGCATCCTCGCGAACATGGACAAGATGGACGACGTCCTGGGCGAGCTCGCCGAGCTCGACCCCAACACGCTGATGGCGGGCCTCGGCGCGCAGATGGCGGCCGCCAACGCGTCGGAGCTCGTCACGCGTTCGACGGAGGAATCGGCGGCCGTGCTCGACGTCGTCGGCTTCAACTACGGCGACTCGCGCTATGCGCTGGATGCCGAGCTCTTCCCGAACCGCATCATCGTGGGGTCCGAGACCTTCCCCGACCGCATTGCGTCGCTCTGGGCCGACGTCGAGCGCTACCCGCACCTCATCGGCGACTTCACGTGGACCGGGTTCGACTACGTCGGCGAGGCGGGCATCGGCCGCGTGTCGTACACCGACGAGCCGGGGTATAAGCCGACCGGCACCGCCGGGCCTTTCCCGTACCTCCTCGGCGAGTGCGGCGACATCGACATCACGGGGCACCGCACGCCCGCATCGCTCTACCGGGAGATCGCCTTCGGCCTCACCGCCGGTCCGGCCTTCGCCGTGCACCGCCCCCAGCACCACGGCCGTCCGGTCGAGAAGACGCCGTGGTCGTGGGACGACGCCGTCACGTCGTGGAGCTGGGATGCCGCGCCGGGCTCGCCGATCACCGTCGACGTCTACGCCGACGCGGACGAGGTGGAGCTGCTCCTCGACGGCCGCTCGCTCGCGGTGGCGCCGGTCGGTGTGCCGCGCGCACTGATCGCGCGCTTCGAGACGGAGTATCAGCCCGGTGAGCTCGTCGCCGTGGCTCGCCGCGGCGGCACCGAGGTCGGCCGCTCCACGCTCCGCACGGCCAGTGAGCTGTCGTTGCGCGCACACGCCGAAGCGCCCGAGGTCGCCGCCGGAAGCGGCCTCGCGTACATCCCGATCACGCTCACGGATGCCGACGGCGCGGTCGTCTGCGACCGCGATGTGGAGGTCACCGTGGCGCTGTCGGGTCCCGGCGAGCTCGCCGGCCTCGGCTCGGGGCGCGCGCGCACGCTCGAGTCCTTCGCCGGCCCGATGCGGAGCACCCACGACGGGCGACTGCTCGCGATCGTGCGGGCCACGGCATCCGGATCGATCACCTTGACCGCGACCGCCGAGGGCTACCCGCCTGCGACGGCCGAAGTCACGGCCGCCTGAGTCCGGGGGCCATCACTCGGCGGGGTAGGCCGACGCCTTCAGCGCGCGCGCGAGGTGCGCGGCGTTGCGCGCGAGGGTTGCGGTGGCCGATGCCGTCTTCTCGGGCGTGACGTCAAGGTCCTTGTAGTCGACGGTCTGCATGGCTTCGCCGTTCCAGTACGTCCCCCCCTGCGCCGGAATCGTGAAGCCGACGTCGTTGAGCCCCTGGAAGAGGTCGGCGGTCGCCTTGTGCGCGCCATCCTCGTTGCCGACCACGGCGACGACGGCGACGCGATCGAAGAGAATCGGGCGCCCGGCGTCGTCGGTCTCGCCGAGCTCGGCGTCGAGGCGTTCGAGCACCCGCTGCGCGATGCTGCCGGCGTGCCCCATCCAGATCGGCGTGCCGAGCACGAGGATGTCGGCGGCCAGAATCCGCTCGCGGACTCCCGGCCATGCGTCGCCGTCGCCCATGTCGATCTCGACGCCGGGAGCGACCGTCAGATCGGCGATGCGCTGCTGCTCACCCGTGACGCCGTGCTCGGCGAGCGCATCGAGCACCTGCTGCAGCAGGAGTTCCGTGCTCGACTCGGCCGGTGAGGCCTTGAGGGTGCAGTTGAGCGCGAGGGCGCGGAGGGGCGTGGATGCCATGGTGTCTCCTGTTCGACGCTTCCACTGTGCGCCACTGCGCGCGCCGAGCCGAGGGGCTTGACAGTTCACGACGCCAGCGTCGACCGCCGGACAGGTGTCAGCGGCGCGCGATGCGCGCGGCATCCGGCAGCGTGATCGGCGTCGTGCCGGCGACTTCGTCGCTGAACTCCTCGGGCGTGACCACCGTGA